>Ga0307373_10009080_pt1 | contig 14956 bp, 12 predicted proteins | sample OX2MG_FD_202534 | JGI IMG/M metagenome (GOLD analysis project Ga0307373, IMG submission 202534) | Soil microbial communities from Risofladan, Vaasa, Finland - OX-2 | ecosystem: Environmental > Terrestrial > Soil > Coastal area > Acid sulfate soil | place: Finland: Risofladan, Vaasa | collected... | reverse complement strand
TGGGGCGACGACCAGCACGAGAATTTCCAGGAGGACCTGATCCCGCCTTTCGCGGTCCTGGCCTATGACGACCAGACGATCCAGCCGTGGAAGGAGCGCAACAACACCGAGAACCCGTGGGGCGAGCCGGTCGATTTCACCTATTGCGTCCGCGGCCACCGCGCGGCGGGGAAGTATCTCGCCACCGGGCTGATCGAGGCGGGCATCGACATGCCCTATGGCCTGAAGCCGCTCCACCATGATCTCGCGCACGCGTTCAAGAACACGGTGCTGCTGCTCGACGACGCGCGGACCGGGTTCGACTATCCGCTCGTGCCGTTCCACGTCAACTGCTATGGCCGGCGGGTGAACGCGGCCCAGGGCCTGCGCCTGCCGCTGGCGATGCGCGACCGCTTGAAGGACCTCGATCCGCCCTCGCCCAATCCGCGCCGCTGCATGGAAGTGGGCGCAGCGGTCGCGCGGGTCATGGCCGCGAGCCCGTGGCGGGCGGCGCTCGTCGCCTCGTCGAGCTGGTCGCATTCCTTCCTCACCGAGAAGCATTATCAGCTCTGGCCCGACGTCGCCGCCGACAAGCGATTTTACCAGGCACTGGTCGAAGGCGATTACGATACCTGGCGCCGCACCACGACCGACGCGATCGAGGACAGCGGCCATCACGAGCTCTTGAACTGGTTCTGCCTCCTCGGCGCGATGGAGGCGCTCGGCCGCCGCAAGCCCGAGCGCAGCGTCTTCCTCGAGACCTACGCGTTCGTGTCCTGCGCCGTGTTCGCGTATTATCACCCCTGACGCGCGGCAAATTCGATCCGACGCAGATCCCAAGGCTGCTGCCTCATATCATCATGTATAACATCGAAGCCGCCGGCCGCCCCCGGTTGTCGAAGCCATCGCGACCGAACGTGCGCCGAAATTCCGCGCCGGCAAGGCGCATCGGCACGAGGACAAGAGCTATCGCGACTTCGATGCGTGTTTCCTGCCGCTCTCGTCCGACGGCGAGAGCGTGAACATCATTCTCGGCGGCGTGCGGTTCCCGCTGTAGCCGCCGCCATCGCCAGGGAGAATGCCCGTGCTCTATCGCGGAATGGACCGGAAGACGCTCGACGCGGCCTACAACAACGGGGCCGCGGTGGGCATCGAGCGGCGCGACCGCTATCTCGCCGAATGGACCGCCCGCACCCGTTCGCTCGCGGCCGGTGTGAAGGCGCGGCTCGATCTTCGCTATGGCGACGGGGCGCGGCACCGCATCGACTTCTTTCCCTGCGGGCGCGCCGAGCGGCCGACCCTCGCCTTCATCCACGGCGGCTATTGGCAGATGTCCGACAAGGAGAATTACGGCTGCATCGCCGCCGGCCCGCTCGCCCGCTTCGTCAATGTCGCCATGATCGAGTACACCCTTGCGCCCGCGATCCGCATGGACGGCATCGTCGCGGAAATCAAGGCGGCGCTCGCCTGGCTGCGCTTCCGGCTGGGCGAGCTCGGCGCGGCGCGCAGCGGACTCGTCGTCGCGGGCCATTCGGCGGGCGGCCATCTTGCGGCGATGGTCATGGGCGAGCCCGGCGTGACCGGCGTCCTGCCGATCAGCGGCCTCTATGATCTCGAGCCGATCCGGCTCGGCGCACTCAACGACAAGGTCGGGCTCGACGAAGCCGAGGCGCAACGCAACAGCCCGATCGCGCACATCCCCGCGATGGCGCCGCCCTCGGTCATCGCCGTCGGCGGGGCGGAGCTGCCCGAGCTGCGGCGACAATCGGCCGACTATCACGCCGCCTGCGTCGCGCGCGGGCTCGCATCGCGCCTCCTCGTGCTCGACGGCCACGATCATTTCAGCGTGCTCGAGGCGCTCGCGCAGCCCGAGGGCAAGCTCACCGCGGCGCTCCTCGACCTCGTCGCCGCGTCGGCCGCGGGCATCGACACACCGAGATCGCCGCCGCCGACGCGATGAACAGATGTCGCGACGAGCCGTGAATAAAGCAAGATCAGAGACAATTGTAGTTGCATAATAACAAGGCAGCGTCGGACGTGAGCCGATATTAACGACCGCGGCTTGCCTGCAGCATTGAGCCGTTATACGGTGATGCGTTGCTTCCCGAACATCGCAGAATCTTTGCGTATGCACTCATACAGGGAGGTATTCATGGCCACATTCGTCTGCTTCCTCAATTGGACCGACCAAGGCGCCCGAGCCGCAAAAGATTCCGGCAAGCGCTATCAGGCCGCCAAAAGCATGGCCGAGAAATTAGGCGGAAGGATGATCAGCGCCTACGTGACGACCGGCCAATACGATATCGTCGCCACCGTTGATATGCCCAGCGGCGAGGCAATGTTGAAGCTCGCAGCCGCCATCGCGGCGACGGGCAATGCGCGCACGACGACGGTGCGGGCCTTCACGCCCGAGGAATTCAGCAGGCTGGCGGCCGAGGTCCCGACGCCCTAGATCGAAAGGGCCACGCAGAACGCCGCGTTCGTGGCGAAGGAGCGCGGCGATCCTTCCGGATGCAACGTTGTGATCCGGCTGCGCCGAAAAAGCGGCGATCAGCGCTCGCAGCATCGTCCGGGATGCGTCTCGGCCTAACCGGCCTGCAGCACCACCAGCGCATCGAGCGCCAGGCCGCCCTGGCCCTGCGGCAAGGCGACGAAGGGATTGAGGTCGATTGACGCGACGGTGTCGCCGAGATCGACCGCGATCCGGCCCAGCGCCACCAGCGCCGCCACGACCGCATCGACATCGCAAGGCGGCGCGCCGCGATAGCCCGCGATGAGCCGCGCGGCCCGTGTCGCGGCGATGAGCGATCGCGCCCGCGCGGCGCTCAAGGGCGGGCGCGCAAAGGCGACGTCGCGCATCAGCTCGAGCAGCACGCCGCCGGCGCCGGCCATGACCACGAGCCCCATCTCGGGATCGCGATGCAGGCCGAGCGCCAGCTCGACGCCGCCCGCGACGTGCCGGCCCACCAGCATCCCCTCGAGCGTCCGGGCGAGGCCATGCGCATCGAGATTGGCGACGATCCGGTCCCAGGCGGCGGTCACCGCTGCCGCGTCGTCGAGGCCGAGCACGACGCCGCCGACCTCGGATTTGTGCTGAACCGCTTCCGACACCGCCTTGAGCACCACCGGATAGCCGATCGCGTCCGCCGCCCGTACCGCCGCCGCGGGCGAGACCGCCAGAATTTCCGGCGGCGTGGCGATACCATAGAGGCGCAGCAGCTCCTTCGAGCGCGGCTCGCTCAGGGCCAGCGGCGCCGCGCTGTCCCGCGCCAGCGCCCGCAGCCGGGCGAGCGCGTTCGCGTCGGGCACGGCGCCGCTTGCCGCCGGCTCCGGCGCATTCCAGCGCAGCTCGTCGCGGCGGACAGCGCGGTCGATGATGCGCAACGCCTTGTCGGATTCGTTGAGGAAGGAAAGATGCGGCAGCGCCGCGCGCAGGCCGCGGCTGTAGTCGCTCTGGCTGTGGCTCAACACCGAGACGAAGGCGATCGGCTTTGCCGCGCGCGTCGCCGCGTATTGCTCGACGGCGCGCAGATAGGCCTCGGTGCGCTCGGCGCCCGCCACGCGCGGCAGCTCCTCCTGCAGCAGCAGCAGGTCGATGTTCGGGTCGCGGTCGAGCGCCTCGACGCAGGCGAGATAGGTCTCCGCGCTCGACAGCACGCCGAAGCCGCCGTCGAGCGGATTGCCGACCAGCGAGCCGACCGAGAGCAGCGACCGCAGCCGCGCGTCCGTCGCCGGCGCCAGCGCGGGAAAGACGAGCCGGTTGCGCTCGGCCGCGTCGAGCAGCAGGCCGCGATAGGCGCCCGAGAGCGTGATCGCGCCGAGCCGCCTTCCCCGCGGCGCGCCGGTATGCAGCATCAGCTCGATGATCTCCACGGCATCGTCGAGCGTATCGACGCGGATGACGCCAAGCTCGCCGGCGACCGCGTCGAACACCTCGGCGCTGCCGGCGAGCGAGCCGGTATGGGCCATGGCGGCCGCTTTGCCGGCCTCGGACCGGCCGAGCTTGTGGACGATGACGGGCTTGCCCGAAGCGGCCGCGAGTGCGCAGGCGGCGGCGAACTTGTCGGGATGCGCCACCGCCTCGACATAGCAGAGGATGATGCGGATCGCGGGATCGGCGGCGAAGAAGGCGATGTAGTCGGCGGTGCCGAGGCCGAGCTCGTTGCCGCTGGTGATGACATAGCCGGAATGATGGCCGCGCTCTTCGAGCACGGTCTGGGTGAAGATCATCACGCCGCCGCTCTGACCCACCAGCGCGACCGGGCCCGGGCCGACCTGCATCGGACGATGGTCGGTGAGCGTCACGAGCCGGCTGGCGCCGCACACATTGCCCATGCAATTGGGGCCGGAGACCGCGAGCCCGGTCGCGGCGACGATCGCTTCGAGCTCGCGGCGCCGCGCGATGCCGTCGGCGTCGCCGGCCTCGCCGAAGCCCGCCGAGAACACGGTGGCGCTGCGCGCGCCGCACGCGGCGGCCTCGCGCAGTACCGCGTTGACCGCCGGCGCCGGCACCAGCACGGCGAGATGATCGGGCGGCTCGGGCAGCGCACGGAAATCGGGATAGCATTTCCGGCCCCAGATTTCGGCGCGGCCCGGATTGAGGGGATAGATCGCGCCGGCGAAACCATAGCGCGCGAGATTGGCATAGACGCGCGCGGCCCAGCTTCCCGCGCGGTCGGTCGCGCCGACCAGCACGACGTTGCGCGGCTGCGTCAACGCCGCCACGCCCTGCTTTCCCCGCTCGAGCGCCGCCGCGATGTCGCTCATGCCCGGTCTCCGTTTCTTCCCCGGTGCAGCCGTAGCAGAACGCCACCGGCCGCGCCATGGCCCGCCAGGGCAATCGCAATCGGCTGGCGTTCGGCCGTGCGTCCTTCGGCTCGCGGCTTCGCCGCGGCTCAGGATGAGGTGCCTTCCTCAATGCCATCAAAGATTTCCCTCACCCTGAGCATCGTCGAAGGGCGCAGGATGGTGGTGCAGAATCAAACGCGATGGACCTGATGGCCCACCGCCTCGACAAACCCGCCGCACGCGAGTATGCGATGGTGCGGTTGAGGAGGATAACGAGAGGAGCATCCGATGCCGGCCGACACGCGCCACGAGACCATCCGCATCGAGAAGGAGGACCGCATCGCCTGGGTCATCCTGAACCGCCCGGAGAAGCGCAACGCCATGAGCCCGCAACTCCATCGCGAGATGGACGCCGCGCTCGACGATCTCGCCTACGATACCGAGACCGACGTGCTCGTCCTCACCGGCGCGGGCGACGCGTTCTGCGCCGGCCAGGACATCCAGCTCTTTTTCCGCGAGGCCGGCAAGGACCCGGCCGCCATGCATCGCGCGCGCCAGGCCTCGAGCAACTGGCGCTGGCACAAGCTGTCCGCCTTCCCCAAGCCGACGATCGCGATGATCAACGGCTTCTGCTTCGGCGGCGCCTTCACCCAGGCCTGCGCCTGCGATTTCGCTATCGCCGCCGACGAGGCGGTGTTCGGCCTGTCGGAAGTGAACTGGGGCATTCTGCCGGGCGGCATCGTGTCGTGGAACGTGGCACAGGTGCTGAACTTCCGCGACGGGCTTTATTACGCCATGACCGGCGACACGTTCGACGGCAAGAAGGCGAAGGAGATCGGCTTCGTGAATTTCTCGGTGCCGAAGGCCGAGCTGCGGAACGCGACCATCGCGCTCGCCAAGAAGCTGATGCAGAAGAGCCCGGCGGCGATGCGCTACACCAAGGAGGCGATCCGCGCCGTTCGCTTCATGAGCGAACCGCAGGCCGCCGACTACCTCGCCGCCAAGAGCGACGCGCTGCGCTTCAACGACAAGGAGCAGGGCCGCGAACAGGGCATGCGGCAATTCCTCGACGAGAAGCGCTACCGCCCCGGCCTCAGCCAGTATCAGCGCGACCGCAAGGACTGACTCAGTCGGCTTCGGCGGCCTCGAGGCGCTTCCCCCGCTGGGCGACCTTGTCCTTGTCCTTCAGCCCCTCTTCGGACAGGTCGAACCAGTTGCCTTCGGGATCGACGGCGCGGAACTCGGCATAGGGCCGGTCGCCGGGCCGCGCCTTGGGCGTCTCGAGGCCATGGGCCGCGAGTTTCTGCTTCACCGCCTCAAGGTCCTCGAGGTTGAAGCCGAAATGATTGAGGCCGACCGCTGCCTCGCCCTCGAGCCGATGCGGCAGGAGCGCGAGCATGAGATAGCCGTCGGTGAGGAAATAGGCGCGCCCGTTGGTCGCGGCCACTTCCATGTCGAAGACGCTGGTGTAGAAGTCGGCGAGTTTCTTGGGGTCCCGCGCGAACAGGGCAAGGTGACGAATCTTCGGCTTGGCCATCGTGATCCTCCGCGACCTCTCTCGGGCGAGAGTCTAATCGGCGGCGTCAGCGGGTCAAGGACACGCCGAGGCAGCCATGCCGCATCGGCACGTCAGCCCAGGAATCCCCGCTATCGGGGGAATGTCGGCCCGGCCCAGCTATCGCGAATATGGTCATAGACCGGTGCGGCAATCGTCGTACGCGCGCCGTTCGACGGCTGGTCCGGCTCCGGTTGAAAGGCGTGGACCAGATGGTCGATCAGGTAATTGTCGTGGATGGCTTGGCGTTCGGCGTCGGTGCGTTCCGCTGCATCGTGTTCCATGGCGATCTTCCGTTCGGAAATCGTGGATCACGACTCGATGCTTCGCTTTTCCGCGCCACGCCGTCAATGACCTCAAAGGGTCGGGGCCGTGATCTTTTTCGGCCGCACCTTAACCCTGACCGGCAGCAGAGTGGATTTGTTCGCGACCGCCGCATGCTAGGATGGCGCGGGATGGAAACGAGGGGGAACAACATCATGGGCCAGAAGCATAAGGCGACGCACAACTGGCGCGGTGCGCTCGCGGCGCTGCTGCTGCTGATGGCGGCGGCGCCCGTGTCCGCGGCGGAGCCGATCAGGATCGGCTTCGCGTCGGAGCAGACCGGTCCGCTCGCCATCGCCGGCAAGCAATGGCTGCTGTCGGCGAGGATCTGGGCCGCCGACGTCAACGCCAAAGGCGGGCTGCTCGGGCGCAAGGTGGAATTCGTCTATTACGACGACCAGAGCGATCCGGCGCTCGTGCCGGGCATCTATTCGAAGCTGCTCGACATCGACCACGTCGATCTGGTGGTGACGCAGGGGACCAACATGTCGACCCCGGCGCTGCCGACGATGATCGAGCATCATATGGTGGCCCTGGTCGGGTTCTCGCTCGCCTTGAACGACAAGTTCCATTACGATCGGTTCTTTCAGACCATGCCCTATGGGCCCAATGGCAAGGAGTCGATCACGCGCGGCTTCTTCGAGGCGGCAATGTCGCTCGATCCCAAGCCCAAGACCATCGCGCTGCTCGGCGCCGATTCCGATTTCTCGCTCGCCGGCATCGACGGCGCGCGAGAACAGGTGAAGCGGCTCGGCCTCAAAATCGTTTACGACCGCAAATATCCGCCCAGCACCATGGACTTCGCCCCCATCATTCAGTCGCTCAAGGCGGCGAAGGCCGACGTGATCTGCGTCGCCTCCTATGCGGCCGAGACGTCCGGCATCCTGCGCGCGATCTCGGAGATCGGCCTGTCGACGCGGCTGTTCGGCGGGGCCATGGTCGGACCGCAGATCGGCTCGCTCAAGGCGCAACTCGGCGAGAAGCTCAACGGGCTCGTGACCTATGACCTCTACGTGCCCGCGCCGACCATGGATTTTCCCGGGATCCGCGCGTTCCTGGAGAAGTACCAGGCGCAGGCGCCGGCGATGGGGACGGATCCCTTGGGATTCTATTTTCCGCCGTTCAGCTACGCCACGTTCCAGATCATGGGCGAGGCGGTCACGGCCGTCGGCAGCCTCGATCAGGCGAAGCTCGCCGCCTACATGCACAAGGCCACCTTCCACACCATCGTCGGCGACGTGAAGTTCGGGCCCGACGGCGAGTGGGAAAAGTCGCGCATGCTCACGGTCCAGTACCAGAATGTTCACGGCAACGGCCTCGACCAGTTCAAGAAGCCGGGGGTCCAGGCGATCCTCTATCCCAAGCAATACGCGGACGGCAAACTGATCGAGGGCTTCCACCGCTAGCCTGGCGGGCGCGGCGGCGGGCTATGCCGCCCGGGCGGCGCGGATCGCCTGCCATACTTTCTCGGGCGTGGCCGGCATGTCGATGTGGCTGACGCCGAGCGGCGCGAGCGCATCGACGACGGCGTTCATGATCGCGGCGAGCGCGCCGACATTGCCGGCCTCGCCCGCGCCCTTGACGCCCAGGGGATTGGTCTTGGTCGGGACCGGGTTCTCGTCCATCTCGAAGGCGCACATGTCGGCCGCCCGCGGCAGCCCGTAATCCATGAACGAGCCGGTGAGCAACTGGCCCGATTGCGGATCGTAGACGAGGTGCTCGCTGAACGCCTGGCCCACGCCCTGCGCGACGCCACCGTGGATCTGGCCCTCGAGCGTGAGCTGGTTGATGACGGTGCCGACATCGTCCACCACGACATAGCGCAGCACCTGGGCGGCGCCGGTCTCGGGATCGATCTCGACCTCGCAGACATGGCAGCCATTCGGGAAATTCGGAATCTCGGGCGAGAAGCTCGCGGTCTCGTAGAGCCCGGTCTCGGTGCCCGGCGGCAGGCGCGCCGGCACGAAGGCGGCCTGCGCCACATCCTTGAGCGTCACCGTCCGGTCGGTGCCGACGACGCGGAACAGGCCCTCGTCGAAGGCGATGTCGGCTTCCGCCGCCTCGAGCGCGTGGGCGGCGATGCGGCGCGCCTTGGCGATGATCTTGTCGGCGGCAAGCGTGGCGGCGCTGCCGCCCAGCACCGCGGTGCGCGAGGCATAGGTGCCGCCGCCGTCCGGCGCCATGTCGGTATCGGTGGTGGTGACGCGGATGTCGTCGGCGTCGATGCCGAGCTTGTCGGACAGGATGATCTTGTACATGGTGTCGTGGCCCTGGCCGTGCGAGATCGAGCCGGGGATCACCGTCACCGTGCCGCCGGGATCGAACCGCACCATCACCGTCTCGCCCTGGGCCTGCGAGGTCTGTTCGATGATGTTGGCCATGCCGATCCCGCGCAGCCGCCCGCGCGTCTTCGCCGCGGCGCGGCGGCGCTCGAACCCGGCGTAATCCGCCATGGCGAGCGCGCGGTCGAGATTCTTCTCGAACTCGCCGCAGTCGAGCGTGTAGGTGAGGCCGGTCTTGAACGGCATGGCGCTCGCCGGCACGGTGTTGCGGCGCCTGATCTCGGCGCGGTCGATGCCCATTTCGCGCGCCGCGGTGTCGATCACGCGCTCGACGATGTAGGACGCCTCGGGCCGGCCCGAGCCGCGATAGGGACCGATGCTGGTGGTGTTGGAGAACACCGCCGACACCTCGGCATAGATCGCCGGCGTCGTGTAGGTGCCGGCGAGCCCGCCCAGATGCATGGTCGGCGAGATGATGCCGCCCGGCGCGAGATAGGCGCCGATATTCGAGATGTTGGCGACGCGGAGCGCGAGGAAGCGGCCCTCCCGGTCGAGCGCAAGCTCGGCCGCGCTGACATGGTCGCGGTCGTGATCGTCGCTGAGCATGCCTTCGCTGCGCTCGGCAATCCATTTCACCGGCCGGCCGAGCCGGCGCGACGCCCACAGCGCCAGTGTGTATTCCGGGAAATGCCCGCCCTTCATGCCGAAGCTGCCGCCGACGTCGCCGGCGACGATGCGGACCTGGGTCTCGGGAATGTTGAAGATGCGGCGCGCGATGTCGGCGCGCACGCCGTGCGGGCGCTGCGTACCGATATAGAGCGTATAGCGTTCGAACCTCGGATCGTAGTCGCCGACGCAGCCGCGCGGCTCCATGGTGCAGGCGGTGATGCGGTTGAACGCCATCTTCAGCCGCGTGACGTGATGGGCGTTGGCAAAGGCGGCATCGACCGTGCGCTTGTCGCCGACGGTGTAGAAAAATGTTTCGTTGTCGGGACAAGCGTCCCACAGCGTCGCCGCCTTGGACATGCGCGCCGCTTCGGTTGCGGTCACGGAGGGCAGCGGCTCGTAGTCGACGTCGATCCGCTCGGCCGCATCCTTGGCGAGGTCGACCGTCTCGGCGACGACGAAAGCGACGGGATCGCCGACCAGCATGGCGCGATCGAGCGCCAGCGCCGGGCGCGGCGGCACCACCATCGGCGAGCCGTCGCGGCGCGTGCGCGGGATGATGGGACGGAACGCGCCGTAATTCTCCCCGGCCCAGTCGGCGCCGGTCAGCACCGCCAGCACGCCCGGCATCTGCTGCGCGTGGCGCACGTCGATGGCGCGGATGCGCGCATGGGCATGCGGCGAGCGCAGGACATAGCCATGGCACAGCCGCGGCAGGACGATGTCATCGGTATAGCAGCCGCGCCCGGTCAGAAGCCGCGGATCCTCGGTGCGCGGCACCGACTGCCCCATCGCGAATTTGCCCATGTCGCCCTCCCGTGCTCGCACCGATCTTACCCCGCCGCCGCGCCGCGGCAACGGCGCAGGCGCGTGCGCTGAATCGCGCTATAGTGCGCCCATGCGCGAGCGCGATCCCGCGAATGTCCGTGGCGACGGATCCTTCGTCCGCCGCTGCATCGACGAGCGTTGAGGCGCTGCGCCATGGCAAGCCTGTTCCCGTCGCCGCCGGCCACGCCTCGCCTGCCGGTGTCGCTCGTCACCGGGTTTCTCGGCAGCGGCAAGACCACGCTCCTCAACCGCCTGCTGCGCCATCCGGCGATGGCGCGCACCGCCGTTCTCGTCAACGAGTTCGGCGAAATCCCGCTCGATCAGCGCTTCATCGAGGCGGGCGACGGCGAGGTCGTGGTGATGGCGAATGGCTGCCTGTGCTGCAGCGTGGCGGACGATCTCGAGGGCATCGTCGGCCGGCTCTTTGGCCAACGCGACCAGGGCGTGCTGGGCTTCGACCGCTTGGTGATCGAGACCACCGGCCTCGCCGATCCGGCGCCGATCATGCAGCTCTTGCTTAACAGCCCGCTCATCGCCGATGCGATCGCGCTCGACGCCGTCATCGCCACGGTCGATGCGGTTCACGGGCGGCGCCAGCTCGACGAGCACCAAGAGGCGGTCAAGCAGGCGGCGCTCGCCGACCGGCTCGTCATCACCAAGACCGATCTTGCCGGCCAGGGCGCGGCCGCCGCGCTCGACCGCATCCTCGCCGCCCTCAATCCCGACGCGACCCGCCTCGACCTCCAGGACGAGCCGCCGCCGGCGCTGCTGTTCGGCGCGGGGCTGGCGCGCGGCGACGGCAGCCTGCGCGATCCCGCTTCATGGCTCGGCCGCGCGCTGGACGACCACGCCGCTCATCTTCACGACATCGCCGCCGAGACGCTCGTCATCGACGGGCCGCTCGAGTGGCGCCGGTTCTCGCGCTGGCTCACGCGGATCAAGGTCCGCCATGCCGAGCACTTGCTGCGGGTCAAGGGCATCCTTCACCTCGCGGGCGAGGACGCGCCGGTGGCGATCCACGGCGTGCACCACGTGTTCCATCCGCCGGTAAAGCTGCCGCCGCGGGCGGACGACGATGCGCGCTCGCGTCTCGTGTTCATCACCCGCGGCCTTGCGCGCGGCGCCATTGCCGCGGATTGGCGCGACTTTGCCGCCTCCGAACGGACGTGAAGCGACGAGAGCCATCATGCGCGCGATCGACATCCACTGCCATCCCTCCACCGCCGAGCACACCGCCGCGATGGGGAATTTTCTCGCCGCCTTCGAGACGCTGGTCGGACGCAAGCTCGAAGCCAAGAGCGAAGAGGCGATGGCCAACGATTTCCGCCGCGACGACGTGCTCGCGATGATGATCGCCAGCGACGCCCAGGCCTCGACCGGCGGCGGGTTCATCAGCAACGACTGGGTCGCGGGCTTGAGCGACCGCCATCCGGACGTGTTCCTGCCGGGCTGGGCGGTGGTCGATCCGTGGCGGGGCAAGGCCGCGGTCAACGAGCTCGAGCGCGCCTTCACCACGCTCGGCCTCACCGGTGCCAAGTGGCAGCCGATCCTGCAAGCGTTCTATCCCCACGACCGGCGCTTTTATCCGATCTGGGATTTGTGCCAGTCGCTGGGCGCGCCGGTGCTGATCCATGCCGGCACGACGGCGATCGGCTCGGGCATGCAAGGCGGCGGCGGAATGAAGCTCGACCATGCCAGGCCGCTGCCGAACATCGACAACATCGCCGCCGATTTCCCGCGCCTCACCATCGTCATGGCGCATCCGGCCTGGCCCTGGACCGAGGAGGCGATCGCCGTCCTGCTGCACAAGGCGAACGTGTTCATGGACATCTCGGGCTGGCGGCCGAAATACCTGCCCGCGCCGCTGAAGCACGAGCTGAGCCGCCGGCTCCAGGACAAGATCCTCTACGGCTCGGATTATCCCGGCTGGTCGCCGGGCCAGTTCCTCGACGAGTTGGAGATGGAAGGGTTCAAGCCGCCGGTGATCGAGAAGCTGTTCCACAAGAACGCGATGCGCGTGCTCAAGCTCGAGGCCAAGGTCGCGACGGCGCTCGCCGCGCAAAAGGCGCGGGAGGGCCGTGCCTGAACCGCACCGCGCGCCTGCTCAGTGGGCGAGCAGCACCGGCAGCAGGCTGTGGCCCACGACCTGGCGCGTCGCGCCGCCGAACAGGAGTTCGCGCCACGGCCGGTGGCCATAGCCGCCCATCACCAGCAGATCCGCGCCCTCGTCCCGCGCCTCGGCCAGGACCTGCTCGCCGGGTCCGACATGGGCAACCGGCGCGACCTTGCGGTGCCGCGCCTTGATGCCGTGCCAGGCGAGGTATTCGAGGACCGAATCGGCGCTCGCCGCCGCATCGTCGCCGACGGTGACGACGACCGCGTCGCGCGCGGCGGCGAGCAGCGTCAGCGACGCGCTCAGCACGTGCACGGCCTCGGCCGCGCCGTTCCAGCCCAGCGCAATCGCCTCGCCCAGCTTGTCCGGCGCCTTCGCCGGCGCGAGCAGGACCGGGCGGCCGGAGCGGATCAGCGTCTCCTCGATCGTATCGCTGTGCGGCCGGTCGACCACCCGCTCGGAGCGGCCGAGCACGACGAGGTCGAAGAAGCGCGCCCGGTCGGCGACCAGCACGGGCGCGTAACCGGCTTCCTCGCGCCAGGACGCCGACGCATCCGGACGCGGCGCATCGGCCAAGGGCAGGCCGTGCCTTCCGGCCGCGGCGACGAACGCGGCCTTGGTCTTGTCGGCCACCGTCTTGGCATCGGCGATGAGCTGATCGATCCACTCGCCCGAGACCGGCATGCCGAAGCCGTCGCTCGCCATCATGACGATGTCGCGCGGATCGACCCGGACGTGAAAGGCCTCGACATGGGCGGAGAAGCGCTTCGCGAGCCGCAGCGCGATCTCGACCGCGCCGTCATTCGCGGTACCGCCGCTCACCGCGGCGATGATGGTCCTCAGGGGCATGGTTCTCGCTCCTCTCGCCGGTCAGGCGCCAGTTTAGCCGGCGAGCCTAATCGATCCTTGCGGCAAATCAACCGGCGCTGCCTTGAGCAGGATCAAGGCCCGCGGCGTCGATCCGCGCGACCCTGTACCAACGACGCCGCAAAGGCGTCGCGGCGGTTGGGGACGAGGTGAACGATGCGGACGCTGGTGCTGGCGGTTTGTTGCGGCGCGTTGCTGACAGGGCCGGCCCAAGCCGGAGACGCGGACGCGGGGCGGGTCCTGGCGCAGACCTGGTGCGCCAATTGCCACGTCGTCGGCGGCGCCACGCAGGGCCAGGACGCGGCTCCGCCCCTCGCCGCTATCGCCCAACGCCGCGGCCAGGATCCAAATTGGCTGCGCGCCTGGCTCACGGCGCCCCATCCGCCGATGCCGAATCTCAATCTCTCGCGCGCAGAGATCGAGGACCTGGTCGCCTATCTCGCCAGCCTCGCGCCGGCCACACACAAATAGCGCCGCACACACGCACGCCGCCGCATTGCGCGACGGCGCGAATTGGCGCATCCTGATCCCCGTGCACCGGGCAACCCGGTCACGTCGATTCCAATACCAGGCCGCCGCGGAACGCGCCGGAGCCGGACAGGGAGACAGAGATGAAGTGGCAAATGCGGAACCTTATCGGGGGCGCGGTGGCGCTGGTGCTGTTGGCGGGAGTGGTGCCATCCACGGCCGCGGCGGCGACTGACACCTGGCGCCACGGCGTGCTCGACGCCAAGAGCGACGCCGGCATTCTCCTCATGGTCGGACAGGGCTTCGGCAAGAAGGACGGGCTGAAGATCGACGTGATGCAGTTCCACAACGACATCGTCGAGCTGCAGGCACTGCTCGCGGGACAGCTCGATAGCTACGAGGGCGGGCCCGATCCGGCCATCGTCGCCGCCGCGCGCGGCGCCGACGTCAAGATCATCGGCTGCCAATGGCCCATCCTGCCACACGGCATCATGGCGCGCGACGACATCAAGTCGGTCGCGGATCTGAAGGGCAAGACCATCGCCATCTCGGCGCCCGGCGGCATGCCCGACCTGCTCGCCCGCGCGGTCCTCGCCAAGTACGATATCCCGGTCGCCGACGTGCGCTTTGCGAGCCTCGGCAATGACGGCAACCGCTACAAGTCGGTGGTCGCGGGCGTCGCCCAGGCCGCGGTCGTGTCGCGCGAATACGTGCCGATCGCCAAGAAGCAAGGCGTGAAGCTGCTGGTCGCCGGCAAGGAGGCGCTGCCCAATTATCTGCGCACCTGCATCATGATGACGGGCAAGACCATCGCCACCCGGCATGCCGACGCTGTCCGCTTCGCGGCGGCCGAGATGCGGGCGCTGCGCTATTCGCTGTCGCACCGCAATGCCGCGCTGGCCCTGACACGCAAGCTCGCCAAGACCCCGCCGACCGATCCGCGCCCAGCCTATATTTACGACTGGGCGGTCAAGGATCACGCCGTCGATCCGACGCTGGCGCTCCCGCACGACAAGCTGGCCTGGATGGAAAATCAGCTGGTGCAGCTCCACAAGCTGCCGAAGCCGATCGACATCGACCAGGTGA
>Ga0307373_10009078_pt1 | contig 14959 bp, 8 predicted proteins | sample OX2MG_FD_202534 | JGI IMG/M metagenome (GOLD analysis project Ga0307373, IMG submission 202534) | Soil microbial communities from Risofladan, Vaasa, Finland - OX-2 | ecosystem: Environmental > Terrestrial > Soil > Coastal area > Acid sulfate soil | place: Finland: Risofladan, Vaasa | collected... | reverse complement strand
CGGGTGGCCACGGGCAAGGTCTTGCGCCGCCCATAGCGGGGGAGGTGGTTGCAGTAGACACGGCGTACGAGAAGGGTGGCAGCCCCCATCAGCAACAGGGGTAAGATAACCAACAAAGCCAGCACCGGCAGGGAGGGCATGGAATCTTCTTTATATATAAGGTTACTGAACGTACCTGATCATGCCTTTGAATTCTGCTGTCCGCGAGCTGAGAGGCGCCGCGTGTGGGGGTATTTAGAAAACCACACAGTTGGACTGTGTCCAGGACTATGGGTGGCGACTTTTCAGAAAAAGAGTGAAGGAATGGCTAGCGGATGCATAACAATTCGAAAAATCCGAACATAAATCCTGAGGACATCCATCGCGGACAGGACACCATAATGAAGTAGGTTCCTTAAGTCTGTTTTATCAATAAGTTAGAGTATCTGAGACCTTAAACTCTGGGACCCAGCTGACTTAAGCTTGCTTGACAGACTTATTAAGGTCTTATAGCGTATTCTGTGTAGACTCTCCACAGAAAAAATGTGGCAACAAGGACTCGGCTGCCAGAGTTCTTGCGAAAAATAGGGCTACCAAGAAAAAAGATAGCAGGGGTGGCGGGAGGCCACGGGCGGAACTAGCAATTTTCATGACTCTGTTTCCCACAAGAGAACAATGCTGGGTGGGGAAGTTTGCAATATTGATCCTGCTCGGGCTCAGCACCGAAATATTCGGAGCTGGCGCTTTCGCTGACGCCGCCAACTGGATGATTCGACCATCGGCTCAAACCAACCTATCGGCCTCCGCCACACTGACAGTCGGCGTTCCCGCCGATCTTTCCCCGGCGGAAATCGCCCATCTTGGTGTCGAGGTCGACAATATCGATGTCACCGCCCTGGTGCACATTGGTAAGGGCACGCTTGTCTACAACCCCCCCCAGCCTCTCGAAGAGGGTCAACATGAATTGCGTGTCGTCGAATACGCAAATGATGGCCATATGATTTCTCGCGGCAGCTGGATCTTTACCATAAAATCATCCGCCAAGACTGCCAGCTCATCCCAGGTCTGGTCAGTCAAAGGCAGCGTGGGTGCAAGCGCCAGTGAGCGTCTTGCCCAGTCCAACCTGACGCCACCTGCCCCGAGTCCCTTCGCCCTGAATGGAACATTCGACGTCAAGGTGGCTGGTCCCCTGGCCGAGTGGACCGCGGAAGCGAGCGTCAACGGACTCTATGGCTCCAACAACGGCACGTCCACGACCGGGCAGGCCGTGCAACCCGCGCAGATGCAGGTTGCCTTGAAGCGTGGCAAAGACAGCCTGATCCTGGGCGATCAGACGCTGCCCTACAACAATCTCCTGATTTCCGGATTGTCGCGGCGAGGGATCTCCGCCCAAGTAGCCGGTATGCCTTTGGACAGCGAAGCAGGCGCGTTCTCCTTGCGCGACAGTTCGCTTGCGGGCTTCTATGGCGGTCTCGGGTTCACCGATTCCAACGACAACGTTTCCGGGGCGGCCTTGCAAAGTCACCTTTTCCCCAACTCGCCTCAAGCATTGACCCTGCTGGCGGGATATGTGAGCGGGACAGCCCCCGCCGGACTCAGTTTCATAGTCCCCTATCCCGGGGGCAATAACAGCTTGCCGCCGAGTATCCCTGGAAGCGTGGTGCCGGTGCAATCCGGTGCAGGCAGCGCCTGGGTCGTCAGTTTGGACAGCCAAATCCCAGGGTCAACCTTGCATCTCAATGGACAATACGCCGGATCCACTTTCAATTTTCCTGGAGTTCCTGGCCAGAGTGCAACGAGTGCAGCAGATCACGCTTCCAGCTTGAGCTTGAATTACAGCCGCCCCTTAGGGGAGCAAGCGGCACTCAGCACCAACGCCATTTATCAGAACGTGGGCACCTTCTTCCGCAGCCTTGCTAACCCGGCGCTATCCCCGGATCAACGCATGGCAACCGCCAGTGGAACCCTGAGCGGACACGGGTTACAGCTTGCCGCGAGCGGTGGATTCAGCGAAGACAATACCGACAGCAACCCCGCCATCGCCACCGTGCGCACCCTGCCTCGCAGCGTCACGGCCGGTTACGGCCCAACACTCCCCGTCACGGTAACTGCCTGGCTGGGCGCCCCCAGCCTGAGTCTCGCCTGGCAGGATGCGCGCACCTACAATGTCACCCAACCTGCCGGCGCCCAGCTTACGGACAGCAGTATCGTCAACAACAACGCAACCCTGAGCTTTGCCTATACCCACTGGACTTGGCAGGCCGGTTTGACCACCGGCAGTTTTCGTGACCACACCGGCCAGCAGGACAACACCGACAACCTTGGTCCAACACTTGGATTGAACGTCACCCTGGGAAATACTGGGTCGGCGGGATTGAACGTCCAGCTCGTCAACACCCATGATCTCAAACAGGATACCCATACCCGTGATCGCAACTACGCCTTGACGGTCGGGGACAGCCTTCTGTCGGGAAAGTTATCGGCGCAGCTCACGTTGGCGATCAATCACAATACCCAGCAAATCGTACCCGGCATGATTCCTCCTCAGCTGGTGGGCAACAATGTCGTCCTCAAGACCGCGACGGCACAACTCACCTGGCATGCGATACAGGCCACGCCGCGGCGCGGCGGACTCGACGTGGGACTATCCTCATCCTGGAACGATTCCTCGGGGTTTAATACCGCGGCACTCACCACTCAAGGCTTTTCTTCGCTGGCGACCCGGGGCTACCAAGTCTTCCTGACGCTCAGCACCACCTGGCCCATCGGCACGGAAGGTCACTAAATATGCGATTGATAGGCGGCATCCTCGGTTTGTCGGCCCTGTACCTGGCTACTTCAGCCCAAGCGGTGGCCGGAACGGTTTCAGTGATGCCGGGTACCCTCAGCGCCTCCCTGCAGTCGAACCTGCCCACTGCCCTGGTCTGGTCGGTCCAGATTCCACCCGCTGTAACTAATGGCGGATCTCTGGTGGTCAACTCTCCTCAAGGCACGGTCAGTACCCCAAGCGGCCAGATCTTGCAGATCGACTCCACCCCACTCACGGTGAATCTGTCTGCAGCCGGCCAAGGCAGTGCGCTGGAAATCTTTACCCTGTCGCCGTCCACCGTCGCGACCGCGTTGCGCTTGGGTGTCAATACTCTGTATTTGAAACGCACCTTCGGTGTTTTCCCAAGTAGCGGCAGCACGATGGTGGTGATCCATCTGGGAGGGAACGCCAGCGGTCCCTTGACCCTGTCGCGGGTAGCGCTGTATTTCGACAACCGTGCGCTGCTGCGCGTGCTGCATCCGGGCGAAGCCGTGGTGGCCATCGCGGAAATCGACTATTCCGGTAACGGGGTTCTAGACGGTTTATGGGAAGTGGCCTCTCCCCCCTCAACCTTGGGCGAGCCGGTGTTTGTCCCGTTGGCCTCAGCCACCATCAATCTGGCTGGCGGCGGCCGCACGGAAATCGCCAGCCCTCCGCTGCCTGCGTCAGCCGCTGGTACCTACTTCGTGCGCTTTCGCGTGCGTAGCCCAGCCGTACCCTTCACCGGCCTCGTGATCCAGTATGCGGTAGAAGGCGGAGCCCCTCAGGCGCCTCCTATCGCCGTGATCGGTCCAGCGCAGAACACCACCCTGAACGCGGACACGCTATTTCAATGGGCACCAGCTGCAGGCGCTATGGCCTACCGCTTGGAGTTTTATGGTACTGATCTCACCGAGGATGGCCATCCGATTTCTGGCGAGTGGGTGCCGGCGGCGCAGCGTGGCGCTGTCTTGAGCGTGCTGGCGTCCACTCATTTGCAAGCCGGGCGCGTCTATCGCTGGCGCATCGTCGCATTGAATCGCCAGGGCCAGATCGTGGGCCGCAGTGCGTTCTATCAGATCCGGACGCCGTGAAGTCAGTTTCGCCGCAGGCAGCGTATCGCTGTCCCTTTGGAGTGAATGACCCATGGGTAAGCTAAACCCATCTTTGCTTGGCAGATTAGTGAGGTGCTTGCTGTTGGTGGTTTGCGTCTACAATCCCCGAGCAGCTGGCGAACGGCTCGATTTGAACTCCGGCGTAACCAGCCATCGAATCACCCGAGCGGTCCCCGCTGCAGTAGTGACCTCAGCAACAAAATCCAATGCCTCACCCGCAGCCGCCCCGGCGAGTCCGCCCGTGGTCCTTCGGGTCACGCCAAACCAGTTGGCTGCGGGGGGAACTTACAGCTTGAGTTTGTCCGGCACCAATTTTCAACCCACCATGCAATTGGACTTCGGCCCCGGTATCAGCCTACGAAACACCATGACGGTGGCCGACAACCATGATGCCAAAGTCGTGGTCCAGGTGGCGGCGGGCACTCCTGCCGGCAGGCACTTGGTCGTCGCACGCGTGTTCCAGGCAGCAACCGTGGCCGTGCTACCTCCTCTGCAAAGCCAGGGGCCTGGATATATCGACATCGTCGCTCAGGTTGCCACCGGCCGGGTCTACCTCAGTCAGGTCGCTCCGCAGCAGGTTCAACAGGGCCAGCACACGACCCTCAGGCTTCAAGGCGATGGATTTAGGACCGGCATGGCACTCAGTTTCGGGCCTGGCATCATGGCCACGGGTCCCGTGCAGGTGGTCAGTCCCACCCAAGCTACTCTGCCCATCCAGGTGTCAGCATTGGCGCCCACCATGCTGCGCCATCCCACGCTCCTGTTGGCGGGCGGGCAGGTCACAGTATCGCCAAAGGCCACTCTCACGGTGACAGCCGCCCCCATCAGTCACCTCACGGTATCGCCGCAGGCAACTCTCACGGTGACAGCCAACCCCATCAGTCACCTTAAGGGTTCATTGACTATGCCGTTGATCCTGGAGGCGTCGCCGAGTCGACTGTTCACGGGCCAAAGCTATACGCTCACCTTACGCGGGATGAACTTCGTACCGCAGATGCAAGTGGATCTCGGCGTCGGGATCACACAGAACGGTGGCCTGCGAATCCAGTCCCCCAGCCTAGCTACGCTACAAGTTGAGGTTAGCGGCAGCGCTCAACCGGGCATGCGCTGGGTCGGATTGCAGGTTCCTCTGACGCTTGCCCCGATACGCCAGGACGCCAGCGTGCTGGTACAACACTCCCCGATAGCAGCGGTTGGTTACGCTCCGGCACGGGGTCTGCCTATTACTTTCAAGGTTCCTCAAGAGGGGACGATCATCCTCGACTCCCCGCTCTATCAGGCGAGCGTTAGCGACGTTGGGGGCACTTACGATGTCCCCGTCATCAACGACCAGACCGACCTTACCTGGCATGAAGGCAACGCAGGTCTGGCGGATCGCTACGAGATCCGTTTCTATAGCAAGGCCACCGGTCACTATTTCCCTCCGGGTAGCAAGATGGGCCTCCCGGTCACCACGTACGTTCTGGTTGCCACCCGCAGCATCACGGCCGAACCCGGTTATGCGCTGCCGCACGACTTGGTTCCCGACACCGCCTTGTTGGCGGAACTGGAAAGCAAGGTACAAAGTCGCGCCGGCAAGGAGATTAATGTTCATACGCTTCAAGGCGCTGCAGCCCCCGCGATAGGATGGGATCTCACCTGGCAGGTGGTAGGGTTCCACACCTACACCGACAACGACGCTGGTTCGACTGCCAATGCCAGCGGATCGGGGGGAATACACACGGTCGGAATGGCGTATCGGGTACAAACTCAGGAGGTCGAGGTTGAACGCTCGAAACTCGTGGCGTTGGGTGGCCAGCCCAATGACGGCGATCCCTTGCTGGATCTGCAGGATGCCCCCACGGGCATGACGTGCCCGGTCAGGCTTTCCGCCAACACTCTCGACACTCTCGGAGCAGTTAACATTGACCGACCGACAAGCCAGCAAAATGGTGCTACGGAAACGGCCGACCACGTCGGTGATCGATGGCAAATTGAAGGCAATTTCGATCTCTCCAATGCGCCCTGGGCGATCGAGACGCAGCGGTCCGTCAATACCTCCAATCCTGGCTACCCTGTCGAAACTGAGACGATGAACAACGTGTTCGTCGACTGGGGAGATGGCACCGTAACACCCCTCACCATCCAATGGCATGGCCAGTATTGCGGTAAAGACATGGCCGGGAACCCAGCACCCTGTTTTGGAAGCGATACAGAATCCGGTGCCCTGTTCGACACTCAGCATCAGTCGTGCGGCAAAGACCTGGACGGAAACCCCCAGCCCTGCTCTGCGGATCAATTCAGCCTGTCGTCCGCGACCAATCCTCAGTTATTCTTGCACCCCTACCAAAATATAGGCCCCTACACCATACGGATCTATGAACTGCCTTCCCAGAATATCCAGCAAGGAGGGCCTCTGCCGACCAGTCTGCAAGCTGGTTCCGGTGGACTCTACGGCCACTTGCTTAGGAAAGAAGGCCTGTCGAGCAATGCGCAGGGCACAGGTAATCTTGCCTACACGATGCTCTGTCAGAAGCTCCAAATCCAACACCGCACCGACCCTGTTTCCAACGGGAAACTCCTGCTCGTGGCGATTCACATCACAGGATTTCCGGGAGATACTTTATCCGGTTCCTCACATAGCGTTGTGGTTAGATTGCCGAAAAAATCTGCTGCGCTGGCTCATTCCATCCGGCCACAGCTGCGCAATCCGCTCCGCGCCGGGCCGCAGATATCCCAGATCCCCCACATTGCCCAGATTCCCCAGATATGTTCCTGCGATGTAAGCCTGGTCGGTGGCGCCAGCCTTGACTATTATGGCCAGGGCACGGTGAGGCTGACCTGGTACCAGGACAACCAGATTGTGGGCAGTACTGACGAGCCGGTGGAGCCGTCGCCGCCACGAAGCGATGCGCAGCTGGCACCGCCGCCGGCGAAACCTAACATGGGCACAGATATAGGCCTTCACTCTCCTGCGCTGAGCCTGGCACAGGCGCAGATCGGCACGCATAGCCTGACCGTCTCTGCCACCGTGGTTGAGGAGAGTCACCCGGTTGGTGTCGTACTCAAGGCGTTGGATGACTATGCTTCCGGACGATCGGGCGCAATCCAATCGCTGCAGAGCATGCCTCTGCAAGGGGCGCCGCCACTGGGCATACTAGGGCCGCGCGCTGCTGCAAGCTCGGGTCTGCCCCCTATTGAATGGGTTAATCAGGCACCGGTAAACGCTCCGGGGAAAGGTCTGCGCCTGGTTGGCAGCCACGGCATTCCCATAGGCAACTTCCAGCCTTCGCCCCCGACGAGTCACCCACCCAGCTTGGTGACCAGCGCACCGGCCCCATATCAGATCACCGCTGCGAATCCAAAGCTGCCCTGCACGTTTAACTTTCCGGTGAAGGGGGGAATATTCACCGTCGGCGGCTTGCAGCACGGCGGCCAGCCGACCATCCAGCATCAGGGTAACAGCTACTCGGGGACAGGGACTCTGCAGATTCTGATTGCCGACGCCAGCGGCACCAGTACCCAACTCGAGCAGATTCCGATCCATTTGCAGGGCTGGACCATGCAGCCTGACGGCGTGACCGTCGCCAGCGGCAGTTTCGACGAAAGCCCGGGGTTGTCGCCGATTCATGTTCCAGGCTTGACCGCCTCACTGGACGAGATCTCCGGTACAGCGGGCGATCATGTCGACGCGACCCTGACTGCATCCTTGGCGAATCCAGTGATCTACGACGCTGCTGGCCAAAATCCGCCGCCATGGCGCAATCTCAAGTCCATTCTGAGCCCGCAAGGCGACTGGTATGTCACCAATCTACCCATTCCTCCGCTGAATGTGTACGACAGCGGCTTCACCCTCGGTGGCGGCACGGTCACCCTCGACCTCAGCCAGACGCAGGGACAGAGTCCCGGCAGCCAATGCACCGGTAACACCGGCAAGCAATGGATGGGCGTGCTTCTGAACAACGACGTCAGCCTCACCGCCTTCAATCTTGATCTGCCGAATCCCCCCACTCAACCCGCCACCGGCTGGGCCCTGGACAGTTACGGGTTCTGTGGTCAGACCACCTTCCCGAGCGGCTCGGCTACGATCGAACTCGGGACCCTCTCCTGGCACAGCATTTCAGCCACGGCTACTCAAGGAAGCTTTACGGCGGAGTACCAGGATCTCAAGGTCCATGCACCCTGGTTGAATACCGACTTCACCTCCGCTCATGGCACGACCCAACTCACCGCAGGGCGGAACGCCGGCGCCGGGGGGATTACCCTAAACCTGGATAGTCCGTCCACGGTTACCTTGCACGAAGGCCCAGTTACGCTGACGGCCAGCAATTTGAGATTTGCCTCAGTGCATGGGCTGGGCTGGACGGTGGAAAGCGATACCACCCTCGCATTTACGGGGAGTGGTAGCCAGTTCGCTGGCGGCATCGTCTTGAATGGCTTCGATTACGGCATGGACGGAGCGGGTCACTTCGAGGACGGCAGCAGCGCCCGCCATATCAGTCTAAGTGGGCAGAAGGGACATCTCGACGGTGCGCTGGTTGACCTGAAATCGGTGGATGTCCAAACCGGCCCCCCTTCCTCCGCCACACGACTTTCGTTTGCGTTCGATACCTCTCTTTCAATCTCCAAGACTCTGCCGACTGCAGAGGCTCCGGTCAACTACAGCATCAGCGAACCCTCCCAGGGCCAATATGTCGGCGCCGGCCCGGTCACCGTACCTTTCAAACTGGAGAAGCCTTTCCCCGACGCCAATCCCACCGTCGATCTGAAAATGACTCCAACCTTCGTAGGCGGTTCTACTTCGGGCGGCAATTCATCAACATCAGGATCGGGGGTGATTTTCAGCAGCAATCTAGATCTAAGTATGTTCGGCGGTCCGCCGATTTCAGGTCAGTTTGTGTTGGGATATGTGCACAGCGACGATTACTGGCTGGCCAGGGCCATTCTGGATCTGGGGCCGACCGGTGTCCCCGTGGTTCCGGTTCCACCGATACTCAATCTCTATCAGGTTGGCGGTGGCATGGGTTACAACGTTACCTTGGCCTCCTTCCAGTACAGTGATCTGTCTCAGGCTGTACCCCAAGATGATGGCACCCTGCTGTTCGATGCCCATCTACTGATTGGTTCGCCCGACCATACCACCTTCGGCTTGTCGGGGGACTTTGTCATCAAACCGGGTGGACAAGATCCGGGCGGGCGCATGGACTACCACGCGTGGTTGCTTGACCCCATCTGGACTGGCAATAGCCCGATTTATGGCTACTTCAGCTACAGTGGCGGGGTGTTTGATGGCACACTCAATGCTCAATTGTCCCTGCTCAACGACCAGATAGCGCTCAATGCCACGAATGACGCGATTCACATGCATATAGGGGGCGGGCAGTGGTATTTCCACCTTGGCACCCAGAACAATCCCATCGACGGCCGCGTCTTTATTTACACAGGGCAGGCATATGCGGATATAGGATCGGATGGTTTCATGCTCGGCTTGAATGCCAAACTCGACCTGGATGCCGGGGATTGCAATGACGCCTGCGCCTACATTCACGATCAGTGGCTGCTGAATGCGACCATCACGCCCGCACCGCTGGCATTTTCCGCCCAGACACACGAGAACTTTTCCCTGGGTGGCTGTGTGGGCGGCCAGTGTCTGAACGCCACCGAGTCCACCAGCGTGGCGATGGGGCTGCCACCACCTTACTTGGATTTCGGCTACACCATCAGCATGTGTCCACCCGCTTATATCAATGTTGGGTTGCAGGTACTTCCGTCTTTGAATCCAAGTATTGGAGGGGGGCTATGCTCCGGAATCAATATCAGTCTCTGACCCGTATCCAGAAAACACTTGGCTGGCTCAGCTTGATTGTTTTAAGCGGCTATATTCCAAACGCCGCGCACGCCAGCAAGCCGGAGCAAGTTCTCGCCGCCCAAGTTCCCGGTGGCGCGGTTCGCGTACTGGTCTTGATCATGGATAAGCGATGGCCTTGGGGCGGATTGCGCATCGAAGATGATAAGGGCGCGATCCTAGTGTCACTTGTCGAACCTGATCGACAGGCGCAGTCCTCGCTTGACGCGGCCTCGCAGCGCGCACTGGAATCTCTGAGGCACCCCCCGGCCATGAGCGAGGCTCATGTCAAGGCCGCCAATGCGATTTTAGCCCTGCGTCTGGTTTCCGATTGGACCTTTGCGCGTGCGGCAGGGCTGGGTGTGGAGCTCCCCATGGGTTTGCACCCCCGCATGATCAAGGTGTTGCTCCTGAATGCCAACGGTGATCTCGTCACGACGATTGGGCCGGTCAGCGTGCGCAACGATGCCGGTCCTCCGGCTCCACTAGAACTGCACGCGCAGGCGACACCCCAGGGCATATCCCTGGGGTGGAGAACAGCCCCCCACGCGGATGCCGTACCCGCTTATGCCTATTCGATCCAGCGGGATTCCGGGACAGAGCATGACACACTGACCCCGCATGCCCGGCTGTTGACGATCGATAAGTCTGGGCAGGCCATTCCCTATGTGGATCAAGCCGCCCCGGTGGGGGCCAAGCTGACCTATCAATTGCGCCTGGTGGACATACTGGGTGTGTCGAGTAAACCGGCCTCAGTACAAATTTATTCCCCTGATTTTGAGGCGGCCATACCGCCTACCCACCAGACCGCGAAGGTGGGGCGGGGAATTGTGACACTGACGTGGACGCCGGTTTCAAATCCGCGTACCCGCGGTCTGGTCGTGGAACGAGCACAACTGATTAAAGGCCCTTACGAGTTGCTCACCCCACAGGGACTTAGCCCGCAAACTTCCCAATACGAAGACCACCACGTCATGCCCGGGGCGGTCTATTATTATCGGGTGCGTGCAGAAATGCCGAATGGCGAGGTAGGGCCGGCAACGGATCCGGCTGTTGCCCAGCCGCTATCCGCGACGGCTCTGAGTGCACCCCAGGGGTTGAAGGCAAACGTGGGGATCAGTCAGGTGGCTCTTACTTGGAGTCCTGTTCCCGGGGTCAGCGTAGCCGGTTACATCGTCGAGCGACGCGCTGCGTCCTCGGCGCCCCGCTGGACACGCCTTGACACCCGTCTGGTCCCAAGTGCGCGGTATCTCGATATGATTGGGCCGTCCCAGGGTGGGATTTTTGAGTACCGGGTAACGGCGGTGGCCACGGACGAAGGGCTCAGTCCACCGAGCACCCTATTACGGGTACAGCTCAAGGATACCGTGCCGCCTGGGCCACCCATCGTTCTCTCGGCTTCCGGGGTAGACGGACGGGTGCGGATCCATTTCACCCCAGCCGGGCCAGCAGCAAAAACCGTCCAGGTCGTGCTGTTGCGTTCGGATTCCTCCCAGGAGGAAGGTCTCGTGGTCGGAGCCCCTGTATCGGCTGCAACTGGCATCATCAGGGACGACTGGGTGCATGGGGGTCAAGCTTACTGGTACCGCCTGGTGGCGTTTGATAAGGAAGGCAACCGCAGTCGTGAGGGACAAGCTTTCGAGGTGCGTGTCGGGGCTATCAGCCTGCCGACTCCCAGGGCACCGAGTGTGCATTACGCTGCGCAACCCGTGCCGGAAATCAAACTGGCATTTGATGCACCCCCACCGCATGCGCGGGTTATTGTGGAAGTACAGCGCGATGATGGGCGCTGGCAGCGGGTAGCAGGTCCGTTGGACGGCACCTCCGCCGTAGACCTCAACCCTCCTGGACCCCACGCCTCCTACCGCATTGTGTATGTTGGAGAAGACGGCGGCGCAGGGAGACCGTCACCTTCGGCTGCGTCGCAATAATCATTGCTCCAGGATCTTCACACTATGTATGACAATCCCGTACAAATCTCGTTCCCTCTCTATTGATGACATGCGAAAGAAGTCAGAGCCGACACTGTTGGAACTTTCACTCGCACTAATATTACAGCTCGGTGTCCTGTTCGCACGTTCGCTGTAACCTGACTAGTCACTCCCGAGCAATGTAGTATCGGCACCGAACCACCGTTAATAATTAAATAGCAGGGAATTCAAATTCCCTGTTCCGTTGTGTAGGGAATTAATTCGTAACCGACTGTTACCACAGTGTTTTTAGACGCAGTTTTGATGGTTTAGACTGTTGGATTCCACCCCAGATTGACCCACCACTTCAATCCAGGCTGACTCAGTCTGATCGGCATTGGCAGTTGATAATGATCGAGATTTCTGGGGATTGCGTGGGTCAGCATAATTGAAAATGGTGGGTCAAAGGGCGATGAAAATCAACACTGGAGAATATCAGGCGCCGGCATGGTTAGAACCCGTGACTGCCGGCCACGGCACCGGCGATGATGATCAGTGCAATCCCGAGCATAAGCGCATGGAAGTGTTGCATGCGTCGCCACACACCAGCTGCATCCGTGGCACCGTGCATGGCGCGTTCGAGCACTCCGGTCGGCTCCAGCACGAACAACAGTAGAATAAACAGCAGCCAGTAGAGGATCATAGCGTCCAGCCACCAGAAAGATATTTGTGCGAACCAATCCCAGGCATCTAGCCGCCAGAGCATGTATAGACCCGATGCCCCCACTAGCAACACCGCAACGCGTGCCTGGGGTGCAAAACGGTGTTCGATATGCTGAAAGGCCTCGCATGGATCGCCGCCGAGCCCGGCGCGAACTGCCGGCAGGAACACCGCAGTCACGAAGGCGAGCCCGCCGATCCACCACACTACGGCGAGTACATGAACAGCGATGGCGATACCGAGTCCTATCATGCGGGTAAATGTCGCATCCTGAGTGGTGGCCTGCCATGATCTATATCAAGGAGAATGTGTCATGGACCTCTACCATCACGCCGGTGAGCTGTAGATCGGCATGCCAGGCTGATCGGCTGACGGCTCGACAAGATAGTCCTCAGTGACTATAAATGTGCTATACTTATTTAGCAAGTAATAACTTGCATAAATAACCGAGGGAGATTACCCATGTTGCTGATAATTGCAGCTGTATTATTTGCCCTGGGGGCGCTTGGCGGCCTCGTCATGGCGGTCCGAAGCTTCAAGGGACAGTCTATCCCGGTGCCACTGGCGGCGCTCCACGGCCTGCTGGGAGCTACGGGCTTGGTACTGCTGATCGTGGCAGCGCTCCTGGGCGCCGCCAGCAAGACTGCGCTTATCGCCTTGGTAGTGCTGGTCATCGCGGCGCTCGGTGGGTTCTACCTGCTGTCATTCCATATCCGCAAGCAACGGCACCCCCGGGCGGTCATCGTAGTGCACGCACTGGTAGCGGTCATCGGCTTTCTGACGCTGCTGACTGCAATCCTGCAAGCCAGCTAGGTCTGAACGGCGGAGTCCGCCAGCATGCAGGGGCTCAGGCTCGGCCCACATCCGCTGCACCCGGCACTGGTGCATTTTCCGGTGGCCTGTTGGACGGCGGCGCCGCTCATGGATGTGCTGCATCTGATTCGAGGCGGGTCCGTTTGGTGGCGGTGTGCTTTCTGGCTGATTGCTGCAGGCGTGGCACTGGCGCTACCGGCGATGGCTGCGGGGTTCATGGATCTCATGGCGTTACCCAAGGGGCACCCGGGCCAGGCGACGGGGCAGCGCCACCTGCTGTTCATCGGCAGCGCCTGGAGTGTGTTTGTGATTGACCTGCTGCTGCGCTCCCCCACGTCGGCGCCTGCGCCCGACTTCGCATACCTCGGGCTGGGGTTATCGATCCTTGGGTTCGCCATACTTCTGGCCGGCGCTTACGCCGGCGCACAATTGGTGTACGTCTTTGGTGTGGGGCAGAATCGTGAGCGTGAGCACCCAACTTCCCGCTGAACCTCGGCGCTCGCGTCGTCTGAACCACGCGCTACCCGATGCGCGCGGCGCAGTTTTGGGCATACTCAAAATGAAAGGGCCTCTGAGCGCAGCGGGCATCGCCCGGCAATTGCACTTCACCCGCGAAGCCGCCCGCCAGCAATTGGCGTTGCTTGAGCAGGATGGCTGGGTGGCACGCGAGCGCACGGTGGGCCGCGGCCGCGGCCGCCCGGCCATGACCTACACGCTCACGCAGGTCGGTGACCACTTGTTCCCGAAGAACTACGATGCGCTGTCCCTCACGCTAGTGGACACCGTGGCGGAACAATTCGGCGACGAAGCACTGACGAAACTGCTGACCGCGCTCACCGATCAGCAAGTACAATATTGGGAGGGAAAACTTCAGGGCAAATCACTGGCGGAACGCGTCCGTGCTCTGAAAGGCATCTATTTCGTGGACGACCCGTTCACCTCCGTCAAGAAGGATCGTCACGGCTATATGCTGGTGGAGCATAATTGCCCATACCTGAACCTTGCCATGCGCCGACCGCGTCTATGCAGCGTGACGGTATCAACCCTCACCCGGTTGTTGGGTGTGCGCGTGGTACGGGAAAAGCGTTTCCAGGACGGTGATGGACGTTGTACCTTCCGTATCCTCGCGGATCAGTCCGTGGATGCCAGCACCTTCCGCTTTGCGTTTGAGGCAATTCCGGATAATGCCACGGCTCCGCAGCCGGAATAGCAGGGATACCAAATCAATCAGCGGCCGCTGGCTGACGTGAGCGCGTTAGCCTCTGTCGATGTTCTGTCCGTCTGCCCGGGAAAGTGTACTGAACCTCCATGATCATGCCCGCGAATCCCTCTGTCCGCGAGCTTCGAGGCCAAGGCTGTGGGTGTATTAAGAAAACCACCTGGTTAGGTGGTGTCCAGGACTACGGGTGGCAACTATTCTGAAGATGAAGGAAGGATTGGCCAGAGGATGCATAACCATTCGAAAAAACCGGGCATAAACCTTGAAGGCACCCATCGCAGATACGCGGACAGGACACCGGCCGGAAGTAATTTTAACTATATAGATGTAAGTTCACCTACATAAGGTGTGCGTGAGCGACAACCGGCAGCCGATTCAACGGAAAGGCAGCAAGGATTTTTTTATTTGAATGTCACTCGATTTGGGACCGGCGTGGGCGCATTGAGCACGGGAAAAGCCGCCGGCAACAATAGGAAAATGACGCAATAGGTACCCGGTATGAGCCAGCTCACCAGCTTGAGGGCGGCTTCACCGGGGTCCCACGTGAGTTTATCCAAGACACTGATGATACCCATGATTACGCTGAAGGC
>Ga0307373_10009077_pt1 | contig 14961 bp, 14 predicted proteins | sample OX2MG_FD_202534 | JGI IMG/M metagenome (GOLD analysis project Ga0307373, IMG submission 202534) | Soil microbial communities from Risofladan, Vaasa, Finland - OX-2 | ecosystem: Environmental > Terrestrial > Soil > Coastal area > Acid sulfate soil | place: Finland: Risofladan, Vaasa | collected... | reverse complement strand
AACGTCCAGTCATCGCCGCACGCGGAGTCGCTCAGAGCATAACCAGAATGCAACAAATCAGAACATCTGGGTATTTATGAGACTGGTTCTACGGCTCCGTCGAGATCGTCTGGAAAACCGGGACGTTTTACTGGAATACGATCTTTCAGATATTCCACCCACGCAGCGCTTTCATAGAGTGCCTTGTTCTGCTGTGTGCGAAACCAGCCGGGGCGAGGCAATTAACAGTAATACCGTTGCTACCCCAGTCGTCGGCGAGACTCATGGTAAGTTGTCGTATTCCGCCACGGCTGGCGCCATAGGGGCCTAGGCCTGCATATCCTGCGACGCTTGTGACGGATCCGATATTGATAATGCGGCCATAGCCACGCTGGATCATGCCGCGGGCAACTGCCTGGACGACAAAGAATGAGCCGCGCAGATTTGTGTCGAGGACGGTGTTCCAATCATCCCAGGTAACATTTAGCGCAGGCTTGCGAATGTTGCATCCGGCATTGTTGACCAAGATATCGATATGACCGAAGTATGCTTCGACTCCGGCAATAGCATTCTGAATACTGGAGTAATTGCGGACATCGAGAGCTATGGCGAAGGTCTGGCGTCCGAGGTCTCTTATCTCATTCGCGAAGGTGGAAAGCTGCTTCTTATCACGGCTAGCCATCGCGATGTCTGCACCGGCGAGTGCAAGTGCGCGTGCGAAATACTGCCCAAGGCCACGACTAGTTCCGGTAACATGCGCAACCTTGCCGGATAGATCAAAAAGTGTTTTGGACATTCAATATTCTCATGGTTGAAGAACGACTTTAAGCAGGCCAGGCTCACGCTCATAAAGACGCCGAAACCACTCGGCTCCATCTTCGAGCGGAGCTACAGCAGAGAGGAGAGGCTCTACGCGGATGGCTCCTCGTGACATTAAGGAAATGCAGGCAGGATACTCACCGGAAGACGCGCAGGAGCCCTGCAGGCGAATCTGCCGAGTGACCGTAGACTGTAGGCCCATCTCTATTGTTGGCGTAATATTACCGATCAGAGTTACTGTTCCTGCTTTGCGTACCGCGTCAATTGATAGCTTTACGGTGGCGGATGTGCCAACGCACTCCAACACGGCATCGGCCCCACGCCCCGTCGTGAGCTGGACAATATCGGAGACAGTGTTACCGTCACGGGAGTTGAAGGTTTGCGTTGCACCCAGACTGAGCGCCAGCGCCAGGCGAGTGTCGTCCACGTCTACAACGAAGACTCTTCCTGCACCAGCCAGTAATGCGGCTTGGAGTGTAAGGAGACCGATCATCCCTGCTCCAATGACAACGATAGTGTCGTCCAGCGCGATGGGAGTGAGGGAGACCGCGTGAACGGCGACGGACACGGCTTCGATCAAGGCTGCGTGAGCGAAGGGCATTTCGTCAGGCAAGTGGTAGGCAATACGTTCAGGCACTACAACGTATTCCGCGAATGCGCCCATTCGATGAAATGCAGGTGTTGAAACTCCAATCACCTCACGTTCGTCGCAGAGATTTATTTGTCCTTTGCGACAGAAAAAGCACTTTCCACAAAAGACCGTCGAATCAAAAGTCACGCGATCACCGGGGAGAAATCCGCCGACTGTATTACCGACCGCTTCTACTATGCCGGCACCCTCATGTCCCATCACGATGGGTGGAAGACGCCGGCCTGTGCTGCCATCATATCCATGCACATCGCTTCCACAGATACCGCATGCCTGGATACGAATCAGCAACTCATCATCTGCGGGTTCTGGTTTGGCAACATCTTTAAGATCGAGATGCTTATAGTCGGAGAGAACGAGCGCCTTCATCATGCCCTCAGCATTGGATTTGAGATACTTTTCGATTTGAGAGGCCAAGCTAAAAATACGGAGTTCTATTGACCGTACACAGGTGGATGATATATCAGTAATGTGCGCATTGCAATATTGCGACCCAACCTTTTAAGGAAAGTAAAATGGCAATCGTTATGAGGGGTAGAAGAAAATGGTTCGTACTGGGCTTCGCTTTTCTTGCGACCACGATTAATTATCTTGATCGTCAGACTCTATCTGTCATGGCACCGGTCTTACTTGAAGAGTTTCATATTTCGGCGGAGAGTTATTCGCATATTATCTTTGCCTTCATGCTGGCCTATACGCTTATGAATGGCGTCTCCGGCAGACTGCTTGATCGATTGGGTAGCAAGATCGGTTACGCTCTGACGATTGCTTGGTGGTCAGCCGCAGAGATATTGCATGCCTTCTCCGGCGGGGCTCTCAGTTTGGGTGTATTCCGGTTTCTACTCGGCATTGGAGAAGCAGGGAATTATCCGGCAGGTGTGAAGCTGATTGCGGAGTGGTTTCCAGCAGACGAACGATCGCTTGCATCGGGTATCTTCAATAGCGGTGCCTCCGTAGGCGCAATTCTCGCTCCTCCTTTGCTTGCCTGGATTGTATTAAGCGCAGGTTGGAGAACAGCTTTTATCGCTGTAGGATCGCTGGGATTTATCTGGCTAGCGCTGTGGATGGTTTTTTACCACAGATCTCCCACTGCAATAGCAGAGAGCCTGGCTGAACGGGTTCTTCTTAAGACACTGTTGCGTTCAAAATTTCTTTGGCAGTTCACGCTGTCAAAGGTCTTCAGTGATCCCGTCTGGTATTTTTATACGTTCTGGTTTCCGCAGTATTTGAAGGTCGCACATGGATTCTCCATGCGACGTATCGGAGAGACGGCCTGGATCCCTTTTCTTACAGCTGCAGTCGGCAATTTGATGGGAGGGGTCGTCTTCAGTGCATTGCTTCGTCTGGGGGTAAGAACCGAGATGGCGCGGCGGATTGCAATTGTTATCTTTTCCAGCCTGATGGTTTCCGCAGTTTTCGTTGGAAAACTACCAAGCTCTGCGGAGTGCATTGCTTTGATTTCGTTAGCTACTTTTGGCTACTCCGGCGCGCTGGCGAATCTGTTGGCCGTTCCAGGCGATGTATTTCCCCAGGGGGCTGTCGCCTCGATATGGGGTTTCGCCAGCATGGGTTCCGGATTTGGAGGTATGGTCTTTAGTCTAGTGACGGGCTGGCTAGTGGATCGCTACTCTTTTCAGCCAGTGTTCGTGCTCTTTGGAATTCTTCCAATGATCGCGGCAGTGCTGGTCTGGACGCTTCCAAAGAAGGGTTACGCTGAGGCGGCAGTCTAAACAATCCGCATCGTCATTCCGCCATCGATAACAATATTTTCTCCTGTGATGAAATTGTTCTCAACGAGAGTGACGATCATTTCGGCGACGTCATCGGGCCTGCCTTCTCTGTGTAGGGGGATGCGGTTCTTTATATTATTTGCGGCCTGTTCCGGCGTGAGAAAGTCCTGAAAAGGGGTACGGATAATGCCCGGCGAGACGCAGTTGACGCGGATGCGATTATCGGCGAGTTCGCGAGCCAGGCTACGCGCAAACTGTGGTAGAGCTCCTTTGACCACACCATAGGCAAGCGCACCGAGACAACCACGAAGGCCGGCCGCCGATCCTAGCAGGATGATTGCTCCTCCACCTTGCTTCGCCATATGCGGAGCCGCAGCGCGAGTGAGGTGAAAGACAGAGTGGACGTGAACGGCAAACGCATTCATCCAATTCTCGTCTGTGACATCGTAAAGACCACCTGGAACAGCGCCTCCTGCGGAGTGGATAAGGACATCGAGACGGCCAAGATCGCGGATGACTTGGTCAACGCAATTGCGGCAGGAGCCGGGATCAGCTACATCACCTTCCAGAGATCGGATGACGGCACCATGAGATTTTGCTACGGCGGCAAGATTGTCCTGCACTTGCGCTGCACCCTTTCTTGAAAGCGTAGCGATGGAAGCACCTTTCGCCGCCAGAGCGACAGCAGTCGCGGCCCCAATGCCGCTGGTGCCTCCTGTAACCAGACAAACTTTTCCCTTCAAATTCATGCAAGCCTCCTTCGATTGGGTCAATCATGCTGCAATCAGCGTCCTATATTTTGATATATCAGAAGATTAATCCCTTGACAAGGAGACGGGTGATATTCTGTTCCGGTAATCAATTAGGTGTCAGATCGACTTAGAGCACTTAGTTCATCTCTTGAGGCGTTATGTTGGCCACCAATAAGTTATCGAAACGATCGAAAGCAGGTCGTGCCGCGAGTTCAGGATCGGAGTCCCTGGCTGATAAAGCATATTTACAGATTCGGGACGAGATATTACAAGGCAGCTTAGCGGTAGGAGATATTTTGTCCCGTCGAAGGCTTGCTGATGAGCTTAATATGAGCTTCCTCCCTATTACGGAAGCACTGCAGCGATTAGAGACCGAGGGGTTGGTGGAGAGCCGTCCACGCATTGGAACTCGAGTTCGAATTCCTACAAAACAAGATGTTATTGATAGCTATGTGATTCGTGAAGCGCTTGAGACACAAGCCGCACGCCTATGTTGTGAGAACATGACAGCGACAGAGCGTGAGCAGCTGACACGCAGCGCAGAACACCTGGATAGCCTTTATAAAGCGAGCCTGTCGGAGCATGAGGACTCGCGATTCTTGTTTTCAGTTCACACTTACCATATGCAGTTTCATCTGCGCGTTGCTGAAATGGCGCGTTCTCCAGGCTTATTGAAGGCAATTGAAAAAGAACAAGTGTTGATCTTCAATTGGCTGTACGACACAGCTACCCAACAAAAATCACTTCCAGCTAGTTTCCACCAGGATCTCGCAAAGGCTCTTTGCTCCGGCGATCGGATGAAGGCTGATGAAGCGATGCGAAATCATATTCGTTATGGGCTCAACAATGTAGTTGAGAGCCTTGGAACTCTCGAAGTCTCCAAAGGATGGCGCCTGAAGCGAAGCGTCTGACCGTCATAGCGAGTTATTTCGTCCGTACATTTTGGATCTTCTTGCCGTCCTTGCAGCTCCATGTCCGGATCGGACTATTTGTGCTCACGAGCTCTCATTAAAATAATTTGACAGCTTATCGCTGCTGATATATCAATGGTCTGCGCTCGTAACGAGCTGTTGACGAAGCTGGAACAGTGTGATTGTTCTGGCTGGGGTCGCAACCCGGGCTGAGGAGTGCACTTATATCAGGAGAGACATCTTATGAACCGTAGGGAATTCCTCGCATCGACCGCAGCTATAGCAGCAACTACTGCCTACCCCAGTTTGGCGCAACTTCCAAAGCATTCTTTAAGCTTCCCGGAGTCTTTGCTCAAGGGCGACTCCTATGTTGAGAACCCGCCGATTGCCAGCTATCATTCGGCACCTGAGAGTGCCTATGAGGCGTTTCAGGATATGAAGTTTGGGGCTCGCGTTCACTGGGGGATCTACTCTATCTGGCACCGGGGCGCGGAGTCGTGGCCGTTTTTGCCGATGTCGTTTGAAGACCGACAAAAATACAATGATCTCTACAAAACATGGAATCCGGCTGGCTTTGAAGCAGACCAGTGGATGGACACTTTTAAAGAGAGCGGCATGAAGATGTTCGCCTTCACGACGAAACACCATGAAGGCTTTTCGATGTTCGATACCAAGACCAGGGTTAAGAACCGAGCGAACTGGACTGCCGCGGGAGGACCGAAGATTGAACAGTGCGATCTGGCGTATTCGATTATGGAAACTCCGTTTCGTAGAGACATTGTGAAGGAGCTTTGCGATGCGGCGCACAAGCGGGACATGAAGATCGATCTCTATTTCTCTCATCCCGACTGGTATGACGCAGACTTTCGCCCTTATGTACAACACCCGTTGCAGGTACCGTCCTCTGCGGAGATTGTGACGCCGCGCGACCTGGAGAGAACCCGCCGCACCTATGGAAGCAATCCTGTGATTGTGCCTGACCCCAGCGACGCACAGGTAAAGCGCATGATGGAGAGGCACCGCGCACAGCTGGTTGAATTATTGAGTAACTACGGAAAGATCGACATGGTCTGTCTGGATATGTACCTGGGGCCACGAGTCTGGCCCGAGCTTCGCAAGACGATACTGAAGTTGCGCGAGATTCAACCGGATGTGATGTTGCGCAATCGCGGCATCGGAAACTATGGAGACTATTACACGCCGGAGCGTGTAATTCCAGGATCGAAAGAGGCGTCGGGTAAGCCGTGGTTCTGTATCTATCCTCTGGGTACGGATTTTTCTTATGATCCCGATCCGGCGAAGTACAAAGGGGTCAAATGGATCGTTCAAAATCTAGCTGATATTGCAGCTAAGGGAGGTGGGTTGATGGTTGGTGTGGGGCCCAGCTCTCATGGCGAGTTTCATCCTGAGGCGATTCGACAGATGAAAGGTGCGGGAACGTGGCTAAAGGTAAACGGGGAAGCTATCTATGCAACTCGCGCACGTGAGGGCACGCGCTGGTCGGAGGGGGACAGCATTCGTTATACGCGATCCAAGGACAAGCGCTTTGTATATGCGATTTTCACTGAGTGGCCCGGTACTCAGATCACTCTGAATCAGGTGCGGCCTAATGACGGATCGAAGATCACTCTTCTGGGATCGACGGCAGCAATGCCTTGGAAGTTCGACTCGACGAAAGGGACAACCATCACATTACCAGAGAACCTGCAAGAAGCTGGCAATAGACCATGTGGTTATGCCTGGAGTCTTAAGATCGAATCGGTGTGACGCTCGCTCGCTTATTGATGGACCCTATACCGTTGGTCGGGATATATTGGTTTCCTAATATTGAAAAGACTGTACGCAATTGCACAAGGAGCAGACGACGGCGGCGAGGTCACTCTTACTTCTTCGCACACTGCTAAACGCAAGCACGAAGCCTCCTCTGCGACTGGAGGATCCTAGCTTGAGCTTGTGATCCGACGGGGTCATCTGTTTCACGCTGAGATGTGGCACGCGCCGCGCTGCTGCGTTCGATCTCCAAGAGCGGGAAGGTCAACCGCGACACGCTGAGCGACTAGGCGGTATGGTCGCTAGTTGAACAATCATCGAAGCAGATCGGAATCGAGCGCTTCGGCACTCACGACCTGAGGCGTAGCGAATGAGCTTTCAACTTTCCTCCCTCCCGACAGCTGAATGAGCTGTCGCCAGCTTCCTATTTTGGGCCCAATTATTTCCTTAAGGGTGAATTGATTGCAGCGCTCCGTTCAGGATGACCAGCTTGTTTCGCTGGGCTGAGATGTCGGCCGACTCCCTACCCATAGACCACGTGGTATCGGGCGTCTCGACCGATCTGCAGTCTCAATTCTGTGAGTTGTCCATCTTTCCAGGAGATATCGACTTTCCCGCCGCCACCTACGCGTACATCCTTCAGGCTACCTTCAGGCCATTGAGACCTTGCGCGTCGTCGCACCATATGTCGTTCTCGGCGCTTTGGCGCTCCTCTGGGCTGTGCTCATCGGCTTCACCGATTTCCCTGCTTTAATCCAGGCTCGTGAACATCAGGCCGAAACCTCTTCCAGTTGGCAAGACCTCCTCAGTCACAAGCACTTTCTCTTCGCGCTCATCACCCAATTCATGTATGAGATCGCGTAGGTCGGCACCTGGAGCTACTTCATCCAGTACGCCCAGCAGTACGGGCATGTGCGCGAACGCACAGCGGGACTGCTGCTTACCGGAACTCTCGGCGCTTTCGGGATCGGACGCTTTGTTTCGTCCTACGTTATGCGCCGCCTGTCACCCAGCCGCCTCATGGCCTGGTATGCCGGCCTGAACGTCCTTCTGCTCATCATCGGCATCGCCTTTTCAGGGTGGGTCGGCCTTACCGCCATCTTCGCCACCAGCTTCTTCATGTCTGTCATGTTCCCGACGATCTTCGCCATGGGTCTTAAGGACCTCGGTCCCAACACCACCCTCGGCGGTTCCCTTATCGTCATGACCATCATCGGCGGTGCCTTCGGCACACCACTGATGAGCCTTCTTGCCGAACTTTGAGCGCTTCGTCACTCCATGCGATTTTTTTATCATCGACGTTGCGGAACAGATCGGACAGAACGTCGACGCGGGTGAGATCACGAAGTTCCTGGACAGACACCCCGAATTACTGGGGGATGTACAGATCCCTCGTATACATGAAGCGAGACGTTCATAGTCAGCCTTTACCAACGAGTGAAGCTTTCGGAATTCGGTTGATCGACTGCTTTTCTCACGGGACAATCACAGCTGATCCAGACTCGGTTTCTTCTTTGACCGCTACCAGGGCCTTGTTGGCATCCTCAAGCGAAAAGACGGTGACTTGAGGGCGGATATGGAGATCATGGGCGAGCTTTAAAAAATCCCGTGCATCCTGTCGGGTCATGTTTGCTACACTCCGTATCTGCCGCTCGCCCCAAAGCAGTTTGTCATAGTTAAACACCGGCATCTGGTCCAAATGAATCGCATTGATTGCCACTACCCCGCCCTTACGTAGACTTCCGAGGGCGTTTACGACTACTTTTCCACTGGGAGCAAACGTAACTGCGCGGTCGAGCGCTACGGGTGGTCTCGCATCTTCCTTGCCGATCCACGTCGCGCCGAGAGAAGCAGCTCTGTTTCGATGGACTTCACCCCTTGTCGCCACGTATACATCGCATTTCCAGGACTGTAGGATCGTAATCGCCAGACTAGCGGAGCTCCCGAACCCAAAGAGCCCCACTCGCTCTCCGTGCTCAACGCCCGCAACGCGTAAGCTGCGAAAACCGATGATGCCGGCACAGAGCAAGGGAGCAACATGTACGTCGTCCAGGCCTGAAGGCAATGGAAAAGTGAAGTCTGCACGCACCGAGACAAACTCCGCATAACCTCCGTTTACCGTATAGCCAGTGAAGGTAGGCTCGTCGCATAGATTTTCTAGGCCGTGATGACAGTACCAGCAATCACCATCTACGCCCCCCATCCAAGAGACACCGACACGCGTCCCTAGCGGCAATTCCGCAGTTGCGCCTTCCACCACTTCTCCAACAATCTGGTGGCCAGGAATAAGTTCCGGTTGAAGTGGCGGCAGGTCTCCTTCAACGATATGCAGGTCAGTGCGACAGACCCCGCAGGCGACCACCCTAAGCAAGACGTATCCGGCCTGAAGCTGTGGACGGGGCACATCCTTAATTTCAAAGAAGGTTCCGGTTGCGACGCGCTCAGACGTAAAGACAGCTGCTCTCATTTTCTTGATCTCTCTGACTCTTCAGGCCCTCAGTATCATGTCAAGCCCTATAGCATTCTTCGATGCACGCAGTGGTTAGTCCATTCACGAAGCGAGTAGAGCTTCGCGCACTATGCGCGTCAGTGCAGTTGGTCGAGGTATGCCACCAGAGCCTCCAAATCATCCGGCTTCAAAGTGACTGGAGTCATACCGCCACTGGTCATGGCGGTATTAGGTGCCTGAAGCAGAGCAATCAACTGCGGGTCAGTGAATTTCTTTCCAACACCGGTCAGAGACCCTGCAGCTGCCGTACCTACACCTCCCTCTCCATGGCAAGAGTTGCAGGATTGAGCCTGAAATAGCGCCTGCCCCTTTAGCACCTTGGGGTCAGCAGATGCCAGCGCAGCCGATACGCTTCCCGCAGCTGCTTCCGGGACAAAGGGTGCTTGCATGAATGTCTTTGCATCTGAATCCTGCTGGTGCATCTGTGCGGCCATTCCAGGATCGCGATAGTCATCGCGGTAGCTCGCGATGCCGAGAGTGGTGTAGGCGATCAAGAAGAGCAAGAATGCACCCACCGAGATTGGACGTCGCCAAGGGCGCCGCTCAAGCCTTCGGTCTAGAAATGGCGCTGCGGCAAAGATCAGAGCCAGTAGCGCCGGCAGAAGAATTCCTCCGATCAACGACCAGCGGCCGCTGAGATACTTGAGCCATTGAAACGCAGGGCGATAATACCACTCGGGACGTGGGAGAAAGTGTGTGTCCGCCGGGTTGGCAGCTGGTCCCAGACTCATCGGAATGGTCTTCGCGATGACCGCCAAAATGCCGATTAAAACGACGGCGAATATGGCATCCATCACGACTTGACGTGGATAAAACGGAACTGTGGGCAGCTTGGGTTGTACCGGATGCTCTTTGATCGGACCGGCTGCACCAGCCTTGCGGAAGAAAAACACATGCGCTGCAATGAAACCGATAAGCATTGCGGGCAACACGAAGACGTGCAGCACAAAAAAACGGGAGAGCGTCAAAGTTCCCATTTGATCGCCACCGCGTACCAGCTTCTGTAAGATCGGGCCGATGAAAGGCACTTCCGCGATTAGGTTTGTTCCAACCGCAGTTGCGAAATACGCCTTCTCATCCCAGGGCAGCAGGTATCCAGTGAAGGCCATTCCAAGCATCAACGCCATTAGAATGCACCCTGAGAGCCACAGCAGCTCTCGACGCCCCTTGTAAGAACCATAGAGGATCGTTTGCCCGATGTGGAGGCAAAGCAGGATGATGATGCCACTCGATCCATACGCATGAATGCTCCGGATGAACGATCCGGAGGTCACTTCTTTGACGATGTACGACACGACGGTGTGCGCGTGGTCAGCCGACGGCACGTAGTACAGGGCGAGGAATACGCCGGTAATAACCTGCGAAACAAACAAGAAGAGCAGCCCTGAGCCAAAGATATAGGCCCAGCTGGCGCCCCCCGGAATAGGCTCGTCGAGCGTCTCATGCAAAATGGAATCTATCCCGGTGCGCTGGTCGAGCCAGTTGTCCACCTTGCTTACAATATTGGGATCGTCGGTCGACTTCGGTGAGGATTGGTTCGTCATAGACTCATGCGCCTCAGGCCATTACTTCTTTGTTGGAAACAATTTGACGAAAATATTGATAGCGGACCTTTAACATGCCGCCCTCCACCTTGGCTTCAAGGGTGTCCATCGAGCGAGGCGGTGGCCCAGCAATACGCTCGCCATCTGCCGTAAATGATCCGGAGTGGCACGGGCAAATGAATTTGTTCTGAGCCCCTACCCAGCGGACCGAGCACCCCAAATGTGGACAGATGGGTGACAAGATACGGAACTGTCCGGTCTTCGATGGCAATACGTAGACCGCAGTCTGGGATGAAGTCGTCTGCCAGGCATCTCGGCGTTCCAGAGTGATGGTCTTTGCGGTTGGTTCGGTGAGTGAGGCGAATTCCTCCGCCGGTCCTACGTCTGACCACTCGGTATCTGTTGCGCCTCTACGCAACGGATACGTGGAAAAACGCACGAGTGGAATTGCCAACAACGTACTCACTGCTGCTGCACTCATTGCAAATAACGCTCCGACAAAGGAGCGCCGCCCGGTAGGTTTGACCTTAAGTTCATCACTCGTTTGGGGTGTCAGTTCCATTCGTCTACTCCTTAACTCTGTGAAATATCCGTTGACGTTATTTCAGAGGATAGGACGTCCTATCTGTGGCGTCTTTCACTTCGGCAACGTGTGAATGAACGCTAAAACGTCATTAATTTGCGCGTCCGTGATTTTGCCAGCAAAGGCAGGCATCTTGTTTTTCCCGTTCTTAATGATGACAACAAGATCGGCGTCCGATTCCTTCAGAACGTCAGGCGAGTTGAACGGGTGTGCTTTCATCGCCTTGCCAGCCGGTGTATCGCCCAGTCCGGTAGCGCCATGACACATCTGGCACTTAGCCTTGTAGGTATCGGCACCGGCTTGAGCGAGACTTGGGAGACTAGCAAAGAATAGGACTAAGCCAACTATGGCGGAGTGAGTGATGTGCTTGGTCATGGGTAGTACTCCTCTGGTGTTAGGCGGACAGAAATGACGTCCGTCGGTGAAGTTAGAAGGCATAGTGAACCGCGAGGGTATAGATATTCCCGCGAAAGCTCCGAGGGAGCGTTGGTCCGACGGGCAACCCTTCCCCGTATCCGTAGTAGTTGTAGTCGGCTTTCCAGGACCAATTGGGCGCGATATCGACGACGCAATTTACGTAGGGCGACTGAAACTGCGACTGAAGCGTGCCGCTTGCCTGACGGATATTGATGATGTCGCTCGTGCCATTGACAGCCGACATCCGATAGCCCCCATTGAGACGTACGCGCTTGACGGGCACTACCATGAACCCGATAGAACCAAATTGTGTAGGAGCATTGTAGTAGCCGGTACTCAGCAGAGGCGTTCCGGCTGCGATGCAAACTGCCGGAGCGACCCCGGCAGTCGGTGGGGCCGGTGTAGATGTGTAGCACTCAATAGTGCTGGAGAAGACGCTGTCATAGGCGTAGTTCAGATCAAGGGACCAGCGCTCGCTGGGAGAGATCGAAGTCCCGAAGGAGAAGTCACGATTGTGCTCCAGATGATTGACTGTCAGAACGTTGTTGCGGCTCTCGCGGATATTGACCGTCCCGGCAAAGGTGAGCCAGTTGTGCGGCTTATAGGTGGTTCGCACAATGTAGTGCTGCAGTTGGCGCGGGCTAATCCTCGTAAAGGCGTTATCCGCATACATGGCCTCTACATTGAGATTGACCCGCAACTTAGGCGTGGGCCTGAGCGCAGCACCGAAGAGTCCCCAGTTCTCGTGGATCGATATAAAGTCGCCGCCTGCGTCGGTAATAATGCGGCTGCGATAGCGGTAGCCAGCCGAGACACGCGCACGTGTGGTGACGTCCCAGGCGACCACAAATGTGTCGGCTTTGGTTTTTTGGTTGATGAACTGATAGTCCGGTGTCGTCGTTGTAGTCGTGGCACCGGGAGGCGTGAGCATCGACGTTCCGGTGTAGTCAGTCTCGGTAAACGTGTTGGTTCCGGGCATACGGAAGTCCCCGAAGTCGAAGAGATTCGTGGCTGTGATCGTTGGAGTGATCTGCCAGGTGATGCTGTATTCGCCGTTGACGTTGATACGGCGGATATGGGCAGAGCCGGTCACGAGGGATTCTCGAAGGGCCGAGCGCGAGGTGAGGCCATTGAAAAGTTCGTTATAGTTGACGAGGTTGCTTGTGGCTGCACTATAGAGGAGGCGTCCATTCATGGTGAATTTTGGAATGGATGCACTCTGAAATCGGAGCTGTTCGGTGGGAACGAGCGTGCGTGTGGGGGCGGAACGACTGTACGCGAGAAAGGCATTGCAAGTTGGATTGACGGTTCCGCTCGGGTTGAAAGGTGCAGCGCACGGAGAGGTCCATATAGAAGAGATATCAATTCCCAGACTGACGGGTGTGCCGTTCGATAGTTGATAGTTGAGACCTGTAAGATGCCAACTAGTGTCTCCTTTGTAATGCGTGATGAACTCGTCGAAGCTAAACGAGGTCAGCCGAACCGGTTTCCAGTCAAGTCCGGCTGTGTAGCTGTCAGTGGAGTTGCGCCAGAACTGCGTGAGAAGAGCTTCAGTGCCCATGTGAATCGTGCTGTTGGAAGGGCCTTCGCTGATGTTGTGGTTGTAGCCAATGCGTACACTAACAGGTCCTAGGGGGATCAGTGTGAGGCTAAGATCGGTCATGCGACGAACGGTATTGTAGAGGTGGGGAGAATCCAGTACGGGAACGTAGGGGCTCGACGTGGGAGGGATCAGAGGATTGGCCAGCAAGTCATAGTCGAAATACTGGCGATCGCGGCGGAAGCTTCCACGAAAATCGTAGAGCTTTCCCTTCGTGATGTTGAGAAAGGACACACTGTTGGGATCACCTCCATAGCCAAAGCTGTTTGTGGATAGGTGGTCGAACAGAATTGCATGAGCAGGATCCACTGCGCGCAGGTCAAGTGATTGATCGAGAATGCGCGGTCCCGTCTGAAGATTGACCATCGTGTTGTAGACCGCGCCGCTTCCGGAGTGATCCGCAATGTGACCACCGAGAGTGACGGCCTGGTGAATTACGTATCCGTAACGGATATTGTCCCCGGGGGACGGCAGTGTAGGATTCTGTGCGACAACAGCCGGAACCATGACCTGAGCCATGGCTGAAGTACCGGCAGCATGACCCGCAATGACTGCGATAGCCGAGATGACCAGAGCGCAGCGTCTCGGATTCAGCAGGAGCGATGTTAACGACAATGCGCTCATCATGCGTGGCCATCCCTTATTTGAAGAAAAAACTGCTCGCGTTGGAGCCGTGAATCATCACATGACAGTTGGTGCAAGCCTGGTATTGATTCGCCTGGTTATGAAAGGAAGGGGTGCCAGGCGCAGTAAAGTTCATCGATGCCGAATGACACTGCAGGCACAGTGAGTTGACGTTATTTCGGATCAGGAGGCGCGGATTGGGCGAGCCGTGTGGAAAATGGCAGGAGGTGCAACCTTCAAGCTTAAGAGGAGGATGTTCATAGACAAACGGACCCAGCGTCTCAACATGGCACTTCGTGCAGACTGCGTTTTGATCCGCATTCGTCTTCAGCAGCTTGTCCTGGAAGGTCCCATGAGGATTGTGGCAGTCGGTGCAAACCAACAAGCCCTCATTCACCTTGTGGTGAAAGGGCTGGGCGAAGGCGGCTTTTATGTCAGTGTGGCAGCCATAGCACAGCTTCGGCTCCGCGACCTTGAGCAAATGCGATTCACTCTGGAAAGAGTGGTTGCTGTGACAGTTGATGCAACTAATACCAACTGCGCCATGAGCCGAACGATCGAAGTTCGCATGTGTCCCAACATGGCAGCCTAAGCACTTTTCATCGACTTGTTTTGGTGTTGCGTTTGCGAATCGGAATATTTTGGTCACGTCGCCGCCCGAATCGACATGTGCTTTACCTGGGCCGTGGCAGCCCTCGCAAGTAACACCTTTTCCTCCGTGCATCGTCGCAAGTTCGGCGTGAGGATTTGAGGTGAACTTTTTGGAAAGGTCGGCGTGACACAAGGCGCAAGTTTCCGCGCCGACGAAATCGGCCGGATTGGTTTCAGTCTTTCGTAAAGCCGTTGTGGCTTGCGGTTGTGGCGCGCCCGTTGCCTGAGCAAACGCGGTTCCCCCGAACCCGTTCAGCAATATCAGAACCGCTAGCGTATAGAGCCAATGCCGCATGTGCAATTTACCTCATAGCCAATCGATAGTCTCGACTTGCAGCCATCCGGCCCAACTTGGTGTTTTGTTCTTGAATGCCAAGCGAAGAATACAATTCACTTTGATAAAACAAACGTGACGTCCATCAC
>Ga0307373_10009076_pt1 | contig 14961 bp, 12 predicted proteins | sample OX2MG_FD_202534 | JGI IMG/M metagenome (GOLD analysis project Ga0307373, IMG submission 202534) | Soil microbial communities from Risofladan, Vaasa, Finland - OX-2 | ecosystem: Environmental > Terrestrial > Soil > Coastal area > Acid sulfate soil | place: Finland: Risofladan, Vaasa | collected... | reverse complement strand
AATGGCGGGTCTGCCGGCGATCTCGATTCCGGTTGAACAATACGCTTATCCTTCCGCAAAGCTCCCCATCGGCTTCCAGCTCGTGGGCAAATGGTGGCGGGAAGCGGACATTTTGGGGATCGGGCAGTTATACGAGGAATTGAGTAAATAGGTAAGCAGTAAATGGTAAGATCAAGTATCCCTACAATTTCTTAATTGCCAATTACTAATTGCTATGAGCTCCCTCGCCCAGATCCAAAATCTGATTTCCACCTCCACCCTTCGGTCGGTCGGCGCGCATTCGCTCTCCGTCTATTCGTCGTATCTTCCCCTCTTAAAAACGATCAGCATTTTCGTTTCGTCATTCTTCGTAATCGCGACCGTATTCTTTATCGCGAGGACGGGATGGCTCACGGTCCGCCTCGACCGGGTCGAGGATGTGGTCATGAAAAAAAACTTGCCGAAAGAACGCTCGAAAAAGACCTGGCAAAAAGTGCAGCGACATTTGTTCGCGGGCGACGACGCGAACCTCAAGCTCGCGCTCCTCGAAGCAGACAAGGTGCTCGATGACGCCCTGCGACACGCGGGCATCCGCGGGAACAATCTCGGCGACCGGCTGAAAGGCCTCGACGAAGCAAAGCTCCCGAACCTCCAGCAGGTCTGGGAAGCGCACAAGCTGCGCAACCGGCTCGTCCATGAATCGGACTTCAAGCTAAACCGCGACACCGCCGAACGCGCGCTCGCAATCTACGAAGAGGCGTTCAAAAAACTGGGACTTCTCGATGCCACGGAAGTTGAAGCGCCGCTGCCGCCGCCACCGAATGAACCGACCGCGGGCGGCGCATCGACATAAAAAGAATAAATAAAACCCGCCTACTTTCGAGGCGGGTTTTATTTATTGGACTGAGTTGCCGTTCACGGCGGTGAGTGTTACGCTATTCGATCCGAGATCGTGCGTGCCGGACACCTGCGCGGACTGGCCGATGAGTGGGCTCAATGCCGCATCGACGCTCGCGTCTTTCGAATTTTTCACAAGGATTTTTACGCCGTTCGCGTCAATAAGGCTGTATTGCGTTTTGCTTCCGCCAACGGTTCCCGTAAAGTCGAAGGAAATTTGACTACTGGAAGTGGCGGCGGACGAAACCGCGAAAAACGAGAGTTCCTGGGTAAGCGCGCTGTTCGCGGCGGCGAGCGACGATACCTGCGCTTGCAAATCGCTCGTGGATGAACCGGCACTCGCGAGCTCTACCGTAAGATTCGTCGCATTCGCGCTCGCGGCGGCGCTCGCGGCATTCGCCGCCGTGATCTTCCCCGCGGCGCTTTGCACCTGCATGTAGAAATACACGGCGGCGCCTGCGCAGGCGAGGGCGATAACGCCGAGAATAATGGGGACGACCGGCAAGCGGAATTTCGACGAATAGCCCGGCGCGCGGTAGGAATTCGCCCCGGCGGGAGCGACGGCGCTTTTTTCTCTCCTCCCTCCCAACGCTCCGATCTTTGAAGGAGCGGCTTCAAGCTGCGAAGCGGGTATGAGATCGCTCACGGAGATCATCGCGGGCGCTTTCGCCGACGCCGACGCAATGGCGGCCGGTGCCGAAGGTTCGGCGCTTTTTATCGAATCATCGACGTCCGTTGCGGGCCATCCGGCGCCCACGAGCGCCTTTCTCACCTCTTCCCTCTCCGCCCCGGCACCCACCTGTGCGTTGTAATAATCGGCGATTTGTTTGTTTACCATGCTTATAGTATATAACAATTGGCGCGTGCGCGTTATACACAGGCAAATAACAAAAAACGCTCCGCTGGAAGCGGAGCGTTTTTTGTTGCGTTAGAATACGGTTTAGAGACTTACGCAATAAGTGCTACCAGTGCACGTAACACCGTTCTGAGGAGTCGCCTGGCCTACGAGTGCCGGATTACCGGCGTCCTCAAGCGTCGCGGAAAGCGTATAGCTCGTTGCCGCAGCATTCACTGTATAAGTATAGTGCTTGCTTGTCGTCGGGTCATCCGGAACGTTTGTAGCGTAACCGCCGCCCGTCAATGCCGCCGCCAAACCGCCGCTCACGATGGGCCCGGTGCTGGCCGCAGCGCAACCGGCAACCGTCGGGGCCGGATTCGGATACACGCCACAGTGGCTGTAGTACAATTCGATACCAGTCTGAAGTTCGCGCAAGTCGGAAAGTCTCCGCGCGTCGCGGCCTTTCTGCTGTGTCGGCCCCAAGCCGATGAGCACGACGGACGCCAAAATGGCGATAATCGCGACGACGATGAGAATTTCGATAAGAGTGAAACCTTTTTTAGTATTTTTGATCATAATGTTGTTTTTGTATCGTTTTCTCGACCTTTCCCAATCCGCTTCTAATATTAATGAAGCCGATTGTTTATTAATAATTATACCATATTCGGCATTTCGCAGGTAGCTTAGCTGGGTATAACCGAGAATACCGCAGCCGGGGCATAGCGAGGCATAGCCGGGGCTTAGCTGGGGCATAGCAAATGCTTTTTAAAAACTGAACGAACGAAACCGTTCGTATGATTTCGCGCGCTGTGCTTCACTAAGCCCCGGCTATGCCCCGGCTGAGCCCTAGTGGATGTTCGCCGTCAGGCTGTAGAGCGGCACAAGGATAGAGGCGAAAAGGAGCCCGACCATGCCGCCGATCACGATCATGAGGATCGGCTGGATGAGGTCGACGAGGCTATTCATGACCTCGTCCGCTTCGCGGCCGTAGAAACCCGAGATGCGCTGGAAGATCTGCTCTACCTTCCCCGTGGTCTCGCCAACCGCGATCATCTGCCCCACGAGCGAAGGGAAAAAATCGGGATGCCTTTCAATGCTCTGCGACATGAGGTTCCCCTGGCGCACGTCCTCAGCGACCTCGTGGATAACATCTTTATAAAGCACGTTCCCTACCATGTGACTGATGATCTCAAGCGCTTGCGCGATGGGAATGCCGCCGTGGATCAAAAGCTGGGCGGAGTTCGAGAAGCGGGTCATGATGACCGGCACGAATACCTTTTTAACGATCGGCACCCTGATTTTCACCTCGTCGAGCAGGGCGGTCCCTTCCGGCGTCATCGAATAATTGACGCCCATGATGATGACGAATATGAAGATGATGACGACTGCAGGCCACCATTTGCCGAGGAACGTGCCGCTCCCGAGGAGTAACTGCGTGTACCAGGGAAGCGCGACGCCGTTCTGCGTGAACACCGGCCCGAGCTGCGGGAAAACGAACGTGATCATGATGAAGCCGACGACCATGAAAAGGCTTACGACGACGCCCGGATAGAGCATCGCGGCCATCGCCTTGCTCGAGAGAATCGCTTCTTTTTCCGTGTAGTCGGCAAGAAACCCCGCAACCTCGTTCAGATTCCCCGTGATTTCCGCGGCACGGACCATCTCGACGTAGAACGTCGGGAAAATAGTCCCCTGCCGCTCGAGAGCCTGCGAGAAGGAAAGACCGGAGTCGATGTCTTCGGACACCTGGAGTACCGCTTCCCTCAGGCGCGGCTGCTTCGTCTGGTCGTGCAATGTTTTGAGGGCCGCGTTCAGCGGCAGGCGCGCTTCGAGAAGCGTCGCGAGCTGCCGCGTGAATATCACCATGTCTTTCCGCTTCACGCGGGTGAAAAAACCGGCGATTGCGTCATACCAACGGGGTGATTCCGCCGATTCCAGACTCAGAATGAACAGTTCGTGCGTGGCAAGGATATTCGCGGCGGAATCCTTCGTGCCGGCCTCCACGAACCCCATTTGCATCTCCCCGCCCTTGGTTTTTGCTTTATATTTGAATTTCATGAAAAAGAAAATAGGGAGAAAAGTAGATAAAAGTTGAGAAAAATAGAGAAAAGTTTCACTTATAATTTTTTTCTACGTTTATCAATTTTTATCTATATTTATCCATTTTCTATGTTCTTTCCAATAATATCCTCAACTCCGACGGATTCAACGAATAGAGCTCGGCATTATCGAGGGAAATCTCCTTGTTCTTCACGAGGTTCACGAGCGAACGATTGAGCGTCACCATCCCTTCCTGGAGCGATGTTTCGATCACGAGGTCGATCTGGTAGATCTTCCGCTCGCGAATGAGGTTTCTGATCGCGGGATTCACGATCATGATCTCCATGGCCGGAACCCTGCCGCCCGACGCGCGCGGCAGAAGCCGTTCGGAGACGATTGCGACCAAAGTCGCCGCAAGCTGCGAGGTCACCTGGCCCTGCTGTGCCGCCGGAAAAGAATCGATGACGCGGTCGATCGTCTGCGAAGCGGAATTCGTGTGTAAAGTCGAGAACACGAGGTGGCCCGTTTCCGCGGCCGTCATCGCGGTCGCGATGGAAGTCGCGTCGCGCATCTCGCCGACCATGACGACATCGGGGTCTTGCCTCAAGATCGTGCGCAAGCCCGCGTGGAACGTCGGCGTATCCGCACCCACTTCGCGCTGGGAAACGATACAGCGGTCTTGAGTGAAAAGATATTCGATCGGATCCTCGATCGTGATGATGTGATCCGAGCGCGAATGGTTGATCTCGTCGAGCACGGCGGCCAAGGTCGACGATTTGCCGTGGCCGGCGGGGCCTACGATAAGCACGAACCCTTGCGAGAGCCGCGCGAAGTCATGGAGAATCGGCGGCAGGTTCAGTTCTTCGACCGTTTTGATGCGCGAAGGGATGAGGCGCAATGCCGCCGCGAGATAGCCGCGCTGGAAATACGCGTTCACGCGGAAACGCGCCTTGTCCTCGAAGCTGTAGGCGAAGTCGAGTTGCCGCTCACGGATAAGTTTTTCTTTCTGCTCGGGCGACAACAGCCCGTAGATCAGCTCCTCGGTGACCTCGGGCGTCATAATCGGATCCTTCTGAAGCGGCACGAGCACGCCGTCGATGCGCAGGGTCGGCCGTCTTCCCACGGCGATGTGCAAATCAGAAGCGCTCTGTTTCGCGGTCGTTGTGAGCAGGTCTTTGAGTTTTTCGTAGGAATCCATAGTTATAGCTCGTAAGCTCTAGGCTCGTAAGCTCTAGGCTCGTAAGCTCTAGGCTCGTTAGTTATTCATTTACTTTAACATAATTGCTCGCACGACTAAAGAGCTAAACGCTCGAAATACATCGCTGTCATTTCGAGCGCTAACGAGCTAACGAGCTCTACAAATCCTCCGTCTCCCGCAGCACTTCTTCCATCGACACCTTGCCCTGGAGCGCTTTCATCACGCCGTCCTGCCGCAGGCTGATCATCCCCTGGTTTTTCGCTTCCTTCAGAATCTTCTGGGCCGTGGGGCTGTTCGCGACGATCTCCTCAAGCGCCGGCGACATCTGCAACACTTCGAAAAGCGCGTTCCGGCCGACGATGCCGCGGTCTTTGCACTTCGGGCATCCCTTCGCATGGTAAATCATATAGGGCTTCTTGAACTGGCTTTGCACCTCGGCGGGAAGGCCGGCGAGCGCTTTTTCGATCGCTTTCGCTATCGCCTCCGGGGCTTCTTCCGGCGCCTTGCAATCGGGACACAAGAGCCCCACGAGCCGCTGCGCGATCATGAGATTCAGGGACACGGGAATGAGGAACGGCTCCACTTTCATATCGATGAGGCGGGGAATGACGCCCGCGGAATTGTTCGTGTGAAGCGTCGAGAGCACGATGTGTCCCGTAAGCGCCGCTTGTACGGCAAGCCCCGCCGTTTCATTGTCGCGGATCTCGCCCACCATGATCACGTCGGGATCCTGCCGGAGTATCTGGCGGAGGCCCGAGGCGAAAGTGTATCCGATCTCCGGACGCACCTGCGACTGGTTCACGCCGGAAACGAAATATTCGACCGGGTCTTCGAGTGAAAGGATGTTCACGTCTTCGTGGTTCAATTTCTGCAGAAGCGAATAGAGCGTCGTCGTTTTTCCCGATCCCGTGGGACCGGTGACAAGGATCATGCCGTACGGCTTCTCGATGCCGGCCTCTACGATTTCTTTATTTCTAAAAAGAAGATCGAGGGCGTCGAAGTTTTTGAGGCCGGTAGCGGGATCAAGCACGCGGATCGCGACCTTCTCGCCCAAGGGAGTCGGAAATGTCGCCACGCGAAAGTCGATATCGCGGTCGAAGATGGTCGCCCGGAAACGACCGTCCTGGGGAATGCGGTTTTCGTCGATCTTCAGGCTCGAGATGATCTTCACGCGCGAGGTGATGGGCTGCGCGATCTCGAGCGGCAGAGACGCTACTTCCTTGAGATCGCCGTCAACGCGGAATCGGATGCGGAGGTACGTCTGCTGGGGCTCGATGTGAATATCGGACGCCCTGCTCGCGACCGCTTCCCTGAATGTTTGCGCGACGATCGTCACGATTGGCGCTTCTTCCGCCGTGACCGCCTCTTCGAGCCGCACTTTTTTCTGCTCTCCCCCTCCCTGCTTCAAACTTAACGAATGCACGGCCCGTTCCACCTCCGACCGGTACGGCGAATAGCGCCGGAGCACTTCCTGCCAGTCGCTCCAGGAAATGAGATACACGCCGAGATTCAGCTGATTGCGCCGGCCGATGAACTTCAGCGCGTCCTGCGCCTTCGCATCGTCCGGATGCACCATGCCGATAACAAGCAGGTTTTCCTGCTTCGCGATAGGAACCGCGGCGTAGGTACGCGCAACCTCCTCGGGGATGATATCGAACAGCTCCTTCGGAATAGTTGCGACATCGAGCTTTTTGTACGGGATCTTCAATGCCGCGCTTTTGAGCTCGGCTATTTTTTTGTCGTCGAGCAGGCGCTGGTTGGAGATGAGCGCCTCAACCGCCTGTCCCGAGAGCAGGGCGTCGCGCTTGAGTTTCGCGAGCGCCGTCGCGTCGAGCAGTCCCGCGTTCTGGATTTCCTGTAGTAGTTGGTCGTTGGACATAATTGGCTCGTTGGCTCTAGGCTCGTAAGCTCTAGGCTCGTAAGCTCGTTGGCTCGTAAGCTCTAGGCTCGTAAGCCAAAATGTTTCTTGAGTGGCTTAAGAGCTCAGCGGACGAATCGCTATTGCATGCGATTCGGCGCTTACGAGCTATGGAGCTTTTATAACGGTTGGAACGGGTTGCTCCTGCCGGCATTCCCCGGCTGGAGCGGCGTCACGTATTGCTTGAGCGCCGTAAATGCCGCGCTTCCTACGACGGCGTTCGGATCCACATTCGCGTTCGCAAGTGGTGCGATATCCTGGAATGTCGGGGGTATGGTGACGGCAATAAGCTGAGGCTGCGCGAAGAAAACATAATAGACGGCCGCGATGATGATCGCGAGGATCACGACCCAGACGACCATCCGCAACAGACTTCCTCCGCTCTTATCTTCTTCAATAACGATTGCCATATATTTGTTAATTTTCAATTTACAATTTTTCCGCCCGGGGCGGATCCGCCTTCGGCGGATAATTTTCAAAAACTTGTTTGGAAATTATTATGTTGTAAATTGATAATGTGTAAATTGAAAATTTATTTACGACCCTTGATAATAGGTGGCCACGTTGACCGTAAAATTGTAGTTCTGCTGGATTACCGTTGAACTGCCGACGCCCTGCGCGGCGGCTATCGGTTCGATATCAACCGACTCCGGGTCGAACAGCCGGATGTTCGTGGCCAGGAGCGATATGAACTGTTTTATATTCTCGTATTGGCCGCTCATTTTGACGGAAAGCAGTATCGTGCCAATGGGCTTTTCGAGGGAACCCGCGAAATTCGCGGCGGCGGCATTCACGGTGGAACCGGGAGCGGGAGCGGCTGCCACGGACTGAACATTCTGGATGCCTTGCGCCTGCACCGAGATCGTCTGTACCGCGAGGGCGCTTTGTCTGGCAACGCCGGTGATCTGCGTAATCGCCCCCGGGATGTCCGGTGAAAGCGGCAACGCGGAAGAAACGGCGTCCTGCACCTGGCTCTGACTCTGGTAATTCGCGATCAGATCCTGCACTTTTTTTATTGTTGCTTCTTCGCTTGTAAGGAACGACTGCTGCGAAAGATACTGCGCCTTCGCGGACTGGGCATTCTGATACGCGGGCGCGATAAGCTCGAAATAAACGATGAGCGCGGCGAAAAGGAACAGGAGTCCGATCAAGAGGCTTGCAAATCGTTTGGTGGATTGTTTCATGGTATGCGCGCGGAGTTATTGAGCGGGATTATTGATAGCGAGGAAAAAACTCCGCGTAAGGGTAAGCGTCACGTCGAATTGCCACTTGCCATTCGCATCCGTAATGTCGTTCACCACGAACGATTGCACCGCATCCGTCTGGCTCCCCAGGTCGACAAGTTGTTGATTGATATCGTCCAGGGTCTTCGCGACGCCTCCGATCGCGATCTGCCGTGACGTCACATTCGCGTTCAGCTTTGTGAGATAGACGTTCGTTTCGGTGTTTTTTTCCAGCCAATCGAACAGGGGCGAACCGGAAACGTGCGTCTTCAGGATGGTCTGCAGATTGGCGATCTGGGAATAAAAATTGACGAGTGCCGTCTGCTCTGCAACCGGAACCTTGTCGCTGAACGACTGCAACTGCTTCTGTATGTTCTGTGTTTGCGAATTCAGATAAGGCTCGTAGCCGTATGCGAGGCCGAAATAAACAATGAGCGCGATGAAGAGCACCGTGCTTGAGAACATAAGAAGCTGTCCCGACCACCCCGGCGTTTTTACGGGTTCGCGGCCGAGCTGCTCGATGACTTTTTGAGGAAGAGGCATAGTTAGCTCGTAAGCTCGTAAGCTCGTAAGCTCGTAAGCTTAATTAAAACTTGGTAATGCATCGTTTATTTATAAATTTTACAATATAATCGCACAGCTTACGAGCCTGGAGCTTAAGGGCTTTTATATGAATTCCCTGAGTCCGAGCCCGAGCGCGACGCTCATTACCGGATTCAATTCGGGAACCAGCGGCTCCATGACCGGCGGGTATTCGAATCCGGCGAACGGAGTCCCTTTCACGACGGGCCTGCCCATCTCCCGCTCGAAATATTTTTCGATGCCGAGAAGGTTCGCGGTTCCTCCGGCGAGAATGACCCGCTCGAGCCGCGGCGCCTCGGGGAACTGGCTCGCGTATTTATACTCCGCCTTTTTCACCTCATTAATTATAGCATCAACGAACGGGAACATTATTGTGGATAACTCGTAATTGGGGCCGGTGCCCACGATCCCCCGCTCCTTTTTGAGCTCTTCGGCGCGCAGCGGATTGATGCCGAGGCTCGTGGATAAGGCCTGCGTAAGCGAAGCGCCCGCGAAATCGCTCTGCGCGTTGAACTTGAGCGCGCCTTTTTCGATGAATGCGATGTTCGTCGAGCGGCTGCCGATGTCAACCACGATCGTCGGGGTTGGGTCCGCGCCGCCGTAGATGCGCGCGATGGCCAGAGGCTCGATCTCGAGCGCCGCGAGGCGCAGTCCCGCAAGCTCGAATATCTTCCGATATTTCGCTACCTGCTCGCGCGGAAGAGAAACGAGAAGTATCTGCTGATGCACGAATCCTTTTTCGTCCTTGGTCTCGCCGACTTTGAACCACTCGAGCGCTATCTCCGAGATCGGGAGCGGCACGTATTGTTTCGCCTGGTATGCCATCGCTCTTTCGAGATCCGGAGCGCTCATCATCGGGAAATCGAGCACGGTGAGAAACGCGGAGAATGCGGGAATGGAAGCGATGACCTCCGTCGCCTGCGGCTTCATTTCGCGCAACACGGTCTTTAATAATTCCACCACTTCCTTTTCGAAAAGCTTGAGCGCGCTCGTCTGAAGCACCTGATTCGCGCGCGCAAGATAACCGCTCGATTCGAGAATGCCGTAATTCACAACGCTTGCCGCGCGCTGCTGGCCCGACTTCATCTCCACCACCTTGATTGACGTTGTGCCGATATCGACGCCGAGATAGGAAGGCGTGATGCTTTGTTTGAAGAAATTAAGAATGCCGGCCATATGGATTGATTATAGCATGTATACCGATAATCTTCGGCTTTATATTTATTTGATATTCGCATGGTATATAAAACGAATGCCGAACCGGATCCTCGACCTCCTTTTCCCTCCGCGCTGCGTGCAATGCGGAGCTTATGCGGATGGGCGCGCTCTTTGTACCCGCTGCGCGAAAAGCATCCGAATCCATCACTCGCTTTTCTGCGGCAGCTGTCGGGCCAGGCTTCCCGAAGGACTGAAGATCTGCCATAAAAGCTTCCCCTATATATTGGGGGCGGCAGCCGACTATGACGCCCCGGCGATCAGGAGCCTCATTCATGCGCTCAAGTTCCGGTCTATGCAAAACGCCGCAGTCCCGCTCGCGGAATTCCTTATCTGCTACGCGGCCACAATCCCCCTGCCGGCCGATGCGCTCGCCGTTCCCGTTCCACTTTCCGTCCGCAGGCGGCGCGAACGCGGCTTCAATCAGGCGGAGCTCATCGGCGGCATATTCGCCGGCCGCTTCCGGATGCCATTCGACCCGGCCGCGCTCGTGCGGACAAAACATGCGAAACCGCAAAGCGAAACGAAAACGCTTGCCGAACGGTGCGAGAACGTGAAAAATTGCTTTGCCGTTCCGGATGCCGCCCGCGTCGCGGACAGGAATATCATCCTCATAGACGACGTCACGACTTCCGGCACCACGTTCCTCGAAGCGGCGTCGGCGCTCAAATCTGCCGGAGCGAAAAAAATCATCGCCTTGGCCGCGGCCAAGGCATAGAAGCGGATGAACGCGGATCAAGCCATGGCAATAGAAAATGGAAAGGGGCTTTTGTATGAAAAAGTCAGCTACCATATCGGAGGAGCGTGTTTCGACACATACAATAAATTCGGCGGCGCGTTCAAGGAATCCGTCATCAATGATGCTTTTGTAATCGAATTGCGAAATCGCGAGTTGTCCGTGGAAACCGAAAAAAGAATAACCATCTTCCATGACGACGAAAAGATAGGGGGTCTATGTCCCCGATATTATCGTGAACGATCTTATCCTTATCGAGCTGAAAGCCAAAAGTTTCTTAACGAAGGAGGATGACCGGCAATTTTGGCGATACTTGCATGGTTCGAATTATCGGCTTGGATTTTTGATCGACTTCGGCAACCGAAAACTGGAAATAAAACGCCGCATTTATGACAAAGCGCGAAGCCAAAACCAGCCCCCTCATACTCTCGCCATCGAAAATCGACATTAGTCTCTTTTTGGCATCCCTATCCGCGCCCATCCGCTTCTATATTTAATAATCCGCACTAATCCGCTTCTATGCTACAATACCACTATGGCTCCCTTCGAATTCAGCTGGCAGGCCCCCGAATACGAGTACCGCGAGAAAGGCGCGGCCTGGTATTGGATATCGATCGTCGTCGCCGCGCTCGTCATCGGTGCCGCCGTCTGGGAACGGAATTTTCTCTTCGGATTTTTCATCGTCATCGCCGAGTCACTGCTCCTCGTCTACGCGAACCGCAAGCCGGAAACGATGGAGTTCGCCCTGAACGAACATGGCCTCACGATCCACGGCTATAAGTCATACGCGTACACGGACATGGAATCGTGGAGCGTCGACGAGTTCGGCGATACCGAGTGGCCGAGCCTTTTTTTCCAGTTCCGCCGCCGTCTGAAACCGCCGATCAAGCTCAAAATTCCGAAAGCGAAAATTCCCGACGTACAAAAAGTGATGAAACCGATCCTGCCGCAGGTGCCGCACGAACATTCGATGCTCGATACACTTGAGGAGCTGATACGATTTTAGAAACCGGAATTTATCTTAAAAATACCGCGACATCGCGGTATTTTTAAGATCCGAGAGAACCGGAAAATCTAGGGCGCCGCCACCAAATACGTTTCCACCGACCAGCCGTTCACGCCGTCGCTGTAGGCAACCTGCCACCAATTATATCCGTTCGCAACCACGGGGATGGTGTTTACCACTTTTCCAAGCGATCCGTTCGGCTCCGTACCGACGATCGAGTAATTCGTGGATGGGCCGGACCGCACATTGAGTCCGATATTGCTGTCCGTCTGCACCGCCACCTTCTCTCCGGCGGAGAAAAGCGGAGTGGCTATCACATTCACCGAAATGGATTGGCCCGCTGTAAGGCCGGACGATGCCCACGCCATCGCGGTGATCGTATACGTGCCCGGCGTCGCCTGTGTCACATCCCACGCTGCAGCATATGGAGTGGACGTCGCCGTGCCGACAAGCTGGCCATTTTCGTAGAAATCGACTTTTGAAATCGGAATGGTCGAGGAAATTGTTGCGGCAATCGGCACCTTTCCGAAAACCGTTGCCCCATCCTGCGGCGCCGTTATGGAAACCGAGATCGCCGGCGGCGGAATGCCTCCGGTCACATTCACGGTATCCAACGCGCTTCCGGTTATGCCGACCACCGCGGTCTGTACATTCGCAACGAGCGTGTGAGGTCCGTTGTACGCTTGCGCCGCATTCCATGACGCCGTGAAAGGAGAGGCCGTTCCCGATCCGATAAGAGTGGAACCGTCATACAGATCGATCTTGGTCATTGCGGGCTTCACCGCGGAAACGGAAACCGTGACGGGCACCTGCCCGGAAACTGTGGCGCCCGATTGCGGAGTGACGAAGGTCACGGTCGGATACGATAATCCGCCGGTCACATTGACCTCCATTGATGCGCTTCCGGCATTACCATTCCCGTCATTCGCCACCGCGACGAGATTCGTCCAGCCGTTCAGCGCCTGGGAAGAGTCCCACGAAATCGTATACGGCGCGGCGCTTACCGTCCCCAAATATTTTCCGGCAACGGAGAATACTACTCCTCCCGCGATCGGAACGCTCGAAGAAACGGAAACCGTGATCGGCACGACGCCCGAGACTGTTACGCCGACCTGCGGCGCGACAAAAGAAACGGCGATGGTAGGCGCGGTAACCGATGGCGATTGGATCCCTCCCGTCGTCTGTATCCACTCCGACTGGCTCCCGTTGATCCCCGTCTGCGCGGTATTCGCCACCGCGACCAGCGAGTGATAACCATCAACCAGCTGAGTTGCATTGAACGTCGCCGTATAGGGAACGGCGGTATCCGTACCGATGAGCAGATTGTCGCGGTAAAAATCGACGCTTGTGATCGGCATACTCGAAGAAACGGCAACGCCCACGGACACCTGCCCGGAAACCGTGGCGCCCGATTGCGGAGTGACGAAGGTCACGATCGGAGCAAATAAGCCGCCGGTCACGTTCACCGAAACAGAGTTTTCTGCGGAGACTCCTTCCGTCGTATCCACGTGCGCCTTGAGCGTATGCGAGCCGTTCCATACTTTCGTGGCATCGAGCGTCATCGTGTACGGAGCGGACTTCACGGTGCCGATAAGCGTGTTGTCATTATAGAAATTTACATCTGCGACGGGATAACTCGAAGAAACGGAAACCGTGATCGGCGCCTGCCCGGAGATCGTGGCGCCCGATTGCGGAGTAATAAAAGTGATCACGGGCGCCTGCACCACGGTAGGCAGAGTAAAGTTGGTAGGGATGTTCTTCGTCGAAACACAACTCACATCGGCGACATCGTCTTCCGTCGCCCAGCCGGAAACGCCGTCGGGAAATTGGACATCCCACCAGTAGTGCAGATCGGCGAGCACGGGCCCGCTCACGACCGTTCCTTTCGTGAGGACGGCCTCGGCTCCGGTGATGGCGGATGCGAGCGAAGGTCCGCCCCGCACGTACATCGTAAGCGCGTCTCCTCCGGCGGTGGCGTACACGTAGTCTTTGAGTTTAATGGGGCAAACGGAATTGCTGACCGGCGCTATATAATTCCCCACCGACCAACCGGAAACGCCGTTCAACCATTGGATCTGGAACCAATCGTATCCGTTCGCACTCACGGGTCCTGCCATGAATACCCCGAGCGTTCCGGAAGCTATCGTACTCACAATGGAGGCGGAAAGCGACGCACTGCTTCGCACATTGAGATTCGCGATAGCGCTGACCTCGAATTCCGTCGAACTTGCCGCAGCCGGCGTGGCCGACGCATTCACCGGCAGCGGTATCGGATTCACCGTAAGCGGCAAGGCGTTCGAATGAGTGGTCGCATCGGTCGCTACGTCTATATAATAAGTTCCGGTCGGGAGTGGAACATTCGGCTGATTGCACGGAGGAGTGCTGAAAAATGCGCACTTCGGCGTCAGGCCGTAACTTGGAATATTGAATACCAGATCGCTCCCGGAAAGGCTTCCGAGAACGAAGCCGGTGCCGAAATCGATAACGTTCAGATTCGGCGAGAAGCCGTATCCTTTCACCGTGATCTGCGTACCGATCGTGCCTGAGGTGGGCGTGATACTCGTGATGACCGGGGCTACCGGAGCGATCGAACCGCTCTGCAGCGCGAACGGAATGCCGTTCGAAATCTGGTTGAAATTAAAATCGGGCGCGACGCTTATCGAGTAAGTGCCGGCTGAAGGCGCGTATGGAACGACCGGGCAGTTGGGATACACGAACGCGCAGCGGGGATACAGAAAATTCGGGATTACGAACTGAATCACGGACGAGCTGTTTCCCATCTGCAGAATAACCCCCTGCTTCGAAGCGGTATCGAAATTAATGGCGTTCACGCGCGTGGAAAATCCGGTGCCGTTGATCGTGACAAGCGTGCCTATCTGGCCCTGAACTTGATCGATGCTCGTAATAACCGCGCTCGGCGTAAGGGTGAAGCTCACTACATTGGAAGTCGAACTCGCGTCGGCGGCATTCACCACGTTTATTGAATACGTCGCGGGAGCGACAAACACATCGGCCGCGGAACACGGCGGGCTGAAAATAGTGCACCAGGGAAAGAGAATTGAAGGAACGGTGAAGGTGATCTGCGTGCCGTCCGCCGAAGCGGTGATGCCCGAAACGACCAGGCCCGGGCCGAAATTCACCATGTCGGCCTCGGAAAAATCGGTTCCGGTCATCGTTACCTGCGTGCCGACGGGCCCCGAAGCCGGGGAAATGCCCGCAATGTGCGGCGCGGGCTGCGCGGGCAAGGTCTGCGCGAGAACGGGAGTCGCGATCAAACCAAAAACCAATCCCGCTGCAGCGATTGAACAGAACGAAGCCGCGTAGAAACA
>Ga0307373_10009075_pt1 | contig 14961 bp, 21 predicted proteins | sample OX2MG_FD_202534 | JGI IMG/M metagenome (GOLD analysis project Ga0307373, IMG submission 202534) | Soil microbial communities from Risofladan, Vaasa, Finland - OX-2 | ecosystem: Environmental > Terrestrial > Soil > Coastal area > Acid sulfate soil | place: Finland: Risofladan, Vaasa | collected... | reverse complement strand
CGCGCTACTCGGGCGTTGCGACAGTGTCTTCTTCGGCCACCGAAGCCTCTTCCACCTCTGGCTCCTCTGCGACCGGCACTTCTTCTTCGACGAGCGTCTCGTCCGCCACGACCTCCGGCTTCGCGCCGCTGTAGCGCTGCTCGCGGACACGGGCCTTCTTGCCGACCCGGCCGCGGAGGTAGTACAGCTTGGCGCGGTTGACGTCGCCGACGGCGGCCACGTCGATCTTCTCGATCTTGGGCGAATGCAGCGGGAACGTTCGCTCGACGCCGACGCCGAACGACTGCTTCCGGACGGTGAACGTCTCGCGGGCGCCCGAGCCCTGCCGCTTGATCACGATGCCTTCGAACACCTGGACGCGGCGCCGCTGGCCTTCGATCACCTGGAAGTGCACGCGCACGGTGTCCCCCGCCTTGAAGCGGGGAACTTTGCGCATCTGGGCGCGCTCGATCGAATCGATGACGTTGCTCATGGGAAAGGCGGCCCGCAGGCCGGAGCGCAGGTTAGCGAATATTCAGGGTTTCTCGGGCGCGATGAGCGCCGCGAGCACGTCTTTGCCGCCCTGGAGCACGGGATCGCCGTGCGCGAGCAGGATCCGCTCCACGGGCAGCTCCAGGAGCGGGAGGAGCGACTTCACGAGCTTCTTCGTCGTCGCTCCCTCGAGCCAGTTCTCCGGGCAGAGCCGGAGCGGCTCCGAGGTCGCATGCGGCTTCGCGCCGGCCCCGAGCAGCACGTCCCCGACGACGAGTGTCTTCTGCTGGGGCAGCCAGTAGACGACCTCGCCCTCGTGGGCGGTGGCGAAGGCCTTGATCCCTCCCGGGAGCTCGGGGTCGGCCTCGAACGGGTCGGTGACGACGACGCCGCGGTTCTTCAGCTTCCGGACGCCGCGGGCAGGCGCCCAGACGTGCTCCGCTCCGAGCTCGCCGCCGGAGCGGCCGTGCGCGTAGAGGGTGATGAGCACGTGGGCCGGCGAACGCACCTCGGGCGGCGGATCGAGCGGGTCGATGAGGACGAGCCCGTCGGGCGTGTCCACGGCGACGGAGCCGACCTCCTGCCGCCATTCCGGGTGCCAGGCCGACCAGCGCCGCAGCCCAGGGGCCACCTGTTCGAGCCTGCTCATGCCAGCTCCTTTAGCGGAACCCGATGCGGTTGGGGGGCCAGTAGACGAAGAACACGGTGCCGATCAAGTTCTTCCGCGGGACCGACCCCCACTCCCGCGAATCGCACGACTCGGCGCGATTGTCTCCCATGAAGAAGTAGTCGCCCAGGGGCACCTGCCAACTCTTTCCATAATGAGAGGTGTCTGCCAAGCGCCGCTGGGCCTGGACGTACGGTTCTTTGAGCTTGTAGAAGGTCTTGCCGCGGTACGGCTCGATCCAGATAAAGCCCTGGTTGTCCTCCTTGACCGTCTCCCCGGGCAGCCCGATCAGCCGCTTGACGAAGGTGCCGCCGGCGCCGCATTTCACGAGCGCGAGCGGCGGCGTGTTGAAGACGATGATCTGGCCGCGATGCGGGCTGGAGACATCGAGGCAGATCCGGCAGGCGAGCACGCGGTCGCTGAAGCCGGCCTCGCAGCCGGGCGCGGGCCGCGCGCAGTGCAGCGTCGGCTCCATCGACGAGGAGGGGATCCGGTACGGGTTGACGACGTACGCCTTCAGGGCGAGGACGATGACGATCGCCCCCGCGATGGTCAGGAACCAGTCGAGCGCGACGCGGACGGGCCGCGGAAGGTTCGGGAAGAGGCGGCCGAGCGGGTCCCTCATCTGACGTTGCCTCTGCGCCAGGCGTCGATGCGCGCGTGGTCGCCGGAGAGGAGAACCTCAGGCACCGTCCAGCCGCGGAACTCCGGAGGCCGCGTGTAGTGCGGGTACTCGAGCGCCCCGCCGAGCTCGACCGAGAAGCTCTCCATCTCCCCGGACCCCTCCGCGAGGGCGCCCGGCAGGCGGCGTGCGACCGCGTCGAGCAGCACCATCGCCGGCAGTTCCCCGTTGGAGAGGACGTACGGGCCGATCGAGATGGCGTCGCTGCACAGGTGCTGCACGATCCGGTCGTCGAAGCCCTCGAATCGGGACGAGAGGAGCGTGATCTCTTCTTCGCCCGCGAGCTCCTCCACGACTTCCTGCGTCAGGGGCCGCCCCTGCGGCGTCAGCGCGATCACGCGGCGCGGCAGCTCGTCGCCGTAGGCCGTCTCGAGCGCCGCCGCGACGACGTCGACGCGCAGGACCATTCCGGCGCCGCCGCCGTACGGCTCGTCGTCGACCTGGCCGGCCCGGAGCGGCGTCGTGTCGCGGTAGCTGAAGAGGCGCAGCTCGAGCCCGTCTCCGAGGATGCCTGCGATCGGCCGCTGCTCCGTGAGCCAGGCGAACGCGTGCGGGACGAGGGTGAAGACGTCGACTCTCATTGCGGGTCTGCAAAGCCTGGCGCCACCACGATCCGCCCACCCTCGATATCCACCAACCGCACGCAGGCTTCGACGAGCGGCAAGGACAAGCCCGAGTCCAGCTCGAGCACGTCGTTGGCAGGGTAATCGACCACGTCGGCAACGCGGCCCAGGAACCGGCCCCCCTCCTCCTCGACGGCCAGCCCGACGAGCTGGAAGGCGTAGTACTCGTCCTCGCCGAGCGGAGGAAGGCTCTCGCGGGGCACGGCCAGGACAGCCCCGCGCTCGGCCGGCCGGTCGAGCTTGATCACGGGCCGGTTCCCGCCTCCACGGCGGGAGACGACCACCTTCGCGGGCGCGTCACCGACGTAGATCTCGGCGCCCTGCTCGAACGCGCCGACACGGTCGCTCGGCTGCTCGACGAAGAACGCCCCGTCGAGCCCGTGCGGCCGGCCCACACGGCCGACCGGAACGAGGTCAGAGGCCAATGCGGGTGAACTCGTCGAGCGCCTCGGCTCGCGTGTGCTCGGGAGCGGGCGCGCCGTCGTACGGCGTGTACCGGTGAGCGAGGTCGAGCGTCCAGTAGGCGCCCGGCCTCTCCTCGAACAGCATGCCGATGCTCCCGGAGTTGATCACGCGCTTGTCCGCGATCGTTCGCTCGAACTGCATGTGCGTATGCCCGCACACGACGACGTCGGCGTCGACCTCCTCGAACAGGAAGGCAATGCGCTCCTCGGAGTCCGCTCGGTGAAGATGTCCATGTCGTTCCGCGGCGTTGCATGGCAGTACAGAACGCGATCGATCTGTGCCGTCGGCGGAAGGCTCTGGAGAAACGCGACTTGCTCGTTCGTCAGGTGCGATTCCGTCGTGATCTCTCGATCCGTGTTGCCCCGCACCCAGAGGACGCGATCGCCAAGCGCTCGCAGGCGTTCGAGCGCCGCGGACGGCTGGTCGCCGCTGAAGCAGACGTCGCCGCCGACGACGATGGTCGTGTCATCCGGGATCTCGGCGAGCACGGCTTCGAGCGCGGCGAGATTCCCGTGGATGTCGTACAGCGTGGCGACCACTACCCGACGATCTCGAGCTGCATCCGGCAACCCGCGTTCGGGCCGCCGGCGCGCACGATCGTCCGCAGCGCGCGAGCGATGCGCCCTTGCCGGCCGATCACCTTGCCCACGTCGCCCTCGGCGACGTGCAGGCGAAAGACGAGCGAGCCGTCGTCACCCTCGACCTGCTCGACGCGCACGGCGTCGGGCTCGTCGACGAGCCGCCGCGCCAACTCCGCGAGCAGCTCGTCCACGGCTAGGAAATGCCCTTCGCCTTCAGGAGCTTGGCGACGGGATCGGTCGGCTGTGCGCCCTTCTGCAGCCAGCTCCGAACCTTCTCCTCGTCGAACTCGATCAGCGACGGCTCGTGCTGCGGGTTGTACCGGCCGACGATCTCGATGAACTTGCCGTCACGCGGCGAACGCGTGTCGGCGGCGACGACGCGGTAGATCGGATTCTTCTTCGATCCGACCCGCGTCAACCTCAATTTCACTGCCATTGACTCACCTTCTCGCTTTCTTCTTTCGCTTGCTGGACGACTTCCGTGTTGCGCTTGCACGCGGCTTGGCGCCCGCGGCAGCTCCGGGGATCTGGGGCATCTTGCCCGATCCCATCATCTTCATCATCTTCGCCATCTGCTTACGGGCCTCGAGCAGCTGGTTGACCTGGGTGACGGTGGTGCCGCTCCCGGCCGCGATCCGCTTCCGCCGCGACCCGTCGATCACGTGCGGGACGCGCCGCTCGTGCGGGGTCATCGAGAGGATGATCGCCTCGACGCGGCCGAGCTCCTTCTCATTCACCTGGTCGAGCCCCTCGAGCTGCTTGCCCATCCCCGGGATCATCTTCAACACGCCCTGGAGCGGCCCCATGCGGCGCAGCATCTTGTAGCTCTTGAGGAAGTCGTCGAAGGAGAACTCGCCCTTCATCATCCGGCGCTCGAGCTCCTCCTTCTCGTCGTCGCCGACCGCGGCCTCTGCGCGCTCGATGAGTGTGAGGACGTCGCCCATCCCGAGGATGCGCGACGCCATTCGGTCGGGATGGAACCACTCGAGGGCGTCGAGCTTCTCGCCGACCGACGCGAGCTTGATCGGGCGGCCGGTGACGTGCTTCACCGACAACGCCGCGCCGCCTCGCGCATCGCCGTCGAGCTTCGTCATGAGGACGCCGTCAAAATCGATGCGCTCCTGGAACGCCTTCGCGACGTTCACCGCCTCCTGGCCCGTCATCGCGTCGAGGACGAGCAGCACGTTCGTCGGCTTCGCCTCGCGGCGCACGGCGGCGAGCTCCTCCATCAGCGCCTCGTCCACGTGCAGGCGCCCTGCGGTGTCGAGGATGACGACGTCGCGGCCGTCCGCCTTCGCGCGTTCGATGCCGTCGCGCACGGCCTTCACCGGGTCGGAACGCTCGTCCGCGTAGACGGGAACACCGACTTGCTCGCCGAGCTGCATGAGCTGCTCGATTGCGGCCGGGCGCTGCAGGTCGGCCGCGACGAGCGCAGGCTTCTTGCCGTCCTTCTTCAGCAGGAGCGCCAGCTTGCCGGCGGCCGTCGTCTTGCCCGAGCCCTGGAGGCCGGCGAGGAGGATCGTCGTCGGCGGCCGTGGCGAGAACGCGAGCTGGGACGAGCCGGAGCCCATGAGGGCTGCGAGCTCGTCATGGACGATCTTCACCACCTGCTGGCCCGGCGTCAGGCTCTTACGGACGTCCTGGCCGAGCGCACGCTCGCGCACGTGGGCGACGAACTCGCGGGCGATCTCGAGGTTGACATCCGCCTCGAGCAGCGCCAGCCGCACCTCCCGCATGGCGCGGGAGATGGCTTCCTCATCGAGCGTTCCGCGGCTGCGGAGATCGCCGAGGGCGCTCTGAAGCTTGTCCGAAAGGGCGTCGAACACGGGCGGCCAGTGTAATGGCGGCCTCGATGCGCCGAGACGGGCGGCGCCTGTCACCTGGCCATGACGCGCGCCGCGCGATAACGTCGCGCAACCGCGACCGAGAGAGGGCACGCACATGGCGAAGAAGAAGAAGGCGGTGACCGGGACAGCCCAGGCCGGACCGTCGATCAAGTCGCACTGGGACGGGTGGAACGCCGCGCTCGACGACGCGCTCGGCAAGACAGGATGGAAAGCCGGCACGCATGACGGCGTGCAGGTCGAGTTCTATGCCAAGGTCGAGGTGGTCAATCCCGGCACCATCGCCGAGTACGCGGTGAAGCTGATCCCGCCGAAGTAGCTACTCGACGAGGGCCTTGGCGTAGTCCTGCGCATCGAACGGGCGCAGGTCCTCGAGCTGCTCACCGACGCCGACGAGCTTGACCGGAAGGCCGAGCTCGTAGGCGATCGGGATCGCGACTCCGCCTTTCGCCGATCCGTCGAGCTTCGTCAGCGCGACGCCTGTGACACCAACCGCTTCTTTGAAGAGTCGCGCCTGCTGCACGCCGTTCTGGCCCGTCGTCGCGTCGACGACGAGCAGCGTCTCGTGCGGCGCACCGTCGAGCTTCCGCTCGATCACGCGGCGCACCTTCGCGAGCTCCTCCATGAGGTTCGTCTGCGTGTGCAGGCGGCCGGCGGTGTCGACGAGGACGACGTCGCGGCCGCGCGCCTGCGCAGCCTCGATGGCGTCATAGGCGACCGCGGCCGGATCGGCGCCTCGTTCCGAGCCGACGAAGTCGGCACCCGCGCGTTGCGCCCAGATCTCGAGCTGCTCCTCGGCGGCGGCGCGGAACGTGTCGGCCGCGGCGACGACGACGGAGTGGCCGCGCGCGGAGAGGATGGCCGACAGCTTGCCGATGGTCGTCGTCTTCCCCGTGCCGTTCACACCGACGACGAGGATCACCGCCGGTGTGTGCTTCACGTCCAGCGTCGGCGGCTCGCCGAAGAGCAAGGCGATTTCGTCCGGAAGCGCTGCGATGTCGCCGCGCGCCTCGAGCCGGCGTACGAGCTCGGCGGTCGCAGGCACACCGACGTCCGCTTGCAGCAGCGCTTCCTCGAGCCGCTCCCAGGAGAGATCGTCCCCGGGATCGAACGCTGCGACCTGGATCTGCTCGGTCAGCGCGCGGCGCGATCTCGAGAGCGAGTCGCGCAGGCGCGAGAAGAGGCCCGCCTGTTCCGTCTCCGGCTCGGGCGCGGCCTCCTCTTCGCCGAGCAGCTCGGACCAGCTCCGCGACATCGCGCCACACTAACCGGCCCTCCGCGCTGCCCCCCCAGGGACACGACCGGGGCCAGGCCCCGTTAGGGAAGTGTTACGACTTCCACACGAGTCCGGTGAGGGAGCTGCTACGCGGCGCTGACGGCTTCTGCTTCTTCGCGCGGCAGGCGCCGCGAGACGACTTGCGAGACGCCGTCGCCGCCCATTGTCACGCCGTACAGGATGTCGGCAGCTTCCATCGTGCGCTTCTGGTGCGTGATGACGACGAACTGCGCGCGGTCTGCGTAGCGGCGGAGCAGCTCGACGAAGCGACCGATGTTCGTGTCGTCGAGCGCAGCCTCCACCTCGTCGAGCAAGTAGAACGGGCACGGCCGCGCGAGGAAGAGTGCGAACAGGAACGCGATCGCGCCGAGCGCCTTTTCGCCGCCGGACAGGAGCGACAGCCGCTGCACGCGCTTGCCTGCGGGACGAAGCTCGACTTCGATCCCGGGCTGCTCCTCCTCGTCCTCGGACTCCGTCAGCCGCAGCCGGCCTTCGCCCCCCGGGAAGAGCGTCGCCGCCACCTCCGCGAAGTTGGCCTGCACCGCGTCGAATGTCTCCGCGAAGCGGCGCTCGACCGTCTCGGTCAGCTCCGTGCGCAGCTTGTCCAGCTCGTCGAGGCTGTGCTCGAGATCCGCACGCTGCGTCGTCAGCTCCTCGAGCCGGATCTTCTCCGCGTCGTACTCCTCCTTCGCGAGCGGATTCACCTGGCCGAGACTCTCGCGGCGACGCTCGAGCCGCTCCGCACGGTCGGCGAGCTCGTCGCGGTCGCCGCCCTCAGCGCGCTCCTCGGTGCCGGTGTCCGCAAGCCTGCGCCGGGCCTCGTCGGCCTCGGCCTCGATGCGCGCCGTCTCGACGTCGATCGCAGACGCGCGCTCGGCCGCCTCGGACAGCGCCTGCCGCAGCTCGACCTCGGCCGCGCCGAGCCTGCGGAGCTCTTCCCCCAGCTCGCCGGTACGGGCCGCTCCGGCGTCGACGCGCGCGCGCAGCGGCGTCTCGAATCGAGACGCGGGGATGTCGAGCACGCGCACGAGCCGCTCCACGAGCGCCGCGCTGCGCAGGACGATCGGATCGGACGCGACCGAATACGCGGTGTCCGGGATCGGCGCGTCGACACGCCGGCGGAGCGCGTCCAGCTCGGAGGCGAGCGTGCGCCGGCGAGCCTGCAGCTCGAGCAGGACAGCTTCGGCCGTCTCGCCTGCAAACCAGAGCTCACCGCGCTCGGGGTCGTAGCCGAAACCTTCGCGTGTCACCGCAGCGACGGGAGAGGACAGCAGCTCCTCCTTCGCGACGACCGGCAGCTCCGGCTCGCGGCGGCCGATGACGACCGTGAGTGAGCCGAGCCCGGCCGACCGCGCTCGCTCGAGCAGCGCGAATGCGGCGTGGACGTCGTCGACGACCAATGCGGACGCCCGCTGTCTCAACGCTGCCGCGACCGCGTGCTCCATCCCCGCCTCGACGTCGAGCAGCGAGAGCACGATGCGCTCACCCTCTTCCGCGAGAGCGCGCGCCGCCGGCGGCAGGCCCTCGCGCTCGGCGAGCGCTCGATCGAGCGCGCGCAAGCGCTCCTCGTGCAACGACACCTGCTCGTCGAGCGCCGCACGCTCCATGCGCACACGCTCGTCCAGCACGCGCCGCGGCTGCTCGAGCTCGTCGCGAAGCCTGCGCGAGAGCGACTCGGCCGATTCGCGCCGCATGCCGACGCGCTCGGCCGCGCTGCGCAGCCGGTACAGCTCTTGCATCGCCTGCTCGCGTGCGCCGGCCGCGTCCGCGAGCTCCTCCTCCGCCTGCCCGCGCTCGGCGAGAACGGTATCGAGCCTTTCTTCGGCGCCGCGCTTCGCGAGCGCGGCGGCCGCCCGCCGGCCGGCGGCCTCGCCGAGCCGGTCGTCGAGCGTCGAGAGGTCGAGCTCGGCGATGCGCGCGCGCAGCTTCGCGAGCTCGCCGAGAAGCCTTTCGGCGCGCTCGGCCGCAGTTGCCTGCAATGCGAGCGGCCGCAGGCGCTTGCGCACCTCCGACTCGAGGTCGCGTGCACGCTCGACCTGGATCGCGACGCGCGCAAGCTTGAGCTCCGCGCGATGCCGGCGCGCTTTGAAGCGCCCGAGGCCCGCGGCCTCCTCGATGAGCGCGCGGCGCTCCTCGGGCTTCGACGCGAGGATGGCCTCGACCTTGCCCTGCCCGATGATCGAGTGCATGCCCTGGCCGAGTCCGAGATCGGCGAGCAGCTCGACGAGGTCGATACGCCGAACGCCGGTCCTGTTGAGGAGGTACTGCCCCTCGCCGCCGCGATGGAGCCTGCGCGCAACCGAGAGCTCGGCGTAGTCCACCGGCAGCGTGCCGTCTGCGTTGTCGAACAGAAGCTCGACCTCGCAGAAGTCGGCCGCGCCACGGTTGGCCGCGCCGGCGAACAGGACGTCGTCCGGCTTCTCGGCCCGCAGCTCGAGGGGGCTGAGCGAGCCGGCGGCCCAGCGGATGGCGTCGGAGACGTTCGACTTGCCGGACCCGTTCGGGCCGACGATCACGCCGACGCCCGGCTCGAGGCGAACCTCGACCGGGTCGGGAAACGACTTGAACCCGCGGATCTTGACGGCACGGAGATGCACCTGAGAGGACCCTATCGAGCGTCGAGGACGACGCTACTCGTCGTCGGATTCCTCGGGCTCCCGGGCGAGCGGGGCGTCCTCGTCCCGCTCGAAGAGCTCGAGGATCCCGCGTGGCTCAGGCTGCTCGTCCGGCTCTTCGAGCCGCTCGTCGAGCGCCTTGTCGGAATGCTTCTGGCGGGTCACGGCCCTCAGGATGCCAGAGCCAGGAGCGCTTCGCGGGCGGCCTCCTGTTCGGCCGCTTTCTTCGACCCGCCCTCGCCCACGCCGAGCCGCTCGCCGTCCACGACCGCGGCGCAGGTGAAGTGGCGCTCGTGTGGCGGCCCGACGGCATCCACGACCTCGTAGGTGACCTGCCGGCCCATGCGGGCGAGCGCCTCCTGCAGCTCGGTCTTGTGATCGACGAACGTCGTCAGGGCGTACTCGATGCGATCCGAGAATGCGTCCACGATCGCTTCCTCGATCGGAGCGAAGCCGTGCTCGAGGAAGAGCGCGCCGAGCACTGCTTCGAGCAGCGCAGCAAGCACGTTCCGGTTCTTGGCGAGCCGGCTCGCGTCCTCGCCCTCGCTGTACGCGGCGAGCCGCCGGCCGAGCTCGAGCTCGTGGGCGACGACCGCGCAGCTCGCGCGCGACACGACGTGCGAGCGCACCTTCGCGAGACGGCCCTCGGAGAAGTCCGGGTGACCCGAGTACAGCGCGTGCGCCACCGCGAGCTCGAGGACGCTGTCACCGAGGAACTCGAGGCGCTCGTACGAGGCGGTGCGTTCCGCCGCCCAGGACGAGTGAGTGAATGCCGTCGCCGCTGCCGCGGCAGGAAGCGCGTCGATCAGCTCGGCGAGGGTTCGACCGCGCGTGCCGCTACTGGTGCGAGGCGACGTAGTCGACGGCCTGCCCGACAGTCGTGATCTTCTGGGCGTCCTCGTCGGAGATCTTGATCCCGAACTGGTCCTCGAGCTCCATGATCAGCTCGACGAGGTCGAGCGAGTCGGCGTCGAGGTCCTCCTGGAACGAGGCCTCCTCCGTGATGTCGGCCTCTTCGATTCCGAGCTGCTCGGTCAGAACTTCCTTGACCCGCTCGTAGACTTCCTCGCGCGACGCTGCCATGTCACCTCATTTGGTTTCCGGGGGCTGAAAGCGCGCCGATCATACAGCCTCTGCGGGCTGGTGCATCCGGGCTGCGAGCCTGCCGACGACGTCGCGCTCCACTCCGCGGGCGGCGAGGCGGATCGCGTTCGCGATCGCCGTGCGGGACGAGTTCCCGTGCGCGATGACTGCGAGGCCGCGGAGGCCGAGGAGATACGCGCCGCCGTACGTGTCCGGATCGAGCCGCTTGCGCAGCCGCCGGGCCGCCGGCCGGATGAGCAGGCCGCCCACCGTGCCGCGCGTATTGGCGGCGATCTCCTCCCGGAATGCGTCGAGGAGGCTCATGATCGTCCCCTCCAGAAGCTTCAGCGCGACGTTGCCGGTGAAGCCGTCGGTGACGACCACGTCGGCGGCGCCGGACAGGATGTCGCGGCCCTCGCAGTTGCCGGCGAAGTTCAGGTCGCTGGCGGCGAGGAGCGCATGCGCCTCGATCGTCAGCTGATTCCCCTTCTCCGGCTCCTCGCCGATGGAGAGAAGCCGCACAACAGGGTTGACGATGCCGAGCATCTCTTCCGCGAAGACCGCGCCCATGGTCGCGAACTGCACGAGATATTCGGGACGCGCGTCCGCGTTTGCACCGGCGTCGATGAGCACCGACGGGCCGCGCTGCGCCGGAATGGGGACGGCGATCGCGGGACGGAGCACGCCGGGGACGCGACGGAGCTCGAGCAGGCCCGCAGCGAGCATCGCGCCGGTGTTGCCCGCGGATACCACGGCGTCGGCGTCACCTTCGGCGACCGCGCGCACCGCCGAGACGAGCGAGCTCTCGGGTTTTCCGCGCACGGCCTCGGCCGGCTTCTCATTCATCTCGATGACGCCGTCGGTCTCGCGCAGCTCGAGGCTGCCGGTGTCGATCCCTGCCGAGCCGTACAGGATCGGCGTCAGCCCGTCCTCGGCCGCCTCGAGCGCGCCCGCGACGACTTCCGCCGGGCCGCGGTCGCCCCCCATCGCGTCGACCGCGATCCGGGGCATTCGATCTACGGAGCGTCGATGCGGAGTGGTTCGACCTCGCGGCCCTTGTACGTCCCGCAGTTCGCGCACGCGTGGTGCGGCCGCTTGGGCACGCCGCAGTTCGGGCAGACGTTCACGACTGCTGCCGAGATCGCGTGGGTCGCACGCCGCTTGTCGCGGCGCGACTTTGAGGTTTTCCGCTTCGGGACGGCCATGAGCGCCGCGCAGTATAGCCACGGGCGGGTACGGTCAGAGCATGGAGAAACGAACGCTGGGCCAGGGACTCGTCGTGTCCGAGCAGGGCCTCGGATGCATGGGAATGTCGGCCTTCTACGGCCAGGGCGACGATGCGGAGTCGATCGCGACCATCCACCGGGCGCTCGAGCTCGGCATCACGTTCCTCGACACCGCCGAGATGTACGGGCGCGGCGTGAACGAGGAGCTCGTCGGCCGCGCGATCAAGGGCCGCCGGGACGAGTTCGTCGTGGCGACGAAATTCATCGGCGCGTTCAGCGACCGCCGGCCGGACGGCCGGCCCGAGTACATCCGCACGGCGATCGAGGGATCGCTGCAGCGGCTCGGCACCGACCACGTCGACCTCTACTACCAGCATCGCGTCGATCCGCAGACACCGATCGAGGAGACCGTCGGCGCGATGGCGGAGCTCGTGACCGCGGGCAAGGTGCGCCACCTCGGCCTCTCGGAGGCGTCGGCGGAGACGATCCGCCGCGCGCACGCGGTGCATCCGATCGCGGCGCTGCAGTCGGAGTACTCGCTGTGGACGCGCGACCCCGAAGGCCCGATCCTCGACACGCTGCGCGAGCTCGGCATCGGGCTCGTCGCCTACAGCCCGCTCGGACGAGGCTTCCTCGCCGGCCGGTTCACGTCGCCCGACGAGCTCGACGACGACGACTTCCGCAGGAACCATCCGCGGTTCAGCGGCGAAAACCTCGAGCGCAACCTGAAGCTGGCCGAGCACGTGAAGACGCTCGCGGAGTCGAAGGGCGCAACGCCTGCGCAGGTGGCGATCGCGTGGGTGCTCTCGCGCGGCGACGACGTCGTCCCGATCCCCGGCACGCGCCGACGGACGTATCTCGAGCAGAACGCAGCCGCGAGCGACATCGAACTGACGGCGCAAGAGCTGGCGGAGCTGGACGAGATCGGAGAAGCTGCGGGCGACCGCTACTCCGACATGTCGGCTGTCAACCGCTAGGAGAGGCCATGACCACACTCGAGAATCGCCCGAACACCGCACTCCTCGTCATCGACGTGCAGAACGGCGTCGTCGGTGGAGCGCACGAGCGCGACGCCGTCGTGGCGAACGTCGCCGCACTCGTCGAGAAGGCGCGGCAGGAAGCGGTTCCCGTCGTCTGGGTCCAGCACTTCGACGATGCGAACCTCGCAAAGGGCAGCGACAACTGGCGGATCGTGCCCGAGCTGACGCCGGACGATGCCGAGCCGCTCGTCGAGAAGAGCTACGCCGACTCCTTCGAGGACACCACTCTCGAGACCGTGCTGTCGGGCCTCGGGGTGGGGCGACTCGTCGTCGTCGGCGCACAGACCGACGAGTGCATCCGCTCGACGCTCCACGGCGCGATCGTCCGCGGCTACGACGCACTGCTCGTCAGCGATGCCCACACGACGGAAGACCAGTCGACCTGGGGCGCGCCGCCGCCGGACAAGGTCATCGCGCACACGAACCTGTACTGGAAGTTCCACACCGCGCCGGGTCGAACGGCCGGGACGGCCGAGACGAGCGCCGTCGACTTCGGCTAGAAGCCCTTAAAGTCGGCCGCGGAGCTCGTCGAGCGCGTCCCAGCGGGAGTCGCCGTGCTGCTCCTCGTGCGTATGCGGCTCGACGTTCAGGTCCTTGCCGCAGACGGGGCACAGGCCGGCGCACTCGGGGTCGTGCAGGATCTTGTCCGGCAGCTCGAGCGCGATCGCGTCGTGCGCCCACGCTGAGAGGTCGAGCACGTCGTCGGTGACGTACGGCGAACGCAAGTCCTCGTCCTCCCCCGGCTTCGTCGCCTGGTACTCCTGGGCGTCGATCGCGATCTCCAGCACACTGTCTGCGAGGCAGCGGAAGCACGGCCCCTCGAGGCGCACGCGGAACTTCAGCTTCAGGACGGAGCCGGAGCTCGCCTTCGTCACGGTGAGTTGAGCCGGGACGAGCGCCGGGTCGGGCGCGTACGCCTGGCCGCCGAGCACGAGCGGCTCGATGTCCACGTCGATGCGCTCGTTGAACTGCTCTCCGATGCGCAGCCGGAGATGCCGCAGGTTGAACGTGGTCACGAACCTACGGTAGCGCTACGCAGCGACGCGCTCGGGCGCCGCAGAGGGCGTCCGGTGCGGGAGCTCGATGACGGTCGCGGGGGCCGGCCTGCGGGCCACGAGGATGAGCGCGACCGACGAGAGAACGATGAGCCCCGCAACGAGCTCGCGCGCGCCCAGATGCTCGCCGACGAGCGCCCAGCCGAGGACGACGGCGACGGCCGGGTTCACATACGCGTACGTGGAGAGGAGCGGCGTCGAGGCGTTCTTGAGCAGCCAGCCGTATGCGGTGTAGGCGAGGATCGAGCCGAAGCCGACGAGGTAGGCGATCGAGCCGATGGACGTGAGCGAGATCGCGCTCGGGTGGACGTGGCCGAACTCCCCGGTGGCGCCGGCCAGGACGGCGAGCATGACTCCGGCGCAGAGCATCTGCATCCCGGCGCTCAGGACGGAGCTACCGGGAAGCGGGGCGACGCGGGCGTAGGCCGAGCCGGCCGCCCAGGCGAGCGCTCCGCCGAGGAGGACGAGCGTCCACAGCGGATCGATCGTGCCGCCGCCGCCCGCGAGGAGACCGACGCCGGCGAGGCCGGCGAGGATGCCCGCGCCGGCGAGCAGCGGGATGCGGATACCGAAGAAGGCGCGGTCGATGACGGCCATGAAGAGCGGCACACAGCCGACGACGAGGGCTGCGAGGCCGGTGGCGACGTGCTTCTCGGCGAACGCGAGTGCGCCCGTCTCGACGACGAGCAGCAGGCCGCCGACGAGGGCTGCGGCGCCCCACTGTCGGCGGCCCGGCCGCTCTGTGGCGACCTCACCGCGGCGGTGCGCCCAGGCGTACAGGAGCGCTCCTGCGATGAGGAAGCGGATGGAAAGCATGACCAGCGGGGGCAGCCCGCGCTCTGCCACGGCGATGCCGAGGTACGTCGAACCCCAGACGACGTAGAGGAGACCGAGGGCGGCTGCGAGCTTCATTCCTTCACCGTGCCTAGACCCCTACCATTAGTGCAAATCGGGATATAATCCCTTAACATGAATAAACGTGATGGATTCCTCGGGCTCGAGCTGCGCCATCTGGCCGCGCTCGAAGCCGTCGGACGCACGCAGTCGTTCGGCCGCGCGGCGCGCGAGCTCGGCTACACGCAGTCGGCGGTGAGCCAGCAGATCGCCCACCTCGAACGCGTCGTCGGGCAGCGACTCGTCGTCCGTCCCGGCGGCCCGCGCCCCGTGTCCCTCACCGAGGCCGGGCAGCTCCTGCTCCGGCACGCGGACGCGATCGTCGCGCAGCTCGACGCGGCTCAGGCAGACATGGCCGCCCTGGCCGAAGGGGCGGCCGGCCCGCTCCGCGTCGGCATCCTCCAGAGCGTTGGCGCGCGCATCCTCCCCGCGCTCCTCC
>Ga0307373_10009070_pt1 | contig 14965 bp, 12 predicted proteins | sample OX2MG_FD_202534 | JGI IMG/M metagenome (GOLD analysis project Ga0307373, IMG submission 202534) | Soil microbial communities from Risofladan, Vaasa, Finland - OX-2 | ecosystem: Environmental > Terrestrial > Soil > Coastal area > Acid sulfate soil | place: Finland: Risofladan, Vaasa | collected... | reverse complement strand
CGGCTGAGGCAGGTGTGACCAGTAGATCGATACGCGCCTGCGGATATGTTTCACGCAAGGCGCGTAAAGCCGAAGTGGACAGCAAGAGATCGCCAATGGTCGCCAACTTGACCACCAGAATATGCGCGTTGGGCGGTAATATGATAGGTTGTGTCTGTCTGCGGTGTAAAGTGAGCATGAAAGTTATACTACTCTTTTCGCGGCAATTTTTCTAGCACAACCTCAAAAACCTGTGCTGGCAAAATATTTTTCATGCACTGCGTTGTAAAGAAACGGCAATCTGCCGGGCCTTTTGCATTGTAGCACGGGCTACACCAGATGTCGCTCTTCAAAACAGTCGCCAGAGGACTGACCGGACCAGATTGCGCCGGGTCCGTCGGCCCGTGAATAGCGATCAGCGGCTTCCCGACCGCAGCCGCGATATGCATGGGGCCGCTATCACCCGTAATCAGCAGATCAGCGCGTTGCAACAGCGCGACCAACTGCGCCAGGCTCGTTTTGCCGGCAAAATTGTATGCCTTCTGCTTCATACGACTGGTTACACTCTCAATCAATGGCAAATCACCCGGCGCGCCCGTCAGTACGACCTGTACTCTCGCGTCTATCAGACGATCAAGCAGCGTGGCCCAGTGTGGAACAGGCCAACGCTTCGACTGCCCATTGTTCGAGCTGACATGGCAGACGATCAGGGGTGTATCCTGTTGTATGCCTGCTTCACTCAGTAACGCTTCAAGCTCCAACCGCGCGCCAGAGGCAACAAACAGGCGCGGGATGCGATCAGAGGGAGTGACAGCTACGCCAGCCGCCCGCGCCAGCTTGAGACAATAATCCACTTCGTGCAGGCGATCGCCATCTTGCCAGTGACGACCCGCCACGCTGTCGGTCATGAAGCCTGGATAACCCTCGCGCCCAAAACCTACACGCCGGGGCGCGCCGCTTAGCACGGCCACCATCGCCGCCCAGTTGCCAAACACGCTCACCGCAATATCATAGCGGCACGCACGCAGGCGGCACGCCAAACTAACAGCATCGCGCCAGTTGCGCGTTTGAAACAGCGCTTTGGGACGCCGCCATACGTTCGGATCGTAGGTGATAAGATTGCACACATCGGGATCGTCCCTGACGATTTGCGCGCTGGAAGGCAATGCAAGCAGGTCGATCTGCGCGCCCGCATAAGTGCGTTTCAGGGCGCGCACGACCGTCATAGAGAGCACAAGATCACCAATCAAATCGAGGCGAATGACCAGGATACGGCGCGGTTGCACAGTGCGCGGCGATAGCGGTGCATATTTTTTCCCACCCCTGCCCAGCCATAGCGCGGCACCCACAACACACATACACAGATAAATGCCCTTGCTCAGCAGCATCTTACTGGCGTGAATGCCTTTTTTGCGCAGATCACCGCGCGCATCCGGGCGCAACGGATACCCGTAATCATCCAACGTTAACAACCCCTTCTTGACGATCTTTGACAACGGTTTTGACAACCACATAGAGTAATTGCATAGCCCTTTGATTGGCGCTACTGGCTACTTGATTCTTCTTTCATCGCCCCTGATACCCGCTCAACCGCTGCCAGCACTTCCCGCTCAGTCACCAGGCGCACGCATGGATGCATGGATAGTTCGTCAGGCGTAAAATCCAGGCGTCCGCAGGGTATGGCCGGACATGTCGGGCAGCGATGCGTCGAGGCCACTACGATGTGTCGCTCAGGATTGCCCCAGGGGCCAAATATGCGCGAGTCGGTCGGCCCAAATATGCCAACCGTGGGCGTTCCCTGTGCTACCGCCATGTGCAAAGGCCCATTATCAACGCCCAGAACCAGCGATGCGCGCCCCAGCAGAGCGGCCAGTTGCCCCACCGTCAAATCGGTGTAGATCACTGCTTCGGCCAGATCAGCCATACCGCTTGCAATCTCTTCCAACATTGGCCGTTCATTCCTGCTGCCAGTCAGGATGATACGGGCTGGTGTGCAGTTTGTCAAGCGCGCGGAAACCAGCTTAACCACCTTCCCGGCGCACGTAGACCATGCCTCGTTTCGCCACAGCTTCACCGCGCCGCCAGTTCCCGCGTGAATGATGATTACCGGCGTCTCTTCCTCGATACCTGCACTTTTCAGGCGATCAGCCACCTGTTTGCGTTCTTCCGCGCCTGGATGGAAGTCAAGTGGATACATCTCAGGAGTATACGGCTCGGCCAATGGCGCGTAACCCAGTGTTTGCAAACCCGCGCTGGCAAGCCGCAAATTGGAGACACTGGCGAGTTCTGGCGTTTGAAATGGGAGCGCGCGCGTCAGAAACACCGCGCCAGGCCGCGGCGCATAGCCAACGCGGCGCGGAATAGCCGCCAGGTAGATTAGAGCAGCCCCCCACCAGAAATCAGGACGCAGGTTAATGGCAAGATCATAGTTGCCGCGCCGCACTTGTTTTGCCGCGCTCGCCAGCAGGGTATAGGGAGCCAGCGGATTTTGTGAGGCGCGGCGAAAGCCGGGGAAAGGCAGCACCAGTAGGCGGTCAATGGCGACATGACGCGCCACTATCTCGCTCGACCAGGGACCAACCATCATGCTGATATGCGCGTTGGGCGCGTGCTGCTTGAGCGCGTCGAGCACAGGTGTGGTCAACACCAGATCACCCAGGTGATCCGGGCGAATTAGCAAAATACGCGGCGCGTCAGGCGCGGTCGCGCGCGCCGCGCGCGCCGCCGCGCGCGTGCCTGGTACACCATACAGGCGTACCAGCAGCAAAATGAGAGCGCGCAGCAAACGTTTCAAAATTACCTCAACTAGCTGCCAGGGCGACCGCAAGAGTACGCCCCTACCCTACGCGAATCAGCCCGCGCCGTCTCGTACAGGGTAGGGGCGACCCTTGCGGTCGCCCTGGCTAAATGCTGTCTCTTTAATTATGCCTTCTTTTCAGCCCCAAGAATGGAGTTGATGGTGGTGCCGCACACAGAGCACTTCCCCTTCAATGCCGGCTTGCCATTCTTCATGGTCACGCGCTCGGCATCCTTCATCTCACGCTTGGTTTTGCATTTGACACAATAATACTCAGCCATGTTAAATTTGCCTCCTTACGTTACGTTCTTAACACTCACAAAACGTCGATGTCTCCTCCGGTTGAAGAGACCGCGCGCGCCAGGTAAAGTTCGTAGCCCGGCGTTCGCAGTTGCTCCCGCGCCCGCGTGGCGCTGGAGAGGTCTGGAAATGGCGCGTAGAGCGTCGGGCCGCTGCCTGATAGTCTCACCAACGGCGCGCCAGCTTGCAGCAGATCAGCTTTTGCCCTGGCGACCTCTGGATACAGTTCCAGCACGCTGCGCTCCAGGCCGTTATGGAAATCTTCTAGTCGCGGTAAACGTCCCTCCTGCAAAGCCCCTACCAATGCCCGGCTATGACTACCGTCGGTGTAATCACTGGCCGGAAGCCTCCGAAATACCGATGCCGTACTGATGCTAATCGCCGGTTTCAGCAAAAGCAGCCAGCGCATCGACGACGGCCACTGGGCCGCGAGAGGCGTCACACGTTCGCCGCGTCCTTCGCAAAGCGCGAGGCCACCTGTTAAAAAGAACGGCACGTCCGACCCCAGTGTGGCAGCCATCGCCTGTAGCTCCGACAGGGAGAGAGGTAAGCGCCACCATTGCCGTAATGCCAGCAAGGCAGCAGCAGCATCACTACTCCCACCACCCAGTCCGGCAGCCACCGGGATACTCTTGCGCAGTTCAATCAGCACACCCTGCGAGAGCGCGAACCGTTCTCGCAGTAGCCGCGCCGCTTGCGCAGCCAGGTTCTCCTCGTTGTTCAGCTCAGAACGAGTACAATCCACCCGCACGCGTCCATCACGGGTAGCAGTCAGGCAAAGCGTATCATGCAAATCAACGGCTTGCATCACCGTCACCAGTTCATGATAGCCATCTGTCCTGCGCCCTGTAACATCCAGCGTCAGGTTAATTTTGGCGTATGCTCGCACAAAACACACATCGCCCAAAATTTGTACTCGCTGCGCGTGACTCATGCGTGCATTGTGCATAGATTCGGCGTACTTGTCAAGCACTTTTCGCTGAAATCGAGGCCAATAGCCCATAATTACTGTCTCACCTGAACATATTTCCTGGCTGTGTTGGTTTTTGTCACTGACTCAAGTTCCTGCTATCGTTGGCAACAAAAGCAGGCCACGATAGCATTACTATCGTGGTCACCAGATGTCTCCTTGAGACCGCATCCACCAGACACGCTCCCGGAATGAGAGAACTCAATCTTTACGATCACTGCTGTAGGAACAATTCTACTGTGGCAGTTGGTTCGATATCGCCACCACCAGCGACCAGCACCTTCCCGTTACGGAGAAGCGTCTCGGTCTGCCCAAAACGATAGAAATGCATGTTGGCGGTCGCGGTCCACTTCCCTGTGCAAGGGTTGTATATCTCTGCAGTGTTTGAGCCGTAGTGGGTAGTACTGAGGGATTGTCCTCCGACGACGAGCACCGTGCCATTGTTTAAGAAAACCGCTGTATGACCTGCACGGGGATCAATCATCTTACCAGTGTCACTCCATGTCCCCGTCCGGGGATTATACAGCTCGGCGACGGCAACACAGCAATAATTGTTTGCGTCGTCCCCTCCAGCGACCAGCACCATGCCATCGCTCAACAATGTCGCGGTGTGAGTTCGACGGCCAAAGTGCATGCTTTTCGTGAGGCTCCATATACCACTGCTGGGGTTGTACACTTCTGCTGTCGCGATGCCCAGGTTAGAATTGCTGGTTCCACCTCCGGCGACCAGCACCTTCCCGTTGTTTAACAGGGTGGCAGTATGGCCAACACGAGGCTCGTTCATGCTGCCAGTGATGCTCCATGTCCCTGTGGCCGGATTGTAGATCTCCGCAGAGGCAGCAGCGGTCGAGTAGCTGCTACCTCCACCCGCGACGAGCACCTTTCCATTCCTTAGCAGCGTGGCGGTGTGGTCGCCGCGAGGAGTATGCATCGCGCCGGTCAGCGTCCAGGTACCTGTGCTGGGATTGTACACTTCTGCTGTTGCCAGGTAGCCATTATAATTGCTGCCTCCGGCGACGAGCACCTTCCCATTCCCAAGCAAGGTCGCCGTGAAGCTCCAACGGCCATAATGCAGGCTGCCGGTGAGTGTCCACTTGCCAGTCCTGGGGTGATACAGTTCGGCGGTGGTGAGGGCTGCACTCCCATTCCAGCCTCCTACGACGAGGACCAGCCCATTCTTGAGCAAGGTTGCGGTGTGGTAATTGCGGGCATCGTGCATACTGCTCGTGTTTTTCCACGTGCCGGTCGAAGAAGACTGAGCCGCCTGAACCTCCGGGCTGAACTGGGTTCCCAGGACAAGCAGCATCACCACAAGCACGATGGTCAGCGTTGCAAAGCGCCTGATCTCTGTCATCTTGGCTCCTTCCTCTGTCATTCTTGGATGGGCGACAGTTGGCCCAAAGTACAAGGAAAGGGAAAGACGACGATTCGAGAACCATCGTCCCTCCCTTTTCTTCAGCGCGTCGGTTACTACGCAACCTTCAAACTGTTAACGTAGATGTGGTTGTCGGTTCCGCGCACGAACAGGTACAACCGGCCTGCGAACGGAGTCGCGCCAGGAGCATCGGAGGTGAGGCCGTTACCCGGCACCTCGCTCCAACCGCTCCAGCTTGTGCCATCGTACGTATTCGCATAGATCTTATTGTCGGTGCCCCGCACAAACAGGAACAGTGTATCCCCAGATTGGGTCGCTGTTGGAGCCGACTGGGTGAGGCCACCGCCCGCTACCTCGCCCCAACCGCTCCAGCTCGCGCCATTCAAGACGTTGGCGTAGATGTGGTTGTCGGTGCCCCGCACAAACAGGTACAGGCTGTTCCCATAGCGGGCTACTCCCGGAGCATCAGGGGTGAGACCACCACCCGCTACCTCGCTCCAACCGCTCCAGCTCGCGCCATTCAAGACGTTGGCGTAGATGTGGTTGTTGGTGCCTCGCACCAACAGGTACAGCTTATTCCCATAGGTCGCTGCTGTCGGAGCCGAGGGGGTGAGGCCACCACCTGCTACCTCACTCCAGCCACTCCAGCTCGCCCCGCTGAAGGTGTTGACGTAGATGCGGCTGTTGGTGCCCTGCAAAAACAGGTACAGCTTGTTCCCATAGGTCGCTGCTGTCGGAGCCGAGGTGGTCAATCCATTACCCGGCACTTCGCTCCAGCCCGTGCCATTGAGGGTGTTGACGTAAATGCGGTTGTTGGTGCCACGCACAAACAGGTACAAGGTGTTGTTGAATCGGGTCGCTCCTGGGCCCGAAGGGGTGAGGCCGTGGCCTGCTACCTCGCTCCAGCCGCTCCAACTATTCAACCGGTTAACGTAAATGCGGTTGTTGGTGCCACGCACAAACAGGTACAACCGGCCTGCGAACAGAGTCGCTCCAGGAGCATCGAGGGTAAGGCCGTTACCTGGCACCTCGCTCCAGCCGCTCCAACTCGCCCCGTTGAAGGGGTTGACGTAGATGTGGTTGTTGGTACCCCGCACAAACAGGAACAGGTTGCCCCCGTAAAGGGCCACCGATGGAGCCGAGGGGGTGAGGCCACCGCCTGCTACCTCGCTCCAGCCGCTCCAGCTCGCCCCGCTGGAGGTGTTGACGTAGATGTGATTGTTGGTGCCACGCACAAACAGGTACAGGTTGCCCCCGTAAAGGGCCACCGCCGGAGCATCGGGGGTGAGACCACCGCCCGCTACCTCTCTCCAGCCACTCCAACTCGCCCCGTTGAGGATGTTGGCGTAGATGTGATTGTTGGTGCCACGCACAAACAGGTACAAGGAGTTGTGATATTGAGTCGCTCCTGGGCCCGAGAGGGTGAGGCCACCGCCCGCTACCTCTCTCCAGCCGCTCCAACTCGCCCCGTTGAGGGCATTGACGTAGATGTGGTTGTTGGTGCCCCGCACAAACAGGTACAAGGTGTTGTGATATTGGGTCACGCCTGGGGCTGAGGGGGTGAGGCCGCCGCCCGGCACTTCGCTCCAACCACTCCAGCTCGCACCATTGAAGGTGTTAACGTAGATGTGGTTGTTAGTGCCACGCACAAACACGTAATCCCTCCCATTATAATGGGTTGTTGCTGGGCCAGAAGGAGTGAAACCGTTACCTGGCACCTCGCTCCAGCCACTCCATCCCGTTTGTATTTGCTGAGGGATGGCAGGAGACGCAGTAGTACTACTCACTCTTGCCTGAGTAGGCGCCTCCGCAAAGGCCGTGCTAAAGAGCAGGAGCAGAATCCCAAGCGCAAACGTCATTGCTGCGCGTTTTGTCTTCAACATTGAAAGGATCCTCCTTAATTAACTAACCGTAATCCATCAGGTTACTGCTTCTAGAAGAGGGTAAAGCAGTTTACCGCTCATGAAAGAGCAGTCACATGAGCCAATCATAATGTTATCACTTTACATTCACAAATCCATCTCATTTTAAATATAAAAAATCACAATCTTATCAGAATTAAATGAAATTGCTTCTTCTTGCGGCCAGGATCGCAGGTTTTGTGTATGGCGTACCGGCTAAACTAAGTTCTTAGACTGATCTGGCTAATATGTCCGCAAATTATGAAATATATCTCCCATCTGTGCTATACTCTCAACTAAACAATATAACGCATCGCACATACTGCCGCTTTTGCGGCTCATCCTGGTCTGGTAGGTATAATGGATATAACCGTCGCTTACTTCCACCCCATGTTACATCCCGATGCTGTTAAACGCGATTTCGAGCAGATTCGCGCGGCTGGCGCGGGCAATATCGTGTATACCATTCACGAGCAGGAAGATCAAAGATGGCCGCGCGACCTGGAACGAGGCTTGCGGGCAGCCCAGGATATTGGCCTCAAGACGCACGTCAGCCTGGGACGCTATGGGAATCTCTTCGCGGGACCCTCGCTGATGCCAAGCTGGTACACCTTTCGCCATCCCCATTCGCGCGTGCTGGACCGGCACGGGCGCTATCACGAAATCGCCTGCTTCAATCACCAGCCCTTCCGCCAGTGGCTTTTCAGCGAGATCGAGCGGTTACTGCACGCTTATCCCATCAATGGTATCTTGATCGATGAGCCGCGCGGCCTGGAAGTGAGTTGTTTCTGCTCGGTTTGCCGGGCCTTGTGTCCCGATGTGGCAGACCTCGTGCGCTTCCGGCGGCGTTCGATGATCGATTTCCTCGGTGAACTCTTCATGTGCGTCAAACGCGTAGATGCCAACATTAAGACAACAGTTGTGCTGTTACCGCAAGATCTCTCCCTGGTCGAGGAATTGACCACACTAACCGCGCTCGATACTATCGGCTGCCATCTTTTCTGGAACTTGCTGCACGAAAGCGTGTGCAAAGTAGAAACGTGGGGTCGCGACCTGGTCGAGACCACGCGCCAACACCAGAAACGTGGCCAGCTCTGGCTTCAGAATTTCAGCCTTGACGAGGAAACGGAAAAGGAACTGGAGATAGCCTGCTCCCACATCATGAGTGTTGAGCCTGACGGGGTGGGATGCTATTACTACTGGCGCAATAATGCCAACCCGACCCGCGTATGGGATACCACCCAAAGCTTGCTGCGGCGTATCCCCCGTCGCCAGTTACACTGGCAAACAACCCAACCAGATTTGCGGAAAGAAACACAACCAACATAGGAACCAGGGCGACCGCAAGGGTGCGCCCCTACAATATACCTATTCGATATGCCCGTAGTATTGTAGGGGCGCACCCTTGCGGTCGCCCTTATCTCTCCTGACATACTAACTCCGCGAAGAAGACGGCGTCAGCCCGAAGCTCTCTTTGCTGTCTTTATCCTCGTGGTAGACTCGCTCCAGCAATTCGCGCATCTGCTTGACACTCTGCTTCGTCTTTTCGCTCGACTTGTTGGCGGTAATAATCATCGCCTGCACGCCAAGGGTCAAAAGGGTGTACGCATCTGCTTCGCTGATGTCGCTCTCCACGTTGAGCATGGCAGGGAAACGCACCGCGTCCCGCACAGCGCGATAACGCAGCACATTCTCAATTGTCAGATCGCTGATCAGATGGAGATCGAAATCCAGGCGCACCGCGGCCAGACCTTCAAAAGCCGTCAGGTTGCGCATGAAAATGGGATACATATCCCCTGCTTGCATTGGCACCGCGACGACTAGTTCCAGGTCCTTGACCTGCAAAGCCAGCAGGCGCGCCGGGGCATGCATCGGCAGAATAACATAAGCGACATGCAACTTTTTCAGATGCTCGAACGTTTCGCGATCAATTGCATCATAGCCACCAGTAATATGCAATCCACTGATGACCTTTTCCTCACCCGTCTGCGCGGCTTCGATGGCCTTTTTCAACGCTTCGAGCGACTTCTGCTCGCCATCCCAGTCAAAAAGCAGTCCATCCGCGCCAGCTTTAATGGCGCTCTCAGCAAGAGAGGCGTCGGGTGTCGCGAACGTGACAACCACCGCCGCGGCGCGTGGTTTGCCAGCCTGCCGGTTCTTGCCAATGAAACCGATACCACCGCCGCTTTGCGCGCGCCTGGCCTGTATGAACATTTCAATCAATTTACTCATTTATGTTGTTTCTCCTTATTTTGCACGGACATCATCAATATTCTAACGACATCCATGTGTAATCATGCGAGGCGTAAGGGTGTACCCACCGGGTACCCATTGATGTGTATTATAGCACGTCGAATGAAAGCCCGTACTTCCTATTTTGTACGCTTTATCTTGTATCTTCAATTCATGATCTATTATAATAGCTAGGTCATACGCCAGGTAGCCCCAGGGTGACAAGAGGCTAAAGAGGAACACAAGTTTTTGTCCCTCCTGCGAATATTTGTAGATATATGGAAGTGCTTGATGTTACAAGAAGGAATTGATGAGTATATTACGTCGCTCTCTATGAATGAGCAAGGGCGTGGGGAAACCAATCAGAACACGATTGTAGCCTACCGCAACGATTTAAACCAGGCATGCGCCTACCTCAAACGAGGACACGTTGAGAACTGGCAGCAAGTTACACGCGCGGACATCGCCAACTACTTACTGGAAATGCGCGACGCGCAGTCCTATCGACCCACCACCATTGCGCGCAAGCTGGCCTCCCTCAAAACCTTTTTTCGCTACCTGCGCAGCGTTGGCAGCATTACAGTTGACCCCATCGAAGAACTAAGTGCGCCGCGCATCCAGAAAGACCTGCCGCAAGTATTGAACCAGGAACAGGTGGCCAGCCTTTTTCGCCAGGTCGCCGTTGATGCGCCAGCCGGCATGCGCGACATGGCGATGCTGCACATGCTTTACGCCACTGGCATGCGAGTCAGCGAACTTGTCGCGCTGAACCTTGAGCACGTCGATATCGCGCATGCCACCGTCGTATGCGCGGGTCGCAACGGCAAAAATAAGCGTGAACGCGTGCTTCCGCTCTCACCGCTCGCGCTGGAACAGACGAAACGCTATCTCCAATCCGCGCGCCAGCGTCTCATCCTGCACCACCCGGACGAACAGGCGCTTTTCGTTAACCATCATGGAGAACGTCTCACGCGCCAGGGCTTCTGGCTCATCATCAAAGGCTATGCGCGGCAGGCCAACATTACCGGCATCACACCCCACATGCTGCGCCACTCGTTCGCTATCCTCATGCTTCAGAACGGCATGGAATTGCGCTCCGTGCAAGAACTGCTGGGACACGCGCATATCGCCACCACCCAGGTCTATAGCCAGCTTGCCCGCGAAAGCGTGAAATCGACGGTATAGTATACAGCAGAGATTACTTTCACGGAAAGCGAGCACACAACCATGACACTTTTCGACCAGGTGACAGAAGCAGCCACCGCCATCCGTTCCCACACCAGCGTACAGCCCGCTGTCGGCATCATACTTGGCTCCGGTCTGGGCGACCTGGCGAACGAGGTTCAACAGGCCACAGCCATTCCCTATGCCGACATCCCGCATTTCCTGCGCTCGACAGTGCCTGGACACGCTGGCCGCCTGCTGCTCGGCACGCTGGAAGAGGTACCCGTGGTCATGATGCAGGGCCGCTTCCACTTCTACGAGGGCTACGCCCTGCCAGCCATCACACTGCCCGTGCGCGTCATGCACGCGCTGGGAGCGCGCACACTCATCGTCACCAACGCCGCCGGCGGCCTCAATCCCGCCTATCAACCCGGCGATTTTATGCTCATGCGCGATCACATCAACATGCCCGGCATGGCGGGCGCGAATCCCTTGTTGGGGCCAAACGACGAACGCCTCGGTCCGCGCTTCCCACCGCTCGCTCACGCCTACGACCCAGAACTGCGCCAGCTTGCCCGCACAGTGGCAGCGCAACAGCCGGGAACCACGCTGCGCGAGGGAGTCTATGTAATGGTGAGCGGACCAAGCTACGAGACTGGCGCGGAACTCAAATTTCTGCGCTCCACCGGAGCCGACGCCGTAGGCATGTCTACCGCCCCGGAGGTGGTCGTGGCGCGTCACATGGACATGCGCGTGCTGGGCATCAGCCTGATCTCCAACACCGCTACGGGCGATGACACCGAAGAGGTCAACCACGCCGAAGTACTGGCAACAGCGGACGCCGCCCGCGCTCGCTTCGCCATGCTGGTACGAGGAATTTTACGAGGGATGGTTAATTAGAGTTAGCCTTTTTGATATCAATGTTTTCCCAGCTCCAATTGTAGTGTTTTCCTTGCCAATCAAACAATACTACCAGGTCATAAGGGCCGGGTTCGACAGAAGTAGAGATGGTATACTGCCAGCTAACTTGATCATACGTTGTGCAAGCCTGAACCTGTTGTGTTGCAGCATCAAAGGTAAGCCCTTGAATTTCTTGAACAGGAGCGCTTTGATTTTTAATAGTTCCAGGTATTGGATTTTGAATGTCATTAATGTTTTTAAGAATATCAGAAGATATGTTTAGCTTCCCATTTAGACGTTGTACAAGCCAGAGCTTACAGGTCAAACCAGATGCATGAATAGGCTGACCATTTTTATCCACTACACCTGTAAGATAAGCATGTAGCGTATAAGTAGTAGTTCCATCTGCTTTCTGTACGCCTTGATCAACGCTTACGCCAGGAAAATTAAAAGCGACAGGCACAGGCGTTGGACTCGCCGTTGCCGTCTTCGTCTGCTGCATTACTGGTGTGATGCCCGTACCGTTGTTGTTAGGCGTTCCCCCGCTTTTCGGATGCACAAAGGCCCCCACCGCGAAGCCGCTAATCAGTCCCGACAGGGCAAAGAGCAGGATGGCGAATGTGGCTATCCGGCGTGAATGCGGACTCAAACCATTCGATCTGCGACCTGAAAGCGTTTGCATGCGTGGTACTCTTCCTCTGCTAGTCTTGCCTGTAGTTCCTGTGCTTCATCATAGCATAAGCGCTACATCATCCTGTCTAAATGAACGCCACATAGCCCAATTTGGCCCCCTTACGTGTATCAAATATGGCAATGGATGTCTTTGCAGATTAATCCTATCATGCTGTACACTATTGGCGTTGAAACAAATATCTCATTACACGTGAATAGGGAGAGCACAAAAAACATGGAATATCGCGCATTAGGCCGTACCGGCTGGAACATTTCAGAAATCAGCTTCGGAGCCTGGGGTATCGGTGGAGACGCCTGGGGCAATACCGATGACACTACCTCGCTGGCAGCGCTGCACCGCGCTATAGACATGGGCGTCAACTTTATTGATACGGCTGATGTCTACGGCGATGGCCGCTCGGAACAACTGATCGCCCAGGTGCGCAAATCGCGCAGCGAACAGCTCATTGTAGCGACTAAAGCAGGTCGGCGGCTCGATCCCCACGTAGCAAGTGGCTACAACCGTCAGAACCTGACCAGCTTCGTCGAACGCAGCCTGCGCAACCTCCAGACCGACGCGTTGGATCTCCTCCAACTGCACAGCGCGCCATCGGAAGTCTACGACATGCCGGAAGTCTTCGGCATTCTCGACGACCTCACGCGGCAGGGCAAGATTCGCTTCTACGGCGTCAGCGTCGAGCGCGTGGATGAGGCGTTGCGAGCCATCAACCATCCCGATGTGCAGAGCGTGCAGATCATCTTCAACATGTTCCGTCTCAAGCCAGCCGAGCAGTTCTTCGCAGCCGCGCGCGAGCAAAAGGTCGGTATTCTGGCGCGCGTGCCACTGGCGAGCGGCATGCTAACCGGCAAGCTGCGCCCTGAAACACAGTTCGCGCAAAACGACCATCGCAACTACAACCGTCATGGCGAAGCCTTCGATCAAGGAGAAACCTTCTCCGGCGTGGATTACAATGAGGGCCTGCAAGCCGTGGAACGCCTGCGCCCGCTCGTCCCACAAGGCGCAAGCATGGCCCAGTTCGCCCTGCGCTGGATACTCATGTTTCCTGAAGTGACAGCCGCCATCCCCGGAGCCAAAACCCCGCAGCAAGCCGAGGACAACGTGCAGGCCGCGGCCCTACCACCTCTCAGCGACGAAACCATGCGCCAGGTGCGCGAAATCTACGACACCTACATTCGCGCCCAGGTGCAAAATCGCTGGTAGATAAGTCCCTTATTTAATCTTCAGGAGTGTTCGTTATGAAAAAACCAGCCTATAAGTGGATTGCGCTCTCCGTCACTACCATTGGCTCCTTTATGGCTGCGCTCGACTCGACCGTGGTCATCCTGGCGCTTCCCAATATGCTGCAAGACCTGCATTCTGACCTCGTGCGCATGACCTGGATCATCCTGGGTTATCTCATCGTCAGCACCGTCCTACAACTGAGCTTTGGTCGCATGGCCGATATGTTTGGCCGCGTGCGCCTCTATAACCTGGGATTCGTGGTCTTTACACTTGGCTCGGTATTATGCGGCCTATCACCTACGGACACTTTTCTGATTGGCGCTCGCATTATCCAGGGCGTGGGCGGCGCGATGCTCACCGCCAACTCAATGGCTATCATCACCGAGGCTTTCCCAGCCGAACAGCGCGGTCAGGCCATGGGCATCAATGCCATCACCTGGGGCCTTGGCAGCGTGCTTGGCCCGGTGCTCGGCGGCGTCATCCTGGCCTTCACAAGCTGGCGCTGGATTTTCCTGATTAACCTGCCCATCGGCATCATTGGCACGCTGGCTGCTTTCCTGCTCCTGCACGATATCGCGCCCAACCCGCGCGGCGAGCGCTTTGATCTTGGGGGCGCGCTACTCTTCTGCATCGGCCTCGTGACGCTCTTGCTAGGCGTGATGGGCAGCATCGGCACCGGATGGTTAACCCCGTCCGTTATGATCTTCCTGCTTATCGCGCTCATTTCGTTCGTTACGTTCTTTCTCTGGGAGCGACGCGTGGTTTACCCCATGCTCGATCTGCGCCTCTTCAGCAATCGCCGCTATACGTTCTCAGTCCTGGCGGCTGCCTTCCAGTCACTGGCACTCTTCGCTGTGAACTTTTTGATCGTCTTCTACTTGCAGGGAGTACTGGGTTACAGTCCCCTGACCGCCGCATTTCTGATCCTGCCCCTGCCCATTCTTACCTCAATCATAGGCCCAGTTGGCGGACGTTGGGCAGACCGTGACCGTCTCAAAGGCACAACACCGGCCACAGTGGGACTGATTATAGAGGTAGCCGCGCTGATCGTGCTTGCCTTCCTCTCACCCACATCTCCCTACATCTTGCTGGCATTGGCGCTCAGCCTGATGGGACTGGGCGGCGCCTTATTCTGGTCGCCCAACACCAGCAGCACCATGGGAGCCGCGCCGCGCAACCGCCTGGGCGTCGCATCCGCTACTCTGAACACGCTGCGTAACCTCGGCATGGTATGCAGCTTCGCCGTCGCGCTGAGCGTCGCGGCAGCTTCGATGCCACCCGCGCTGGTCAATGCCGTCTTCCTCGGTACGGTCAGCCACCTGCCATCCGCATTTGCCAGCGCGTTTACAAATGGCATGAGTCACGCCTTCATCGCCTCAGCCGTTATCTGCGCGATTGCCCTCGTCTTCTCAGCAGTGCGCGAAAGCAAACC
>Ga0307373_10009068_pt1 | contig 14967 bp, 15 predicted proteins | sample OX2MG_FD_202534 | JGI IMG/M metagenome (GOLD analysis project Ga0307373, IMG submission 202534) | Soil microbial communities from Risofladan, Vaasa, Finland - OX-2 | ecosystem: Environmental > Terrestrial > Soil > Coastal area > Acid sulfate soil | place: Finland: Risofladan, Vaasa | collected... | reverse complement strand
ATCGCGTGGCCAGTTCCGTGGCGGCGCCGCCACGGGCAGTCTCACCGGTCTAGGCGAGACATCGTCCGCCATTCGAACCGCCGCCGAGTGTGGAACAAACCTGCACTCTCAAACCCTTCCCGAGTCAGGTTAAGGAAGTATGCGCTTAGGCCGAGATCGGCTGCGCCTCGTAGGAAAGGCTCATCATTCGCTGCCACTTCCGTCGCCCATCTGTCTCTCGAAGGCTTGACGGACTAGGCCGAGCACATAGGACACGTCCACAAGCGACCCCAGCCCAACCTGCACCTCCCCGTTACCCCAAGCGCCAAGATTCGCCACGTCCCTCGCCATGCCACGAGGGTCTTGCAGCTCGAAAAACGGCATATTCAGGGTTAGCAGAAGTTGCTCGGACCGCGGAATCACGTCAACAAAGCTAGTCTCAGCCCTATATGCGACGTAGAGCTTTAAAAATTCCTCAGTCACCCCTGGGTCGAGCCCAAGCACCTCGGTCCGAAGCGTGTCGAACAGCTCACGTGTGGGGGTACCAGAAGCCAAGTACTCGTGGTCAGCGATGCCATACAAGGCCGCTCCTGGGTCAGACGGGGATCGATAGGAGTCGAGCCGATCGGCGCCCAGCCGCGGTTCCGGCCACACCTCGGAGGCTATGGCCGATAGCCGATTCGCTCGCTGCCTGATCGCTGACTCGTTCCACGATTCGATTTGCCCAAGTCCCTCATTCAGCCGCAAGGGGCTTTGAGCGAATCCACCAGTCATATCTCGCTTTTCAATAAAGGACCGGTCACTGTACTCGCTGTTGTATCCGGTCAGAGTCAAATTACCCAGGGTGTGAAGGTACATTTTGTACACGCGCTCCCAGTCCAGACCGAGATCCGCCCTCCACTGTGGGGACAAGTTCTCGTTTTGTGGCATGATGTGCTCGATCGTGTACTCTTGGACTGGCACCCGTTCTTTGCGACGAAAATTCTCAAGTCGTCGCAGCCAGTAGCTCCGGCTCCGAAAATTATAAAGATCCCTGGCAACCAACTCGCGTGTGAATTCAGAATCATTCGGGAAGCGACGGTACGTCGGTAGCAGCATAAAACCCGCCTCGAGGCTCTCAAGATACTGTTGCTTTTTCAGGCTGCGCCCAAACGTAGCAAACGTCTTGTTCAGCGAGTTCGTTGGGATAGCGCAGATAGCCCGGCGGAACACATAAGACTCCACAAGGCGGACGGCCTTCACAAAGTCGGCATACGAAAGCACACCACCCGCGTAGTCGTCATATAACTCCAGGAGCAGGGGGTAAGCTACCTCCACCTTCAACTCCCGGAGATCGTGAAAGGCCTCCGCCAGGGCTCCGGTGGGCTCCTTGCCGAGCGCCATCGCACAGTAGTAGGCAGCAGACTTCTGGATGTCCCGTACCAGTGCGTCCACCCCATCCGACTCTACCCGCGGCTGCCGGGAGTAGGCCTTGAATGCATCGTACACTGCGCCAACGTTTGGAATCTCCCCGGTCCGCAGAGTGAGATAGTGGCGCATAAAGCTGTCGAAATATGAGCCGTATGCTTCTTGGCCAAAGTTGATTTCCATCGGTCGCCAGTGCTCTTCGTACAGCGCTGTCTGATGTGCGGGTTCGAGGCCCATGAGAATAAAGTTACGAATGAGATCCGCCTGGCTCAGCTCCTTTCCGGTTGAGTTCATGCTCTCGAAAATGAGCTGAGGGTTGTCCTGGTCGCGGCTCAGCGCAAGGTCGACGATGACAAGCTTGGCTAGCCCTTTGCAGAGGGCGGTGAGGTCAGAATGAATTGCAGAGACCTGTTGATCGAAGAAGTCGAAATTGCGCTTCATTCGAATCGAGTGCTCAACGGGTAGGCTCTTCTGCTGCGCAATAGCGACAAGGCTATCCTTGTCCGTTTGGGTTAGAAGGAGCTTGAAGTGGCGTTCGCCCATTTCGAGCGGGTTTAGCAGGTAGTACTGTCGGATTTTCTGCGAGGAGAATCCGTCGACCGGCTCGGCGTCACCGAGATGACGCGCCAGTGCCTCCAGGAGAAGGGACATCGTAGTGAGCCTCTGTTGACCATCGATCACCAGCAGCGGCGCGGGCGACATGACGTTTCCCCGTCCCTTTTCGATATAGACGATCGATCCGATAAAATGACCGGATACTTTGTCGTTCTGTCCCGACCGCATGATGTCGTCCCAAAACTGACGGCACTCCCGCTCGGTCCAGCTGTAGGTGCGCTGGTAGATCGGAATGGCGAATTGGGTCGCCGTCCGTAGAAACTGGAGCAGGGGCGCTTCCGTAGCCTTCATTCTGTAGTTGTCCTCCGCGCCATCGCCGAGTAGTGGCAGGTCGATCTACCCCGAGCCCTCAAATCCTAGCGCACCAGGGCCAAGCGAAGGATCCTGCCGTGGTTGAGGATCCTCGCCCTCGCCGCTCTGTAGGAAGACCTAACCAGTACTCCACCTGGATTGGTCAAGCAACCGGGGCCTTGACGGGAGTCAGTCAACCTCCCCAGACGCTGGCTGAGCGCGGCGGTCACCACCAGGGCGGCATTAGGCGCGGATCATGAAGCAGCGCGGAAGATTTGATAGCGCTCGTCCAAGAATTTGGTATTGGGCCGATCTCTTAGCCCCCGTGGAACCACCAGGAGGGCTTGGCCCTGCAAGTCCTGAAGACCATGCCGCAGCATCGGCCCGTCAATCTCTTCGAGTACATCACGGCGAATCTCAATCACCGAGTCTGGGCGAACACCCACGATGTTGCGATCGAAGGCGGCGTGATGGAGCTTGCACAGGGCCAGTCCATTTGACGTTGCCGGTTCCCCCTCCGGATGAGTGTCGGGGAGGATGTGGGCAGCATCTAAGAGATCTCTGTGGTGCAGGCGGCACATCGCGCAGCAGTCGCGATAGGCACGGAGAACTCGATGTCGAAAGGCAAGCTGATGGAGCCGCTGTTTGGCGAGGCGGGTCGCATAGGCTCGTCTCGCGTCGTCTGGAAGCTGGTCCGCGACGTCTTGGCCGCTCGCGAACGGATCGTCTACCTGCACTGTGAACGTCAGCTGCTGTGGCTCATCGCCGACTATGAACACCGGCCACTCGGCCAGATACTGACCGCGTTCAACGCCATAGAAATAGACCAGCGGTAGCTTCCGCTGCATCGCCTCTCTGAGGCCTCGATTGTCCTTGTGCCCTGGCTCCGTTCCCCGGTAGCGGTAGCGCAGGAATCCATCGTTCCCCAATTCGTCCTCATAAGGTCTGGCCTTACCCGGGACGACGGGCACCGTCGTGATGCTGAGCGGCCATTCCAGCACGGCCGGCTTGAAGATCCCCTGGGGACCCATCAGGGGGACCCTCTGGCCGTCAAAGGAGAAGCCACCCCTGAGTTCGGTCGATGGAAGGACTTCTCCGTGCTGGAGCGTGAGCCGGTCCAGGAACTCAAAGGCCGCGGCCCGGATCTGGTGGTCACTGGAGTCCTCGTCCATCACGCGGAGATCTTCCTCCGCCTGAGTACCTTGTGGCCGATCTGGCCACCTACCTAGCAGCCGCCTGACCACCCTCCTCCCCAGACCCGCCGCAACTCCCTATATGGGGCGGGTGGCAAGATTGGGGCAATCCGGTCCCCCGGCGGCCGCCAGGGTCTAGAGTCCCGGCCATGAGCCAGCCCGCGGCCGGTCCGTGGGGCGCAGACGGCTATGCCCCAGCCCCCCTTCCCTACCTGGTGCTGCGGCCGACCCGGCTGCGGGCAATGTGGCGGCGGCGCCGGTGGTGGATGGCGCCCCTGTACCTGCTCCTGGCACTTCTCACCTAGCCCCAGTTTCACAGGGCCTCTTGTTCGATGTGCTCTGGCTACCCAGCTGGCGGCCACGGCCCTGCTCTTCATCTGGGCGGCGCTCCTGCCCCGGCTGCTCAAGATCGAGCTGGGCGAAAGTTGGGTGGCCCACCGCAACGGCCGGGGCCGGCGGCGGCAGTTTGCGGTCTCCACGCTCAGCCAGGCGGTTCTGCGCCAGGTGAATTTCTGGGCCGGGCCCAACTCCCCCAAGCACCCGCCCCCTACGCTACCCAGATCCGATCGCTACCTTCGCCTCTATTTCTTGGACCGGGAGAAGCGACTCTGTTTCTCGGTGGTCCTGGGATCCTGGAGCAAGGAGGACATCTCCTCTCTGCTGCGGCACGGTGGGCTCACCCCGGCCGGCCACGGGGAGCCGATGTCCACCTACGACTTCAATCAGCTGAATCCCGGGGTCCTCTCAGGCTGGCTGATGTTCTGCACTACCCGCCCGCTCCGCTACTACTCGGTCATCTTCGGTGGGGTGCTGCTGGTGGCTGTGGCCCGCGGGCTGTGGGGCTGGCTCCACGGCTGAGACTGGGGGGACCTCATGCCGGGGAGCTGGTGAGCTGGTCGACTCCGGACAAGCGGTGCCGGCGGCTCCCGGCTCTTCCGAGAGCATTGTTGGTCTCCGGCCCTGACCACGCGTTCGCCTCAACGGCCCATATCCGGGGCCCGGTGATAGGGCCTATCTGGAGCGGTACAGCCCGCCTGGGCGCCCGCTTTGACCGCGATAGCACAATGGGTGCTACAATGGCCGCGTGACCAGGATAGGAGTTCGGGAGCTGCGCCAGCACGCCAGCCGCTACCTAGATGAGGTGAAGCGGGGTGGCAGGATCGAGGTCACCGAGCGGGGCCAGCTGGTGGCGATGCTGGTTTCACCCTCGCCGGCGCAAACCGCCCGAGACCGTCTGCTGGAGCTGGGCTTACTGCTTCCCGCCCGCCAGCCATTTTCGCTGCCACCGCCGCGGTCCCTGCCCGAAGGCGAGTTGACCGCGTCTGAGGCTCTGCAGGAGTCGCGGGCCGAGCGCCAGCCTTGATCTACCTGGACTCCTCAGCTTTGGTCAAGCTGCTCTTCTCGGAACCCGAGAGTGAGGCGCTCTCGAGCTGGCTCTCCGCCCGCGCCCAGCAACCGAAGCTGACCAGTCAGGTCTCGGTGGTCGAGGTGGTTCGGACCTGCCGTCGGGTCGACGCCGAGGTCGAACCCGCGGCTTGGAGATTGCTGGCCGGCCTCGACCTGGTGCCCGTCAGCACCATCGTGGTGGAGTGGGCCAGCCGCGTCGGCAGCACCTCCCTTCGCAGCCTGGACGCCATCCAGCTGGCGACGGCGCTGACGCTCGCTGAGGATCTTGAGGCCGTGATCGCCTACGACCGGCGGCTGTTGAAGGCGGCCGAGTCGGAGCGACTTCCGGTGGCGAGTCCAGCCTGACGCCTGGCTCCGCCGCCCAGCTGCCGGGACTGCGACTGCATCGCAGCTGATCCAGGCAGCCGGCGGTTGAGCAAGTGGCGTGAGGGAAAGTGTTGTGTTGCAGTTACTTTGGCCAAGACGCAACAAATTCGGATCCCAAGTGTGGGCGATCACTAAAAGTGCAATGAGCTGATCACCAAAAGTGCAGAGGTTCCGTAGCAGGAGCGGAGCCCTGACGGTGAACAGAAGAGAAGGGCCCCCTGGCAGGCTTTGGGTGTTGAGTCCAAGTCTGAGGAGGCCCTCGTTGCAGTGTGAGGAAGTTGGGATGAGTTTGCGAGTCCTGCGGTCCCCTGGCGGGAGCCTGACGGCGCTGGCGAGGGAGTTCCATTTGAACTGGTGGCCGGTGAAGCGGGAAGTGGAGGCGGAGGAGGCGCGGCGGTATCCGGAGCGGTCCAAGCCGACGGCCCTGACCGAGGCGCAGCTGGCCCACGTGGAGCGGCGGCTTCTGGTGTGTCCGGGGATCCGGGGAACGGTGCTGCACCTGGAGCTCTGCCGGGGCTACGGGTATCTGGGCAGCTATCCGGCGTTGGCCCGGCACCTGCGGGGGTTGCGGCCGGCTCGGGCGGCGGACCCGGAGATCCGGCTCGAGACGGATCCGGGCTGGCAGGTGCAGGCGGACTGGGGGCACCTGGGGCTGTGGCCGCTGGGAGAGCGGCTGGTGGAGCTGTACGGGATGGTGGCGATCCTGGGGTACAGCCGGAAGCCGGCGTTTCGGTTCGCCACCGACCTGACCCGGACGACGACCTTGGAGAAGCTCGGCTGGTGCCTGCAGGACCTGGGGGGAGCGCCGCGGGAGGTGCTGACCGACCGAGACCCGGCCTTCTGCGTGGGCCAGACCGGGGACGGGAAGGCGATCCTAGCCCCCGATTGGGTGGACCTGGCGGCCTTGCTGGGGGCTGAAGGAGGGCTGCCTGCCCTGGCTGAGCGGGCAACCGCTGCCGCTCCAGCCCACCCTGGCCGACTACGACGCCATGGCCAAGCGCTGGGTGGATGAGGTGGTGTGCCAGCGGCGGCACCGGACCACGGGCCGGGTGGTTGGGAAGCCTGGGAGGAGGAGCGGCCGAGGCTGCGGCCGCTGCTGGCGCGGATCCTGGCGACCCTGCAGGCGCCGCCTCTCCTGGTGCTCTCCGGCGGCGGTGCGGATCCGGTGCAGCGCCGTTTGGGCGAGCGGGTGGAGGTCCGAGACCTGGCGGAGTACGAGGCGGTGCAGCGATGACCGCCACTGCCCCTGCGAGCAGCTACCAGCGGTTGCGGGAGCACCTTGCCTATCTCAAGCTGGACACCGCCGCCGAGCAGCTGAGCCAGGAGCTGGACCTGGCCACCAAAGAGAAGCTGTCTGTGACCCAGGTGCTGGAGCTGGAGGTGGAGGCGACCCAGGCAAGACGACTGCGGGGCCGGCTGCGCTGGGCCCACTACCCGGTGCACAAGACCCTCTCTGACTTCGACTTCGACTTCCAGCCCCACCTGGACCGCCACAGGAGGTGGCCGAGCTCTCCACCCTTAGGTTCATGGAGGAGCGCCGCAACGTGATCCTGCTGGGGCCGCCGGGAATGGGCAAGGCGCACCTCGCCATTGCCCTGGGGGTGGCTGCCACCGAAGCCGGGTACCGGACCTGCTTCACCAGCGCCACCGACATGGTCCAGGCCCTGCAGGCGGCCCACCTGGAGGGGTTGGCGCAGCTGAAGATGCGCAACTACACGGGGCCCTCTTTGCTGGTGATTGACGAGCTGGGCTACATGCCGCTGGACCAGATGCCTGGCAACTGGATCTTCCAGGTGGTGAGCCGGCGCTATGACCGCGGTTCGGTGATCCTGACCTCCAACCGGGGCTTCTCCGACTGGAACCAGGTCTTTGCGGACCAGGTGGTGGCCGGGGCGATTGTGGACCGGCTGCTGCACAACGCCACTGTCCTGAACATCCGCGGCCACAGCTACCGGATGCGCGCCCACCAAGAACCAGCCACCCCCAAGGGAGGACGTGCCGTGGTTGGATAACCAGGCTGCGGACCTCTGCACTATTCGTGATTAGGTCTCTGCACAATTGGCGATCCTCAACACCGACTGGGCGGGACCCCCCAGACAAGGCTTTGCTACCTGCCCGCCCTGGGGATGGGCCGCGCCGCTGGCGCCTGCTTCCGGGCGCTGCTGCCAGGCACCCCCAGGAAGATCTCTCTGAGGGGGCAGGGCAGCTGTCGGAGCTGGAGGCCTACCGCTATGTTCTGGGGACCCTGCAAGACGCGGTCGCGTTCAATCGCCGGGCCTTGCGCTCGCCTTCTCGCCCGCTCGCGCCGCGCGCGCGTAGACAACCCATAGGTAGTCGCCACCGTGCTGGGAGGTGGCGACCTGGCGCTGACCACGGTGTTGGCCTGACTCCGAGCAGAGGGCAGAGGTGATCAGCCAACATAGCCGCTGGTCGCTAGCGAGGTTTAGGTGTTTGCCCGATATGCCGACCACGGCCCGACAATCCTGCCACGGGGGGCGCGGCGGTTTTTGATGGCCCAAAGGCAGATACTTTGGTTGATGGCGTCTGCTCCGAACTCAGCGCGGGATGGCCCCGACAGCCCCAACTTGACGTGGCACTGGGACCACACTGCCCTCCCTTCGTCGCGGGCCACTGTTCAGCGGCTTGGCCGAATCCATTCAGTGGAACAGAATTTCACGCCGCCGGGACTCCCGCCCTTACCTTTCTGCAGGGAACCATGAACCAGTCTCGCTCGTGAGGAACTTGAGCCTACGCGAGTGCTCCAACAAGGAGGTGGCGTTGTGAAGGCTCGTTGGCTCACGGTCGGTGTGATCCTGCCAGCTATGCTTGTAGTTGCTTGCACCGGCGGAGGGACGACAGCTGAGCACGCCAGCTCCCAGCAGTCCTCTCACCAAATTCTGACCTTTCCGATCACAAGCGATGTAAAGTCGCTCGACCCGGCGCTTGTACAGTCGGCCAATGACATTACTTTTGTCCAGAATCTGTACGGTGGACTCTATCGATTCAATAACAAGCTGGTCGAAGTCCCGTACGCCGCGAGCAGCCTGCCTACGATCTCAAGCGACGGCCTCACATATACGTTCCACCTTCGCCACAACGTCACCTTCTCGAACGGCGACCCCGTTACAGCCGCAGATGTGATCTACAGTTGGAGCCGCGCTGCCAGGCTAAATGGGAGCTACGGTTACGTCTTCCGGCCGGTGGTTGGGTACTCGGCAGTCGCCCCGGCGAGCGGCCAGCCAACAGCCACCACGCTCGCCGGGCTCTCCGCCCCCGGCCCTTACACCGTCGTGGCCACGTTGACCGCCCCCGCTAGCTACTGGCTTACAGAGCTCGCACTGTGGACAGCAGACATAGTCGACCCCGCCGTAATTCCAAACGACACCAACACGACCTGGTGGACAGACCCCTCAACCGCGGCTGGGACGGGACCCTTCCGACTGACCTCATATGTACCCAAGAACTACCTCACATTCGCACCAGTGGCAAACTGGTGGGGCGGCAGTACCGGGTCCCTGACTCAGGTGAAGGCGACCGTTCTCCCTGACCAGTCCAGTCAGGTAACTGAGTACCTCAATGGTGGCTTCGACGAGCTGGGGCCAGGCGCGAACTATCCACCTTTGTCCGCAGTCGAGAAGTTCCTTCGGACACCATCGTTGAAGAGGCAATACGTGAACGTGCCTGGGGGCAGCAGTACATGGGTAGGGTTCAATTTCACCACCGGTCCATTCGCTCCCAATCCGCGCAGTAACGTCGGCGACCGCGTGGCGAAGGCGGGTCGTCTAGCGTTTAGTCTTTCGATCAATCGCACTGAGCTGGTGAACGTGACCTGCGGCCACGGGGGCATAACCTGTAAACCAGCTACTGGAGGTGTTATCGCCAAAGGGCTAGGGGGGTATCTCGGGGACGGCAATGACCCCACGGCCAAGTTCAACCCCGCACAAGCACGCAAGGACCTGAAGATCTGGGATCCGAAAGGCACCAAGCGTAGGGGCCTTACATATTGGACCTACGCGAGCAGTGCTACGGAGTCCGAAGCTCAGAACCTCCAATCTCAATGGCAGCAAAACCTAGGCGTACATGTGAACATCCAGGCAACCGACTTCCCAACATTCCTGACTGATCTCCAGGACAAATCCAAGTACATGCTCTTTCTCGATGCCTGGGGTGCCGACTATGACAATCCCCAAGACTGGTTCGACAATAACTTCATCTGCTCCCAGGCGGCAGTGGGTTTAGGGAACGATGACGGGATCTGCGATCCCCGCATCGACGCAGCGGTCAAGAAAGCTGAGAGCTCAGCGGGCGCTCAGTCAGTCGCCCAGTTCAAGAAGGCGAGTCGCTACCTCATCGACGACGTAGCCATGGCCAACATTGAGTACGGAGCGAACCAGTACTTCATCAAGCCCTATGTCAAGGGCGGAGGCGGCAACGCGCTCTACGACAATTCCTGGACCCAGATCACCATCCTAAAACACTGACGTTATTGTTGCCGGAGCCCCGTCATCTAGGACGCCAGTGCCTAGGCGCAGAAGGCGGGGCTCTGGGAGAACCCTGGGCCTGATGATAAGCGCCCCACGGCAGCCGTGAGTCGCGGAATGCTCCGGTACGCAGTAAAGCGGTTTGGAATGGTCCTGGGAACGGCCATCGTGATCTCCTCCGTGACCTTCCTCCTTATTCACGCCCTGGCAGGGAACCCCTTCAGCTGCCAACGGAACCCGGCCGCTTGCCTGCACGAAGCCAAGGTCTACGGGCTCGATCAGAGCCTGTTGGTTCAGTACCGCACTTTCGTTTGGAATCTGGTCCATCTCAATCTCGGATATTCGTACGTAAACCAGGGCGTTAAAGTCACTCCGCTCCTAGTGCGGGAGGCTAGGAACAGTCTTACGCTCGGCCTTTTCGCTCTGGCGGTTACGATCGTTGTGGGCCTCGCTGTTGGAATCACCGCTGCGATACGTCAGAACAGTTGGCTTGACTACGCGCTGTCGAGTTTTGTCGTCTTCGGGTATAGCCTCCCGAGCTTTGTTTTAGCTACGATGCTCATAATCGCGATGGGGGTCCTTCTGCCCAACTGGACAGGCTTGATTGGATGGGGCTCCCCAAACCAGATTCCTTTGCCCGCGATCGCTCTAGGTCTGCCCTACGCAGCTGTCGTAGCGCGCCTAACACGCGCGAGCGTGCTTGACGTCATTCATCAGGACTATGTGCGCACGGCGTGGGCAAAGGGACTGTCATCACGCGTCATCGTCATGCGACACATCCTGCGGAACGCACTAATTCCCGTAGTGACCATTGGCGGCCCACTCGTCACGGGTCTCATTACAGGATCGGTCGTCATCGAGGCGATATTCGGTATCCCCGGTTTGGGCAAGGAATTCGTCGACTCGATCCTAACGCGCGACTACGGCATCGTCGTTGGGCTGTACACCTTTTACGCTCTACTGGTCGGGCTCGCCAACCTTGCGGTGGACCTCATCTACCCGCTCTTAGATCCCACGATACGCTATACATGAGCCTCATTCAGCCGGGGGTACGCCGGGAGGGGGAGGACCAGTTAGAGGCCGCGGGCATGCTAATGGCACCTGCCCAGGCAACGCTGTGGGGTGATGCGTGGAGTCGGTTTCGCCGGAACAAGCTGGCCCTCGTCGGCACCGCGGTTTTCACGCTCGTCGTGATAACCGCAATCGTAAGCGCGTTCTGGACCCCGTACAGTCTGTATGCCGAGGGTCTTGGGAACCTCACGAGCAAGTTTTCTTGGCAGCATCCTTTCGGGTTCGACGATCTGGGTCGCGATGAACTTAGTTTTGTCATGGTCGGAGCACAGATTGCGATCGAAGTCGGAGTCCTGACTGCCATAGTCAGCTCTTTGGTCGGAGTCACTATTGGACTCCTCGCCGGGTACTTTCGGGGGTGGGTCGATACCGTTGTGAGCTCGGTCACTTACCTGGGCTACGGTATGCCGGGACTCCTGGTGGCGTTCTTGATTCTGTTTCTCACTAATAGTCCGAGCATTCTAAATATCATCATCGCCATTAGCGTGACTAGCTGGATGGATATGGCGAGGCTGGTCCGCGGGCAGACGTTTTCTCTGCGCGAACGAGACTTCATTGAGGCGGCACGAGCATCGGGAACGAAGGACTTGGTCATCATGGCGCGGCACATACTGCCGAATGCCCTGGGTCCAATTATTGTGCAGGGCACATTTCTGATTCCGCAGGCGATTCTCTTCGAGGCATTCCTGAGCTATCTAGGGCTTGGCCTCCCCTCACCTGATGCGTCGTGGGGTGCGTTGATTTCCAATGGGCTTCAAGACCGATTCGAGGCTTACCACACGATCATTATTCCGGGCATGGCTCTCCTGGTGACCCTTATGGCAGTCAACTTTATCGGTGATGGACTTCGGGACGCTTTAGACCCGAAGCGGGGGCGCTGATGGAGGCTCTCCTTCGGATTCGGGACCTAAGTACCCAGTTTCGAGTCCGGGGGGGCGTGGTGCGGGCCGTTGACGGCGTGACCCTACAGGTGAAGCCCGGGGAGATGGTCGGAGTGGTCGGAGAGTCGGGCTCGGGTAAGTCGGTTACGGCTCTCTCCGTCCTTCGCCTGGTTCCACCACCGGGGCGTATCGTCGGAGGGAGCATTACCTATCAGGGTCGCGACGTGCTCGCTCTTAACAAGGCGGAGCTACGTGACTTTCGTGGCGGCGACGTCTCGATGGTCTTTCAGGACCCCATGTCATCCCTCAACCCGGCTCTTAGGATCGGCGTCCAGATCGGGGAGGCGATGCAAGCCCACCGGCGCTTCAGCCGCTCTGAGGCAAAGTCGCGCGTTCCGCTTCTCCTGAGACGCGTAAGGATGCCCGACCCCGAGCGCAGCATGCGATCGTTCCCCCACCAACTATCCGGCGGCATGAGGCAGAGGGCCATGATCGCTATGGCACTGGCCAATGAACCGGGACTCGTGATTGCGGATGAACCGACCACCGCGCTTGATGTCACGATTCAAGCCCAAGTACTCGAGCAGTTGCGTGAACTGAACCGCCAATCCGGAACCGCGATTCTGTTGATTACGCACAACATGGCCGTGGTTGCAAGCCTGTGCACCTGGGTCGTGGTCATGTACGCTGGTAGAATCGTCGAGCAGGGACCGACAGACCAGATCTTTCAGAGCCCACAGCATCCTTACACGTGGTCCCTCCTTCGGTCTATCCCGCGAATAGACACGGGCCGTGGCGGGGCGCTACTTGCCATCTCGGGGACCCCGCCGGATCTAACTAACCTTCCGATCGGATGCAAGTTCGCCCCGCGATGCCCCTTCAGCGTTGAGAGGTGCGTCGGTCACGAGCCCGACCTCATCGACGTCGGACCAGCCCACTCATCTCGATGCTGGGTCCAGATGGCGAACGTAGCTATCAGTAGCCGCGGCGATATGGACCAGCCTATACCTGGCAGCGGTGTCCACGAGGTGCCCCGAGTCTCTCTGGTAAGTCAGACAGCCGACGTAGAGGGTTCGCCTAGAGCCAACGCGTTGGTCACGATCCGAGAAGTGTCCAAGGACTTCGCCAGCGGATCGCATTGGGTTCACGCAGTCGATTCGGTGAGCCTAGAGATTGCGGAGGGCGAGACACTGGGGTTAGTCGGAGAGTCGGGATCAGGTAAGACGACCTTGGGGCGGATCGTGGCACAGCTACAGGCCGCCACCCGCGGCGACGTGTTCTTTGATGGACGCGCCTTGGGCCCGTTACACGGGGAGGGACTCCGCCAGTTGCGGCGGCGCGTTCAGATGATCTTCCAAGACCCCTACTCCTCTCTGAATCCCCGCATGACTGTTGGAGCGATCATAGGCGAGCCAATTCGAAACTTCGGATTGGCCGATGGACCTGAGCGTACCGCTCGTGTCCAGGAGATGATGCGGATCTGTGGCCTGAATCCCAACTTCAACAATCGCTATCCCCACGAGTTTAGCGGCGGACAGCGACAGCGCGTTGGCATCGCCCGGTCCCTCATCTTACACCCTAGTTTTGTGGTAGCGGATGAGCCGATCTCCGCCCTAGACGTCTCGATTCAGGCTCAGATCATCAATCTTCTTGGGGAGTTACAGAGAGACCTCAAGTTGACTTATCTGTTCATTGCCCACGATCTCGCAGTGGTGCGCCATCTAAGTGACCGCGTTGCTGTCATGTATCTGGGGATAATAGTTGAGGTCGCTGACTGCAATGAACTGTACGCGAATCCGCTTCACCCGTATACGACGTCGCTGCTACAAGCGATGCCAGTTCCGGACCCGGAGGTGGAGCGACGCAGAGCCCCGATTCTTCTGCAGGGGGAAATCCCCTCCCCGATCAATCCGCCTTCGGGCTGTCGCTTTCACACTCGTTGCCCGATCGCAGAGCCGATCTGCTCAGCAGAGCGCCCCGCTCTAGTGGACTATGGCAGTGGCCACCTGGCAGCCTGCCATTTCCCAGGCAAGCTACAGGGTTCTGAAATCCAGCGCGTCGCGGTACAGTCAAGGGAAGCGATCCGTGCGGCCATTCTCGGTACGACCGATACTGGGTAGATGTTGACCTGACATGTCCCGAAATGCAGTGATGTACAAAAGCTGGTTGAGCTGAGTGCTTGGATGCGCGCCTTCGCCTAACCGGTATGTCGCAGTCCGTAATAAGCGTCTTCTTGGAGGAGTGATGGCGACAGTTATCTGGGCGGAGCTGACGAGTCGAGAGATTGGAGAGGCGGGCCGAGGCGGCGCGCTTGCCGTGGTGCCGCTGGGATGCACAGAGCAGCATGCGGATCACCTCCCAGTCGACACGGATACATATCAGGTAGGTCGACTAGCGCGGGAGGGAGCGGAGGTAGCATCTGGACGAGGGTTCCGCGTGCTGGTAGTTCCGGTGCTGCCGTTCGGTCCGACTAGCGAGCACTATGGCTATCCAGGAACGATCCACGTAGACTCTGCGGTCTACCTGCAGGTGGTTAAAGGCATTGTTCACAGCGTAGTGGACAGCGGCTTCTGGCGCGTCGTAGTCATACACGGATGTGGCGGCCATTGGGTTGTACCAGGCGCTCTTTGGGATGTCAAGGCTGAGGCTGCTAAGGCCGGCCAGAGGCTGGTATTGAGACAGTTCGGGGTCGGCGACCTTTGGCGCCCCTCCCGCGAGAGTCTCTTCCCGGACGACCCTGGGGTGGACTCGGCTCATGCGGGCGTAATCGAAACGGCACTTTGCCTCTCTGGCCGGGAGGAGTTGGTGCGCATGGAGAATCACCGGCCTCCGACGGTTGCCAATTTGGAGCGTCGCTACCGAGAACAAGGAGAAGTCTTCCTCTTTAGTGAAATGTCTGACACCGGAGCACTTTCGGACGCCAGTGCGGCCACGGTGGAGATCGGATCGCGCATGTGGAGCGACACTACGAGCAGGCTGGCAGCCCTGTTCGTCGACCTAGCCAGAGCCGACGGTGTGGACAACTCCGGCCAGGCATAAGGGCTTAAGCCGAGGCACAGCACCTCCTGCTCTAGGTACGACTAAAGGCGGGTCAGATGACGGAAGCCCTCACCCCCCAGGCGAGTCCTCTCCTTGAACTTGGGCGCGATACGCTTCGGAGTGTCGCTCCGCTGCCTCCAGTATTCCATGGCCCCGGGTCCGCCAGCGCTCTCCGGATCGTCCGCCGGCTGCGTCCGAACTCCGCCGCCAGCGCCCGCACGCTCACCCCTTCCCGAA
>Ga0307373_10009065_pt1 | contig 14967 bp, 10 predicted proteins | sample OX2MG_FD_202534 | JGI IMG/M metagenome (GOLD analysis project Ga0307373, IMG submission 202534) | Soil microbial communities from Risofladan, Vaasa, Finland - OX-2 | ecosystem: Environmental > Terrestrial > Soil > Coastal area > Acid sulfate soil | place: Finland: Risofladan, Vaasa | collected... | reverse complement strand
CTGTGCGCTGTCTTCCGCCTCCTGCGTCACCGCCGCATCTATGATGATTCCATGCGCGGCATCGGCGGAAATCTGCGCGTTATAACTCAGGGCCAATCCTCCATCGGACTGTTTCATCACGCGCGCTGGCGGATCGCTCGTGCTCACGCGCGATTCACTCTTCGCTTTTTCTCCGGTCTTGCGCGCCCGCACCTTTTGCAACTGAAGCTGTGAAAAAAGCTTCTCGGCGGATTTCGGTGGCTTTCGTCCCTAAACATTTCTCAATTAGAGGCTCTCTGCGCAATTTATCAGAGACCAAGATACATTTTGGTTCGTCGACGAAATAATGGAATAGGTTTTTTCACAGCTTCAACTCTTCCAGCGCGCTGACCAATCGCTCCTGCTGCTCGCGCCGCGCGCGGGCCTGGGCTTGTTTTGCTTTCGGGCTGGTCTCTTCGTTCCGCGGATCGCCCATCTCCGTCACGCGCTGCCGCGCCCGCTCCAGATGCTCGCGAATCGTTCCTTCCCGGTGATATGTCCCGCCGCTCGCCAGCGCTTGGATCTTCGTTCCGTCCTGCATCACTTGTTCCAGCGTAATCAATCCTTCTTTGCTGAGCGCCGTCAACACCTGCGTAAATAGTTCGTCCAGTTCCTGTTGTTTTTCCACCCGGAAATCCGCCAGCGTGTGATAGTTCACTTCTTCCAGCCCGGTCAGCCACTGAAACGCGGGATCGTACTCGCAGCGCCGTGCCACTTCCCGCGCTGAACCAATCCCCTGACTGTAGGCGTACACCCACAAACTGATCAGCAGTTGCGGATCAATCGCCGGACGCCCGCCTTCTTCGGCGCTGCTCTCGATGCCCTGATAGAAACGGCTCAAGTCCAGGCGTCCGACCAGCGTCCAGATCGCCCGGGCCGGGTGGTCTTCGCCAATCAATCTCTCCACATCCACCGCGCGCCAGCTCATCTGCTGCCGGTTCACAAAACGAATCAGTGGCTGCTTGCTCGCCGCATTTTCTTGGCTCATGCGCCGAGAATAGCCAGCTTCAAATAATTTTCAAGAGGAGATTTCAAGAAGGTCTTTTCACAGCTTCAAAGCAAAGGGTGGGGATTTTCTCCAGATGCCATCGATGCAGCGAAAAATGAGGAATGGCGCGCCCGGAGGGATTCGAACCCCCGACCCCTAGCTCCGGAGGCTAGTGCTCTATCCATCTGAGCTACGGGCGCGCCGCGGACCTAATTCTACCGCGTTCTCCGCGCGCCGGCACGGCGCTCCATTCGAAACCGCGTCTTGGGAATGGCTCCCGTTTCACCTACGCAGTATTTGTCCCTTCTTGTTTCAGTTTTCGACCAGAAGTCTGCACGGTAGACAATGCAATTTCCTAACTCTCGGGGTATCGGAGTGTATAGAACTTTCAGCATCCAGCTTCATCCGGGGGCGAGCACGAGTGGCGTGCATCCCGAAAACCGGCGCGTCAGCGATGGTTATCTGATTTGAGCTTGACGCGACGGCGCGGAACGCATAAATTTTCGCGCCGGGGGACTCAAAAATGGCATTGTCGATGAAAGTTGTTTCCGAAACTGGTGTGAGCAAGAAGATTTCGTTCCGCGCCGTCTTCGCGTCCACAATCGCAAGCGCGCTGCTACTGCTGGCCGCGGCGGCGAGCGCGGGTCCGGTCTCGCCGGAGATGCTGATGAGCAAGCTCAAATGGCGCAGCGTGGGTCCCTACATCGGCGGACGCGTGGTGGCCATTGCAGGCGTTCCGGGAAATTCTCACCTCTATTACATGGGCACCGTCGGCGGCGGCATCTGGAAAAGCACCGACGAGGGCCTCCAATGGAAGAATATTTCCGACGGCAAACTGCCGGGCACAAGCCCGAGCATTGGCGCGATTGCCGTGGCGCCGTCGAACCCAAAAATCATTTACGCAGGCACAGGCGAAAGCGACATTCGCAACGACATGATTCCGGGCGACGGCATGTTCCAGTCGACCGATGGCGGCGAGACTTGGCACCATGCAGGGCTTCGCGACACGCATACGATCAGTGCAATTGTCGTGGACCCAAAGAATCCGGACGTGGTTTACGCCTCGTCCATGGGCCATGTGTTCGTGCCGGACCCGGAGCGCGGAGTCTTCAAGTCGACCGACGGAGGAAAGACGTGGAACAAGGTTTTATTTGTCGATGACAAGACCGGAGCGATCGATCTTGTGATGGAGCCGAAAGAACCCAACGTACTCTACGCCGCCATGTGGCAAGCCAGGCGGATGCCGTGGGCGCTTTCGAGCGGCGGCCCGGGCAGCGGGCTTTACAAGAGCACTGATGGTGGCGCGCACTGGACAAACATCACGCGCAATGCAGGTTTGCCCTCGGGCGTGATTGGACGAATCGGCGTCAGCGTCACGGCGAGCGATCCCAGCGTCGTCTACGCGATTTTCCAGGCGAAGCACGGTGGCGTGTTTCGCTCGAATGACGGTGGCAAGAGTTGGAATCGCGTGAACGCCGAGTGGAAGCTGCGCCAGCGCGCGTTTTATTACATGAGCATTTTCGCGGACCCCACGAATCCCGATACCGTGTACGTCCCGGAAGTGGACGCGCTGTGGGTTTCGCGCGATGGCGGAAAAACCTTCACGAAGCTAAAGACGCCGCACGGCGACAACCACATCGCATGGATCAATCCCGACGACCCGAAAAACATACTGGAAGGCAATGACGGCGGAGCGACCGTCTCCACCGACGGCGGCAAAACGTGGAGCGACGAGCACAATCAACCGACGGGCCAGTTCTACCACGTAAATCTCGACGATCAGTTCCCCTACCATATCTACGGCGCGCAACAGGACGAGGGTTCCTTCGAGGGCCCCAGCGCGGCGAGCGGCGGAGCGATTCCACTCTCCGACTGGCAGGGCGTAGCGTACGGCGAGAGCACCTACTCGGTGCCGCAACCGGGCGACCCGAACATCACTTACGGCAGCGGCTATTTCAGTATTTTCGTCAGATACGACCTTAAGACCGGGCAGTACGAGGGCATAAGCCCGTGGCCGGACTATCAGGAAGGCGCATCGTCCGCCGAACTCAAGTACCGCTTTGGCTGGACGCATCCAATTCTTTTCTCGCCGACGGACCCCAAGGAGTTGCTGATCGGCGCGCAGTACGTGATGAAAAGCAACGACTACGGCAAGACATGGCAGCGCATAAGCCCGGACCTCACGCGCAACGTGGCAAGCACGGAAGCACCGAGCGGCGGCCCGGTCGACCTGGACCACTCGGGCGCGGAAGTTTATCCGGGGCTTTCGGCGATGGCCGTTTCGCCGCTGGACGGCAACGTAATCTGGGCCGGGTCGGATGACGGCCTAGTCCACGTCACGACCGACGGCGGCCACACGTGGCAGGCAGTGAATCCGCCGGGACTGCCGGCGGAGTCGTGGATTAGCTCGATTCAGCCCTCTTACGCGGACCGCGGTACCGCGTATTTAGCTTCGCGGCGCTACATGTGGGACGACTTTCACCCTTATGTTTTCGAGACCACGGATTTCGGCCAGCACTGGAAGGCACTGACGAATGGCTTGCCTGATGATTCGTACGTGTTTGCGATCCGGCAGGACCCGAAGGACCCCAACCTCCTTTTCCTCGGAGCCAAAAATACTGCGTATGTGAGCCTTGACGCCGGCGCTCACTGGCAACCTCTCACGCTCAACTTGCCGACCGCCCAGGTGCGCGATATCGCAATCAATACGCGCCAGGGAGACGTCGTGATTGCCACCCACGGACGTTCTTTTTGGGTTCTCGATAATCTTTCATTCCTCGAGCAATTGACCAAAGACCCCGCGGTCGGATCCGACACTGCATTTTTATTCGCTCCACAGCAGGCGTGGCTCACCCACGCGTACGGAAAGCCCGGTGGGGGATTCAAGCCCGCCGATTCCGGCGAGAATCCGCCCTTCGGCGCCACTGTGCTCTTCAACATTCCCGCCGCGTATGACGGCAAAACGCCGGCGAAACTCGAATTCACGAATGCGCAGGGAGAGGTAGTCGACAGCTTCAACCTGCACTTGGGGAAGAAAGAATCGAAGAAGCAAAGCAAGGAAGAAGCGAGCCGGGAAACCCCGGCGCAGCAGAAAAAGAAACAAGAAGAAAAGCTCAGGGCCATCGAGCCAGGGTTGAACCGCTTCCAGTGGAACTTGCGGTACGCCGATGCCACCGAAGTGAAAGGTTTTCAACCGCCGGTCGCGGCGGGTGGCTTGGACGATACGGTCGAAGGGCCTGCGGTGACGCCCGGGACGTATACGGCGGTGCTCGACTACGGCGGGCAGAAAACGCAGCAGGCTTTTCAGGTCGCGCTCGATCCGCGCATCCACGCCAGTCAGGCAGACCTGGCGGCGCGCCTCGCACTCGGACTAAAAATCCACAACGCGCTCAATGCGCTCGATAGGAAACTCAACGAAGCTATCGCGGAGCGCGAGAAAGTTCAGGCGGGGGTGCAACAGCACCACTTGACCGAAGCTCAGGCAAACTCGGCTATCGGCGGCCTGAATCGCGAGATCGGGAATTTGGTGCAATTGAAAATTCAATCCAGCGAGGGCAGTCTGGTACACGAAACGAAACTCCGCAGCCACTTGGCCTATCTCGCCGCCGACATTGATCTCGCATACGGAGCGCCCAATCAAGCCGAGTACGCCGTCTTCCAATATCTCGATGCCAAAGCGAAGACCGGCGAGCAAAAGCTTGACGCGGCAATCTCAGCAGCCAACAAGCTCTTCTAATCCGAGAGGTGCGACGCCGGCAATGACACTTCAGTTTTGCTGGACTGAATCGGATTACGTGAGTGCGCAACGTTCAAGGTTATTACACCATCCGTGGCGAGTCGTTCGGGACTTCTTCCGGCCGTTAGTCATGATTGTTGTCTTCTTGATGCTGTCGATAGCCGTGGTTGCCACTCATAGCCCAGATTGGCGAGCAGCCTTTGATTTTGCTGTCGTGGTTCCGCTTGCATTTGCGGCTCCCTGTCTCTTGGGGCTGCGTTGGCGATGGCACAAGCAATTCCAGCGTAAATTTTCCGCGAACGTCAATTCCACGGCAATCATCGATGAAAATGGAGTGACCCTAACGGGCCACAAGGCGCATTTATGGGGCGGGTTTACGGGAATCTACGATTCCAGCCGTGTGGTTTTGATGGAGGAAGGAGGAGACGACTTCATTTTTTTGCCGAAAAGCGCAATGAGCGGGGCACAATTGTTGGAGTTGAAAAGGCTCGCTATCGCAATGTTGGATTGCCCAGTCACGCTCGCTCCGCCCCTAGCATAGGCGGATGGACTGTGGAATGGCGCGGACCTGCGACTTTCAACGGAGTGAAAACGCTTTGGCGGCGATGGGCGAGGAAATAGAATGGGCCGCGATCACAGGATGACGTCGATAGTCCGCTGAGTGCTGTCCGGCAGACCGTCACCTCGCAAAACGGGCCGCAGCCATGTTCGAAGGAGGTCGTTATGAAACGCAAGCTGTTGTTGTCGCTCATCTGCAGCGCTGCTTTCGCGTTCGCGCCGATGCTGGCCGTGGGCGGCCAGCCGCTTTCTCCCGAGCTTCAAAAACTGGACATTTCCGCGGGCCGCTGGGTGTTTCACGGCAAGACGCTGAAAACGAAGTCGGGCAAGCCAGGCTCGTGGACCTGGAACGAGGATTGCCGCTGGTCTCCAAACCATCTCTTTCTGGAGTGCACGTTCAGCAATGTCTGGTCGGGCAAAGCTGTCGAGTCACTCGTCGTGGACACTTACAACAGCGCGGATCACGGCTACTGGCATTACGAGCTGTATGCGACCGGGGAACACGGCAAGAACCCGTTCGTTTCGCGCATGGAGATCAAGGGCAACACCTGGATTGAATACGGGCAGGAAGCAGTCCCGGGAAAGAAGCCCGGCACGCGCATCGTGTACCGGTGGGAACCGCCCAACCGCGTCAGCGTGGCGATTGAAAGTTCCAAGGACGGAGCGCACTGGACGGCCGTCGATCAGGGCGAAGGGATAAAGCAGCAATGAATCTACACCACTGAGCGCGCCTTCGCCTCAATTCAGGGCCAATGCTCCAGCGCATGGGGTGAGGACTGGGGATTGCGCGATGCCCAAGGAGCTCAAGCGCGAATTCGCAACTCGGGGAAACATGGATCGTCTTAGACTAGCTGTAGAGAGCGCGAGATAAAAAGTAAGCATGTCGCGCGGGTGTTTACACTGCGAGCGGCGTCTTTTTTTGACGAATCGTAGCCAGAGTGTTATCCGCGATAAGGGACATTCGATGAAGAGGCAGAATATTTCGAGCGGGACACCGTGGGAGCCGGTGGTGGGCTATTCGCGGGCGGTGCGCGTGGGGCAGAATGTGTACGTTGCGGGGACGACGGCGACGAATGCAAAGGGCGAAATTGTGGGGAAGGGCGATGCGTACGCGCAAGCGGTGCAAGTGCTGAAAAATATCGAGTCGGCGCTGGGGAAGGCGGGAGCGAAGCTCGAACACGTGGTGCGGACGCGATTGTTCGTCGCGAATATCGCGGACTGGGAAAAAATCGGGCGCGCGCACGGGGAGGTCTTCGGCGCAATTCGGCCTGCGTGCACGATGGTGCAGGTGAACGGGTTCGTGTCGGCGGATATGTTGGTGGAGATTGAAGCGGACGCTGTGATTTTGGACGGCGAGTGATTAGTGGCGTGATTTTTCTTAGGCTACACGGTTGTTGGGTTGGCGCGCGGCTTTGGGGGATTGCGCTACAATGAAATTGGGATGGGAGATCCGCCACAGGGCGCAATTCGCATCGCGGGGGGCACGGTATTCAGCCGCGTCGCGATTATTCTGCTGCTTCTTTGCGCGATAGGGCTTGGCTCCGCGGTGGGGCTCCTATTTGTGTATAGCAGCGACTTGCCGCAGATTCAAGAGCTGGAGAATTACCGGCCGGACGTGGTGACGGAACTTTATGCCGACGACGGCACGCCGATTGGCAGTTTTGCTCTTCAACGCAGAATTCTTCTGACATACGACCAAATTCCGCAGACGCTCCAGGACGCAATTATTTCGACGGAAGACCGGCACTTCATGCAGCACTGGGGCGTGGATTTTCCGCGGATTGCCGAAGCGGCGTGGAGCGACATTGAGCACCGGCGGCTGGTGCAAGGCGCGAGCACGATTACGATGCAACTGGCGGGCGGGCTGTTTCTGAATCGCGCGGATCGGAGTTTCCGGCGAAAAACCGAAGAGGCGATGCTGGCGATTCAGATCGAGCGGCACTACACGAAGCAGCAGATTTTGACAATGTACTGCAATCAAATTTATTTGTGGAACGGGAATTACGGCTTCGAAGCGGCGTCGGAATTTTATTTCGGCAAGCACGTTGGCGAACTGACGCTGCCCGAGGCGGCTTTGCTGGCGGGGATTATCCGCGGGCCGATCTATTCGCCAACGAGACATCCGCGGACGGCTCTCGCGCGGCGCAATCTGGTGCTGGAACTGATGGCGGAGAACGGGAAAATCACGCGAGCGCAAGCAAAAGAAGCGCAGCAAACGCCGCTCGGATTACATTTGACGTATCCGCAGAATAATTCGCTGGCGCCGTATTACGTGGAGGAAATTCGCCAGAAGCTGGAGCGGGAATTCGGGCCGGAGGCTGTGCATCAGGAGGGGCTGCGCGTTTACACGACGTTGAATGTGGCGATGCAGCGGGCGGCGGACCAAGCGGTGCGCGATGGATTGCACGCGTACGACCGGCGGCACGGATGGCGCGACAATCTGCCGAATATTTTCCGGGAACATTTGGGGACGTTGCGGAGCTATCAATCGGCGGAATGGCGCGGGCCAATCGCAGTGGGGAGTTACGTTACGGGATTGATCACGGCCGTGGATGCGAAGGCGGCTGTGGCAAAGATTGGGCCCTACCGAGCGGTGATCACGGCGCCGGATTTTGCGTGGACGGGCGAGAAGTCGCCGGAGAAATTGTTGCACGTGGGAGACCTGGCGAACCTTTATATCGAAGGATTGAATGGCGGCGCGGCGAAAGTGCAGCTCGAGCAGGTTCCGGCGGCACAGGCTTCGCTGCTGGCCATCGACAACGGCACGGGCGAGATCAAGGCGATGGTTGGCGGGTACAGTTTTACAGACTCGAAATTCAATCGCGCGACGCAGGCGATGCGGCAAACGGGCAGTTCGTTCAAGGTGTACGTGTATACGACGGCGCTCGAACAGGGCATGACGCCGTTTGACACGATAGTCGATGCGCCCGTGACGTACACGAGCGGCGGGCAGGAATATTCGCCGCACAACTACGACAATCTTTTCGAGGGACGCATCACATTGCGCCGGGCGCTGGCGGATTCGCGCAACGTGCCGGCGGTGCGCCTGCTCGATCAAGTGGGCATACAAAACGTGATTGACACGGCGCGGCGATTTGGCATCACTAGCCCGCTGCCGCCGTATTTGCCGCTGGCGCTTGGGGCAGCGGATCTAACTCTGCTCGAACACACTTCGGGGTTCACCGTGTTTCCGGATGACGGCATTCACATTCAGCCGCACATGATTCGGCGCGTGACTTCGTACGATGGAGCCATTCTCGAAGAGGCGCGCCCGAAAGTGACCGACGTGATTCCGCCGAGCGACGCGCGAACGATGGTGGCGATGCTCGAAGACGTGGTGCAATTCGGGACGGGCGTGCGCGCGAAGGCGCTGGGAAGGCCGTCCGCCGGCAAAACGGGAACGACGAACGATTTCACCGATGCGTGGTACATCGGATTCACGCCGCAATTGACGGCGGGCGTGTGGACTGGCTTCGATAACCCGAAAACTTCGCTGGGGCCGAAGGAAACGGGCGCGCGCGTGGCGCTGCCGATCTGGCTCGAATTCATGGAGCAGGCGAGCAAGGGAATGCCGGTGGAGAGCTTTCCGAATGTGACGTCGCTCGAAGAATTGGCGAAGAATCAGCACGAACAAGTGGATGTGCCGGACGCGGCTCCGCCGGCGGACGCGACGGAGCAGGGACTGCCGCAGACAACGCCCGTGCAACTGCCGAAGGCTCCGGCGAAACCGCCGGTGCCAGCGCCGGCGGGTAAACCCGCCGCGGCAAGCGAACCGCACGGAACGCCGGGTGCGACGTCTCCGAGCGGCGGGGTGCAGCGATAGTTACTCGCGGTGGCTAGAACCTATCTGGCTCTGTTGACTCTGGGTCCACAGCGACGTGCAAGCTGGCGTTTTCCACCAACGCTGAAAAGGAGAAAAGAGCCGGCGGGACGCCGGCGCTACGGAAACCTGCCCTTGGTTTGAGGGAAGTCAACAGAGCATGGCTTCTGGTAGTGGGCTACTTTGAATTTAAGTTTTGCGAAGTTCCCGGATAGTCCTTAGCCGGAAAAACATAAATTCTCAGCAAAGTTAAGTAGGAATAGTGAAAGCCTCGCAGCCGTTCGAAGGTGGGCGCGCCGCGAGGCTTTTTGTTTGGCAAGAACCGGGACCGCGTCTATGCCCGCGCGAATTTGCGGCGAAAGAAGCCCAAGACGAGCAGGCCGGAGCCAAGTAGAAGTAACGTGCCGGGCTCAGGGGTCGCACTGGTGCTGGTACCGCACGAAGTGCCGGTGGTCACGCATCCACCCAAAACCGTGAGATCCACCGTCTGGCCCGGCGAAAGCTGCGCGAGCATGGCGGGATCAACTTGGAGATCGAAGATGACGCTTCCGGCCTGAGTACATGCGACGCTGGTAAATGCCAAACACACGGAGACAGTCAGGGTAATCACTCCATTAGGAGCCTGGAAGAGGGTGACATCATTCTCTGGATTGAAGCCCGTTATGTTGGTGTCGGTCAATTGAAAGTTATTGTCCCATTTGCAGTTGCTCCCGGTGAAACCCGCGCAGGACGGTGTCTCGTTCCAGGGGTCGGGCACGGTAAAGAAACTGAACAAACTTCCGCCGCTTCCGATGGTGTAGGAGTTCCCGAGAGAATCGGTGCCAGTAGCGAAACCCTGTAGCCCCAGGCCCGGGGAGCAACTAAGGAACGAAACGCAGTAGTTCGTTATCTGGGTAAGCGTTAAGGTACTCGTGGTGGACGCATTAAACGTGAGCGAAGTGGGGCTTGCGAGGCACCGAGAGCCGAGCAAAAGAACCGCCCCAACCAAGAGTAGGTATTTTGCAAGGTGCAGTAGACTTTGTTTCATGGCGGTGATCCTTTCCAGTGAAAGTTTGAACCAAGCTGCTCCCATAATCCATCTGGGGGCCTTAAAACGCCGACGAACGGAGGTAGCGAATCTCGCTCTCCACGAGAGTTTAGAGCCGAATTTCAAGGGTTGAATAAATTTCCGAAGAGGAGCACGCAAGAGGCCAAACTGTTCTGTTCGTAAAGGACTTAGCTGGTTGGCGTAAGCCGTGGAAGTGCCGCTTGTGCAAGGTGATATGCCGAATATGCAATTATTTGCGGATTCGTAGTACGACAATGACGCTGCGCCGCCGATGAAGGGATTTGCCTGGCCGGCTGACTGATCTGGGGTGGTTAATGCAACGTAGTCCACTACGTGACTTCTAGGCATTTTTGCGGAAGGGATCCCAGCCTTCGGCGGGCAGGAGTGTTTCAGCGGCATGGTCGTGAACGAGGATGATTTTGCGGACGCGCGTGATTTCACCGATACAGGTGATGGGGATTTTTGACGAGAGATGACGAAGTAAGGTTGTGGATTTCGGGCGCGCGGTGAAAAGCAACGCGTAATCTTCGCCGCCGTGAAGGGCGAGTTTGAGCGCGTTCAGATTTAGGCGCGCGAGGGCGGCTGGGATTTTCACTTTCGGGATTTTGGCGGACCAGATGCGCGCGCCAACGCCGCTCGCGTCGCACAAGCGAGCGAGGTCGGTCGAAAGGCCGTCGGAAATGTCCATCATGGCGGTGGCGAGGTGACGGGCCGCCAGGGTCTGAGCGAGAGCGAGTGGAATTTTCGGGTAGAGATGTGGTTGCAGATATTTCCGCAATTGTGGCCGCTCGGCGAATCCGCGCGAAAGCAATTCCAGACCGAGCTGCGCGCCGCCCAATTGTCCGCTGACATGGATAAGGTCGCCCGGTCGAGCGCCTGAGCGCGTGATCGCGCGGCCCGGTACAACTTCGCCAAGGACCGTAATACTGATCATCACGGACGAACTCTTCGATATGTCACCGCCGACAAGTCGAATTTTCAGGTCATGCGCGGCGCGCGCCATGCCCGTGGCGAAGCGGTCAAGCCAGCGGCCGGTTTTTGCCGCAGGAAGCGCGAGAGCGAGCAGAAAATAGCGAGGGCGGGCGCCCATCGCCGTTAGGTCGCTTGTCGCGCGCGCGAGGGATTTGTAGCCGATGGACTCGGGCGGATGAACGCCCGCGCGGAAGTGAACGTCCTCGAGGGAACTGTCGCAGCTAATAACCCATTCGAGGTTCGCGAAGTGGCGCAGGACGGCTGCGTCGTCGCCGATGCCCAGGCGCGCGCCGAATCGGTCCCCGGAGGGCCCCACCGACGGAATGCGCCGAGCGAGGCGAGCGATCAATCCACCTTCCGCGTTATTTTTCGCAATCATTTCGCCAGTCATTTTCAAGCGACATTTTCGTGGGACAATCTCACGGGCTATTTTCACGAGCCATTTTCACGAATAGTCTTCACTGGCCGCTGTTACAGGTCATCTTGCTGTCCTTCAGGACAGTTGTAATGGCTTGCGCCAATCTCTAAAATGGTTAGAGCGATTTACCACGACCGGATTATAGAAGCGATTCGCGAAAGAAAGCGAGCCGGCCGACCCCGAAAGATATTTTTGGTTGACTCTGCCGGGGCTAAGCACTTATATTCGCGGCGGGTTTCGGACCAAGTCTAACGGTTCAAACGCTTTTGAAAATTGCGCTGACCGCGATTGGGACAAGCGGTCATCCAAAACCAGCGCAAAGAGAAACTCAGAGCCAAAATTGCCATTATGAGAAGGAAATCGTACACCTTTCTGATTGCTTCCTCGGATTCGGGGAACATGCGCCGGTTGCGCATTCCGCATTATGTCGTGCATTTGCTTGCCGTGCTGGTGATCGTGGGCGGCGTGACAGTGGCGGCGGCGTTCGGATCGTATTCGCGGCTGCTGTGGAAAGTGACTGCGTACAATTCGCTACGGCGCGATCAAGCGACGCTGAAGGTCCAGTACCGGCAATTGCAGGGGCAAGTGACAAGCGCGAATCAGCGGCTGAATTCTCTGCAATCGCTCGCCAGCGAAGTGGCGGTGGCATACGGATTGGCGCGAATTCCGGAAACGCCGTTCAGCGCTTCGAATTCTCCGGTGCAATCGGAATCGGCTTATCAAGAGACGCTCAATCGGTTTAATTTCCTCGAGCAGAACGCTTCCGCGGTAGTTCTGGTTTCGGATGGCGGACTGAAGCTGCTTCCCGGGATGAAACTGGCCAATGCGTCGTTCATGCCTTCGCTGTGGCCGGTGATGGGCAGAATCACCAGTCCATTTGGCGAGCGGTTGGATCCATTTGGCGGGGAAGGCGAGTTTCACACGGGACTGGACATCGCGTCGCATTACGGCGACGACATTCGCGCGGCGGGAGACGGCGTGGTGACGTGGACCGGCACCCGCGAGGGTTACGGACGCGTGATCATTATCGATCACGGATTTGGCATTACGACATGGTACGCGCACCTTTCCGCCTACGCGACGCAAGTGGGAGCGTCGGTGAAGCGCGGCGATGTGATTGGCTATGAGGGCGAAAGCGGGCGCGCGACGGGTCCGCATCTTCACTTTGAAGTGCGCATGCACAATGCGCCGGTGAATCCATGGCGCTACTTGCACCAAGTCGATACGGGCGGCGCTGTTACGAGCGGCGACTAATTCTGCACGGTTTTTTCTTCTGCTCTTTTCTTTCCTGACTTTTCTGACGAAATTACTTCCAGCGGCACCTCTATCAGACGGCTACCTTGTTGCATTTCCTTGCGGGGCGGAGCTGACGGCGGCGCGCAGGATTTGCGGTGTAATCTGAACGTGCAGGCGGACGAAGTGGCTGTCGTGCGAAATATCCGCGGCTTTTAGCAGGGCATCGAGCGCCGACCACTGCGGGCCGATTTGTTGCTGCGTTTTGGGGTCGGCCAAGGCTGCGCGTCCCATCCAAACCAAACCTTCGAGCGCCGTGGACAATTGAAACGCGTCGAGCGCGGAATCGCATTCGGCGAAGGCGGCCACTTTTAAATTCCGACCCGCAGGAAGGCCGGCAACGGTGAGGTGGTGGATGCCCTGGAGCAGATGCGCGAGTTGCGCGGAATGGGTTTCGTCGATGCCGATATCTTTCGCGAGATCGGGCGTGCGAGCCACTGCGTAGATGGGAGCGGCGGCGACTTTGGCGACCCGCTGCGACATTTCGGGATCGAGGCGATCACGCGCTGATCCCAGGACCGCGGATATTCCGGGTCCATCCGCGAGAACAATTTCCGTTGGCGAGAGAAAGACGAAGCGAACGGTTCGCGGAGGATTTTCTTCCGGGACTTCGTAAATTTCCCAGCGACCGTGCTTCACAACTTTGCCGGTGCGCAGGGCGTAGCGTTCGATTCTGGCCTGGTTGAATTTTCCCCGCGCAATCGCAACGACGGTTGTCGGCGAGTTCTTGGGCCATAGCGCGAGAGCCACGCGGTCGAGATCGCGCGAATAGTCAAAGCCCGTCGAGCGGATGAATCGCGTGTATTCGGGGTCCTGCGCGGAGGTAGGCACGAGGCCCGCCAGTTCTTTTCCGATTGGCGCGACGCGCAGTGCGGTGGCGTCCGCGAATATGATTGCAGATGCTCCGGCGGGCAACTGATGGATTAGATCGGGCGAGTTAGCCGGTGCGTTCGGCGCGCTGTGCACGGCTGTGGCGCTGGGCACGATTGACAATTGAGCGTCTTCCGCTCGCGTTTGAGCCACCTTTTCATGCGTATAGTAAACGTAGGCGAAAGCGGCGGCGGCTACAATGCAAGCGGCGAGCAGTATCGTGATTGTGCGTTTCATGAAGTTGTGGGCGGCGGCTTTTTCAGTATAAGTTTCAACGGGAATAGTGTAAAGTTGATGCTTGGCGGAAATAATCAAACCGGCATGGTACGAGCCGTGCTTGGGGTTTTTGGCAAGCCCTTGCAATTTTATTGCCCGCGTGATAAGTTTGGCGGGTTTGCTTCTGCTGGCGTAGCTCAGTTGGTAGAGCATCTGATTTGTAATCAGAGGGTCGGGGGTTCAAATCCCTCCGCCAGCTGACTTTGAGGGATCGGGATTTTGAGATTCAGGTCGGGCGGATTCCTCGCATGAAAAACGAACGGGCTGGTGTCTTTAGACACGAGCCCTTTCTGCGTTAAGAAGTTCCCCGGTCGGGACCAGCGTGTCAAGGCCCGGTAGTTCTCGCGGGACGGGTGGGTGAGTGGCTAAAACCAGCAGACTGTAAATCTGCCGCTCCTTGCGGGCTACGGAGGTTCGAATCCTCCCCCGTCCACCACCATCCTAGGGCGAGGGCACCGAAGCACTAAAGACAGGAACGCAGTTCGATCTCGAAAAAATTGGACGGAAATTCGAAAGAATCGTTGGGAGCCGGAGGGTGCACGGCCAGCGAGCCGGTTGAGGCCTGGGTAGCTCAGTTGGTAGAGCGCGTCCTTGGTAAGGACGAGGTCACCGGTTCAATCCCGGTCCCAGGCTCCAATTTAGCGTGAGCCGAAGGCGAAGGGTTGTCCAGGGGGCGCCTGCGCAGGTCGAAGGTTTGGAGTTGGTTGGGCGGGGGTAACTCAGGGGTAGAGTCTCTGCCTTCCAAGCAGATGGTCGCGGGTTCAAATCCCGTCCCCCGCTCCAAAAGTGTCGAAGGAACGAACGAAGAGATTTTGCGCGAATTGCGAATGAGGGTGGGTAGCGATGGCGAAGGAAAAATTTGAGCGCAGCAAGCCGCACCTGAACATTGGGACGATCGGTCACATCGACCACGGCAAGACGACGTTGACGGCGGCGATCACGAAAGTATTGTCGAAGAACAACCCGAAGG
>Ga0307373_10009064_pt1 | contig 14968 bp, 10 predicted proteins | sample OX2MG_FD_202534 | JGI IMG/M metagenome (GOLD analysis project Ga0307373, IMG submission 202534) | Soil microbial communities from Risofladan, Vaasa, Finland - OX-2 | ecosystem: Environmental > Terrestrial > Soil > Coastal area > Acid sulfate soil | place: Finland: Risofladan, Vaasa | collected... | reverse complement strand
GGTTCCCAGTTATCTCTTGATTTAGGATATACTCGGGATGGTGTGGTGGCAGGGTTCCAGTAAATCTCATGTGGACTTCACCATTGCTACTTACGACAGAGTTGAGGCCCTGATTGTTCAAATCGGCCGGATCGGAAAGGGGGACGATGAGCTCGAAAAATCGGCCGACGAGCGTCATGAACGGCGCGCCCGGCGGATGGGAAATTCCTAACGTTGCCGCCGCCCCGAGGAATTCACCGCAATCCCAAAATGGGATCGAAGGCTGCATCGTCGAAAGGTAGGTAAAGGCCGCTACGAGAAAACTCAGCGCGGCAAGCGCGTAGTGAATGCGTTTTGTCTGCATCAAGCTAAAAATGAATGAATGGATCGCAACCCCCAAAACAGGCGAGGGCGATTAAGAACTAATTGTTGGGGCGGAAAGCTCCTGAAAGTTTACGGAAATAAAAAGCCCCTCCGAAATGGGAGGGGCTTGAATCTATCCTGCTAATCCTTCCAATCCTGTAAGCTTGTCCTGAGCCTGTCGAAGGATCATGGTTCTGGTTCTATTCTTTTACGACCTTTAACGTTATCACATCACCTACATCCGTGGAGATACGCAAATAATAGGTTCCCGGAGGCAAATTCGGCGCGGGGATGCGCGCCTCATGCGTGCCGGGAGATTCATACTGATAGTTTGCATACGTAAGCGGCACCGTGCGGCCCAGTATATCCCGAAGCTCCATTGTTATGAGTGCGGTGCGGCCCATCTCGAAGGAAATGTCTATCTCATCCTGCATCGGGTTATCGAGAAGCGTTGCGTTCAACAATGCCTGCGAAGTGATCGGCGAGTTTGGCTGAACAGCATTCGCGTATTGCGGGCCGAGAAGAATTTCGAGACTGTCCTGCCAAAGTGAAGGGATGGTTGAATCGAAGGGATGTCGCATCGTATCGGCACCGATCGAATCGGGCCAGAAATAATCGGAACCATATGTGCTATCGAAAATATTTCGAAGCGAATCTAGCCACGCCTGATGCCGGGCTTTCGAGGAGACATTGTAGTTATTTGCGAAATCAGCAGCAAACTCTGGGCATTTCCCACTCTCAAGAATATACTTGCTAGTGGCCATATTCGCCGCCGCACCTCCATTTTGTTCCGCTTCAAGCATATCGCCCACATCATTGCAATACCAAGCCGTATCAGGGTTCAGATATAGGACTTGTTTTAAGAACGCTAAGAAGCCCGGCCATCGGCCGGCACCACCTGCGCTCCATGCGGAAACAGCGCCATCAATAAAGTTGAATGCTTCCACCGAACTATTAGCCCCATTCGCTTCCTCCCACATGGGGCAGTTCTCGATAAAGAGCCGTAGTGTATCGTAACCCGCTGGTTCCGCGCTTGGATCACCAGCTAACTCATAGCCGAGTCCAAAGAGAGTACCGCAGGTTGAATCCGGTAAATCGGTAATCGACTGTGGAACAGCAGATTTTTTATACGTGATTAGTCCCCCCGAGCAAGAGAAACCTGACGAACCGGGAGCGGTCATGAGATAGCTACCGGAAGCAGTGGTACCTGCGCAGAGAGAATAAGCGCCGCCTCCCCAATAATTATTGCTGATATCGCCTAAATTGAGACCGCTCCAACCACAGATGTCGGGTGTTCCCTGGATGTTATTCAACCCATAGGGAGAAGTAAGCGGCCAGCCTGGTAATGTAGGCTCGAGTCCCAAAAAAATTGTTGCCGTTTCCGATAGGCTAATCTGAGTATTGCTCGAATTATTTCCTGTTAAGACATTGTAAGCCGCCACGTCGCTTGAGTGATCGCTTGGATGATGGACACCCGCCATATCGGTTATGCTATTCGAGGTTCCATCATAACCATAACTCGCATTCCCGGTATACGTTGAAGACAGGTCGTTGTCATTGTCCTTATAGCCGCCAAGGTGCCCGTAATACCCGCCAGTGATGGAATTGAGCTTTGCATAGCCTTTATAATAATCGGTTGAAAGTCCCGCCGCGCCGGTGTTCGTCAACCCGTATATCGTATTACTGCAAATGAGCGACCATGTAGGCTGCGGGGTTGTTTCGCTTGCGCTTTCATTCCAGATACCGCTTTGATATTTGGCAGCGCCAACTTGTGGCGGGCCGACGGTCTCGATGGTATTATACCCAATATCACCGGTTGTATTCTTGAAATGAATCGCAGCTTCGACACTCCCGGCTGCTTCCGTTCCCGTTCCTTCGAAGATATTATTCGTCACGGTTATGGATTCGCGGAGGGCGCACCTTCGATAATAATCCCATCCGGATTCGAATGATTGGTTAGGTTATACGTCATGAAATCATTACCGTCGATCAGGATTGAGTAAAGTTGAGCGAAGCAACCCGAAACAGCTCCAAACGGATTGCCTTCATTTATGTACACGCCAAATTGTTGGATTGCATCGAACTGAGCGTTCGTGATCGAAATAGGCCACCAAGGCGAGATGCTACTCGCAGGCGCATTAACCGACCATCCCGAAAGCCGGCCTTCGCTGATCGTTAGCGCGGAAGGCGATTCGTCGGCGTTCATTTCCAAGTAGGCATGTCCCACCGTGCTACCACCGGATTGCCCCGCGCGGAACCAACATTCGGTGAATGTCACAGTGCTGTTTTGTGCGGAGCCATACGTTCCGTTGTAATTCGCATCGCCGGAACCATAGCATTCCGGAGAGCCATTAAACTGGCCCCATTTGCTGATGGTAATAATGTCGGGATCATCGGAGCCGGCGTCGTCGGAAAATAATTCACATTTCGCGAACGAGGAATTGTCGCCAATGGTAAGATTTCCACTTTTCGTTCCGGATGTTCCCGGTGGAATGCTGGTTTCGCTTTTGAAATCGAAAAAAGCTCCCGTCGCTGTGATCGTCGTGGGGAAGCTCGTTGGTCCGATAGAAATGGTCGTGCCGCCATGTATATTCACGGTAACGGGATTGGTTATCGAGCTAACATAATCGCCAACGCTCGTTGCTGTTGTCGCTTCGCTTCCTCCGGTCATGATAATGGTTCCCGTTCCGCCAAAGAGCTGGCTATTGCCGGGACTATTTCCATAATAATCCCAGGTATTGCCCGCTCCGAAGTTAAGCGTCCAGTTCGGAGAGACATTCCAATTGAATTTAAAAAATCCCGCAATAGCGAAATCGGCGCCGGCATCGGTGCTCGATCCGATGTTCAATGTTGCATGATCATCAAAGACCACATTTCCGAACCCCGTATACATGGTGTTCGTAGTGGGGTCGCCATAAACCGTTAGAATCAAATTGGGCAATAACTCCGGCGACGACGTTCCCACGCCCGATGTGGTCTTTCCAATATCGCACTCATCGGTCATCAGCGTGTTCTCTTCGATATTCTGATCGAACTCATGTTTGTCGCGGGTATAATAGTGTGTGGATGAAGTAATCCAATGAACATGAATCCCCATCTGGTTCACGGCCCCGCAATACTGCATGACGCCGTGCGCGTTTACCACGGGATCATCCAGGAATGCCGTCCCACTGCTTTCGCTCGCGCAGTAGCCAGCGCCCGCATTACTGGATGGGATAATCATGAGGGGTGACTGGCCGGCTGTCCCCATGTGGGTCCCACTGCGGTCGAGCCGGTAGAGGCAATGGAATCCATTAAAATTATTGGGAGGCGTGCCACTCGCATTGGCGCCTTCATACGGATTTGCAAAGGCCCAAAGTGGATCGTCGAGGACGGGATAATCCGGATAGGGCGCGCCGACCGGGCTTGGCGCCATTCGGGATGTATTCCAGGGACCGTCGCAATATTCGTTCAGCGCCTGCGGGAGAGCGGCTGGTGGCGCGCCGATGATTCGCTCAAGAAATAGGCTCGGACCAGTTATTGCTGTAATTTCCTTTTTCTTCATCGTGATGCTGTGCGGGTTTTCCGCGATGATATAGATGCCCCGCTGCGTAGGGGTCCCGACGCCGGCCTGACTCGCGACCAGTATTCGCGCATGTGTCGCGGTCGTCCAGTTTTGTGTTGTGAGATCATAAGGATCGATGTAGGCCGTGGGAACGGCGACTGCTGATGAAAAGAGTGACGTGGATGGATTCCATTCCGTCCAGTACACGCTCCCACCCGAGATAAATGAAATATCGAATGGAGCGATGGACCCCGAATGGCGAACATCGACCGCAATCGTTGGCCGTTGCCCATTCATCGGAAGGCCGGTATTGGGGTCTGTAAGTTCTGTCGCGCCGAGTACGGTTGCTCCACTCGTGGATACGACCATGCACCAAAGGGTGTATGCTCCCGCCGAATATTCTTCCCATACAATATAGACATTCGAGCCATCGGTGGCGGCATCGAATCGGTCGAGCGGATTGACCTCATTCGCAGCACTTACAACATGATGACCAGCGATAATCGCAATAGGTCCGCCGAGCGGGGAACCTTTGACAATACTGGCATCGCCCGGCAAAGCTGAAAAGCTAATATCGACGCCCGGATTTCCGGGATTGAATCCTTCCACATAAAACTTATCGGTCGAGCCGAGACCGGTTTCACGTTGGAGCCAAACATATCGATTATTCCCTTGAAGATTTGCCACGGCTTTTATTTCGCCAGAGGTCGGATAGCTGTCGCCAGCATCAAAATTAAAAGCAGTCGAGCTGAGAATGCCATCCTGCGGGTCGTCCGCGCCAGTCGCTGAGAGTTTGTTCGAAAGCAAATGGGCATCGCCAGTGGCATTCGAATACGTCCACTGCCCATAGCCATTGGCGGCAAGGCAATCCATCGTAAGCGCGACGGGCGCGCCAGCAATGGTTATGACATCGGGTGGCTGGAAATTATATGCGACTTGCGCCCGTGCAGTCAGGGCGCTGAACGCAAGCATGGCAAGCGTGATCATGGCTCGAAACCTCAGCTTGCTATGGAGGTGAGCGTTAATGTTCGGTGTTCGGTGTTCGCGTGTTCGCGTGTTCGCGTGTTCGCGTGTTCGCGTGTTCGCGTGTTCGCGTGTTCGCGTGTTCGCGTGTTCGCGTGTTCGCGTGTTCGGTGTTAAATTGTACTGCATAATTTAGTTCCTATGTGTTAGTTGCGAAGTCAGTTATCAAACAACTCGGCGGGTCGGTTTTTTAAAAGAGGCTCGTCGGGCAGCAATTTCGAGAGAGCGGCGCGTCGTAAGGTGTGACCCGCACTGGTTTTGGGCAATCGCTTAACCGCAATATAATCGATTTTTTCTAAAAGTCAAGGGGTAAAATGCTGAATTCGTACATTTCTTTCTTTTTATTCTTTAGGACACTGGAATTCCCGGATTTTCGGGAACTTGGGTTCATTGGATGAAAATTAAACCTCCCCCGCAAATTCATACTATTGATTTCGCAAAGACAAAATGGCAATAACTGGCTTAATGCTATCGAGACATCTCTATCGAATCCACCGCCTCATGATTCTTCAAATCCTGCAAGTCAACGCTTTGGGATTGAGATGGCCCATACGTCGCGATTATCTCCGAAAAAAGATGGTAAGCCGAATCGTATTTCTTTTCCGATTCAAGCTTTCGCGCGTCGCACTCCTCGATTTTTAACCGGAGAAATGCCTGCTGTTCGGGCTGCGATTGCGAATTCAGCATTTCAAAGTCTTTTTTTGCCTGATCGAATTTTCCGCCGCGCATCTCGAGATTTGCCAGTTGATAACTTGCCTCGAAGCCATTCTGGCTTTCTTTCGAATCGGGATTTTGAAGCTGCGTCCTAAGATTTGCTTCTCCGATTTTCGCATACGTTTGCATGAGCGGCCAATCCCCCGATTTATCCGCAAGATCGGCAATGAACGAGGCGAAGGAATAATCGAGCGGAATGCGCGCGACGGGAATTCGAGCTTCCATCGTGTCGAGCGCGCGGCGGGCCTCGGCAAGATTGCCATGCTCGATATAATAATTTGCCAGCCGCATGAATTCATAGCGGTAACTGAGCGAGTACTCGTCGTCCATCGCGCTCGTATGGGCTTCGGGATCGCTATAGCTATGCAAGATCATTCCGCGGTTGGGTTCGGCATGAGGATGCGATGGATAATGGAAGACCGCTTCGGCATATCGCGCGGGCTGTACGCTGCCGCCAAGGCCGTTGTTGTCCGGCGGCTGCTCGAAGGGAGTTACCCGCGCGGTCATGCCTTCATAAATCAGGTATTTGTTGAGGCCGGCGCGCGAATCTTCCGGTACGGTGGCGGAGTAGCAGATCGGGCGCGTCGTTAAATTATTTTGGATAATATCGAGCACGACCTGATCGCTCGGCATGATAAACTTTGGCGTCCAATTAAAGACGGTCGCGCTTGCGGTACTATCTCCCGAAATCCAGCGGGCGGTTTCGGCGGAGATTGGCATATCGAGGGGCTTCGGCGTCCAATCCAACCGGCGATAGGCATCGTCGTCCGACATATTGACGATCGAATCGGTAAAGGTCGTAAGCTTAATTGCTTTGCCGCCCCAATCGTTATCGGTCTTGAGCTGCTTGACGTTCCACATCATCGTCGCAAGTTGAAGCTGGACGATACGAACATCGCGGCGAATGCCATACGCATCCTGCAAGGCCCAGAGCGGGAACGTATCGTTATCGCCGTAGGTGAAAAGAATAGCATTCGGCTCGCAGCTTTGGAGAATATTATACGCGTATTCCCACGGAACCCAATTATGCTTCCGGGAATATTCCGCCCACTTGGAGGATTTGCTAAACGGCTGACCTTGCAACAGGCCGGCAACGCCAATGCACTGGTTTAATGGACCGAAGATAAATAAAAGCGCGCAGGCGCCCGCCAGCCAATAGGCCATCTTCTTTTCCGCCCAGGCCGTGTACCGTTCTTTTATAAGTTCCATTATGCCGACCGCGCCGATGCCGACCCACATGGAATAAATATAGAATGCCCCAACATAAAAATAATCGCGCTCGCGCGGCTGAGGGTCTTGCTGGTTCTGATACCAATCGACCAGATACCCCATGATGATAAAAGTTCCGAGTAGAACAAGGCCGCGCTTGGGATCTTTTTTGAATTGCCAATAAATCCCAAACAGTCCGAGAATAAATGGGATCGCCCACGTTTTCGAAAAATCGACTCCCGCGCCTTTGTAGTCATCGGTTCGGCCAATGAAATTCCAGCCGAGATAGCGGTGGAACATCTCATCCGTCTGGTATTGCAAGAAAAACTGGCCGTCGCTCGCATAGTCATCCCACGTTGCCGGATGGTCTCCCTTTTGCTGCGGCAGCCGGCGGTGCGCGAACTCGTCGCCCAAGCTCATCGAGCCATACTGGTCGCGGTTAATATAGCCGGCGAGTTTGGCGAACGTCGATGGCGCGTTCTCGTTCATTGGTGGATTTTGCGTGGCGCGGACCATCACGAACATATACGTCGTATATCCCAGGAACACCATCATCAGCATCCAGCCTCCCATGGCGATCGCCGGTTTTTTTGCGATCTGCGAATAGACGATCGCCGCAACGATCAGGGCAAGCACGGCGATCGAAACAATTCCAGCGCCCTTGCCCGCCCATTCGACCAGTTTCGACAAAATAACGACGAACGTGAAGCCAAACGTCACGACCGAGAGCAGGACCATCGTGTTCCAGCCGCGCTGTTTTGCAAACGCGCGATAGCAATAGTAGGCTGCGCCCGCGCCGGCTAAAATCCATTCGTAAAATTGAATCGAAGCGGGACTTTCCAAAATAATAAATCCCGCTCCGGCAATTGCCAGAATCGAAACCATGATGGACTTTCCCCATTGCCCTTCCGTCACCGATTTCCATCGCGTCATATAAACGATCATAAACGCCGGGAACATCGTGAGCAGCGCCAGTTGGTGTACGCCGAGCGAAAGCCCGATTACATACGCGAGGAGCAGCAGATAGCGCTCGTGATGCGGTTCATCGGCATGGTCGGCCCACACGAAGACAAGCCACAGCGCAAGCGAAATGAAGAGCGATCCAAACGCATAGACTTCGCACTCCAGCGCATTGAACCAGAAGCTATCGGTCCAGCAATAGGAGAGCGCGCCGATGAGCGCGCCGCCAAACATGATGATTGCGTCCGAATTTGTTTTGGCCCGCCCGCGCCAATATCGTATCAAGTGAACGAGGATGAGATACAGCAGAAGAATCGAGAGCGCGGAGGCAATGACGGAAAAAAGATTGTATCGCGCGGCAACATCAGCGAAGGTTGGCAGCAGCATGGCGATGCGGCCCACGAGCGTCCAGAGCGGCGCACCGGGCGGATGCGGAATTTGGAGTGCGCTTGCCGCCGCCGCGAATTCGCCGCAATCCCAAAAGGGGATGGTCGGCTGCATCGTGAGAAAATAGGTCACGAAGCCGACGAGGAAGGCGGCGCCGGCGGCGAGGTAATGGATGCGTTTGAATTCGACCACGATTTACAGGATGGAAAGGATGTTCAGAATGGAACTTTCAGAATGTAAAGATGCGGATGGGCGGGTATCGCTGCGATGTTCTGTTGCCATTAAACGAGTCACGATTGCATCGCAGAACCGGTATCCTTCAGCCGTTAGTTTTAGGAGTCCTCCTACGATGTTCATCCATCCTTCTTCGATAAAAGCATGAACGTCCGAATTCAACAGCAAATCTTCCCCGAATACTTCCATAAATTCGTTCACTCGAATGCCGGTCGAGCGAAGCTGGAGATAGAGCACTTCCGTTCGCCGTTCTTCCATCGTCAACTGCTCGCGGTTAATGATGGGGAGCTTTCCAGCGCGGATTGCTTTGCCATACTCTTCGAGCGAAGAGACATTCCAGGCTCGTTCGCCGCCGATAAACTCATGTGCCGATGGACCGAAGGAGACGTAATCTTTGGAGCTATCCCAATAAACAAGATTGTGCTTGGCCCGTTTAACCACCCCCTGACCCCCTCCTTCTTTAGGAGGGGGAATATGGGCATAATTTGAAATTTCATATTGCTCGAATCCGGCTTCTTGCAATCGATTTTGCACGAGTGAGAAGAGCGCGGCGGAGCGATCCGAATCGAGTTCGATTACTTTGCCAAGCTGAACGAGCCGGAATAGGGGAGTGCCGCGTTCGACAATAAGATTATAGGCGCTGACATGATTCGTTTCGAGCGCGATTGCTTCGTCGAGCGTATGGTTTAGCGTCGTTTCGGTTTGTCCCGGAAGCGCGAAGATGAGATCGATGCTCACGTTATCGAATCCCGCTTGTCGCGCAAGCGCCACGGCCTCGCGCGCTTGCGCGGCATCGTGGATTCTTCCTAAGAATTTCAATTCTTCCGCATCGAAGGACTGCACGCCAAAACTCAGGCGATTGACACCGAGCGATTTATATCCGCGAAGCTTTTCCAGCGTTATCGTTCCCGGATTGCATTCGAGCGTGAATTCGCAATCCCGCGAAATTCCGAAATGCTCTTCGAGCTTCCGAATAATTCGCTCCAACTCGCTGGGCGTAAGCAGCGATGGCGTGCCACCGCCAAAGAAAATCGTTTCGAGCGTGCGGCCGCGAAGATTAGGATTCGCTTCGAGTTTAAGATCGATTTCGCGGATGAGAAGATCGACAAACTCCGAGCGAAGCGAAAGATTCTCGATCGAATAGAAATCACAGTAGATGCACTTCTTCTCGCAAAAGGGGATGTGGAGATAAGCGCTAATGCCTGAACTATGATTCATGTGATTAAGATGATTAGTATGATTGATTCATGCGTGTGACATGAATTACCTATAAATAAAATGCTTGCTGCAAATCATCCCCCATCACATAAATCACATAAATCATAGTTCAGACCTAATGTATTAAATGCGCAATCCGGCCCCAGCGGATATGGAAGCTCTGTGGCTCCTGGGGCTCGTTCGGGCCTTCCTTACCAGGTATCGCATCGTAACCATCGCCCATACCCGACGACGGCGGATTATACCACGACCAATACACGACGAAGCCTGAGCCGACAACATTATCCATCGGCGCGAAACCCCAGAAGCGCGAATCCTCTGAATTGTCGCGGTTATCGCCCATCATCCAGAGATAATCGCGCTGGACTTGGTATTGCGTTGCCGGTTTGCCGTCGATCAAAACCTGATCGTCCATCCCGATCTCGACTTTGTGTCCCTCGCGCTCGATAAAAACTTGCCACTTGTCAATATTATCCTTGTTGACCGGAATAATCATTCCCTTTTTCGGCACGCGGATCGGGCCGTAATTATCCTTATTCCATTGTGCTCCGTGCGGGAAAATACTTGGATCGACCGTGCCTACCCTTTCCGTATCTGGCTGAAGAATTGCGCCTGGCGGATTCGGATAAATCTTGCCATTCACATACACTTGCTTGTTTATGACCTGAATGACATCGCCCGGCAATCCGATGCAGCGCTTAATATAGTTCACATTCTTCTCGGTTGGCGTCACCACATCCTGATCGCCCGGATATTCGAAGACGACGACATCGCCGCGGTGGACGCTCCATGTCGGAATATGCAGGTGCGGAATCTCGATATTGGTTAAGGGAATGTATTTCGGCGTTTCGATGAAGTAGCCGATCTTGTTGACGAACAGATAATCGCCGACCAAAAGCGTGTTTTTCATCGAGCCGGTCGGAATGCGGAAGGCTTCGAAAAAGAACGTGCGAATGATGAGCGCAATAATTCCCGCATAAATGAGCGAGCGAATCCAGCTCTCCTTTTTCTTGCCAGAAGCCGGACCGTTTTTTCGCGCGCCACCCGCGGTTTGCTTCGCGTCGCGGGCCGCGCGAATTTCCGCATAGCTCCGCGAGCGATTACCCTCGCTCGAAGGTTTGCTTTGCGCCGGTGAAGTTCCAGTGCCCGGTGTTTTTTGTTCTGCCATTAAAATTGTAATATTCCTATGGTTGTGTGTGGATCGAAATGGTATTTCGATCCCCAGAGCGAACTACCATTTCGCCCCACACACGGATTATCGCCCCACACGCGGATTATCGTATTCCGAAATTTACAATACCCACGGGCGATCGGTTTTATAAGTTAAATACTGCCGCAATCTCTACTGTAAATTCCGGCACGACTTGCGAGGAAACACGCCCTTCTTTGCTTAAAAAAAATGTCTCGTAACCTCGATCGGAATTCGCAAAGCACTCGATCGAGCGATCCATGGGGTCCACAATCCAATATTCCCGCACACCCATGCGCTGATAGGCATCCTTCTTTGTTTTGAGATCGAAGTATGCATTGGAAGGGGAAAGAATCTCGATTACAAGATCGGGCGCGCCATGAATGCCGTCCATCTTGATGATGGCTACGTTCTCCCGGCGAACAAAAAGAATATCCGGCTGAAAAACATTTTCGTCGTCAGCGTAAACATTTACAGGCGAAGTAAGAACCTTGCCGAGTCGATTTTTCCTTACGATGACGCCTAATGTTTCGGCAAGGAATTGAAGAATATCCTGATGAAATGTGGTTGGTGGTGGTCCCATAATAATTTGTCCCGCGATGAGCTCATACTGTTTGCCATCGTCGGGAATAGAGGTCAGATCCCGGACCGTCTTATGTTCGCGTTCAAAAATATCCAGCATAGTTCTTTTCCTAACTCTGAATCTTCGGCTTTTCGTTCGGATTCGTTGCGGTTGATGGTATCACTCCGAAATCTGCAATACCGCCAGAAACGCCTCCTGCGGGACTTCTATTCGCCCCACCTGCTTCATGCGTTTCTTGCCCTCTTTTTGTTTTTCCAGCAGCTTGCGCTTACGCGAAATATCGCCGCCGTAACATTTTGCCGTCACATCTTTTCGGAGCGCGCTCACCGTTTCGCGGGCGATGATTTTCGCTCCAATGGCTGCCTGAATGGCGACTTCGAACATTTGACGAGGAATTAGCTCCCTAAGTTTCGAGCATAATTTTTTACCCCAATCGAATGCTTTATCCCGATGCACGATCGTGGAAAATGCATCGACGGGATCGCCATTGAGCAAAATATCGAGCTTTACGAGATCGCTCCGGCGGTATTCCAGAAATTCGTAATCGAGCGAAGCATAGCCGCGCGAAATGGATTTTAACTTATCGTAAAAATCGAAAATAATTTCCGACAGTGGAAATTCGTAGTGAATGTCGGCACGAGTCGGATCGATATAGGTCGTCGTTTTGTAAATCCCGCGCCGGTCGTTCGCAAGCTTCATGATCGAACCGACATACTCGCTTGGAACAATGATCTGCGCGTTGATATATGGCTCCTCGACCCATTCGATCTTCCCTGGCTCCGGCATCGAGGAAGGATTATCGACTGTAATAACATCGCCGCGCGTCGAGACTACCTTGTATTCCACGTTCGGAACTGTCGTGACAAGCGATTGATCGAATTCGCGTTCCAGCCGCTCCTGAATGATCTCCATGTGGAGCAGACCGAGAAACCCGCAGCGAAATCCGAAACCCAGCGCGACGGAACTTTCCGGCTCGTAAATCAGCGAAGAATCATTCAGCGAAAGCTTATCGAGCGAATCGCGAAGCGCCGCAAAATCTTCCGCCGATTGCGGATAAAGTCCCGCAAAGACCATCGGCTTCGAGACCTTGAATCCCGAAATCGCTTCCGTCGCGCCATTTCGAAAATGCGTAACGGTATCGCCCACGCGGGTATCCTTCACATCCTTCACGCCGGCGATTAGATAGCCCACATCCCCCGCCGAAAGCTGCGGCTTTTTCTCGCGGCCCATTCGGAGCGTACCCACTTCCTCGACACGGTATTTTTGCTTCGTTGCCATGAAGAGGATTTCGTCGCCCTCTTTGATCGTTCCATCGAAGACGCGCAGATAAACGATCGAACCGCGGTAGGAATCGAACACCGAATCGAATATCAGGCAGGTGAGTGGCGCAGTTACATCGCCTTTCGGCGGAGGAATTCGCAGCCGTACAGCTTCCAAAATCTCTTTTATTCCAATCCCCGCTTTCGCGCTCGCGAGAATAATATCTTCGCGCTTGCAGCCAAGGAGGTCCATGATCTGATGGCTTACTTCTTCGATCATTGCCGATTGAAGATCGACTTTATTCAGCACCGGAATTATATCCAATCCGGCATCGATGGCAAGATAAAGATTGGCGATCGTTTGCGCTTCGACCCCCTGCGTTGCGTCAACCACGAGCAACGCGCCTTCACATGCAGCGAGGCTGCGGCTTACTTCATACGTAAAATCGACGTGGCCCGGCGTATCAATCAAATTATAAATATACTCTTCTTCCTCAACCCTCGCCCCCGGGGAGAGGGCAGGGTGAGGGGGAGTATATTTCATCTGAATGGCGTGCAGCTTAATCGTAATGCCGCGCTCCTGCTCGAGCGCCATGTCGTCGAGCATCTGATTATTGGTCATCTCGCGGGCTTCGAGCGTATGCGTTTCCAGCAATAGCTTATCGGCCAGGGTAGATTTCCCGTGGTCGATATGGGCAATAATGCAAAAATTCCGAATCTTGTCGAGAGCCACGCTGGAGAAGTATGAAATATGAAGTATGAAGTATGAAAGGGGATGAAGCAGATTTCTAATTCATACTTCATACTTCATATTTCATACTTTTTCCGTTAAGGCCGGTGCAACAGAGGGGAGGGGGGAAATGCTCCGAAGACTAACCATTTGGAATTAAAAATGCTGGTCTATTGATTATAAGCATTATGAATCTAACCGATCGCATCACCATCGAACCGGATAAGCGCGGGGGAAAGCCGTGTATTCGCGGAATGCGAATAAGCGTTTACGATGTCCTCGATTATCTGGCGTCCGGCATGTCCGAGCGCGAAATTCTCGAGGATTTTCCCGACCTTGAAGCGGACGATATTCGGGCGTCGCTCGCCTTCGCCGCCGAGCGCGAGCGCCGGCTTATGGGCATGGCCGCATGAAGCTGCTGCTCGATCAAAATTTATCGCCCAAAATAGTGCGAGCAATCGGGACGTTCTTTCCCGGCTCTCAACATGTTCGGAATCTCGGAATGCGAGATTCAAGCGATACGGAGATATGGAATTATGCTCGTGAAAATGATTTTGTCATCGTTTCCAAGGATGCTGATTTCCACCAGAGAAGCTTTACGAAGGGATTTCCACCGAAAGTAATCGGAATATTAGGGGGAAACTGCCCTACCTCGGCCATCCGGGAACTCTTGATGTCTAAGCAGGAAAAGATCAATATTTTTTGCGTAGACACGGAAGCTGCGTTTTTACCACTTGTGGTGGTGCGGTCCTAAACAATGCAATATCGGTGCGTGCAACAGAGCGGGAGGGGGAAATGCTCCGAAATTAATTTCGGTTGAGCGGGAAGTTATAGAGAGTACCGTTTACAACCCTGACCGTATCGGAGGTGGATCCATTATCCTTTTGAGCAAGGAACGTGAAGGTTCCCGCAAGACTTTTCTTTGTCAAATCGAACTGTGTAAGATGCAATAATCCGGTATGAATTGAATCCGTCCAATAAACCGACCACACCGTATCCTCAAAAAGAACATCAGCGTAAGAGGCTACAGTGAGCAGATACGTTCCGGTGTCAAAACAATGTGCAACAAAAAACCGAATCCCCTTTCCTGATATCGAAAGTGAGGAATCAAGATCGAACCCACTTAATTCAAAATTACTCGGATCGCCTGCCATTAAGCTGTCGTGAGCAATGAAGGGAACTCCATTAATCGAATACGAAATATAGCCATCGCTCAGAAGGCTGCCTTGCCCTTCGGTGCTATTGATCCGACATGCCTGCGCAAAACACGCAATAAACAAAACTGCCGTGATAGATAGGAGTTTCATGGAATCTGAAAACATGAATAATTTCCAAAAGTTCGAACAGTTACCCCACCACCGATCCGCACGCCCTGCATTTCCTCGCGGCAGCAGGGATCTTTTCGAGGCATTCGGGGCAATCCTTCATCGCGGGTTCCGCTTTCTTCGGTAGCAGCGCTTTCGTGATAAGGAATACCACGGTGGCGATGATAAGGAAATCGAGGATCGTGCCGGCCAGGTCACCGTATTTGAACGAAGTGACCGTGATTTTGCCGGCGGCATCCACCGAGCTTTTG
>Ga0307373_10009063_pt1 | contig 14968 bp, 16 predicted proteins | sample OX2MG_FD_202534 | JGI IMG/M metagenome (GOLD analysis project Ga0307373, IMG submission 202534) | Soil microbial communities from Risofladan, Vaasa, Finland - OX-2 | ecosystem: Environmental > Terrestrial > Soil > Coastal area > Acid sulfate soil | place: Finland: Risofladan, Vaasa | collected... | reverse complement strand
CGTGAGGGCGCTTTTGGCCGCCGGGGCGTTTTCCTTGGTGGCCTGGTAGAGCTGATTCGCCGTCTGGCGGCAGGTCGCGGTCCGCAGAATAGCGTCGCGCGAGGCGTTGGTCAAGCTGGCCCAGCGGCCCCAGTCGGGCGTGCCCTTGCGGGCATTGGCCTCGCTCCGAACCAACTGGTGCAGCCGTGCCGTCGCGGCGTTGGCGATCGAGGCCAGGATGAACGCAGCCTCCGCGCGATTCGGGTTTCCCGCGATGTCTTTGATCGCCGTCTCGACCTCGGACGGGACCAGTCCGGTTCCTTTGTCCATCGTACAGTTCACTCCACGTTCTTTGCCTTCATGGTACCATGGCGATGTACCAGGTGCAGGATCAGGGGATTCGTTCGGAGATAGCTGGTGGAACATTGGCCCGACAGGCCACTGTTCCACCAGCTATCTCCGAACGAATCCCCGAGAAGAGGGGAAGCCATGGCTGAATCACACATGTTGCGGTACCGTGATCTGCCCGAGATCGATCGGGGGACCGGGGTGACGACGCGCTTGCTGGTATCTCGTCGCCTCGGGGCGGAGGGGCTGACGTCGGGCATCACGTCCTTCCAGCCGGGCAGCAAGATCGCGCGGCATTGGCACAACTGCGCCGAATCGGTGGTGATCCTCGACGGCGAAGCGGTCTGCGAGATCGACGGCGAGCTCCACACCATGTCACAGTACGACACGACGTTCGTGCCGGAGAACGTGCCGCACCGCTTCCTGAACCAAACCGACAGGCCGATGTCGATTCTCTGGACGTACGCGGCGACCTACGTCACCCGCACCTTCGCCGATACCGGCGTGACCGTCGAGCACCTTTCAGAAAGTGACAAAGCAACTGCGCCAACCGCCTGACCCGGCCGACGTCGAGATCGGCCTGTACATTCACGTCGCGTTCTGTCGTTCGATCTGCTATTACTGCGACTTCAATACCTACGCCGGCCTCGGCGCCTTGATCCCACGCTACGTCGAGGCCCTCGCGGGCGAGATCGCGGTCTTGCCGAGCGCGCTCCCGGACGCGCCACCAATACCCCGACCCCGTTTCCGAATCGGCAGCATTTTCTTCGGGGGTGGCACTCCCAGCTTGCTGTCGCCGGAGCAGGTCGCGACGGTGCTCGCCGCTGCTCACCGCTGGCCGGTCGTCGAAGGAGCGGAGATCTCGCTGGAGGCCAACCCGGGTGATCTTTCACTCGCCCATCTTCGAGCGCTGCGCGAGGTTGGAGTGAACCGCTTGAGTCTCGGGGTCCAGAGCTTCGACGACGCGATGCTTCGTCGCCTGGGTCGACGCCACGACGCCGCTACCGCGCGGGCAGCGTACGATCAGGCGCGACACGCCGGCTTCGACAACGTCAGCCTCGACCTGATGTTCGGGCTACCGGGGCAAACTCTGGATCACTGGGAAGCGACGCTCGACCAGGCGTTGGCGCTGACGCCGGATCACCTCTCGCTCTACAACCTCACGATCGAGGCGGGCACGCCGTTCGGGACCTGGGCCGCAGCCGGCAAGCTGAGCGTTCCCGACGACGACGCCGCGGCCGACATGTACCAGGCCGCGTTCGACCACCTGGGAGCAGCGGGGTACGCACACTACGAAATTTCCAATTGGGCGAGGGGAGTCGGACCTTCTCCCCTCGCCATCTCCGATGGAGGGGTGCGGGGGGTGAGGCCACGCGACTTCCGCGCCCAGCATAACCTCCGCTATTGGCGCAACCAACCGTACTTTGGCGTGGGCGCGGGGGCTCACTCGTCGTTCGGCGGGTACCGCTACGCCAACCTGCGGTCTCCAGCGGGGTACGTTGCCCGCATCGCCGCTGGTGAATCGCCGGTGGAGAGCGCTGAGCAGATCGAGCGGGCGCTCGCGACGGGCGAAACCATGCTGCTGGGGTTGCGTCTGGCCGAAGGGATCGACGTCGATGCCTTTCGGGAGCGCTTTGGCTGCTCGCCCGACGAGTCTTTCGGGCCGGTGCTGTCCGAGCTGACTGCCGCTGGCCTGCTCACGGTGGACTCCGCGCGTATCTGCTTGACTCACCGCGGCCGCTTTCTTGGGAACGAGGTCTTCTGTCGTTTCCTGCCGTAGCGTCTTCGCGGTGAACGTCTCCTTCCCTCAAAAGCCTGCCAGGTTGTTGACAGAACTGGTATACTGACCCCGACATCGCGGCCACGTCCCCGAAAAATCTGGTGTCCCGCGAAGCCCGGCGGTTGGACAACACCACGAGGGTGGGTCGCAAACTGCCTGATGGCGAGTGCAGCAACGCAGCATGGCAGATCCACGCGCCCTGACCCTATCGTCCCACCATGACAATCAGCCTTCGCCAGACCATCTCCCGAAGCAGTGGTCGCCACGGCGCCCGCCGCCTTGATCCTGGCTGTCTCGGGACCGGAGAAAGGAGCTTCACTGGATGCACGCGGCCGGCGTGGTCGTCTGCCCTCAACTGGCTCAGCAGGTCTGCGGTGAGGTACGTGGTGGTCGATGGCTCCACGACACACTGCGCGAGATCTGGGACCGTCACTTCCGTGACACTCCTCGGGTCAATGCCGTTCAGATCAGCTTCGGTGCCCCCTGGAAGACCCGCCTGGGATCGATTACTCTTTCGGAGGACCAACGCACGACCTACATCCAGGTGAACGCGTTGCTCCGCCTGCCGGAAGCCCCGGACTACGTGGCAGCGGTGACAGTCGCCCACGAGATGGTCCACTATGCGCATGGATTTGGATCGCCGCTGCCGCGGCGTTATAAACACCCGCACCGGGGCGGCATCGTTCGGCGCGAGCTGATCCGTCGGGGGATGGAGCGCGACTACCGGCAGTACGACGAGTGGGTCTACGCCCACTGGTACGACTTCTACGACCTGTGGATGAATCAGGAGGCGCGTCCAACCAGCGCTTGAGCCAACAGGCGCAAATCGGCAGCCGGGCCAGGCAGAGGAGCTGCCGCGTCCAGCTCCTGTAGAGCGCGGTCGATGTACGATGCGGCCTCCGCTTCGACCAGCTCCCGGACGCCCAGCGCCGTCAGGTGATCGACGACGGCTCGGACGTCATCCGCCGCGGGCGACGCGGAGCGGTAGACTGTCGCGATAAAGCTGGCCACGTCGGGCGCGGCCCGGGCGAGCGCTTCGATCACGGGCAACGTCACCTTGTGGCCGTACACGTCGGCCGCCGCTGGTTTACCGGTTGTCCGCGGGTCGCCCCAGATTCCTAGCAGGTCGTCCTGAATCTGAAACCCCAGTCCGAGAAACGTTCCGAATTCACGATAGTGTTCGGACTGCGCGCCACGCGCGCCGGCGCACAGGACGCCGATCTGGGCGGAGCAGCCCAGGAGCGCCGCCGTCTTCCGCGAGATCGTTTGGAAGTACTGCTCGCGAGTAATCGTCGGATTACGCTCCAGCGTCAGGTCCAGATGCTGCCCCTCGGACAGCGCCAGGCAGCACTGATTCAGGAGGCGAATCGCCGTGAGAACGTTGGCCGGATCCGCGCCGTAGGCAGGGGCGCGGAGCAAGGCGAGCTCGCTCAGAATCAACAGCGCGTCGCCGGCGTTCACGGCCAGGGGCTCGCCCCAGCGCGCCCAGACGGTCTGGCGTCCCCGCCGTTCTGCTCCATGGTCTTCCACGTCGTCATGGATCAGCGAAAAGTTATGGAGGAGCTCGACCGCCGCGGCCGCGGGCAGAGCGCGCCGATAGCCGCCGTTGGAGGCTTCGGTGCAGAGGAGGCACAGCGTCGAACGCAGCATCTTGCCGCCGTGGCGCTGCGTGGGGCGCAGCTGCTCGTTCAGCCAACCGAGGTGATAGCGGAGCAGGTCATAGAGATCCGGCGTCGCGGAATCGCTGGGAATGGAATCTCGCAAGACGCCTTGAATCTCCGGCTGGTACCGGGCGAAGAGGGCAGCGGCGGCATCGGGCGATTGTCCGGCCATCAGTGCGTGGCTCCCCTACGCATCCCCCACACCACCTTCGTGGTTGTTGCCGTTCTGCTCGTCCTCTTCGAAATACTCGTCGCTGTAGGTCCCCAGATCCCGCCCCTGATAGACCGAGACGACGAAATCCTCGCGCGGCACGTCCGCGGTCAGGACGAGTTCGTCGTCGGCCTGTTCGATCAAGTCGAGGACTTCGTCCTCATCCATGTCGCGTTCGACGACGAGCGTGCCGTAGACGACCGTGGGGGTGAAGTGCAGCTCGATGCGTCCCAACCGGTCCCCTGCTTCAAAGACGAGATAGCCTTCCGAGTGCGTCGTGCGGTACTGCCGTTCGAAGCGCACATCGTCCATTGATTACTCCTTACGAGTTCCTAATCCAGACCTGCCTGTCCGCGCGCTCGGCGCCGACAGGCAGGCCTGGATAGCATTTCCTCACGCTTGCTCAGGGAGAGTTCGCCTCGTCGAGGATGACGCGGGTGCCGTCGGCGACCAGGCGAAAGCTGAATGGATCGCCTTCGAGGTGCCCCGTGACGTTGACCGCGCTCGCGGGCCGAATCTCGCTCCCCCGGCTGGCCGGCGTGGGACCGAAGAAGATGCAGAACGCATGACCCGGCGGCCAGTAGGCAATGTCGCCCAGGTGAACGATCTCCTGGCCGTTCTCGTCTGGTTGGTGAACGGGGATGCCAAAGTAGATTTCGTCACCCCAGGTGCTGGCACGGGCTTCGATCGGCAGGGCCTGCCAGATAGCATCCGCCGTTGCCGACTCGTTCAAGGTCGCGATTGCCGTAACTTCTCCAGCCCGGATCCGAAGCTTGCGTTCCACGTGTTTTGATGCCTCCCGCCGGCGTTCACGGTGTGGCAAGACGGCTAATTCTAGCACAGGCCAAATCGCGTGAACAACCGAAACTTTTTCGGCCGGCGGTCAGTATATCTGGTAGCATGACCGGGAGAGGACCGGATGGTTGAGCTGACCGACGACATTCTGATCCAACGCAGCCGTGCGGGCGACCGACGAGCGTACGGAGAGCTCGTCGAGCGCTATCGAGCGGCCGTGGTCCGCCGTGCCCAGGCGATTCTGCGCGATCCCGCCGCCGCGGAAGACGCGGCGCAGGAAGCCTTCGTTCGCGCGTACGCCTACCTTGGCAGCTACGATGGTCAGCATCGCCTCTACACGTGGCTGGCCCGGATCGTCACGAACGTGTGTCTCTCTCAATTGTCCGCCCACCAGTGGCAGATGCTGCCGCTGGAGCGCGCCTGTTTGCTGCCCTCGGACTCGCTCGCGGAAGACGATCCGGAGCTGGCTGCGCTGGCTGGCGAGCGCGTGCGCGCTCTTCAAGCCGCGGTCGCCGGTCTGCCGGCGAAGTACCGGGACGTGCTGATTCTGCGCTACTGGCACGATCTGGCCTACGACGACATCGCACAGGTGACCGCTCAGTCGCTGGGCGCGGTCAAAACGCAGCTCCGGCGCGCCCGGCTCTTGCTGGCCGAGAAGCTGAGCGTCCAGTCGCTTGGCTACGAATGGAGCTAGCATGGCAATAGACGCCTACAATCAGTCGGCCGACTCCGCCTTCACCGAGCGGGTGCTTCGGGGGATCGACAGCGCCGAGCAGCAGCGCCGGCGACAGGCACGGCTGCGGTACCTCCTTCCGTCGTCGGTCATCGTCGTGATTGTCGCGGCGTGGGCCACGGCCCTGCCGACGGGAGCGTCGGTGCTGCGCTTCCTGATCGAGGCGGTGGCCTGGCTGCGGGTCGTCGGGGAAATCGAGCAGCACCTCAGCGGTGCGCTCCTGGGGCCGTTCGCGCTGTTGCCGTCGATCGTCAGCTCGCTGCTCTTCCTGGCGGCGATTTTCTGGGTGCGCATGCACCAGCCGGGTCCGCCGGAGTGGGGACCGTGATCCAGCCTCCCGCGATCAGCCGCGCTGCCGCGGTCTGGACCTATCGTTCGCTCTGGCTGGTCGCCGTGTTACTCGCGGTGGCGATTCCGACCATGATCTTCGTCCGCGGAGACGTCTGGCTCGGCCCGGCCTCGTTCGACGCGACGAATCGCCCCGATCACTCGCTGATCGTGGTCGACGGCAACGTGACCTTGCGCGAAGGAATGGATTATCCCCTGGTCGTGATCCTGGGCGACGTCCAGGTCGACGGGACGCTGCACGACGTGCTCGTCGTGTCTGGCGGAAACGTTTTTTTGCGCCGCCAGGCCGTGGCCGAAGAGGCGATCGTCGTGCTCGATGGGCAGGTGTTCCGCGCGCCCGGGGCGGTCATTCTTGGGACCGTCGGCGCGAACGTCCGCACGTGGACCGGTGAGCGGGCCGTGGGCCGGTCGCTTCATCGGGTCGATCTGCTACAGCAGGTTCAATGGGGTCTGGCCGCCGGACTCGGGCTACTCCTGGTCTGCCTCGTCGTCGTCGCCGTCGTTCCGTGGTCCATCGTCGTCACCGCGGCGACCGCTCGTCGCTACCCGATTCGCAGCGGCCTCGCCGGTCTCACCGGCTTGCTGGCCGTGCCGTTCGTGGTGTTACCGTTGACACTCAGCCTGATCGGCCTGCCGCTGGCGATGCTCCTCAGCTTTGGAGCGGTCCTCGTCTGGCTGGTAGGGCTCACCGCCGCTGGATTTCTCGTTGGGCAAAGGTTGTTGAAGAAGCGACAGGGACAGAGTGCGTTTCTGCGCGTGCTCATCGTCGGTCTCGCGCCGATCCTGCTCCTGCTGGCGGTGCCGGTCCTGGGACCGCTGGCGGTGGGCGCGGCCGGCGTGCTGGGCGCGGGAGCGAGGATCCTCAGCTTCGTCGAGCGCGAACGCGCGGTCGACGCGCTCGCCACGGTCGTTCGGAGTGAGTAAAGTCATACCAAAGTGGAACGTGCAGGATGTGCCGCGCACATCCTGCACGTTCCACTTTGGTATGACTTTACTCGCGGGAGCACCGGCGCTGAAACTTTTTCGCCGGGTTCGGCGATAGATCATGTTCGGTGACTGGATCTGTAGGGGGAAGTGAATGTCGATTGCCACGGTCGCGAATCGCCTGGTGACCCATCAGCTAACCATTTGGACGGAAAAGGCGCCGCAGTTTATCGACGTGACCGATCGCGTGCAGACGATCGTGCGGGACAGCGGTATCCAGCACGGGCAGGCGATCGTCTTCACTCGACACACCACCGCGGCGATCCGGATCAACGAAAATGAGCCAGAGTTGATGCGTGACTTCGTGGCCTTCCTCGAGCGCATCGCTCCCGAGCGTTTCCGTTACTACCACAACGATTTCGAGATCCGCACGGTGAACATGACCGACGACGAATGCGCGAACGCGCACGCTCATTGCCGCCAACTGTTGATGGCGACGAGCGAGACGGTCCCGGTCGTCGACGGCGAGCTCTGCCTGGGGACCTGGCAGCGCATCTTCCTCGTCGAGCTCGATCACTCCCGCGAGCGGCTGGTCGTGGTTCAAGTTCTGGGTCAGTGACCTTTCCAGGCAGCTAGCCTCGTCGGCAAGCGAGAGAGGCAGTGCCGCGGAGAAGCCCGGGGCGATGACCCTGGGCTTCTCTGCGCTTTGCCCGATCAGAGGTAGGGTGCCCGTGGGGCTTTCCGCGACCGATTTCCTGCATTTCCTGATCGCCTTCGCGCTGTTGCTGGCCGTGGCGCGCGGGTTGGGTGACCTGGCGCGCCGTCTGGGCCAGCCCTCGGTGATCGGCGAGCTGCTCGCCGGCGTGGTGCTGGGGCCAACGCTGCTGGGCGCGGCCGTTCCCGGCGTCACCCGTGCGCTTTTCCCCGACGCGGGTCAGGAAGCGGTCCTGCTGCAACTGATCGCCCAGTTGGGTGTCGTCTTCTTGCTGTTGCTCAGTGGCATGGAGGCGAACCTCGAGGTCGTGCGCCGGTCAGCGCGCGCGGCAGTGATGATCGCGGCGGCGGGAATCATCGTGCCGTTTCTGGCCGGATTTGGTCTGGCTCTGCTCGTGCCGTCCCGGTTGATTGGCCAGCCGGCTCAGACGGTCGTCTTCGCCTTCTTCGTCGCAACCGCGATTTCGATGTCGGCCATCCCGGTGATCGTCAAGATTCTGATCGATCTCGACCTCATGCGCCGCGACGTCGGTCAGTTGATCCTGGCGGCCGGGATGCTCACCGACTCGGCCGGCTGGTTTCTGCTGGCGCTCGTCGCCGCGGCAGCCTCGGCCGAGGCGCTACCGCTGACGGCATTGGGAGTATCGTTCCTGGGCACGCTGGTCTTCGCGGTGTTTGCCTTTACCGTTGGAACGACGGCTCTCCGCCGCCTCCTGGCCTGGGTAGATCACCACGTTCGGGGTGAGGATGCGCTGCTGGCGGCCGTGCTGATCGTCGGGCTGCTGGGAGCGGCGCTGACCCAGGCGCTGCACGTCGAGGCATTCCTCGGCGCTTTCCTGGTTGGCGTCCAGCTCTCGCGGATTCCCCGGGTGCACCGCAAGGCGCGGGCGCAGGTCGAGGCCATGACGCTCGGCGTCTTCGCCCCGATTTTCTTCGCGACGGCTGGCCTGCGGGTGGATGTGGGCAGTATCGTCAGCCCCGACCTGCTGCTGGTGACGTTCGTGGTCATCGTCGTCGCCTGCGTTGGCAAGGTGGCCGGCGCATTCGCCGGCGCACGGCTTGCCGGGCTGAGCCCGTGGCTCTCTTTGGCTCTGGGTGCAGGTCTGAACGCGCGCGGCGCCGTCGAGATCATCGTCGCCACGATCGGATTGCAGCTCGGTATTCTGACGCCAGCCATGTACTCGATCGTCGTGGTGATGGCCGTGGCCACGTCGCTGCTGGCGCCGCCGGCCCTCCGCTGGACGTTGAAACACGTCCCGGCCGAGCCGCAAGAGGAAGAGCGGCTGCGGCGCGAGGCGCTCCACGCGCGGAGCTTCCTGCACGGCGTCGGGCGCGTCCTGGTCCCGGTGCGCGATGGTCGCTACGCCCTTCCAGCGATGCGCATCGTCGGTCACCTGGCGGGGGAGCGCGAGGTGGACGTCGTGGCGCTGCACGTGGAGGACGACCGTGGTGGGGCAATGGGTCAGGAGTCGGGAGTCGGCAGGATAGGCGACGCCGGAGCCAGGAGTGACGACGCGGCGGTCAGAGCCGATGGCGACGTCGGCAAGCACGCGTCGCGTCCAAGCCGGCCTGATCTGTCCGCGAAGTTTTACGCCGAGAACGTCGCGGGAAACACCGCGAGTGGAGTGGGGACGGTAGGCGATCCGGCGGACCCGCCGGCTGGTGCGTCCGCTGCCTCGTCCGGCGAGCACGTGCGTTGGCACGCCCGCTCGGTTGAAGCGAAGGAGGACGTGGTGTCGACGGTCCTGGCGGAGGCAGGCCGCGGATACGACCTGCTGGTGCTCGGTGCCGCCGGACGTCCGCCGCTTCAGGGATTATTTGGTGGAGTTACCGACCGCTTGATCGTCGCCTCGCCGTGCCCTGTCTTTGTCTTGCGCCTGCCGGCATCGACCGCGGACTACCAGGTACGGCGCGTGATCCTGCCAACCGAGGGGACCGAGGACGACCAGTTGGCAGCGGAGTTTGCCGTCGCACTGGCCAAGGGCACCGGCGCCGAGGTGCTCGCGCTGCACGTGGTCGAGATGAATCCCCTGGCCGATCCGTTCTGGCGGTCCGAGGTCACGCGCGAAAGCAGCGTGCGCTACTCGGTTGGCCAGTACGCGACGAAGACGGTCCAGTCGCTGGGAGAGCTCCTGGGCGTCACCGTCCATTCTCAGGTGCGTGCGCACGCCGGCATCAGCGTCGAGCGTGAGATTGTCGGGCAAGCAAATGTTCTCGCCGGCGACTTGATCCTGCTGGCCGCGCGTCGGCGGCTCGCGGGCTCGGGCCTCTACTGTGGCCGTACCGTGGAATACGTGCTGCAGAACGCTCGGTGCCCGGTGGCGGTGCTCTTCACGACGCCGGCGCACGGACTCGAGTTGATTTAGAAATTATCTCAAAACTGGTGTTTGAGCGCCCGCAGGGCGCTCAAACACCAGTTTTGAGATAATTTCTTCGACTTGAACCCCGGGTGAGAACGGCGGGGATGTGTTGGAGGTGCTCAGCGCCTCCAACACATCCCCGCCGTTCTCGCCCGGGGTCAAATTTAGAATGGGAGAGTCGCATGCAGAAATCCGCGCGCTTCCTGCCACTCGTCACCGCGCTGTTCGTCACCGCGTTGTTGACAGCCAACATTATCGCGGTCAAGCTCTTCGTGGTGGCGGGGGTGGCGCTGCCGGCCGGCGTCGTGATCTTTCCGCTGAGCTACCTGTTTGGCGACGTGCTCACCGAGGTCTACGGCTACGCCCAGGCGCGCCGCGTGATCTGGCTGGGGTTCTTTTGCAACCTGCTGATGGTCGTCGCGATCTGGGTCGCCCAGGAACTACCGTCAGCGTCCTTCTGGAATGGGCAGGGCGCCTACGAGCAGATTCTCGGGTTCGCTCCGCGACTGCTCGTCGCGTCGTTCGCGGCGTACTTGCTCGGCGAGTTCGTGAACTCCTTCGTGCTGGCGAAGCTGAAAATCGCCACGAAGGGCCGCTGGCTCTGGACGCGGACGATCAGCTCGACCGTCGTCGGCCAGGCGCTCGATTCGACGGTCTTCATCACGCTGGCGTTCGCGGGGACCGGCGTGCCGGCTCTGGGCTCGCTGATCCTGGCGCAGTGGCTGTTCAAGTCGGCGTACGAGATCGTGGCAACACCCTTGACCTACCTCGTCGTCAACACGCTCAAGCGCCTCGAAGGGATCGATACCTTTGATTATGAGACGAACTTCAACCCGCTGATGATCGCGGCCGAGCGCGTGAGCAGGCCGGGATAATGGCGGTCCCGTCTGAGGCTTCCTGAATTGACGCTCTTCGCATCGTCCGAGTCCGGTGCAGCGAGGTGGAACGATGGCCGATGGGCTTTTTAACGATCCTCCGGACGTCTCGATCACGGCCTACGACATTTTCGGCCGGCCGCACGAGAGATCTCTGAAAAACTTCCGGTTTCGCGTTTCAGTGTACGGGTTGCTGAGACGAAACGACGAGATACTGGTGAATCGGCATCCCCTGCAATCGCAGTACGGGTTGCCGGGCGGCGGAGTCGAAATCGGGGAATCGATGACAGCAGCGCTGATTCGCGAGTTTCGGGAGGAGACCGGGTTAGAGATCCGACCAATCAGGCTGCTCGGCGTGAGGGAGAGCTTTTTCACCTTCGGGGGCCAGGACGCTCACGGCATCTTGATTCTCTATGCCACGTTATTTGGAGGAGGATCGGATCACACGAGATTTACGAGGATCCGTAGGCGATGTTCAGGCAGATCGGTCCTGTCGGTCGAAAGCTGCTTCGAGGTCGTGTTCATCGTCGAACACGTCGTTTTGAGCTTCCCCAGCCTCGGCGGAGTGGTAGGTGACGAGGAGCCGCCGCGCCTCGATGTTGAGGTCAATCGCGTCGATGACGGGTAGCGTGTCTCCTCGCGCCAGGCTAGCCTTCACCCAGTCTTCGAGTCGCCGGTAGAGCTCGACAGCGCACTCGTGGACATCGGCGCCGAACGCCAGGACACCTTTGCACAGAGGAACGTACGCCGCGAGAGTGCCGTCGTCCAGCGTCTCGACGACGGCACTCCGCAAAGCAGCGTTCACGTAATCCTCTACGACTGTCCGCAGTTGCATCCGCACAACTCTCCTGGCACGATCGGTGTGACGCTCATGATGATGCCATCACACAGGTAAGTATGCACGAATGGCGCCGTGCTGGCAATGGCCGAATTGGCCCGTGGCAGCGGAACGGGGACACGCGAGGGTTGCCGAGGTGCGACGCCAACGCGGTGGGCCGGGGTAAAGGCAGGGGATGGCAGACAGGGATGTGGTGGATTTACACGGCAAATCCACCACGTCCCTGTCTGCCATCCCCTGCCTTTACCTTAGCTGATGAAGAGGGGCGCCAGCACCAGCGTGATGGTGCTGAGCAGCTTCACCAGGGTGTGCAGTGATGGACCGGCGCAATCCTTGAACGGGTCGCCGATGACGTCGCCGGAGACTGCCGCGGCGTGGGTTGGGCTGGCCTTCTGAATGACTTCGCCGTCGTAGCCTTTCATGTAGCCGGCCTCGATGTACTTCTTGGCGTTGTCCCAGGCGCCACCACTGTTGTTGAGGATCGTGGCCAGGAGCACGCCGGCGATCGTCCCGACCATGAGCATGCCCGCCGCGGCGTGCTCCTTCATAATCAGGCCGATCAGGACGGGCACGCCAACCGCCAGCAGTCCCGGAGCGATCATCTCGCGAAGAGCCGCTCGCGCGGTGATGTCGACGCAGCGCGCGTAGTCCGGGCGGACGGTGCCTTCGACGATGCCCGGGTTTTCGCGGAACTGTCGGCGCACTTCTTCGATGATGCTGCTCCCCGCGCGACCGACGGCCCTGATCGCGAGCGACGCGAACACGTAGACGAGCATCGTTCCCAGCAGTGCGCCGATGAAGACGTCGACGTTCGCCAGGTTGACCTGGTGGGCGCAGACGTCGGCGCCGGCCAGGAGCTGCGCCTGGCTCGGGTTCGGGGCGAGACCCGCGCAGGAAGCGATCTCGGCGACGAAGGCGGGGGTCGCGCCGGCCGTGATGCGGTTCTGCATCACCTCGGCGACCTTGTCCAGGTACGCGCTAAAGAGGAGGAATGCTGCCAGGGCAGCGGACGCGACCGCGTAGCCCTTGGTCAGAGCCTTGGTGGTGTTGCCGACCGAGTCGAGCGCGTCGGTGACCTCGCGGATACTTTCCGGCTGTCCCGACATCTCGACGATGCCGCCGGCGTTATCGGTGATCGGGCCGAAGGTGTCCATCGCGAGGATGTAGGCAGCGGTCATCAGCATGCCCATCGTGGCGATCGCGGTGCCGTAAATGCCGCCGACGGCGGGGACCAGATGGACGCTTGGCGAGGCCGCGTTGAGACCGTTCGCGAAGTTCTCGCCGAAGAGGAAGGAGAAGAAGAGCGCCAGCGAGATCGCGATCGCCGTGCTGCCGGTCGTCTCGAAGCCGACCGCGAAACCGGAGATCGCATTGGTGGCCGGGCCGGTTAGCGACGCGCGTGCGATCTCTTGCACCGGACGCCCGCCGCCCGAGGTGTAGTACTGCGTGATGAAGACGAAGGCGATGCTGCAGAGGATGCCGACCAGACCGGCCAGGAAGAGCCAGAAGCTGTGCAGCATGACCGTCGAGACGACGTACATGAAAACGGTGGAGAGAATCGCGGCGACGTAGTAACCACGATTCAGCGCTTTCATCGGATCGTGAAGGTCGGCCCCACGCGCCAGGAACAGGCCGATGCCGCAGGCGATCAAGCCAACCGCGCGGACGACCAACGGGAAGAAGATCCAGGCCGGGTCAAACGTGCCGGTCGCCTTGCCGAGCGCGGTGTAGATGGCAACGCCCAGGATCATCGCGCCGATGTTCTCGGCGGCGGTCGACTCGAAGAGGTCGGCGCCACGGCCGGCGCAGTCCCCGACGTTGTCGCCGACGAGGTCAGCAATGACCGCGGCGTTACGGGGATCGTCCTCGGGAATTCCTGCTTCGATCTTGCCGACCAGATCGGCGCCGACGTCGGCTGCCTTGGTGTAGATGCCGCCACCGAGCTGAGCGAACAGGGCGACGAAGCTCGCGCCGAAGCCAAATCCGACGATCTCGAACGGCGCGAGATCGGGATGCTGTAGACCGCCGTAGGCGGTGAAGATGATAGCGACGCCGAGCAGGCTCAGCGACACCACCAGGAAGCCCGAGACCGCACCGCCGCGCAGCGCCGTGGTGACGGCCTCGTCCAGCGTGCGCCGCGCCGCGCTCGCGGTCCGGAGGTTCGAGCTCACCGCGACGTACATCCCGATGAAGCCTGAGAGTCCTGACGCGAACGCGCCGACGAGGAACGAGATCGCGGTGAGCAGACCGAGGTGCGAATCGTTCTCGACCGCTCCGATCAGGACGCCGATCAGCACCGCTGTGACGACGGCCAGCTCCGTGATCGTCGTGTACTGCCGATTGAGAAAGGCCGTTGCCCCTTCGTGAATCGTGCCAGCAATCTCTTGCATCTTGTCCGTTCCACGGTCTCGACGCAACACGTCCCAGGCGAGATAGCCGGCGAAGAGGATGGTGATAAAACCGATGAGGAAGACTAACCCCATTGCGCTCATCGAATCCGCTGTGCTCCTCTTGCTCGCGAGGTTACCCCCGCAACTTGTTTAAGGGATAGGACCGCTCCGGGGACTTTTGGGGACATCCCCGAACCCCCGCCTTGGCGGGACACCAGGCCGAACTTTATCACGTCCCTCTTAGAGGGTCAAGGCGATGCAGGTGGTCCTCCAGAGCATGGAGCTGCTGCTCCAGGTCGGCCTGGCGCATGGCGACGGTCAGGTCCCCGCGAGTCTTCTCCAGAATGCCGCGGGTCGAGTCGGTGGTGCGCCGTAACCCGCCGGTGATGGCGTCGGGATAGTCCATCGTCACCAGGACGTCATAGATGTCGGCCATTGCCTGCAGCAACGATTCTCCTTCGGTTAGCTCACCTCTCCGCAGATTGTCGAGCAGGAACCGGCGCAGCTCGCCCACGGCCTCTCCGAGACCGTTCAGGTAGGCTGGCCATTCCACGCCCACCTCATTGAGATCGGGTAGTGGCTGTCCAGTCAGGATGGCGAGCACGGTCGTCGCTTCGGTGAACTCCTTCTGCGCGTCGTGGATGAACCCGGCGTAGTGGACGTTGCCGTACGGCTCGGCCGCCGTGGTGGCACTGTGCAGCGCCTGGCGAGCGTCGGCCAGGAGCTGGGTGGCGCGGTCGAATTCGTGGCGATGTGCTGCTCGGATGGTGTTCGCGGACGCGCGGATCACCTCGCGTGTACGGGCGAGCGCGCGCTCGCGAGCCTGGTTTTCCTGATCGAAGTAGGCGTGAGCGCGCTCGGCGATCTGTTCCAGCGCCGCCATTGTCCCAATCGTCGTCACCACGGTTCTTTCACCACTTTCCTTCCCACCAGTTCAAGGATCGGGGGAGCTGGATGAACAGCCGCGGCTGTTCATCCAGCTCCCCCGGCACGGTCAGTCGCGGTGGTGCTA
>Ga0307373_10009061_pt1 | contig 14972 bp, 17 predicted proteins | sample OX2MG_FD_202534 | JGI IMG/M metagenome (GOLD analysis project Ga0307373, IMG submission 202534) | Soil microbial communities from Risofladan, Vaasa, Finland - OX-2 | ecosystem: Environmental > Terrestrial > Soil > Coastal area > Acid sulfate soil | place: Finland: Risofladan, Vaasa | collected... | reverse complement strand
TAGCGTTCCCTCTGGGACGCTCACAAGCGAGATATGTGGACTGGGTGGAGGTGGTCTGAATTCCTCATGCTCTATCCAGACCACTACGTCCATCACTAAGAGCGCTGGGTCAACAACCTGAATGAGAGCGGCAGATCTTCAGAAGAACTAAGGCCCGAGTTGCACCACGACAAGTCCCAGAAGCCCCGTGGCCCTAAGACGCACCAGAACCCGCGTACCTTTTCATCTTCGCCCAGCCCAAAGGCCAAGTCTACAGCCCATGCTGACACAGCAGCCAAGGCAGTCCATGATTTCATCATTCTACCATCTGCGAGTTCAAACCTTAGCCCTTTTTTGACACCCAAAAATCCAGGCCAAAATTAACCTCTTCTTGTCAAATAGAGCCAGAAATGAACTCGAATTTGAAGCGGGCCCGGCAAGACCTAGTCTCTATTAGAGTTCAAATACATATAGGAAATACCACATCACATCACCGAGTAAACTCCTCAGATGTATGGGTTAGGTAGTTAAGCCACGGGAGGGAATAAATGGCTTTGGGTGTGAAGCCCTATCTAACTTTGACTGTCAGGAATACCTTGCTGAGTACCTTCTTCGTGACTTTGTTCGCTTACCGACACGCTTGAGCGTCAACATCCCATTTGCCGGAAGCTCCATCGTCTTCTCCGGTCGACCCGCGTACAAACTCTTCAGAGGCGAGCATAACCCTTGATTGACGGATTTCTTGACGCTCTCAAGGACGACATATCCACCAAAGCCCAGAAGTAGTTCTCCTAGGCCTAGCTCTCCTCGTTTTGTTCTGGCGTTCATCTCGTTCTTGAGATACTCTTGCCCGGCATCGGCCCCGTAGTAGGCCAGATAGTCTCCAAACTCCGGCTGATTGCAGCCCGTCAGAGTGTAGGCCATTGTAGAATAACAACAACGCAAACATGATATTTAAGCTCAAAGTGCAATGAACGTTGACCGCATCTTATTCGTAGACTGGCTGTCCACTAAGGTAGTAGGCGGGATACCGTCTCAGAGGTTTTCGTGTCGCTCCTCTCACAAGAACACCACTCACATAATAGTCGTCATCTCGCTCCCTAATCACAGCGACTTCTGCTCCATTAATCAGATAGGTATCTTTTCGCTTGTGTTCTGCCCTAACGCCAGCGACATAAAACTCGCCATTCTCTAGGACGACTTCTGTATTGCCGGGCATCTTCCGATACTCTCAGGATTGATATTTAACACTGACCCTATGTTTCGCGTCATGTCGCAAGAATCTACGCTCTCCTAAACAGAGCATTTGCTATAGGCGGCCTTACGACTATTCCTGAAAGACTCAAGATGACCAACCAACTGTATTCTAGAGGGCTTCCTGAATACTGCCACGCCTCTATTGTCGAATTGAATGGAATCAAAAGGGCGAAAGCTATGAGGACTCCAAACGTGCTCGCCGTAAGGGATACTTGAATGCGGTATGGCGTCCCATCGTCCTTTTCGTATAGCAGGTTGATGTAGGTCAGAACGGAAGAGGCAACAAAGACTACTATTGCAAGAGCAAAAACCAACGTGAACCCATCTGACTGAGCTTGGGATTGATTCAATCCGACGATGATGCCTAACAAGCCTCCTGACGTTAGGAGGAGTTCAACGATTTTCCGTTTCTTTTCAAGCAGAGTGAGACTCAAGAAAGCTGGTGGTTTTGGGCGACCGTCCTCTTATCTGTGTTTATCACTGGTGGGCAAGTTAAAGCCCCTAGAACGACCTCCATCGGAACCGATGTTTCTTCCATTCAGGACGTTATTCTGAGCTCTAGCGTAATTAAGCGTCCAGGTCCTAGGACGGTCATAGGATGCATTTGTTCTAGAACAAAATTATGTAATAAAGTTAAATGAAGCCAGTAAAACGTGTAATTTTCAGTGAGAGCTAGTTGGTCAACCGCGCCCCTTGGCTAGCTCGCAAAACTTTGTCATGGAAAAATTCTAGTTCATCTTGTCTCTCGAAATTCATTCACGTCTTACCTCTTGTGTTCCTAGTATCGCTCGTCTTTCCACCGGTTATGGCAATCGCCAATGTTACGCCCGCAGCTGCGAATTCGACCAACGCATATCTTGGCCCCAGCGCGCAGTCCGTCGCCGTGGCTCATAATGGCCAATATAGCAATATCACCGAATCCAATCCTACCCAAACCGTTCACGCTTACAGTTCAGGAACATACGACGTAGTAAACCAAAAAATCAATCAGACGTCAGGTGACTCGGTCTATGCCGAAATCTACGGGTTCGCAGCCAACCCGCTTTACAATAACGACCCTTCTTTTGACTACTACATCTTTGACGTTTATGTCGCGGCCACTTCTTCCACTTCGAATGGGTGGTATGTCGACAGCGCTGGTCTTGGGTCCTCGAATGGCCCGACATTCAATTTCACTATCTATGTTTGCAATTCGCCGGGCGAGGTCGTTCTTCTACAGAATATATCTCCCCCAAGTGAAGTTGATACTCCTGGCAATAGCCCTCAGACGACCTCAGTGGACTTATCTTATGCGGGTTTCAGTATAGGAGTCAGCAGGACGTTCACACCGCCAACAAGTCAAACAAAGCCAGTCGCCCAAACTCAATGCAGTGTTGGCTGGGCTTCCGCGAGCTACTATAATGATAATCCGCCTCAATCATCTTATTCATACAATTTCGCTTTCGGTCTCAAGGTCCAGAAGGGTCAACCTGCAATTCTACAGACAACAGTAGAGGGCAGCTTCTACAAACCCTATGGGTGCGGACTGCTCAACTTAGGCCATTGTGACTACGTTGACCATCCGTCGTTGACATTCACAGACTCATTTAGTCCGCCGCCTGTAACCACAATTACCTCCAGCCCGGCTGTAGGTGATAATTTCGTACAGGTTGACAACACACCGATACGAACTCCCGCACAGTTTGTTTGGGATGAGGGAAATTCGCATTCCCTTGGCGCATCGACATCACCGGTAGCTGGTGGAGTCGGCACAAGATACATCTTCTCTAGCTGGAACGGCGGGCAGTCACCAACCCAAAACATCAATGCGCCGACCGTCCCGACAACGTTTGTTGCAAATTTCCAAACTCAATACGAAATGAACGTCTCGGTAGCCCAACCATCTCTGGGGACGACATCAAACCCGACTCCAGGTTCTTGGTGGTACAATGGTTCGAAGAGCATCTCTGTCTTGGCGTCGCCCACCAGCGGCTACGCTCTGAGCACCTGGACTTTGGATGGGGTCAATCAGGGAAGTGGGAATCCAATAAATGTGGTCATGAACGGGCCCCACATCCTTGTCGCGAGTTTCTCAAAAGAGCCTTCCCTTACTGTGAACGCAGGTCCCGGTGGTAGCGTCACCGTTGTATCTTCTGCAATTCTTGCCGGCGTTGCACAGATGATATCTGCGGGGTCGAGTAACACCTACACAGTTCCTGCGGGGACGTCGGTTACCCTCACTGCCAATCCACAGACATCTTACTTTTTTGGGAACTGGACTGGCGCCCAGTATTCAACCGCCAACCCGATTGCAATAGTTGTGAACTCTGACATGCAAGAGACGGCAAACTTTGCTTTACCTTACGCCGCGGTGACTTTTACCGTCGGCGGACTGGGCTCGACTGCTTCGGGCGGTATTCTCACGGTTGATGGCTCGACATACGGTCCGTCAAGCCTTCCGGTAACTCTAAAGATGCTCGTCGGTTCTAGTCATACGTTTGCTTGGACCGGTAATGTCACCGGAGGTCAGGGCGTAAGATTCGTCTGGCGGTCAACGAGCGGCTTTACCACAGCTCAATCGGGCACACTAACCGTGCCACAAGGCGGCGGAACGATTACAGGGAACTGGGCCACACAATACCTGATTACGTTCCAGACAATCGGCTTGGACTATTCTGCCTTAGGGACGGTGTTAAACGTCCAAAGTTCACATATCGCTTACTCTCAGATGCCATATAGCATATGGGTGGACGCATCTACATCATTGAACTTTAATTTCACAACGACCGTAGCAAGCAGTGTTCAAAGCGTGCAATTTCCGTTTGTTAGTTACAGCAGTCCGTCTCCGCTCTTTGTGACAGGCCCGCTGACCGTCAGCGCAAGTTACGGTCGTGAGACAGTCACGTCAAGTACCACTTCGGCTAGCGCAAGTACCACATCTACTTCTATCCTTCCTGCTCCCATACCTGCCTCGACCAGTACGGCCCAGAGTTCTTCAACGAGTTCCAGCGTTACAAGCACAACACCGACGGTTTCGACCGTAACGGTGAGCCAAACCAACACTGGCATCAACTCCGAAACGCTTAGCGTCGGCCTCGCGGCGGGCATCGCATCAATGGCAGTGATTGCCGTAATTATTGTGCGAAGGCGCTAGCCCAATTCCAATTAGACCATAGGCGTAATTGTAACTTCACCTGATTGTCCAAGCTCCTTTACTTGGCAGGGTTTCATCGTCTCGGTCGTCCCATAGGCCATGCCCCGTTCCTTCTACGAAAGGCTCTCGAAGAGGCCCGAGGTGTTCAGGTCGTTCACCGGCCTGGACGTTGCTGAGTTCGACTCGCTCCTCTCCAGGATCGAGATCGCCCACGACGAGCACGAGAAGAAGAGACTCGCCAGACGCGACAGGAAGTACGAGGTCGGCGGAGGCCGCCCCTTCAAGCTCGCCCTCGAGGACAGGCTCCTGATGCTCCTGATGTACTACAGGACCTACGTCACGTCGATCCTCATCGGATTCACCTTCAGCCTCGACCAGAGCAACGTCCTGAAGGACATCCGCATGCTCGAGCCCCTCGTCAAGGAGTGCATCCCCCTCCCGGAGAAGCTCCACGAGATGGCGAGGAGGGCGAGGACCCCCGAGGAGGTGGAGAGATACTTCCCTGGCTTCAAGGCGTTCGTGGACGCCACGGAGCAGGAGATACCAAGACCGAAAGACGCGACGAAGAGGAAGACCCACTACTCGGGCAAGAGGAAGATGCACACCGTCAAGACTCAGCTCACGGTCAACTCCGAGGGGCTGATCGTCCACAGGACCAACCACGCCAGGGGGAGGAGGAACGACCTCGAGATCTACACCAAGCACCACCCCAGCCTCCCGAGGAGCGTGGAGCAGGACTTCGACAGAGGCTACCAAGGAGTCAGGAACTACTTCCCAGACCTGAACTGCGCCATGCCCTTCAAGAAGACGAACCCTGGAAGGGGACACAGGGGAGAGAAGGCCCCTGACCTCACTCCCGAGCAGAAGGCGTACAACAAGAAGCTGTCGAAGGCCAGGGTGGTCGTGGAGCACACGATATCGAGGGTGAAGAAGTTCAACATCTTCGGGACCGAGTTCAGGAACCGGCTCAGACGCTACGATGCGATGACAGACATCGTGTCAGGTCTGATAAACTTCAGGATACTCGGAGCCTAGGGAGACATCTAAGATGTATCTGATGAGACCCCATAAGCGGACTACAATTACGCCTATGGTCTATTGCGAATATGCTGGGGTCATGGAAGATAGTAGGTACCAAGCCTCAATCCGGGACCGGGTGCCGCTTTCGAACCATGTATCCCCGTCTAGCGCGTTCCTAGTTGTGGTCCATCATCACGGTTCAATTTCCTAACTCGCACTCCTTCCTGAGTCGCCTTCTCAGCACAGTTTGGGCACAACAGTTCTCTCCAAATGAGAAACCTTCGCCGCCAATGCCCATCGATTCTGCAGGTAGTTCTGCCGCAACGTCCACACCTGAGCCCATGAATACTCTTTAGTCTGAACCCACCAGAATGAGTCACCCTGCCACAAACATCGCAAAGCAGAGCTCGTCCAGCTATCGACTGCCCGCAGGTCCTGCATGTCAAGATGTCATGTGAAAGAGCTAGGAACCGGCCTGACGGCGCTTGTACACCGTTGACACGGTACCCAGTCTTTCCTAAGCTGAAATCTAGACTCGCAGTCGGAAGATAGACCTGTCTGATGTCGTGAACTTGGACTTCTCGTTCCGCCGGTTCACAAATCTTGGTGTAAGATACATTGTTTCTTCCGCTATACCTCACATTCTTCGTGTGGAGCTGAATTGCCCGTTTTCTTCGCTCGCCTGAGCAGTGAGGTAGAATCAATTTGGAAAGTTGGCAACTCGCCTCGGAAGTCCTCATGCGTCCCCGTGAATCTCGTCTGGGGCTCAGGCTCCAAGAATCCGACCACCTCGTCTTTGGTCAGTTCCCCGCTGCGCCCATCTAGCATGAGCTTGACATTCGAGGCCCTCTCCCGATGGACAATCCCGACGTTAGTCTCGAAGACCGCATCCACGCTGTAGCGAATCACATACATCGGTCGATAAGCTAGGATTCTCTTATTGTCTTGAAGAAGTTCGATGGGCTGTCTGGGGTTGCTCTCAACCCACAAAGCGACAAATGACGCAACCATGGTCCGTGTCTGGGTTTCGTCGGGAATCGAGTAGGTCCAAACCCCTAACGTTTCGCCCTTGGTCGTGAGCCTGATTCTCGCTCTTGAAGCCATGTCTGCCAAAATCCGTTTATCTATCATTTCGATTATGGTTCCCGATTCGCCAAGTTTCTTTGCGTAGGTAATCGCCTCTTCGGTGAAGTGCCCAGTGGTCACCAGCATTCCTTTGACGGCGTGCGAAGATATGACGGCTGAATGTAGCTTCTGAACTATCGGTCTTCCGATTCCTATCTTAGGCTGATGCTTACATTCAACGACGATGAGCCCATTCGAAGATTGAATTAGTATATCTCGACCTTCATCTTGAGTGAAGAGGACTTTCTCTACCTTTCCGTATCCTAGTTTGTTGAGCAGCCTTGCGATGAATTCTTCGAAGTCAAAACCTGACATTGTGTCGAGAAGAACCGATTCTTCATCGTCCAATACGGTAATTGACGCCGAGGCAGAATATAAAACTGGCCCGGGACATTGCATCAGTCAAAGGCGTCATGCAGCGGCGATGTCCACGGAACACGAATTGCCTAGGTTTAGCTTGCTCACCATCTGACAGAGACGGCTCTAGGCTCTTACCGAGCCCATCCGCGATAAATCAAGTTGATGATTGACATCACCTCAGGGTCGGCTTCCACCAAGCTCCTATTCCTCGAACAGTTCGTTGGAAAAAGAAACCGAATTCTCACACACCCAGTCTCTCCGTCGAGAAGGGATTCAAAGTAATCTCGATGGCGTTCCAAATTGTCTGCGGGTGACCCGGAAAGAAGCACCAGTTTGACCCGCTTCATGATAGTGTGATGGATGATTGCCTCTGCGTGGGCTCTGAACTCCTCTTCAGAGACCCTCTGTCGTTCCATCGTCTTCATGAGCATTCGGCTCTTCAGGGGCCTTGGAGAGATATCTGCAAAGGCTATCGGGGAGTCGCCAGAATCGGCGCACTTGGTCTTGAGCTCCCGCGTAGTGAGGCTATCATCTTGGCCATTAGCATCAGCGACTAGCCTGTAGGCCATGTTCCAAAAGGTGCACCGGTTGTGCTCTGGAGCATCGAAATCATACTTTCCCAATTCTTTAATCATAGGCTTGTCGTCGTTTGGTTCTCTCCCTACAAACAAGATAAGCGGAAAATCACGGGCTTCAGTATCACCGAAAACCAGAATCATTGGATGGCCAAATGGCACAGCTCAACAGTTCTTCGGTGGCGCTTTTTATTCGCTCTCCACATCTAGGAGCATGACAAAGGAGTCTCCAAGGCAGATTCCGCTAGAAGGCCAGCGCCAGATTCCATCTTTGGATTTTTCGAGGTAGTCCTTTACCACGAGTTTCTGGCGTGACCAATAGATTCTCCTTCGTAACCAGTCCTCACAGCAGACCCCGAACTTTATGCTCAGGTACTTCAGGAGCTGGTTCTCCTGTTCTTGGGCGCTCATCTCTATCTGGCCCAATTGGTCTGCCGTACCCAACCAAGAATCTCCTTCAATCTCTTTTCGGTTTCAGGAGTCTTGACGGTTGCCAGTTCAGAATACAATCTCTGCGTCATTTCGTATCCAAGGCCAGCCTCAACAACGCGCATCATGATGTTCTGGAGGTTGAATTTCGGATACGTCTCGTCTGGTTCATTCAAGCCCATACTGACTACCACGTCAACGACGTTGTTCGCTCCAATGTTGGCAAGAGTCAACAATGCCCTAACCCTGACGTTAGCGTCCTTATCGTGAGACACCATGTCGGTGATGGTTGGAGCCAATTCGTGGCGGTATTCCTTCCGCCTCTTCTCGTTCATTCGATAGCTGAGGTTTGAAACTAGGTCTAGCGCTGCGATTCTAGCGGTCGCGTCTTCATCCTTCAGGGCAGAGTGAACCTTCTTCAAGAATTCAGGTATTTCTTCGACTGCCAAATGCCACGAGATGTTACCTAGGTCGATAAGTGCTTCCGCTCTAAGAAGAGGTTTTGGACTGTCGAGGTTTTTGGCCAAGAATTCAACCTTCTTGGGTTTCCCTCGGACTTGAGGAGTTGGAGAATTGAGTTGCGATTCAGAACTTATGAGATTCTTCATCCGGAGTATTGAGATGAATTGGGCGGTATCCATGAATACGGTTCTGTCTCCAAGTCGTTGTGGAAATCTAAAGTTCGCATCTCTGTGAATGTACGTGCTCTTCTGAATCTCCACAGCCACCACAGTTCCCAACTTAGGATAGGGAACCTCGTTAAATCGAACTATAATCGGGGGCATGCAATTCATTCCTTGCTGAGCGACAAGGCTCTCCTTCTCCACATTCCAATCAACGCCAATGACATTCCCATTGTCCTCGACTCCGACTAGGATGTGGCCTCCTTCCGTGTTGGCAAATGCGGCTATGTCCTTGCACATATCCTGGACTGATGATTGATGCACATCCCGCTTGAAATCTACTTTGAGGCTTTCCTTTTGGGCGATTAGTTTCTTGAGTCCGGCTAATTCCAAGTCTTGGGAATCCAGAATGTCTTTGTATTAAACGATAGAATTGAGGGTTCTGTTCAACCAGCGGCTCGTGGTCTCGGTGTTAAGCGTCGGCTCGTGTCCATCCGTCACACACGTAGTTGGGAAAGACTGACGCCCGAAACTTCCGGCATTCCTCTCTCGCAAAGCTCACACAACTCCGACAAGCCTCCCAATAGCGAGCCGGGTCGCTCTGCCGGTAATTTGGAGGATGCGCCATGTTTCCTCTCCTGCTCTCAGCGCCTATTCGCGGACATGGTTAAATCGTCCGCCGATTCCTTCGGGTCTCGGTCTGACCGATACAAGCGTCCTGCTTGGCTATCTGATAGGCTTCGTCCTTTCGGTCATAGCGGTGATTGTGGCTGAGATGGCGCTTTCGTATTACTTCAAAGGGAAGGAGAAAACCAAGGTTGACATTCATTCTCACATCAAAGAACACGACTTTGGTATTCAGGTGGATTCAATGAACAAGACATTGAAGGAGGCGAGGGTGATTCTTAATGGGGTTCAATATCCTTGGATTATGGCAGATGGCTCAGAAGTTCAGAGGCGCGACATATTCGTTGGCGAAGAGCCGCCAGCCATATTCATTCCCTTTCGTATCGAAAGCTCGAATATAACCAATGAGTTCCCACAACACAATACGAAAGGTATCAGCGCGTGGCTGGATGTCAAGGCTCCGAAGCGGCTAACTGACCCTCTCCCTGCGGGAGCCCACGCCATGTTGTATGTTCTCTCAGAAAAAAAGACCAACAAAGTATTCGCGCAATTCATCTTAGTTACCTCAGAACGAGCTCGAAGCGTCGGTTCGTATAATATGGGCTCTGGGTTGAATATGATTTCCGAAGCGAGGATATCGATAAGAGTGATTGCGGAGGGAATAGAAGAACTCAGGGAGTATGTTCTTGCCCTCAATCTGCTCGGTTTGAGTTTTGTTCCCTTGGGTGACGGGGAGAAAGCAATGGTCATCGCGTTGGACTTGAAGCAAGTATGATTGCTTCGATAATCCAGAACGCGGAAAAGAGCCGAGACTTAGCAGGGAGGAAACGAGCCGTTGGTTGAACAGAACCGAATTGAGTAGGGTTGCTCTGATGCTTCACTATTCTACATGTAGAATCGGTAATGGTCCTTGATGTCCTTGTCGTCGTCCAACTCGCCTAGAACTTTGCCAACGCTTGCGGAGAAGGCAACGGTTATCGGCATTGACGTCGCGAACGCCGTTGTGTTCCAATTGAGTTTCGTCAACCCCATTATTTCTGAGCATATTTGGGTCAACTCTGAGTCACCAATCCGAATGATGGCCAAGGGTTCTGGTATTCTACTACCAGGATACGTTCTAACTCGTGGAATGTACCCAGATGTATAAAGCAGGCACTTGTCGTGCGCCACCATTATCATGGTTCCCCTAAGGACGGGGTAACTTCCGGTTCTTAGAAATCTGTAGTCGTTCCTTCTGTAGATGGTAACGTAGTCCCTAAGTGTCTTCTCTCCTATTGCCTCGTTAAACCCCTTCATTTCGTCCTGGGAAAAGCTCGAGGTCTTATGGATAACAACCCTGCCAGGAGCGTGATGCTGCTTCCCTTCATACTTCTCAAGGGCATCCTTCATCAGTCCGAAAGCCTGCTTTTCGGACATGTGTGCTTCACCCCTTGCCTTGTCTTTAACGACTTCTGACCCTCGTAATACGATTCCCTCACCGCTGTGAGTAAACACCTGAGCCATTGACGTCTGGATGTCTGGGTCTGGATTCCGTTTGTTCTTGAAGAACGAAATTCCAACATAGCAGTCTGACTCCCTAAGCTTCGCTAGTCGCCACGGCTTGCCGTTTGCCTTGTAGTATAGGGCAGTCCCTATGTTCCAGGCAATTGTCGCTGGCTCTTGGACATCGCGTTTGGTTTTGCCGTAGTCAGAGAATCCGCGGATAGTCGAGTATCTGAGTAGTTGAACGGGGATGTCGAACTTCATGGTCTTCCCTTTCAACGCATTGTGAAAGTCAAGGTCAGTTTGCGGTCTCACTGGCTCCTTTGCCTCGTCATTGGGACTGAATCCCCATTCGTCCAAGAGGCTCTGGTCTTCCTTCGCCATTGCTGCAGCAAGTTCTTCCAATTCCGTGAACTTTGGCGTCTTCGCTCCTCGCGTCCAAGGCGAGATACCGCATCGTTGCTCGATTAGGTCCGGAAGCGCACAGATAATCACGTTCGGGTTCTCATCATGTATCTTGTCTACGGCATCTCGAAACAGGTTCACTCCAGCTGTTATACGCTGGCCCGCATCGGAGATATCGATGACTCGCTTGATTTCTGCCTCTGTGAGCGCGACTTCCCATAGATGATTGGTCTTGAATTCACATCTAATCGAGGTTGAGAGGTTGAATCCTGGAAAATCAGGATACAGCCACTTGTTTGTACTCAAGCTAGGAATGGGATTTGTGAGTGCCTCAAGGATGACCTTCGTTTGCGTCAAAGTCGTCGCGTCGCCGATGATGCCAACATTCACCCGACTAGGGGTAGGTCCCGCATCTGATTCAAAGAAGTAAGGTCCGTGATACTTGAGCCCTATCCGCGGGTCCTTTTCTTCACGCTTGTAGCCAAACACAAGGTCGGGTTCCTCTATGTAGAAGGCCTTGAATGCTAAACTCATATCACACTTTCTCGCTCCCAAGGAACTGTGGTGTGGGCTCTGCAACAGGTCGGTCAGCAAGAATTCCCACGTTTAATTGCGCGGAAACTGATGATGCTGAGATGACCACCCGTCCGTTGGCTAATTTTACGACATCGTTGCCTCTTGATAGAATTTGAATCCAGAAGAGAACGGAACTTAGGTACGCGTCGTTATACTTGTTGTGAAGCAGGCTTGTGATGGCCGCCCCTTCCTTGTCGCCGATATCTGCGTTGGCTCCGTCTCTTGAAAGCACATATGTTGGCACTAGGTGCAGAAACAGGTCCCTGTCAATCGTTGTAAAGAACAGACTGACTGCGAAATGCACGTACCGTTGTCCCAATTTCGGTAATGTCATTCTCTTTGCCACAATGCGACTTGAAGACGCTCGGAACCTGGGTTTCCAATTCTCGCTTCGAGATTCTCCGGTGCATGGAAAGTAAAACCTCTCATCACTTGGGACTCTGGACAACCCAACGTCTCGGGCATGGAATGATATTTCCTTGTTCAACAGGGAAACCACCGCATTCCGCTTGTCCTCATCGGCTAACCATTCAGCCATTTGATGCTCCTGAACCGTTCCCGTGACAATTCGCTGGCTTAACGGACTTGCAGCACTTGTCAGGTCGTCGAAGGTAAGTCTTCTTCCATTCCAATGCGCATAAACCGCGAGAGGTGCGTTCTGGAATGCTGGTGGCGTCCATCCTTTGGTAATCAGAGGTTCTCCTGAATACAGCTTGGAGGGTAACTGAACGACTTTGAATAAATTTGATGTTATCGTTTCACCGATTCTGTCGGGCATTCCGCTAAGGACACTGAGGGTATATTGAGTATCAAGCACCCGTTTCTGAATGAATTCTATTTCAGCATGAGATGCAGGAACACTTTGAGTGCCTCTTCTGAAGAGAATGGCACCCACAGTGAATGGCGTGTGTGACTTTCCATCAATGCCTGGATATTGTCCACTCTTTCTTGCTTTCATTAGCTCTGTGCTTGGAGGAATATAGATTGTGGCGAACCTAAGTTCAGAACTTGCGAAAGCTCTCTTGAATTCCCTAAGGTGTATGGTTACTGGGGTAAAACAGAACGAGTTGAATTTGACTTGCAAGTCCGCTTGGTCTAATCTGAAGTCGTCTGGAAGCCCGACTGGAATGAACTTGCGTGTTTCCTTACGGTAGTCTTCCTTTAGCTTGTCTCTGTCCTGAAAACCAAGCAGAATGAAACCTCCACCGTAATTAGAGAAGGCAAGTAGGTCCTTTGCAACCTCCGGAAATGGGTACTCTTTCGAAACTGACAGCGTGTACTTGAAGTCGAGATATGGTTCTTCATTGTCGTGGTCTATGAGAAAGTCAAGCATTATGTCGGCAAGAGGGTCGCTGCGGACCTCCGGAAGCGAGACCGGGAGTTCCAATTGTTGCCTAGCCTCCGACATCGAGTCCTGAATATTAAAAACCGTCGGGTGACCTAAGCTAGCAAATCTTTGTAGAGCCTCTCACACTCACAGAACTTCACATTCTGAAGCAACCCACGCAATACGGAACCTTTCTGATTAGCATTCAGACCCACTCGATTCGGCACAAGAACAGTACTACCAACCTTTTAACCGGTCTTCCGATTTCGATTCTATTTAGTGCCTGATTCTGCGTGCTAATCATCATGTTTGTGACCTTTCAGTGCTCTGTCGAGAAGGGTCTTGGTTCTTGAGCCACTCCGGAAAATCTCCTCCGAGCTTCCTCACCACATTGAAGAGCTTACGGCATTGTTCGCGTGTTGAGGTTCGATTTCTCAGTGAGCGACCCAGAGGTGACGGATTTCAGGAAAGTGGTTCAGGAAGTGCTTTCCGTCTTGTTTGGTTTTGTTTTTTACTAGACCAAAGGAAGCCCATAAAAGCGCCACTTGAAAGAGACTACAGAGCTGGCGGTTTTTCTGCGGCCTTCCAAAGCAACCCCATTATCCCGCCTGCCAGACCTAGAATCCCTCCGACAATTAGCCCGAAGAAAGTGAAGGGGAAGGCAATCACGGTAAAGACGAGGACTATCACTGAACCGATGTTCACTCTCGATTTGTTAGGAGAGTATTGGACCACAGCGCCGACTATGATGAGTATGCCTAGGAAGAATCCAGTTAGAAGAAATGCCTCCGAAACCATCGATGCTTCTCCTGCTGTTTCGCCTAGCAATCCAAACATGAAGCCCGCTCCCGCTACGCTCCCAAGTAACGCAGTGAAGAGGCCACCTATCAACGAGCAGACGAATGCCCTTGCTGGCTTCGCAGCCATGAGACCTGAAAAGGTCTCACAAGCATAAGAACATCGTGAAGCGGCAATCTAAGTTGAAACTTTGAGCTAGAGACTTCTGCCTGTCGCCTTCAGTCCCTCCAACTTCTCTAATCGTCCCGCTTGCTACCATAAAGTGCCCTATCTAGCAAATCCTGGTTCCTTTGCGCAGCCGAATCCTGAGCTATTTGTGAAAGGTGTACATAGTTCATGGTGTTCATGTATTGATTGCTGTTATCAATGGCTTGTTTGTATCGCTCAGTCATTGGAGGCAGCCTAAGACCAAACGGCACCGTTAAGACAATCCCAATCACTACGAAGCTAATTAAGAAGATGGCTCCCTCGTTAAAGAGTAAAGCAGACGCTCCAAATCCTTGGCCAACCATAGACAAAGATACGAGATATGTGACAAATAGTGAACTTATTACAGTAGCAACGAGGTACAGTTTCCTCCTCGTTCCTTTCCTTCTCTCGCTCCTGTCACGCTCTCGTAGTTCGTCCTCCGTCATGAACATGTCCATTGCCCCACTCATTACCCTCTACCCGGCCTTTACCCATTGGTGCTTCATGCCGGGGCGAGAGCAGTTTCCGCTGAATTAGGAGCAGAATACTTTGAGACCGCACTAACCCCACATTCCCTGCAGACCCAAACTGAGTCTTCCATTCCCTTATCCCCTCGTTAGAGCGATTTCGAACCTTATAGCCTTTACAAGTAAAGCATCCTTTGCCTCGCTTAACTTCCTTTGTTTTCTCAGTTCCTCTTACTTGGCTAGGGAGATTCTAGGGACGAGCAAGATGTCATTCAAGTTCCAAGTCACGATTCCGAAGGACGTGAGAGAAAGGTTCAAGCTGAAAGCGAATGACATCGTCGTTTTTTATGACGAGAGTGGGAAACTGGTGCTAGGGAAGAATACTGAGGAGCAGTAAAGCCAAGCCGAATTCGTTTCTTCTAGTGATTGCCTGATTCATAGATGGACCCTAGACCAAGGCAGTACGTTGGAGGATTTATGGTATGATTTATAGAGCTTTATCAAGTCAATCGCAATCTTGAGGAGTAGCCGTCGCTTCACGCAAGCGACCAATAGCCTTCAAAATAATATATAAAGACTATATAAACCAAATTTGCCCTA
>Ga0307373_10009060_pt1 | contig 14972 bp, 12 predicted proteins | sample OX2MG_FD_202534 | JGI IMG/M metagenome (GOLD analysis project Ga0307373, IMG submission 202534) | Soil microbial communities from Risofladan, Vaasa, Finland - OX-2 | ecosystem: Environmental > Terrestrial > Soil > Coastal area > Acid sulfate soil | place: Finland: Risofladan, Vaasa | collected... | reverse complement strand
CCTGACCGCACGCGTCCCGGGTTCGACCACAGCTGGGCAAACGAGCCGTCCATCCCCACGTCGACGGACTCCGGCTCTCAGGAAAGGTTGGGAACTCGTCAACTCGAGTATCTAGGTCTGAGGCGCCGGGACGGCTCGCCGACACGCACCGGTCGGTCGGGCCGGCCGCGCTCGGACGCGACGCGCGCCCGGGCCCCGGACGTTCCACGGCCTCGGCGCGACGCGCCGAGGCCGTGGAACAGCGTCGAGCTCCCGCCGCGGCGGGGATCAGATCATGCGCGCTTCGCGGGTGCCTTCCTCGCGGGCGCCTTCTTCGCCGCGGTCGCCCGCGCCGGAGCGGCCTTCGCGGCCGCGCGCTTCGCGGGTGCCTTCGCCGCGACGACCTTCTTCGCGACGGCCTTCTTCGCTGCCGGTGCGGCCTTCTTCGCCGGCGCCTTGGCGACGGCCTTCGCGACGGGCGCGGCCTTCTTCGCGACGACCTTCTTCGCCGGCGCCTTCGCGACGGCCTTCGCCGGTGCCGGTGCGGCGGCCGCGCGCGGTGCGGCGGCCGGCTTCGGCTTCGCGATGACGCCGCGCGAGTTGAGGTCGGCCTTCAGCTTGACACCGGGCGTGAAGCCGATGCCCTTCGAGGCCTTCACGCGCACCGCCGCGCCCGTCTGGGGGTTGCGGCCCCGGCGCGCCTTGCGCTCGCGGAGCTTGAAGGTCCCGAATCCGGTGATGCGCACGGGGTTTCCCGCGCGAACGCCGGCGGTCACCTCGTAGACGATCGCCTCGAGCGCCGCCTCGGCCTGCTGACGTGTCAATCCTGTGTCCGTACTGACCGCGTCGACAAGTTCGGTTCTGTTCACGGCCACCTCCTCGTGATCGTGTCGAAGTCCACGCAATACAAGAGGATTTGCGGGCAGAATGCAAGCATTGCCGCGCGCGTGCGATTTCGCGGGCGGGCGCGGACCTGCGGCGGTTGCTGCCCATCTCCTCGACGCGACGTGCTGCGCGTCCCGATGTTCCAGGTTTTCCCTACGTGATCTTGCCACATTCCTCGTCGCTCGCGCGCGCCGGTAGCGCGCGCGGGAGCAGCCGCGCCTAAGACGGCCGGCACGCACGACGACCTCAGCGAACGGGCACCGAAGGAGCGTGGGTGGGCGCTCGTCGCCGCCGCGTCGCGCACCGCGGGCGGCGGGATCTTCCTCGGGTCCGGGCGTCGCGGGCCGGTGTTCGCTCCCGCAGAGCACTGCGCGCTCGTGCTCGGCCCACCGCGCTCGGGCAAGACCTCCGGGATCGTGGTCCCGAACGTTCTCGCCGCGAGCGGGAGTGTGGTCGCCGCGTCGACGAAGCCCGACGTGCTCGCTGCGACGGTCTCGACGCGCCGTGCGATCGGCCCGTGCATGCTCTTCGACCCGAGCGGATCGACGCGTGCGCCGTCCGGCGTCGAGGTCGTCGGCTGGTCGCCGCTCGCGAGCGCGCACGAGTGGGATGCGGCCGTCCTCACGGCCGAGGCGATGGTCGGCGCGGCGCGACCCGGGGGCGACCGCGGCGAATCAGCCCACTGGAGTGAGCGCGCGGCGGCGCTGCTCGCATGCGTGACGCATGCCGCTGCACTCGACGGTGCGAGCCTGGACGAGGTCGTCTCGTGCGTGAACCGGCGCGACTCGGACCGATTCACGACGATTCTCACGCGAAACGACGCCGATCTCGCGCTCGACCTGCTCACCGGGATCCGGGCGACCGACGCCCGCGAGCAGAGCGGGATCTGGTCCACGCTTTCCGGCGTCCTCGCCGCCTACCGGACCTCGACGGCACTCGACAGCGCCCGCGCACGCGGTGTCGACGCCGCCGCGCTCCTCGACTCGAACGCGACGCTCTACGTCGCGTGCAGCGCAGAGCACCAGCGCCACGCGGCACCGGTCGTGGCAGGTCTCGTGCGCGACGTCCGCTCCGCCGCGTACGCGCGCGCTGCCCGCGGCGCGACCGCCCCGGCCGCGACCGCCGTCGGTCGCGCGAGCCCGAGCGCGCCGGTGCTCCTCGTGCTCGACGAGCTCGCGGGGATCGCACCCCTCCACGACCTGCCGTCGCTCGTCGCGGAGGGCGCGAGCCAGGGGGTGCTCACGCTCGCGTGCCTTCAGGACCTGAGCCAGGCGCGCGCCCGGTGGGGCGCCGCAGCGGAGGGGTTCCTCACCCTGTTCGGCGCGAAGGTCGTGCTCCGCGGCGTCGGGGACACGACGACGCTCGACGCGCTCTCGAAGCTCGCGGGCGATCGCGAGGTGTCGCGCACGACGACGACGCGGCCGCGCGGGCTGCTCGGGCGGCTCCAGGAGAGCCGGTCCGTCACGACCGAGCGCGTGCGCAGGTTGCCCCCCGACGCGATCGCGAACCTCCCGGTCGGATCGGCTCTCGCGTGGATCGGCACGACGCCCGGCCGCGTCGCGCTCCCGGCCCCGGTCGGCGACGCGCGCGCCGAGCTCGCGACGCGGGCACGGCGCCCGCCGGGGCGCGCGCCCGCCGGCTCCCGGGGGTTCGGGCGGTCAGCGGGGCGGTGACCGCCGCACCGGACGCGCGCCGCCTCGCGCGCCCGGTGCGCGGGTCGCGTGCCCGCCCGCCGCCGGGGCGCGCGCGGTCATCGACCTCCGAGGCCGAGTCCGGCACCAGGTGCCCGCGGGACCTGCTCCGGCCCGCCGGGGCGCGTGCGCGCCGAGCGCTCGGGGCCGACACGCGCGGGCGATCCACGACCGGGCGCGAACCGCTCGAGGTGCGCCCCGGACGCGAGGTGCGCGGCCCAGCGCTCGCGCTCGCCGGCTCGCGTCCCCGGCGGCGCGACCGCGACGTGCACCCGCGGGTGTGCGACGCTGCCGGCCGCCGATCCGAGCAGTGCCGCGCCGCCGACGACAACGAGGCCGCCGCGCGGCAGCACCGCGGCGGCTCGCGCGCTCCGCGCCGCCGGCACGACCCGCGTGCCCGGCCCGGTCGCGCGCGCGAGCGAATCACGCGCGCGTGCGTCGGCCACGACGATCGTCGCGTCGCCGTGCTCCCGCCGCAGCCGTGCGTGCGCGTCGAGCACGGCCTGCTCGAGCCGGGTCGGGTCGTCGACGAGCACGACGCTCGCACGGCCGGCTTCGGCGCGGCGCACGTCCGCGAGCGGGACCGGTACCTCGCACGGCGGTCGCGCGACACGGCGGGCGCTCGCGAGGCCGGACGCGGTCCATCCGCGCTCGACCGCTTCGCGCAGCGCGCTCCGCCCGCGCCCGGCGCCCGTCGCGACGAGCACGAGGCTCGACGCGCTCGCGTCGGCGCGCGCGACGAGCCCGTCGAGATCGGCGACCGGCCACGCGTCCGCGCCGATGGCGACGACCACTCCGTAGCGCTCGAGCGCCGGCGCCGCGCGCGGCGCGACGGTGCGGAGCCCGAGCACGGCCTCCGCGTGCGCCGACTGGGCTCCGCTCGGGGCGATCACGAGCACCGGGCGGTGCGCGTCGACCGCCCGTGCGAGCGCGCGCGCGACCTCGGCGCCGACCTCGAACACCGCGTCGGTGGGGGCCGCCGGCCGCCACAGTCCTCGCACGAGCGGCGCTGCCCCGAGCGAGCGCGCCGCGGCGACCCGGCGCGCGAGGTCGCGCTCGCGCTCGAGGTACTCGGCCGTGACGAGCACCGGCTCGACGACGCCGGAGGGGATGCGGCCGCCAGCGCGGCCGCGAAGGCGCGCACCCACGGTCGCACGGTCGGGGTCCGCGAGCACCGCCCCTCGCGCGATGGCCGAGCCGAGCTCGGCGTCGACCCGCCCGACGATGTCCGCGACCGCGCCGCCGTCCTCGAGCGACTGCGCGCGCTCCGCGACGAGCGTCCGGCGCGTGAAGGGCGCGTCCCCGACGCGGGGCGACTCGCGGCGCGTCCGGCGCGCCGCCGCGAGCGTGTCGAGGTCGACGCGGCTGCGGCCCGGCACGGCCGCCGCGATCGCTCGCGCCGTGATCCCCGCCCCGGACGCACGCGAGCGCCACTCGTCGGCGAGCTGCGTGTAGGTGGTCGTGACGTCCTTGTCCCGGCGCGTGCGGGCGGCCGCGACGCGGGCAGCGGCTGGCCCGAGACGGGCCTGCGACACGAGCTCGGCGGAGATCTGCTCTCGCCGCCTCGAGAAGGCGCGCACGGCCTCCGGGGGCACGCCCGCGAGATCCGCGAAGCCGTCGTCGCGCCAACGCCAGGTCACGCCGAGCCGCGATACGAGCTCGGCGCGCAGCTGCGCCCGGTAGAGCGCGCCCGCGGTGCGCGCGTGGACGAACAGCGCGCGTGCGTCGAGCGCGGACCACGTCCCGTGCTCGTCGCACCCGAGGTTCGCGACGAGCACGTGGCTGTGGAGGTGGGGATCGGGCGCCCGGCTCGTTCGGTGCACGAACGCCGCCGCGGCGAGACCGCCGCTCGCGACGACGCGGTCCGTGCCCCCGGCGCGCCTGCGGACGCGGCCGGCCTCGTCCTCGAGGTAGCCGACGGCCCCGACGACGCTGCGCTCGTGCGCGAGCGCGACCTCGGCGACGACCGCGTCGTCGGCCGACAGCGCGTGGACGATGCTCACCGATTTCGGTGCGGCGAACGTGCAGTCGAACGCCGCGACGCGCACGCGCCCGTGGCCCGGATCGAGCACCTCGCCCGTCAGGGGGTCGACGCCGTCGAGCAGGGCCCCGAGCGTCGGCCGGTCGACCGGCGCGGCTCCGAGGCCGAGCGCCGCCGCCCGCGCGCCGATCCACGAGCCGTCCGGCTCGACGAGGCCGTCACCCGGCTCCCGTCCGGCGGCGACCGTCTCGAGGTAGTAGGTGAAGCGACCCCGGGCGATCTTCGCGACGCTCAGCACGCCGCGGACCGTACGAAGCGCCCGTCTCTCCCGACCTACCGCGCCCGCGCGGCGCCTCGGCCGGCCGGCCTGCGCCGCCCCGGTGGGCGGGCGACCGCGCGCGTCCCGCCGGTGCCCACCGCCGCGACCGCGTCAGTCACCCGCGACCCGGTAGCGGCGCAGCGCCCGCCCGGCGACCTCCCTCGCGGCGTGCACGAGCTCCGGCGGGTGGAGGACCTCGGCGTCGGCGCCGAGACGCAGCAGCAGGCGGCCGAGCCAGTGCGCGTCGCCGACCCGTATCGGGACGACGAGACGCCCGTCAGGCCCGCGTTCGACCGGGCCGGCCACGAGGTGGTCGACGAGCGGTCGATGTCCCGCCGGGAGCGCGACGAGCGCGACGCGCGCGGACGGTCCGCCCGCGAAGGCGCGCGCGCCCGCGAGCTCGGCCGGCATCGCGCGTCGGTCGAAGTGGTCCCCCGCCGGCCGCACCGCGGCGATGCGCTGGAGCTGGAAGCGCCGCCAGCCGTGCGCGAGCCGGCAGTAGGCGTCGAGGTAGAAGCGACCCTCGAGCGCGACGACTGCGTGCGGCTCGACGACGCGCGTCGTCTCGTCGCCGCGCTTCGCGCCGAGGTAGTCGATCTCGACGAGCTCGATGCGCTCGACCGCGGCGCGAAGCGCCGCCAGGTGCTCGGGCGCCTCGAGCTCGACCTGGAGCCTGTCCTCGCCGAGCACGGCCTCGAGCTTCGCGAGCGCGCTCGCGAGCGGTCCCGAGGAGTCGACGCCCGGGAGCGCGAGCATCGCCCGCGCGGCCGCCGCGACCGCGAACCCCTCGTCCGGGGTCAGCCTCGGCGGTCGCCGGAGTGCGTCCAGGCCGTGCGCGACGACGCGCTCGTCGTCCACGACGAGCTCGAGCAGCTGGTCCGGCGTGTAGGGCGGCAGGCCGCAGCAGGCCGCGAGCTCGAGCTCGCCGACGAGCGTGCGCTCGTCCACGCCGAAGCGCGTCGCGAGCTCGGCGATCGGTGCCTCGCCGACGCGCGCGAGGTGCGCGAGGACCGCGAGCAGCCGGCGGAGCCGCTCGCCGGCGTGCAGCGGACCGCGGCCGACGTCGCCGCCGCCGTCGGCCGTCGCCACGCGCGTCACCGGGCCGCCGCCTCGAGCGCGCGCACGACGGCCGCTCGAAGCGAGGGCGGCTCGAGGACCTCGACCGCGTCGCCGCAGCCGAGCACCCACGCGACGAACGCGTCCTCGTCCCCGACGCGGAACCGGAGCCGCACCGAGCCGTCGTGCGCTCGTCGCTCCAGGGCGCCGGCGCCCGCGAGCGCTAGCGCCCCGCGCGCCTCGCGCACGTCGACGTCGACGACGACCTCGCACGCGCTCGTGCGAAGGCCCGCCTCCCCCGCCGGTGCGCGAGCGCCGTCCGAGCGGCCGTGGTCCCACGGCGCGAGGCGCAGCTCGGCCGCGGCGTCGAAGCCGGCCGGCGGCACGTACGACCCGGGCTCGCCGGCACGCGGTGCGTCCTCGATCCGGTCGACCCGGAACGTCCGCATGCTCCCGCCGGCCGACGTGCTCCGGTCGCGCCCGACCAGGTACCACGCGCCCGACCGGAACAGCAGGCCGTAGCACTCGACGTCGCGTGTCCGGCCGTGGTAGTCGAAGGCGACGAGCGCGCGCTGGCGCATCGCCTCCTGGAGCGGCCCGAGCGCCGGGAGCGACGGAAGCACGGCCACGGGCGGGAGCGCCGCGAGGCCCGGCGACCCGAGCTTCGCGAGCGCGTCGCGGCCGACGCCGCCGTCGATGCGGACGGCGGCGACCGCGAACGCGAGCGCCTCCTCCTCCGAGGGGTCAAGGCCGAGGTCGGGGAGGTAGTAGTCCTCTGGTAGGATTCGGTACCCGACCTGCTCTTCGCCGTCGATCCGCTCGACGGCGATCGGGATGCCTCCTTCACGCAACGTGCGCTTGTCGCGCTCGAACGCCTGACGGAGCGCCCCGGGCTCGGACGGGTAGCCCGCCACGGCGCCGCCGATCTCGCGAAGCGACAGCGGCCGCGACGTGTCGAGCAGCGCGAGCACGAGGTTCGTGATCCTCTCGAGCCTGCTCGTGCGCACTGCCATGGTGTGCAATCTAAGCCGGTACGGACACCGGTGGACCTACCTCCCGGGGCGACCCGGGGGGCCGAGACGAGGACGACGAAGTGGCGACGAGAGCAGAGCTGCGCGACGTGGCGATCATCGCCCACGTCGACCACGGCAAGACGACCCTCGTGGACGCGATGCTCCGCCAGGCGGGCACGTTCCACGACCGCGCCGAGGTCGTGGACCGCGTGCTCGACTCGATGGACCTCGAGCGCGAGAAGGGCATCACGATCCTCGCGAAGCAGGCCGCGTTCCACTTCGGCGAACGTCGGTTGAACGTCGTCGACACGCCCGGCCACGCGGACTTCGGCGGCGAGGTCGAGCGCGCGCTCGCGATGGTCGACGGCGCGATGCTCCTCGTAGACGCCGCGGAGGGCCCGCGTCCCCAGACGCGCTTCGTGCTCCGCAAGGCCTTCGAGGCCGGCCTTCCCGTCATCCCGATCGTGAACAAGGTCGACCGACCCGACGCGCGGATCCACGAGGTGATCGACGAGACGCTCGAGCTCTTCTTCGACCTCGACGCCCCCGAGTCCCAGCTCGACATCCCCTTCCTCTTCGGCAGCTCGCGTGACGGCTGGCTCAGTCCGGAGCAGCCGAGCGGGCCCGTCGCGGAAACCCCCGCCGGCGGCGACCTCGCCCCGCTCGTCGACGCGCTGTTCGCGTGGCTGCCGGCGCCGTCGTTCACCGAGGGCGCTCCGCTGCAGGCGCTCGTGACCAACCTCGACGCCTCCCCGTACCTCGGCCGGCTCGCGATCTGCCGCGTGGTCGAGGGCACGATGCGCAAGGGCCAGCAGCTCGCCTGGTGCCGGCGGGACGGCAGCGTCGAACGGGCGCGCTGCGTCGAGCTTCTCGTCGCCGAGGGTCTCGAGCGCGTCCCGACCGAGTCCGCCGGACCCGGCGAGCTCATCGCGGTCGCAGGGATCGACGAGATCACGGTCGGCGAGACCCTCGCGGACGCCGAGTCGCCGGTCGCCCTGCCGCTGCTCCACATCGACGAGCCCAGTCTCTCGATGACGATCGGCGTCAACACCTCGCCGCTCGCGGGGCGCGAGGGCTCGAAGCTCACCGCTCGCATGATCCGGGACCGCCTCGACGTGGAGCTGCTCGGGAACGTCGCGATCCGGGTGCTCCCGACCGAGCGTCCGGACACGTTCGAGGTCCAGGGCCGAGGCGAGCTTCAGCTCGCGGTGCTCGTCGAGATCATGCGCCGTGAGGGGTTCGAGCTCACGGTCGGCAAGCCCGAGGTGCTCACGCGCACGATCGACGGCGTGCTCCAGGAGCCGATCGAGCGTCTCTCGGTCGAGGTGCCCGAGGAGCACCTCGGCACGATGACCCAGCTGCTCGCGAAGCGCAAAGCCCGCGTCGAGCGCGTCGTCCACCACGGCACCGGTTGGGTGAGCCTCGAGCACCTCGTGCCGGCGCGCGGCCTCATCGGGATCCGGAGCGAGCTGCTCACCCAGACCCGCGGCACCGCACAGATCCACCACGCGTTCGAGCACTACGAGCCCTGGCAGGGCGTGATCCGCACCCGCGTGTCCGGCAGCCTCGTCGCCGACCGCGCGGGCGTCACGACGCCGTACTCGCTCGCGAGCCTCGCGGAGCGCGGCACGCTCTTCGTCGGGCCGGGCGAGGAGGTCTACGAGGGCATGCTCGTCGGCGAGAGCTCCCGCCCCGAGGACATGGACGTGAACCCCACGCGCGAGAAGAAGCTCACGAACATGCGCTCCTCGTCGGCGGACGTGCTCGTGCGGCTGCCCCCGTGGCGCGAGCTCACGCTCGAGCAGGCCCTCGAGCAGGCGAACGAGACCGAGTGCGTCGAGGTCACGCCGAAGACGGTCCGGCTCCGCAAGGTCGTGCTCGACCAGGCCGAGCGCGCCCGGGGAAGGAAGCGCGAGGCGCGCGCCGCGGACTGACGTGCGCCGGAGCTCACTGGCCGATCGCGAAGAGCCCGCCGAATCGCAGGGGCACCGTCTCGAGTACGAGCGTCGCGAGGAGCCGACCGGAGGGGGCCGCGACGACGACGAGCGCGAAACGCCCGGTGCGCGCGTCGACCGCCCAGCCGCGCTCGACGCGCGACGCGTCGAATCGGCCCGCGTACGCGACGACGCAGACCGCGGAGCGCCCGCTCGCCGGGCGCGCGGGGACGTCGACCACCCTGGGGTGCATCTCGCTCAGCGAGCGCGTGAGCGCGTCGACCGTGAGGTAGCGGGCGCCTGCGAAGCGCCCCGCGCCGTGGAGCGCGGCGCGCGCGACCGGGAGCGCTTCGTAGCAGCGGCCCGTTGCGTCGCCGAGCGCGTTGCGCGGCGACGTGCACGCGGAGAGCCCGAGCCCCCCGAGCACGGCGAGCGCCGCGGCCACGGCCGGCCGGGCGAGCCGAACGCGCCGGGCCCGGCGCACCACGACCCGGCGCGCGCGACCGGCGCGCGCCGGGGAGCGGCGAGATCCGCGCGCCGCGCTCACGGCTCCCCCGCCGCGGTGCCGAGCCGCCGGGACGCTCCGGCCTCCACGGCGACCCCGCCGAGCGCTCGGGCGGCGCGACCGTCGGCGCGGCGGTCCGCGACCGCGATCCCGAGCCACGCGAGCCATCCGACCGGAAGGTAACCCCAGAAGCTCACGATCCGATAGCAGATCACCGCCGCGACCGTCGAGAGCTCGGCGCCGCCGAGCGCGACGAGCGCGATCGTGAGGCTCCCCTCGACGACGCCGAGCCCCCCGGGCGTGATCGGGAGGTTCGCGGCAAGCTGACCCGCGCCGTACGCGAGGAGCAGGCCCCGCCACGGCACGCCCGCGTCGACGGCCATGAAGCTGCACGCGAGGCTCGCGCAGTCGAACGCCCAGTTCCCGAGGCCGGCGACGATCGTCGCGACGAGATCGCGCCAGTCGAGGTGCACGGACGCGAGGTTCTCGAGGAGCCCCTCGACGATCTCGACGGCCTCACGCCGCGGACGTCCGAGCACCCGGCGAGACAGCCCGATCGCGAGGATCGACACGTGCACGAGCCATCTGCGCTGCCAGACCACCGCGTCGGCGACGGCGGCGGTCGCGAGCACGCCGAGGGTCACGCCGACGAGGTCGTAGGCCGCGCTCTCGCTCGTCGCGAGCAGGACGCCCGCGGTCGCGAGCAGCGCAAGGCTGAGCGCCGCGCACACGAGAGTCGCGAGCAGCGTCCAACCGGCGAGTGCGTCGTCCGCGCCGCGGCGCCGGTACTGGCGGAACGCGTACACGCTCGAGAACGCCGGGCCGGCGGGCAACGAGTCCGCGATCGCGCCCGCCGCGAGGCTGAGCACGGTCGCGTAGCCGAGCCCGATCCCGACGTCTCCGCACGCGAGGAGCCGCCTCTGGAGCACGCCGAACCACGCGAACGACACGACCTCGCAGGCGATCGCCGCCACGAGCCATCCGACGTCGAGGTGCGCGAGCGCGTTGGACGCGCCGACGAGCTCGCCGCGCTGGCCGTTCAGCGCCCAGAACGCGACCGCCGCGAGGACCAGGCCCACCACGAACCGGCCGACCTGCCACCACCGCGTGCGCCGCCGCACGCCGGACCGACGTGCTGGCTCGCGACCGGCCACGTCGAAGCGTACCGTCCGCCGGCGCGCGCGCCGCGTCGCCCGCGCCTCGCCCGCACGGTGATCGCCGGGGCCCGTGGCGGAGACGGCGACCGGGGCGCGTCAGACGAGCTCGACCGCCTCGTCGATCGCGCTCCGGAACGCGGCCCGTGCGGCGTCGAGCGTGAAACGGGCGGCCTGGCGCGCGCCCGCCGCGACGAGCGCCTCGCGCCGCGCCGCCGACGCGAGCACCTCGTGGACCGCGGCCGCGACGAAAGTCGGAGCCTTCTGCGGCAACAGGACGCCGCCTTCACCGACCGTCTCGGGCAAGGCCGCGGCGGCGAACGCGACCACCGGCACGCCGCGGTGCATCGCCTCGACGACGGGCGCACAGAAGCCCTCGTGGTCCGAGAGGCACACGAACACGTCGGCGGACGCGAAGTGCGCGGCGAGCGCGGCGGTCGGCACCGAGCCGGTCAGCTCGACCGCGGAACCGAGGCCGAGATCGTCGACGAAGCGGCGGAGCGCCCCGATGTACGCGCTCCCCATCTCGCGCCCGACGATGTGGAGGCGCGCGACGGGATCGTAGGCTAGGCGGTAGCACGCAAAGGCCTTCACGAGGTCGTGCTGGGCCTTGTGCGGGGCGACCTGACCGACGAACAGCCAGTCCGCGCCGCCGCCGGCCTTGGCCTGCTCGAGGCGAGCGAGCACGTCCGTCGCGGGGGCCGTTTCGATGTTGCCGCGATCGACGAGCACGGGAACGACGCGGCGCCGCGCGTAGCCCGCCTCGCCCAGCTCCGCGGCGTTGAAGGCCGAGTCCGCGAGCGCGTAGGCCACGAGCGGCGCGAGCCGCGCGAGCTGCGCGCGGCCGAGGCGCGCCTCGTCGCCGAGGGGCGGGAGCCAGCGCTCGACGAGCCTCGCCGGCGTGATGTTGTGGTAGTCGAGAAGCTTCGTGCCGCGATGCGCGGCGAAGGCTTCTGCCGCCGGGCTCCCGATCGAGGACTGGTAGAGCAGCCAGTGGTCACGGCCCGAGGACTCCGGCAGCTCGTCGATCGGCAGGACCCGCCCGCCGCAGCCCGGACCGATGATGCGCGCGTAGATCTCCGACGCGAAGCCCATCTCCCGGAGGAGCCGCTGCGCCTCGAACGTGTGGTTGCTCACCGCGTCGTGCTCGACGATCGCGGGGATGACCTGGTCGATGCGCTCGGGCCGGCTCACCCTCGGCGGACGGTCGACTCGAGACGCGTGTACACGCCCCGCAGCAGGCGGTCGCCCGCGCGTGCCGCGGCACGGGCGGCCGGTCGCGCCGCTCGGGGTACGACGCGACGGGCGAGCGCGCGCAGCCGCGCCGAGCGCTCGGCGAACGCGGGCACGCGAAGCGCCCGGACCGCCGCCGCTTCGAAGCGCGCGTCGAGCTCGCGCTCGAACCGCTCGGGCACCAGGCCGCTCGAGCGCAGGCGCTCGACCTCGCGCGCCGCGTCGCGCAGCAGCGATCCGACCGACGCGCCCTCGTCAGCCACGGACGAGCCCTGCGACCGCGCGACCGGCGCCCGCGCCGCGCCGCTCAGCGAGCGGTTGCCGCAGCACGGGGCAGCTCGCCCGATCCCGGAGGCAGGACCTCGACACGCATCGGCAGCCCGACGATCCCGACCGCGCGCCCGGGGTTCATGACCTCGAAGTCGCAGCCCGGGTCGAGGATGTCGAGCACGACGCCCCCGGAGTCGCGCGCCTCGACCGTCACCGAGAAGCGGCCGTCGAGCAGGACCATCGAGTCGAAGATGAACGTCGCGCACCCGCGCCCGACGTCGAGCGGCATGCCCGAGGCCGCGCCCGAGCTCGTCGAGGAGAACACGATCCCGCCGCGCTCGTTCAGCAACGTGATCTTGAACTGCACGCCGCTCACGGGCGTCGAGACGTCGAAGTCGACCCGGAAGTCGATGGGCTCACCCGTCTCGATGTAGTTGCGCTCGTCCTGGCGCGCGTAGCTCGCGCTCGCCGAGAGAAGCTCGACCACGCGGCGCCGGGTCGTGATCTCGACGGGTGCGGCGCCCTCGACCTGCTCGGCCTCGTCCGCGGGCGCCGCCGGCGCGGTCGCGAAGCCCGACTCGATCAGGCGCTCGCGGAAGATCCTGATCGCCTCGCCTGCGGGCGCCATCGTCACCTTCCTGCCCCGGTCGAGCACGAGCACCGTGTCGCAGATGTCGCGCATGAGGTCCGGGGAGTGCGAGACGACGACGATCGTGCGCCCGTCGCGCTGGAACTGCTGGATCCGGTCCATGCACTTCTGCTGGAAGCGCTCGTCGCCGACGGCGAGGACCTCGTCGACGAGGAGCACGTCGGGCTCGACGCTCACCGCGACCGAGAACCCGAGACGCACGTACATGCCGGACGAGTAGTACTTCACCTGGTTGTCGATGAACTGCTCGAGCTCCGCGAACGCGACGATCTCGTCGAAGCGGCGGTCGATCTCCTTCGTCGAGAGCCCGAGGAGCGAGCCGTTCAGGTAGATGTTGTCGCGCCCCGACAGCTCGGGCTGGAAGCCCGCGCCGAGCTCGAGCATCGCGGCGAGCTGGCCGCGCACGACGACCTGGCCGCCGGTCGGCTGGAGGATCCCGGCGATGCACTTCAACAGGGTCGACTTCCCCGAACCGTTCCGGCCGAGGATGCCGACCGTCTGACCCGCGGTGATCTCCGCGGAGACGTCCTCGAGCGCCCAGAACTCCTCGAAGGGCACGTGGCCGCCGTGGACGACGCGCTCCTTCAACGACGTGTACTTCTGGTGGTAGAGCCGGAAGCGCTTCGACACGCCCTGCACGTCGATCGCGACGGTCACCGACGGGTCAGAGCTCCTCGGCGAAGTTGCCCTCGATGCGGCCGAAGACCCGCATCGCGCCGAGCAGGAGCAGCACGCCGGCGACGAGCACGCCCGCGAGCATCTCGACGTAGAAGCCGGCCGAGTAGCCGGCGAGGACCTGGTAGCGGCCCTGGTGCGGGACCGAGACGACCACGTGGCCGTAGAACGCGCGCTGGAACGCGAGCACGAGAGGCGTGATCGGGTCGATGAGGTAGATGTCCATGAGCCAGTGGAACGCGTGCAGCTTGACGAGCTCGTTGTAGACGAGGTTGTAGTTGTAGACGACGGGGATGCCCCAGAACCAGGCCTGCAACAACACGGCGACCAGGTGCTCGACGTCGCGGTAGTACACGTTCACCGCGGAGAGGAAGATCGCGAACGCCGCGGTGAGCACGACGAGGTCGACCAGCGCGAAGAGCGCGATCGGCATGTACGCCCAGTCGGGCGAGTACTGGAAGCCCAGCAGGAAGAGCGCCATCACGATCATCTGGAAGAACAGGAACACGACGCCGGTGCCGACCTGGGAGAGCGGCAGGATCTCGCGCGGGAACGCCACCTTCTTCACGATCCCGGCGTTCGCGACGATCGTCGAGGAGGAGCCGGGGAGCACGGTCGAGAACAGGTTCCAGACGAGCAAGCCCGAGAACAGGTAGAGCGCGAAGTCCGGGGTCGGGTTCTTCAACACGTACTTGAAGACCACGTAGTACACCATTAGGACGACCGCGGGATTGAGCATCGACCACAGCAGCCCGAGGACACTGCTCTTGTACTTGACCTTCAGCTCCTTGCGCACGAGGAAGACGAAGAGCTCGCGCGACTCCCAGATCTCGCGCACCCGCACGGTGAGGCGGACCTTGGACGAGACGACGCGGTAAGGAAGGTCACGCGAGGTCGGGCGGGGCGAGTCGCCGCTCGGGGCCGGCGGCAGCTCCCCGAGCCGGGCGTCGGCCGGAGCGGAGACGCCGGCTTCGCTCGCCATCGCCATCGGAGACCTTCCTTCCTCTGCTCGACTTCGTGACGATGATCGCCGCCGTCACCCAGGGCCGACCGGGTGCGCCGCCGGCCTCGGGCGTCGCCGGCGCGAGTCGCCGGCGCGAAGAGCACCGAGCTCGCCACCTCGAACGTCAGACGGTGCGCGCAATCCTAGCTGCCAGCGACAGCAGCGCGGCCGCACGCTCGGCCCCTCGCGCGTCACCGCGCGGACGCCGGCCGAGGCTCCTAACATGAGCCCGTGGCGACGGCGCGAGCCGGCGTCCACGCGCGGACGACCGACGGACAAGGAGCAGGCGTTGCCCGGAGCTGCACCGAGCCGTGTGCTGCGCCGGGCGCGTACGGCGGCCGCGTTGCCGGGCCGGGTCGTCGCGGTCGAGGACCGCTGCGCGGCGATCGACGCGCACGTGTCCGCGCGCCTCGACGAGATGCGCGCCGAGCTCGCTCGGCTCCGCGCGCTGCTCGAGGCGGTCGTCGAGACCGAGACCGACGTCGCTGCCCTCGTCGGGCGGCTTCTCGGCGCGATGGGCGAGCGCGTGGAGGCCGTCGAGCGCGAGCTCGGCCTCGCGGCGCGCCCCGCACGTCCGCCCGCGCCGGGAGCGGCAGGAGCCGACCCTGGCGGGCAGGCGGGCACG
>Ga0307373_10009059_pt1 | contig 14973 bp, 13 predicted proteins | sample OX2MG_FD_202534 | JGI IMG/M metagenome (GOLD analysis project Ga0307373, IMG submission 202534) | Soil microbial communities from Risofladan, Vaasa, Finland - OX-2 | ecosystem: Environmental > Terrestrial > Soil > Coastal area > Acid sulfate soil | place: Finland: Risofladan, Vaasa | collected... | reverse complement strand
CGCCGCGGTGATGGCCAAGCTCGGCACCTACGGGATCATCCGGTTCGACCTCAACCTCTTCCCCCAGGCCACGCGGACGCTGGCGCCATGGCTACTGACGTTGGCGGTCATCGGCATCCTGTACGGAGCGGTGGTGGCGTGTGCCCAGCGTGACCTCAAGCGGCTCCTGGCCTACTCCTCGCTGGCCCAGATCGGTTTCATCGTCCTCGGGACCTTCGCCCTCAACAGCCAGGGACTCACCGGCGGCGTCCTCCAGATGGTCAACCACGGTCTGACCATCGCCACCTTGTTCATCGTGGTGGGCTGGATCTACGAGCGGCGCGGTACGTGGCAGGTGTCCGCGCTGAAGGGTCTCCAGTCGTCAGCACCGGTGATGGCCGGGGTGTTCACCGTGGCCATGCTGGCGTCGATCGGGGTGCCCGGCCTCAACGGGTTCGTGGGTGAGTTTCTGGTGCTCATCGGAACCTTCATCGCCCATCGGTGGTGGGCGGTGGTGGCCATCATGGGAATCATCGCCGCCGCCATCTACCTGCTTTGGGCCTACCAGCAGGTCTTCCACGGCGAGCCCACGCCAGAGGATGCCAAGACCCGCGACCTGGTCTGGAGCGAGCGGCTCGTCGTCGCACCCCTGATCATCCTCATCGTGGCCCTCGGGGTGTTCCCGAAGCCGGTCCTCGACCGCATCACGCCGTCGGTCAACCAGCTGGTGGTCCACGTGGATCGGGTGACCCACACCCGCATACCCGCGGGACTCGACGGCGGATCGGCCGCGCCGGCGTCTCCGGCCGCCCCGGCACTTGCCGCCGCTCCGGCTGAGCGATCGTCAGGGGCCCAGGCTGCGCCGGGAGGTGCCCCCTGATGCCGTCCCTCCTCACCGCGGCCTCGGCGGCCGCCCCCGCCATCCACACACCGCACGTCGACTACCTGAGCATCCTGCCCATGCTGATCATGATGGGCGGGGCGCTCCTGCTGATGGTGGTGTCGTCGCTGTTCCGCAAGATCCTCGGGGCGGGAGTCGGAACCGCGGTGGCCTCAGCGGTGTCGATCGCCGCACTGGTGGCAGGCCTGGTCCAGTGGGACCAGGTGGCCACCCACGGTCCCAAGGTGACCATCGCCGGTGCCATCGCCTTCGACGGGTTCGACGTCTTCATCCAGATCACCGTGGCCATCGCCATGTTGCTGACGGCGTTGGTCGGGGACGGCTATCTCCGGCGCGAAGGGGTGGAGGGCCCGGAGTTCCATGTGCTGGCCATGATGTCGGCATCGGGGGCCATGATGATGGGAGCAGCCAACGATCTCATCGTCATCTTCCTCGGGCTGGAGATACTCTCCATCGCTCTCTACGTGCTGGCGGCGCTCAACCACAAGCGGGCGGAATCCGGTGAGGCCGCCCTCAAGTACTTCGTGCTCGGTGCATTCTCGTCGGCGGTGTTCGTCTACGGGATCGCGCTCACCTATGGAGCCACCGGATCGACCAATCTGCCGCAGATCGCCGACTACCTGTCCAAGAATGTGATCGCCAGCAACGGCGTGCTCCTGGCCGGCCTGGCCCTCCTGCTGGTCGGCTTCGGGTTCAAGATCGCCGCCGTGCCGTTCCACATGTGGTCGCCCGATGTGTACCAGGGCTCCCCGTCGCCGGTGACGGGGTTCATGGCCGCGGTGGCCAAGGCCGGAGCGTTCGCCGCCCTCCTGCGGGTCTTCGTCTCGTCCTTCGGCACAGTGCGCACGGACTGGCAGCCGATCATCTGGGGGCTGGCCATCCTCAGCCTGCTGGTCGGTGCCTTCGTGGCGCTCGTCCAGAAGGACGTGAAGCGGATGATGGCGTACTCGTCCATCAATCACGCCGGGTTCATCCTGCTCGGGGTGGAGGCTGCCACCGATCGCGGTGTGTCTGCGTCGCTGTACTACATCTTCACCTATCTGTTTCTGGTCATCGGGTCGTTCGCCGTGATCACCGTCATGGCCCGCGACGGGGACAACGGCCATCAGATCGCCGACTACCGGGGGTTGGCCAAACGGCAGCCCGTACTGGCGCTGGCCTTCGCCGTGCTGCTGTTGGGCCAGGCCGGCGCTCCGTTCACCACCGGCTTCCTGGCCAAGTTCGGCGTGGTGGGGGCCACCGTCGCCACCCATGCCTACGTCCTGGCGGTGGTGGCGATGGTGTCGGCCGCCGTGGCGGCCTTCTTCTACCTGCGGGTGGCCGTCACCATGTTCTCCCCGGTGGGACCGGTCGGAGACCGGATCGAGGGAGACACCGGTCCGACGGACGCCGCCGGGCAACAGCCGACCGACCGCACTCCTGCTGACCGTGGGATAGCGGGCACCGCCTCCGGTGATCCGATGGCAAGCCTCCAGGTGCTCACCGACGACCCGCCGGCGGAGTCGGTGACCGGGCGGGGCATCGTGCCCGTTCCCCAGCTCACCCGGGTGGCTATCGGGCTGTGTGTGGCCTTCACCGTGGTCTTCGGGATCATCCCCGAACCGATCCTCAACTTCGCCCACCAGGCCACCCTGCTGTTCACCTGAGCCACCGGTTCACGGGGGAGCGCGCACCGGGTCGCTGGAGGCGGTCACCCGGCGGGTGGCCGGCCCCGCTTGGGCATCGGCCCGGCCCGCTTCGGCATCCGCCCGGCATCGTCGAGGGCTCTCCGCAACAGCATCTCGAGGTGGGCATTGAGGCTGCGGAACTCGTCGGCGGCCCACCGCGCCAGGGCGCCGTGGACGGCGGGATCGATCCGAAGCAGTACTGGCTTCCGGTCCTGCACGGACTACGAGTACAGCGTCCCGGTGTTGACGACGGGTGACGCGGGCTGGTCACCGCAGAGCACGACCATCAAGTTGCTGACCATGGCCGCTTTGCGTTCCTCGTCGAGGTCGACGATACCCCGCTCGCTCAGCCGGGCGAGCGCCATCTCGACCATGCCGGTGGCGCCGTCGACGATACGGGAGCGGGCCGCCACCACTGCGTTGGCCTGCTGTCTGCGCAGCATGGCCTGAGCGATCTCCGAGGCGTAGGCAAGATGGCTGATGCGGACCTCGACGATCTCGATCCCGGCGATGCCCACCCGATGGGCAACCTCCTCGGCGAGTTCGCCGGCCACGATATCCGTCGAGCCGCGCAGGGACAGGCCGTCCTCGGCGGCGTCGTCGTAGGGATGGGTGGTCGCCACATGGCGGAGCGCCGACTCGGACTGAACCCGCACGAAATTGAGGTAGTCCTCGACGGCGTAGAGGGCCCGCGCCGTATCGGCCACCTGCCAGACCACGATGGCGGCGATCTCGACCGGATTGCCGTCGGCGTCGTTCACCTTCAGGTGGTTGGTCTCGAAGTTCTGGACCCGGATGCTCACCTTCCGTCGGTCAGTGAGCGGCACGATCCACGACAGGCCGGTGCGTCGGACAGTGCCGACGTAGCTGCCGAAGAACCGCACGACCCGGGTCTGGCCGGGCTGCACGATGACCAGCGAGGCCAAGATCACCGCGGCGGCCACCACGGGTATGACTGCGATGCCCTTGGTCGAGCTCTCGGCGAGGAAGATCGCCACGACGGTGCAGGCGGCGACAGCGAGGACGCCGAGCCAGCCGTTGACGGACCACGCTCGTCGCTCTCGGATGTCGACGTGGGGTGCCGAATGGCCGTCCGACGTGGCGTCAAGGTCGTGGTGGGTGTGGACGGTCTGGTCCATGGTTCCTCCCGAGGGCGTGAGTCGATGAAAGTGATATCAAATAGATATCACTTTCTGTCGTGCCGCGCAAGGTCCCGCGATCGACCCTTGCAGGCCACCCCCGGGGTACTGTCGAATGGGCGAGCGCCCGCACCTGCTGACGACAAGGAGCACGCCATGGCCAGCAACGCAGGGTTGCCCAACGAGAGCTCACCGGGTCGGGCCCTGGGCCGCAAGCGCGACCGGCGCGAGATGGTCCGCATCGTGGCGGCCGTGGTGGCGTTGATCCTGCTCGTTGCCTTCGTGCTCGACAACAGCCAGACGGTGAAGGTCGGTTTCGTCCTGTTCAGCCGGCAGATCAGCTTGATCTGGGTGCTCCTGATCGCCGCCATCCTCGGGGCTCTGGTCGACCGCCTGGTCATTCTGGTGCGGAAGCGCCGCAGGAAGGCGGCGTCCGGAAACCCGACGTCGCCGTAGGCCACGGGGTCGGTACGGGGTCGGCGCCGGGGCTCAGGCCACCGCCCGCCGGAAGACCCGGGTGGCCCACACCAGTACGAGGGTGCAGAGCGGAACCAGGATGGCGAACGCCTGCCACACCGCAGGTTGGGCGATATGGCCCGCCGCCAGCACTCGTGACGCCGCCACCAGGTAGTAGAGCGGGTTGAGATGGGCCAGGGTCCGGAGCCACAACGGACCGAGGGAGATGGGGAGCAGGACGCCGGCCAACAGCAGGATGGGGAGATTGATGCCGTTGATGATGGCGGCAAAGCTGCTGATGTCCTTGGTCACGAGGGCGGTGGCGGTCGAGAAGGCGGCCATCATGGCGGCGAGCAGCCAGAGCAGTACCACCAGTACCAACAGGCCGAGCCAGTGCACGGCGAATCCGAAGCCGTAGCCCACGGCCACCACGACCCCATCGAAGACCGTCATCATCACCAACCCGGAAAGGATCGGCCCGATCAGGATGGCGAAGCGACTCGCCGGCGTGACCCGAAACCGTTCGATGAGACCGGACTGCAAGTCGAAGATCGTGTTGAACCCGGCGCTGCTCCCACTGGCAAAGGCCATCAGCGCCAGGATCCCCGGAAGGAAGAGATCGAGCACGCTGCCGGTGGGGAATCCCTTGGTTCCCGGCAGCTCCTTGAGCAGTGGCGTGAACAGCACCAGATAGAGGACCGGTACCGAAAATCCGACGAACAGCCACACCGGGTTGCGCAGCATCTGCACGGTGTAGCGGTGGAAGAGGAGCCGGGTGTCATGGATCGACTTCATGCCGCATGCCCCTTGCGGCGGCCGTGCCCAACGTGGCCGCCCCGTTCAGACGGGCCTGCGTCGGAGACGCCGGTGTCGCGGAGGGATCGACCGGTCTGACGGAGGAAGACATCGTCGAGGGTGGGCTCGGACAGGTTCATGGCCTTGATCCCGATCTGCTCGCCGTCGAGCAGTCTGAGGATGCGTGGGAGCGTGGCACTCCCGTCCTCCACATAGAGACGGATCTGATCGCCCTCGGCGCTGATCTCGCGGACGTACGGCTGGCCGGCCAACAGGGTCGAAGCCTGCTCGACCACCCCGGCACCGACGTCGTCCCTCAGCGCCAGCACCACTGACTCGCCGGCGACCTGTCGCTTGAGGTCGCGCGGGCTCCCTTCCACCACGACCTCACCGTGGTCCATGATCACCAGACGGTCGCAGAGGGCGTCGGCCTCCTCGAGGTAGTGGGTGGTGAGGAAGACGGTGGTGCCACGGTCCCGTAAGGCGCGGACGTGGTCCCACAGGTTGGCGCGATTCTGGGGATCGAGCCCGGTGCTCGGCTCATCGAGGAAGAGCACGTCGGGTTGGTGCACGATGCCGAGCGCCACGTCCAGTCGCCGCCTCTGGCCGCCCGAATAGGTCCTCACCCGCCGGTCGGCGAACTCAGCGAGATCGAGCACCTCCATGAGGGTCTCGGTCCGCCGGGTCGCCGGTTCGAGGTCAACGCCGTACAGGCGGCACTGGAGGACGAGGTTCTCGCGACCGGTGGCCAGGTCGTCGGCGCCGCCCAGTTGGCTGACGTACCCGATCCGTGACCTGACCTCCTGAGGTTGCCGGGCGACATCGAGTCCCGCCACGGTGGCTGTGCCGCCATCGATCGGGAGGAGCGTCGTCAGCATGCGCAGGGTGGTGGTCTTGCCGGCACCGTTGGGGCCGAGGAATCCGAACACTTCGCCCCGGGCCACGTCGATGCTGATACCCCGCACCGCGTCGACCGCTCCCGTTCCGGTCCCGAACGACTTCCGCAGCCCGGTGGTGGTGATGATCGTGTCCATGTGTCGCTCTCCTTCGTCGGTACGACTCATTGTCCGCCTCCGCCTCCGCCTGTTCCGACTTCGATCGGTGCGGGGAACCACTCCGGCGCTCCCGCCGCCGTTTGGAGCGCCCCCCAGTCCGGCGGGCTGCTGGTGCTGTGGATCGCCCTCCACCACTCGAGTCCGTCGAGGTTGCCGGACTCGATCTCGCCGATCAGCTGGCGGACGTAGCCGAGCTCCGCCTCTCGGAGCACCGTCCGGAACTCGTCCTCCACCCAGAACAGGCGCGGGAGTCGTTGCTTCTCGATGAGCTCGCGTGACGCGTGGGCCTGGGCCAACTCGAATTCGAGTCGCTGGGCCCGTTCCTTCAGGAGCTCGACCACGTCGTCGGGCGGCAACGCCGGCAGGAACGAGAGGGCCGCCTCGAACGCCGGGTAGTCCTTGACCGGGGTCGAGATGAGATCAGTCAGCCAGTCGTGCGTCTCGATGCGCCCGGCCTCGGTGAGGTCATAGACAGTGCGCTCGGGGAGCCGGCCGGCACGCCTGGTGGCCTGCGGCGCGATCAGCCCCCGTTTCTCGAGCGATGCCACTACGGCGTAAAGGGACCCGTAGTTGAGCCTGACGCTCTCGTGCTTGTTGCGCTGACGCAACGTGGTCGCCACTTCATAGGGATGCATCGGCCGTTCGTAGAGGCAGATGAGCACGGCCAGGGCCAATGGGTTGCTGCGGTTGCGGGCTGCCATCCGGCCTCTTCCCCTCGATCGCTTTCTTCTCCAAGTACTCTGGATAGAGTACCCGAAAGAGAGTCATCTGTCCATCTGCCTTCACCAGGGAGGATGAAATGATGGGGTGATGCGACGGGCCACACCAGAGAGGCGAGCGGCGTTCGGAAAGCAGGCCCGCCGCAAGGTGCCCAGGTCCCGCCACGCCGAATGGTCGCCGCGGTCCGACCGCACCGACCCTCTGGAGATCCTGGCCCTTCAGGGCACGACCCGGCTCCCCGATCTGGTCCCCATCCGCTACGGCCGGATGGCGACCTCGGCCTTTGCGTTCTTCCGGGGGGCTGCGGCGGTGATGGCCTCCGATCTGGCCCTCGATGAGCAGACGGGCCTTCAGGTGCAGCTCTGCGGTGATGCCCACCTCATGAATTTCGGGTTGTTCGCCGCTCCCAGTCGCGACGTGATCTTCGACGTCAACGACTTCGACGAGACCATCCCCGGGCCCTTCGAGTGGGACGTCAAGCGGTTGGCGGCCAGCGTCGAGGTCGCCTCCCGCAGCCGACAGTTCGACCCGACGACGTGCTCGGCGATCGTGGAGCAGTGTTGCTGCTCGTACCGGGAGGCGTTGCGAGAGTTCGCCGGCATGCGGGACCTGCAGATCTGGTACACCCGGCTTGACGAGGCCACCATCGTGCGGCGGTGGGGAACCGATGCCGGACCGAAGATCATCCGGAATCTCCAGCTGATCGTCACCAAGGCCCAGTCGAAGGACCATCTGGCGGCCCTGGCCAAGCTGACGGTCGAAGTCGACGGCTCGCTGCGGTTCGTCGACAACCCGCCGCTGATCGTCCCGGCCGAGTCCCTGTTCACCGACGTGTACTCGGGCCAGACGGTGGGCCATCTGTATGACGCGCTCACGGAGTACCGTCAGACCTTGTCGGGCGACCGGCAGCGGCTGTTGGAGAAGTACGAGTTCGTCGACCTGGCCCGCAAAGTGGTCGGGGTCGGGAGCGTCGGCAGCCGGTGCTGGGTGGCGATGTTCGTCGGGCGCGACCACCACGACCCCCTGTTCCTCCAAGTCAAGGAGGCGGAAGCGGCGGTGGGGGAGCCCTTCTTGGGGACCAGTGAGTACGCTCACCACGGCCAGCGGGTGGTCGAGGGCCAGCGCCTCATGCAGGGCGCCAGCGACATCTTCTTGGGGTGGGATCGCTTTACGGGTGACGACGGCGTCACCCGGCACTTCTACCTGCGCCAGTTGTGGGACGGCAAGGGATCGGCCGTCATCGAATCGATGGGCCCGGAGGCGTTGGGCATCTATGCGCAGATGTGCGGCTGGACCCTGGCCCGGGCCCATGCCCGCTCGGGCGACGCCATCGCCTTGGCCTCCTACCTCGGCCGGGGGGACCAGTTGGATCGGGCGATGAGCATGTTCGCAGCGTCGTATGCCGATCAGAACCAACGGGACTTCGAAGCACTGAGGCAGGCCATCACCGACGGACGGGTCGACGCAGAGCTCGGCGTGTGAGTAGCTGCCTCAGGGTGACGGACGGCTCGGTTCGGTCTGGTCCGGCCCACCGGGCTCGGGAAACGTCCAGTCCACCTCGATCGGTCGGTTGAGGACCAGGCGCGGCCTACCCACCGTGGCCGGTCGGTCGGTCGTCCACGGTGCCGGCGTGGCCAGGGTGAGGCCGGCCAGCCCCCGTAGGGCCCGGTCGTATCCGAAGCGGATCCATGCGAACCGTCGCCAGCAGCTCTCCCGGTCGGCTTCGGGCACCGGCAACAGGGGGTGGAGCCGATCAAGGGCCGCGATGTAGTCGGCACGGTGGACGGCGATATCCGGAGCGGGCTCCGACGCCCGGGCCAGCAACTCCATCAGCAGGGAGGGTGGATCGATCGGGAGGCCGGCCGACCTTCCGATCCTGACCAGCGTGGGCATCCCGTAGGCGAGGGCCATCATCGGGCCCTTGACCTCTTCGGATGCGTGCGCCTCGGTACTGAAGTCCGACGCCGACAGCAGCAGCGCGCCGGCGTCGAGCATCGAGCCCACCGACGCCACCCACGATTGGTCGGGCGATGCCTCGGGGAAGTAGCAGAGCGCGGGGAATGCCGTATGGGTCTGGTCGAGCTCGAGCATCCAGGTGGCCGAGGTCCTCCACAGGTCGGGATTGTCCAGCGTCCCGAGGCGCTGCAGGTTCCCGAGCAGGTCGACGGGAGAGGGGGGAGTGCCGGCGAAGGGGCGGAGCACGTTGATCCCCTTCTCCCGTGTGTGATGGGCGGCATAGATGGTGGGGAGGTAGCTGATCAGCAGCGCCACCAGGCCGAGCCCGATGGTGGCCTCGGTGATGGCCAACCAGATGCGGCCGCTGCCCTCGGGTTCGGCGAAGCCCAACGTGGTGAGCGACGAGCCGCTGATCTCGAATGCCCGCTGGATGGTGTCGTGGCTGATCCCCCAGAAGATGCAGGTGAACCCGATCGTGACCGTGAGCATCCACACCAGCGGGAGCGTGACCAGTGCGATCGGGGCGTAGAGCGCCCGGAGATTGGCCTCCCGCTCGATGTTCCGCCACCGGTGGATGAGGATCCGGTCGGCCACCGCGAAGACGAAACGGCCGACGCGGGTGTACCCCTCCCGCGGGAGCACCACCGTCTCGAGGGCCGAGATGAGCATCGCCATGGTCAGCACGATGCCGAGGAGGAGCACGGCGATGCGCGCGATGATCACCGCCGGCCACCGCACCGGCGGTCGGCGAGGGCTTCCGTGGCCACCGCCGTCACTGCGACGCGATCAGGTAGAGGCTGTCTCCGACCAGCCAGAAGCCGATGATCAGCGAGAGCACGATGATGGCCTGGTCGCGATGGGTGTTGATCCAGGCTCGAAGTCCGTCGAGGCGCTGCGCCGCGGCCTCGGGCGAGAAGAGCGCGTACAGCTCCATGGCCAGGAGGCTGGAGGTGCACAGGAGGGAGAAGATCACGAGGAGCGCGTAGGACTCGATGGACGAGATGTGCAGCTGTGCTATTGCGGCGGCCCCGGCACCGATCAGGACCCACGGTTGCAGCAGGATGCCCAGGCTGGCCGAGGCCCATACCGAGAGCCGATCGATCTTGGTCATCCAGGTCGGGGGTTTCTTGGGTGTTCCGGCGCGCGCCCGTTGCCGGATGGCGATCCCGATGAGGATCACCCCGAAGAGGACCTTCGCCGCCAAGACTCCCGTTGAAGGCTGGCTCGCCGGCGCGGGTGGCTTCCCTCCGGTCACCAGAATGGTGCCGGCGATGACGACCACCAGTGACAGGAGCCAACCCAGTATGAACGCCGCGCCCTTGCGCGTTCCCTCCTCGGCACTGAGCAGGAGGATGAAGCCGGTGATGGGAAGGGGTTCGAGCGTGACGGCGAGACCGATGAGGATCAGATCGAAGACTGCCACCCGTCTCCTTTCGACATGCCGCGGTCAACCATGGGTCGCTGACCCGACGGCGTTCTGGGCGGGGGCCGACCCCGGGCCGGGTGCGGTGGGCCCGGGTGCGACGGCCGGGTCCGACCCGGCTGACCGACCCTTCACCTCCTCGGGTGTCTGCGGGAGCCAGGCGGTGGCGACATAGGCGACGACCACGGCCACGATGACGAGCGGCACCACGTTGATCCCGTCACTGGCCAGGAGGAGCGTGGCCAGCAGGGTGGCGGTCATCGGGAGTTTGAGCATCACCGTGCACATGGCGCCAATGCCCATGGCCACGCCGGGCACGAGCGAGAGCCCGGGCAGATGGGAGGCGGCCACCCCGGCGGCGGCTCCGATGAACATCGACGGGAACACCGGCCCACCTCGGAAGCTGGACAGCGACAGTCCGTAGGCGATCGATTTGCACACGACCAGCAACACCAGGGCGCCGACGGTCCAACCGGCGGCGTGCAGGACGAGCCCCGGCAGTTCCGACTGGCCGGAGAACAGGACCTCCGAGATGCTCCGCCCGGATCCTTCTGCGAACGCGATGGCGAGTCCACCCACGGCCAGGCCGACGACCGGCGTGAGGAGGATCTTGCGTCGCTCGACCAGAGGAAGCAGGGCCAGGCTGACCAGACGGATCCCGGTTCCGAGCAGCGCCGCCAGCAGACCGAAGACGATGGCCCATCCGAACATGGCCACGTTCGGATGGGCGAACGGGGGAAGTCCGGGGATGGCCAATGAGAAGGTCCCGAATCCGGTCAACGAGTTGAGCCCGACAAAGACGAGGGTCCCGATTCCGGCAGCCAGCAGACCGGGGACGAGGACCAGGCCCAACAACGGACCGCCGAGGCCTGACGCCTCCATGAGGAGGAAGGCGCCGAGGATCGGCGATCCGAACAGGGCGCTGATGGCGGCGAAGCTTCCTGCCGAGGCGATCACGACGGCGGTCGTCGGTGGGGCGGTCTTACTGGCCAGCTGCACGGTCAACATGCCCAGTCCTCCCCCGATGGCGATCAGCGGTGCTTCGGGACCGAGGACCACCCCCAAGCTGAGCGTGGCCAGCGCGGCCAGAAACACGCCGGGCAGTTCTACCGGCGTGGGAGCCCCGCCCGCTTTGAATCCCTCCGCCGGAATGTGCCCGGCCGTGCCGGGCAGGTAGGTGATGGTGGCCCCGACCAGCACGCCGGCCAGTGCCAGCACGGGGAGCGGCCACCACGCCGGCGTGCCGGCGAATCCGAACTCCTTCGGCAGCGAGGTGAAGATCCACGTCTGCAACAGGCTGACCAGCTTGAGGAATCCGTAGGCGATGGCGGAGACCGGTACCCCGATGAGGGCGGCGAGGGCGAGGATCTTGAGGTAGCCGGTCGACCGTAGGAGGGCGATCGGGTCGGGGGCAGCCGCGGCCGGATCGGGTGTGGTCTCGGCCGGCGGAACCGTCATGGTCGCGGACCGGATGCGCTGTCCGGCGACCGGAGCTCGGTCATCACTCCGACCCGAGGTTTGGGTTGGCGTGCCACCATCGGTCGAGCCACCGGGTCGGTGAGGATGATCGCGCCAGTGTGGAGTACACGGATCTCCTTCCGTCGCTCGACAATCCGTGCCGAGGACACTACGTCCATTCCGACCGTGAGGGGGGATGTGACCTGGTCGGGAAAGCCCAAGTCGCGAGGTTCGAACCACTATGGTTCACCATCGTCCCCGACTAAGGAGCAACAGCGATCATGCTTGCCTATACGTACCCCTTGCTGAGCATCTTCTGGACGATGTTGGAATTCTTCCTCTTCTTCCTGTGGATCTGGCTGCTCATCATTATCTTCAGCGACATCTTCCGGAGCCACGACATGGGCGGACTGGCCAAGGCCCTGTGGGTGATCTTCGTGATCATCCTCCCGTTCCTCGGCGTCCTCATCTACCTCATCGCGCGTGGCGGCAGCATGCACGAGCGGGCCGAGGCCCAGGCGGTGCGGCAGCAGAAGGCGTTCGACAGCTATGTGAAAGAGGCTGCTGGATCTTCGAGCAACGTCGACGACCTGGCCAAGTTGGCCGACCTCAAGGCCAAGGGTGTCATCACCGACGCCGAGTTCGACGCCCAGAAGGCCAAGCTGCTCAGCTGAACGGTAGGAGCCGGCTGCCCACGACCGGGGTGCGGCTTCTCACTTTGATCGGCGCGTGACGGCCGTTCCCGATGCCCAGGCGTCCGGGGGCGGTCGTCGCCGCGTCCAGTGTCGTCGCCGAGGCCACCGTCCCATGCCGTAGCCAATTGGTCCCGGTACAGTGGCCAGGTGCCCCCCGAAGAGCCGGATGCCGAGGTCGAAGCCCTGCAGCATTCCGTCGAGGAGCTACGCAAGGAGAACGACGCGCTCCGAGAGGCCGAAACGAACGCCGCACCCCCGAAGGGTCCCCGATGGAAACGGATCTCGTCGTGGGTGCTGGTGGTGCTGGCCTGTGTGCTGGCCCTGCTGTCGGTGGTCACGGTGTTCGCCCGCAACCAGTTGCTCAACACCGACGCCTACGTGAATACGGTGGCTCCTCTGGCCAGCAATCCGGACATTCAGACCCAGGTGGCCAAGAGGGTGAGCGAGAACCTCATCGCCCGCACCAACGTGGAGGTCAGGGTGAAGGACGCCCTGCCGGCCAAGGCCGGGTTTCTCGCCACCCCGATCGCATCCAGTCTCGAGACGGTGACCAATCAGGTCACGCTGAAGGCGGTGGAGTCCAAGCAGTTCGCGACGCTGTGGGTGACGATCAACCGCGCCTCCCACAAGCAGTTGGTGGCCCTGCTGACCGGGCAGCAACAGGGATCCCTCACTTCCAAGAACGGCAAGGTCACCATCGACCTCAGCCAGGTCGAGGTGCAGGCCAAGAAGGCTCTTACCGCCCAGGGCATCACCGTGTTCAACAAGGTCCCGGCGGTCAAGGGACTCGAGTTCGTGCTGTTCCAGTCGAACGACCTGGCCCGCGTCCAGGGCCTGACCCGGTTGCTCAACAAGGTGGCGCTCGTGCTGCCCATCATCACGTTGCTGTGCTTCGCCGGTGGGGTCGTGCTGGCCCGGAACCGGCGCCGCGGGCTGGTGCGGGCCGCGACGGGCCTGGCCCTGTCGATGGCGCTGATCTTGGTGGCCATCTCGGTGGCCCGCAACCAGTACCTGTCCGGTCTGTCCCCGTCACAGTCGGTGGCGGCCAATTCTGCGGTGATCGACACGGTCACCGCGTCACTACGCATGGCGGTGCGGATCATCCTGATCGTGGCGGTGCTCGTGGCCCTGGGGGCCTTGATCGCCGGCAACACGCGGCTCCGGGCCTGGATGGGAACGCGGAACCGTCCGGACTGGATGACCGGTGGGCCGGCCCACGACTTCGTGGCGCGGCACCGCGCCGGCGTCCAGTGGGGCATCCTCGGCGTCGGACTGCTGGTACTGGTGGTATGGACCGACCCCACCACCCTGGTGGCGATCACCGTGGTGCTGATCGCACTGGCCCTGGTCGGGTTGGTCGGCGTCTTCATCGGACGGAATCGGACGCCGTTGACAGCCGGCGCCGGTGCCGGTGGTGGGACCGGACCGGTCGGCGATGCCGGATCGGGTGGCCCGAAGGACGGCGCCACGGGCTGATGCCGCCGCAGTCACGCCGTCGGGAGGACCGGCCCGGCGTCCGGGCGTGGTGGCAGCGCATCGAGCCCATCCGCGCCCTTGCCTACTTCGCGCCCGAGTGCGACGCCGGACTGCGGGCCACCGGGCTGCGGGGGTTCTGGATGGGGTACTTCGCGGCCCGTGTCGCGCCACTGGGTGCCGTGGGGCCTGAGGTGGTCACCGCCACCTTCTTCAACTTCCACCCGGCGATGGTACGACGCTCGATACCCGACGCCTGGACGTTCGCCCTGCCTCCGCAGGTACTACAGGCGCGCCGGGTCGGTGCTGCCAGGGCCCTGCGACGGATCCTCCCCTCAGTCGATCGGGCGGCTCAGGCGTTGGTTCCGTTCCTTCGCCGGGTGGTCGACGCGGCAGACGGGTCGGGCCGGGCACTGTTCGGTGCCAATCGGGAGCTCGGTCGGGCCGATGATCCCGTCGAGGACCTCTGGCAGGCATGCACCTGTCTTCGGGAGCACCGCGGCGACGGCCACCTCGCCGCCCTCACCTCGTCCGGTCTCGACGGGTGTGAGGCGTTGGTGCTGTTCTCGATCTCGGAGGGTCTGCCGGCGTCCATGTTCCATGCCGCTCGGGGATGGTCGTCGGATGAGTGGGAGTCCGCTCTCGCCCGGCTCGAGGACCGCGGCCTCGTCCGCGCAGGGAACCTCTCACCGGCCGGTTTGGACCTGCGACGCTCCATCGAACAGTCGACGGACGATCTGGCCTGGCCCTCCGTTCGCTGCGCTCAGCGATGAGGAATGCCCGGTGGTGTTCCGGGGGCTGCAGCAGATGACCACCGCGGTGATCGACGCCGGGGACATCCGTTTCCCCAATCCGATCGGCCTGCCCCCGCCCGACCCCGCTCGACACCGACTGATACCCGACCGACCGGCGAGTCGACCGGTCGCCGGATCGGCTCAGGCCGCAGAGCCCGGGGACCCGGAGGCCGGAATATCGACAGAGACGGGCGGGCCGGCGGAGGCGACCGGGTCAGCTTCCTCGCCCCACGGGCCGAAGGACGAGGCGATGAAGTCCTCGGTCTCCTGCTGGGCGGCCTGCATCCGCTTTTCGGCCCCCGCGGCCAGCAGCTTCCCCAGCACCGGAATCTCCCAGAGGGACTCAGCGCGCATGATGGCCATCACCACCGGGACCAGGTGCTCTGCGGTGTCGAAGACCACATATCGGGGCAGCCACTGGGGCTCGTACTTGGCGTTGAACCGCCACAGCGATTCGATCTG
>Ga0307373_10009058_pt1 | contig 14973 bp, 16 predicted proteins | sample OX2MG_FD_202534 | JGI IMG/M metagenome (GOLD analysis project Ga0307373, IMG submission 202534) | Soil microbial communities from Risofladan, Vaasa, Finland - OX-2 | ecosystem: Environmental > Terrestrial > Soil > Coastal area > Acid sulfate soil | place: Finland: Risofladan, Vaasa | collected... | reverse complement strand
TATAAGTACGTGGCGCGCCACGAGTCGGTGTTCTGCGAACCGGCGTCGGCCGCGTCGGTGGCGGGACTCTTGAAGTACGGCGTTCCCGAAGGATCCACCGTCGTGTGCGTTCTCACGGGCAACGGCCTGAAGGATCCCGACACCGCGGTGTCGACGGGCGGCACGCCCAGCGTGGTCGACGCGACGCTCGCGGCACTGCTCGACGCGTTGCGCTGACGCTTGACGAGAGCCGAATTGCGGCTACACTGAGGGTTGTCGTTAGTTCGGCCTAGCCGCCGTACGGAACTTCTTTCCCGACGACGTTCCCCTTATTTTTTCTCCGCCCCACTTTTTTGCGGGCGGCGAGAAAGGATTATGCATGGCTCTTAAGCCTTCCCCGGACCGCTCCGATCTTGAATCCAAGACTCGTGAGGATCTTCAGACCATTGCCAAGGTGAAGGGCGTCGACGTCGGCGCCCGAGCGAGCAAGGCCGCTCTCATCGAGGCAATCATGGGCGACCCTTCTCCCGTACCCGCGGCGGCGCCCGTCGCGGCCATGAACGCTGACGCCGGTACTTCGCGCGCGGTTCGTTCGCGTCGCGTGGTCGCGACGCCCGACGACGACTTCGACGATCTCTTGAATGAGTTCGCGGACGAGCCGGTGCTCCCAAAGCCCGCCCCGGCGGTCAGCGCGTCGGCCCCGATCAGTGAGCAAAAGTCCGCGGGAGCGGGCAACGCCGAGGGCGCTGAGCGCCCCGCGCGCGCGTCGAATCAGAGCCAGGCCCGCGCCGAGCGCCAGCCGCGCGACTTCAGCGACCCGGCCGGGCGTAACAACCGACGCAACCGACGCAATCGCAACGGTCGCGAGCGCTTCGCCGGTGAGGCGATGCCCAACGCCGATCAGCCCTACAACGGCGAATTAATTGAAGTCGAAGGCCTGTTGGACCTGCGAGACGACGGGTACGGCTTCTTGCGTACGCGCGGCTTTCACTCGTCGTCGGGCGACGTCTACGTCTCGATCAACCAAGTGCGGCGATACTTCTTGCGCAAGGGTGACTCGATCACGGGCGCGTACCGTCCGGCCCAGTCCAACGAGAAGTACCCCGCCTTGTTGCGCGTGGACACCGTGGCGGGCGTCGACCCCGAGGTCGCGCGCCTGCGTCCTCGCTTCGAGGACTTGACGCCACTCTTCCCCGACGAGAAGCTCAAACTCGAGACCGTCGACGGCAAGTCCGACCTCACCCCGCGCATTGTCGACCTGCTCTCGCCGATTGGCAAGGGACAGCGCGGACTCATCGTCTCGCCGCCCAAGGCCGGTAAGACCACGGTGATGAAACAGATCGCCCAGTCGATCGAGGCGAACAACCCCGAGGTGCACCTCATGGTGCTCCTGGTCGACGAGCGACCCGAAGAGGTGACCGACATGCGCCGCAGCGTGCGCGGCGAAGTCATCTCCTCGACCTTCGATCGACCGGCCGAAGAGCACACCCACGTCGCCGAACTGTGCATCGAGCGTGCCAAGCGCCTCGTCGAGCAGGGCCGCGACGTCGTCATCATGTTGGACGGCATCACCCGTCTGGCGCGCGCCTACAACTTGGCGGCGCCCGCCACCGGACGCATCATGAGCGGTGGCGTGGACTCGGGCGCGTTGTACCCGCCCAAGAAGTTCTTCGGTGCTGCGCGCAACATCGAAGAGGGCGGTTCGCTCACCATCCTCGCCAGCGCCCTCGTCGAGACCGGATCGAAGATGGACGAAGTCATCTTCGAGGAGTTCAAGGGCACGGGCAACATGGAACTCAAGCTCGACCGACGCCTGTCCGAGCGACGCCTCTATCCGGCGATCGACGTGAACGCCTCCTCCACTCGCCACGAAGAACTGCTCTTCCCGCGCGACGTCTTGCCTCAGGTGTGGAAGCTGCGACGGGTCTTGAACGGCCTGGCCGCCGAGGGCCGCGACGCGGCCGGCCTTGAACTGCTGATCGACAAGTTGCGCACCACGCGTTCGAACGACGAGTTCCTGGCCGAGATCGCTCGCGGCCCCGCACCGACCAGCTGATTTCCCACTAAACTCGTACTTCGCACCAAGGAGCACCCATGCAGACCGAAATCCACCCCCAGTACGGCGACGCGACCGTGACCTGCTCGTGTGGCAACACGTTCACGACCAAGTCGACCAAGGCGACGATGACCGTGGAACTGTGCAACGAGTGCCACCCCTTCTTCACCGGTAAGCAGAAGTTGGTGGACACCGGTGGCCGTGTCGAGCGCTTCCAGCGCCGCTACGCCCAAAAGACCAAGGCCCGCCCGCCGAGGGCTTAGGTCCTCGGTCGCGGCAACTGTCGCGTGCGCTCGCTCGACGAGACGCTGGGCGTCCTCGCTGAGGAACTGCACACGGTAGAGGCTGCCCTCTCCGAACCCGACGTCGCCAACGACCTCACCCGGCTACGCGACCTCTCGCGACGCCACAAGGAACTCTCCGAGATCAACGTGGCGTGGACCGAGCTCACCGCGGCTCGCGAGGACTTGCACACCGCGCGCGAGATGTTCAACGCCACCGACGGCGACGACCGCGAGCAGTGGCGCGCCGAGGTCAACGACGCCGAGGCGCGCCTGCCCGAACTCGAAGCGAGGCTCGAGTTGTTGTTGTTGCCCCACGATCCCAACGAGGGGCGCAACGTCATCCTCGAGATTCGCGGCGCGGAAGGCGGCGAGGAGGCGAATCTCTTCGCGGCCGACCTGGCCGAGATGTATCGGCGCTACTGCGCCCAACGCGGCTGGAAGCTCGAGGTGCTCGAGGAGCGCCAGTCCGAACAGGGCGGCCTCGACGAGGCCACCTTCTTGCTCAAGGGCGACGACGCTTGGAGCCGGCTCGAATTCGAAGCGGGCGTGCACCGCGTCCAACGCGTCCCGGTCACCGAAGCCAAGGGCCGCGTCCACACGTCCTCGGCCACGGTGTCGGTGCTGCCCGAGGCCGAAGAGGTCGACGTCGCGATCAACCCGAGCGAACTCAAGATTGACGTCTATCGCTCGTCGGGCCCCGGTGGACAGAGCGTCAACACGACCGACTCGGCCGTGCGCATCACCCACTTGCCCAGCGGCATCGTCGTTTCGATGCAGGACGAGAAGAGCCAGATCCAAAACCGCGCCAAGGCGCTCATCGTGCTTCGCTCGCGCCTGCTCAAGGCGGCCCAGGACGCCCAGGCCAGTGAGTTGGGCGATCTCAAGCGCTCCCAGTTGGGCAGCGGCGGAAGAAGCGAGAAGATTCGCACCTACAACTTCAAAGAGAACCGCGTCACCGATCACCGAATAAACATGACCACTTACGCGCTCGACGCCGTGTTGGGCGGCGACCTCGATCCCTACGTGGACGCGCTGTTGGCCGACAAGCGCGCCCGTCAGCTGGCCGAGAGTGACGGGCGCTAAATCCGCGTTGCTCGCCGAGTTGGTCGCGAGCGGGCTCGAGCGTCGTGAGGCGCGCTGGCTGATGGAAGAGTTCTTCATCGGCGAGGACGTCGACGCGCTCAGGGCCGTGCGCGCGGCCGCCGAGCGACGACTGGCCGGTGAGCCCCTGCAGTACGTCTTGGGACACTGGCCCTTTCGAGACCTTGACCTCGACGTCGATCCGCGGGTCCTCATTCCACGTCCCGAAAGCGAGGAACTCGTCTCGGTCGCCATGGCGCAACTGGCCGCGCGCGACCTCACCTCGCCCTTGATCGTGGATCTGGGTTGCGGCTCGGGGGCGATCGGACTCGCGCTGCTCGATGAGCTCGCTCGTCGTGGCGTGCGCGCGAACGTGATCGCGCTCGACGTGTCGAGCGACGCACTCGACGTCGCGCGGCGAAACGCCCTCAAGCACGGGCTGCACGACGTGTCCTTCGTGCTCTCTTCGTGGTTCGACGAACTCGACCCGTCCCTTCAGGGTCGGGTCGATCTCATCGTCGCCAATCCTCCCTACGTCGGGGCTCGCGAGTACCCGCATCTTGATCGGGTGCTCGACTACGAGCCCCGAGGCGCGCTGGTCGCTCGCGACGACCGCGGCGTGGAGGGTTTCTTAGACGTGGGCCGCATTATCCAAGAAGCCCCCGTCTGGTTGAGTCCCAGGGGCGTGCTCGTCTGTGAGCACGGCGAGAGTCACGGCGAAGCGGCCCAGCGTGTGGCGCGAGACGCGGGTTTTGGCGACGTGCGCGACCTGAAGGATCTCGCCGGCAAGGATCGAATACTGGTGGCCACGAGGTGACGCGACGGCTGAACTTCGACGAGACCGTCGACGCCCTGCGCCACGGACGCGTGGCGGCGGTCCCGACGGACACCGTCTACGGCGTGGCGGCGGGGGTGTGGTCCCTCGTCGGGGTCGCGGGACTCTTTGCCTTGAAGCGACGCCCCCGCGACGTCGCTCTGCCCGTGCTCGTGGCGAGGACCGACGACCTGGCCGAGCTCGACGTGGTCTTCGACGAGCGCGCCCAGCGTCTGGCGAGCGCGTTGTGGCCGGGTGCGTTGACGATGGTGGTGCCCGCGCCGCCGGCCCTGGCCGCGGCGATCGGGGCGACGAATGAGAGCGTTGGGCTGCGCGTGCCTGACGACGAGGTGCTCTTGGCGTTGCTGCGCGAGGTGGGGCCCCTGGTCGTCACGAGTGCGAACGATCACGGCGAAGCGCCGTGCACGAGCGCCGACGAGGTACTCGGGGCCTTCGCGCAGCGCGACGGGTGGGCGGGCGTCTTCGACGACGGACCTCGCGACGGGGTGGTGTCGACGGTGGTGGATCTGACGGGCCCCAAGTGGCGGGTGCTGCGCCGAGGGGCGATTGACGAGGCGTCCATCGAGCGAGCGCTCGCCTAGCGAAACGGCCCATCGCGGCACCGCGAAACGAGGGCGAAGGCGCAGCGCGATGCGTGCGGCGCGTACTGGAAGGTCGGGCCGTGGCTAGAGAGTGAGTAGCGACTCGCGCACGACGCCGCGGCGTCCGATGAGTTCGCTCTGCTCGGCGTTGAGCATGAGTTCGACATCGTCGCTGTGGCACCACCGTCGACGTCCGTCGTCGAAACGACCCGCCGCGATGAGGCGAAGCGGCGCCCCGTCTCGAGCGTGGGTGACGGTGTAGGACTCGACCGTGACCTCGCCGTCGTCGCTGGTCGTTTGACAGACTCCTTGCGCGTCGACGTCGCTTTGGACGTCGTGCCAAGCGAAGCCTCGAGCCGGCGGTGTCGCGGCGTACGTGCCCCACGCGTGCTTGGTGGAGAACCAACCCAGTGCGCTCACGAGCCCCTCGCTCGACGGGTCGGCGCGGAGTCGATCCACCATCGTCGCGATGGAGTGAGTGACGTAGTTGTTACCGGGACCGCCAAAGAAGGTCAGACCTCCGGTGACGGTGGGCACCCTCGTCGGGTCGAGCGCGTCGATGCCGATCACGTCGCTCGCGCACTGCACCACCGTCGGAAAACAGCTGTAGAGGTCGAGGTGGCTTAAGCGATCCTCCCTCGCGCCACTGCGAAGTAACGCGGCCCAGACGGCGCGCATGGCGGGGGAGTCGGCGAGATTGAGGCGCTGGGAAACGTACCAGTGGTCGTTCGCCTCGGCGCCGGCCTGGGGAAAGACCATTCGTTCGGCCGCGACGCCCTTGGCGCGAGCGTTCTCGTAACTGGTCATGATGAAGGCCGCGCCCATGTCAACGGGCAGGTTCGCCACGAGCAGCTTCGTGTAGGGGAAGGAGACCATTCGATTCGTGGGACTCGCCGTGACGATGGCGGCCGCGTCGGGCGCGTCGCGCAGCCACGCGTAGGGGTTCAGCGCGGCGACGCGCGCGAAGTTACTCCAGAGCGCTCCCAGGCGAGCACGGTGTTCGTCCATCGTCCAGCCGCGCGCGTAGCGCCGCGCGTTTTCAAAGAGCGGGTAGACCTCGACGGGCCAGTGAAGGCCCTGCTCGTACTCTTCTTTCGTGAGGGGCGCTCGCTCGTCCTCGGTCGCCGGGGGCCGAGGTGTGCCCTCGGGCTGGTCGGGCCAGTTGAGTTCTCGGCCCTCGCGCCGGGCCAGCGCGTGGGCGTGCATCGCTTCGGCGCCGACGACCGCGACGCAGTTGACCTCGCCCGAGGCAATGCGTCGGGCGCTGTCGTGCACCAGTTTTTGCGGCACGTTGCCGCCCGTCGGCGTGAGCCTGGTCACGGGCGTCGAGAGGCCGAGGCGCTCGGCGACGAGCGCCGCCGGATCTGCCGGGTGCCACGTGAAGGATTTGATGGCCGTTAGTTCGTCGAGATCACTCAGCAACGACTTCGACGCGTTCGTGTCGGCTTGCGCGATTTCGAGGGCCTCCGCCATCAGGTCAAGGGGGGTCGGCGCGCTCTCGAAGGTCTCGTCGTGGCGAGCTCGACGCGTGACCTGTCCGACGCCGACGAGCACGGGGGTGCGCGGGTCAATGTTCACCTACGAAGTATGGCGCGAGCACTGAAAGAGACCGGTGAGGCCCAGTAGGGTGGAGTAGATGCTTATCGCCCTGGGCTCGGATCACGCGGGCTACGACTTGAAGCAACTGCTCGGTGCAGCGCTGCGCGATTGGGGACACGAGACCTTGGACCTCGGCACCGACAGCGCGAGCGTGTCGGTGGACTACCCCGACTTCGCCAGTGCCGTAGGACGCGCGGTCGTCTCGGGGGAGGCCGATCTGGGTGTGGTGTGTTGTGGCTCGGGAATCGGCGTGGGAATCGCCGCCAACAAGGTCAACGGGGTTCGCGCCGCCGTCGTCCACGACGTCACGTCAGCGCACCTCGCGCGAGAGCACAATCACGCCAACGTTTTGGCCCTGGGTTCGCGTTTGACCGGCACGAGCGTGGCCCTGGAGTGCCTGCGCGCCTGGCTCGAGGCGACGCCCGAGCTTCGTCATCAGACCAGAATCGACAAACTACGCGCGCTCGAAGTTACGCGCGATAACGAAAGGTAAGCGATGAAGTCTTCGCCGATAGATAAGTGGATCACCAACGACGACGAGGTCACCGTTTTGCTACGCCGCGAGTGGGAGCGTCAAACGACGACGATCCAACTCATCGCGAGCGAGAACTTCGCCTCACCGGCCGTGATGGCCGCGGCGGGCTCGGTACTGACCAACAAGTATTCCGAGGGGTATCCCGGGCGCCGCTACTACGGGGGTAATCAAATCGTCGACGAGGTCGAAGACCTCGCGCGCCAGCGTCTGACGGCGCTCTTTGGCGCCGACCACGCCAACGTCCAACCCCACAGCGGCGCGAACGCCAACGTCGCGGTGTACCAGGCCCTGCTCGACGCCGGCGACACGATCCTCGCGATGCGCCTCGACCAGGGCGGTCACCTGACGCACGGCTCGCCGGCGTCGATGACCTCCAAGATCTGGAACTTTGTCTCCTATGGCGTCACGCCTCGTTCCTACGACCCCGACGTGCCCGGCGAGATAATTGACTTTGACAACGTGCGCTCGCTCGCCCTCGAGCATCGCCCGCGTCTCATCGTCGCAGGCGCCACCGCCTACGCACGACGCATCGACCCGGCGCCGTTTCGCGAGATCGCCGACGAAGTCGGAGCCCTGTTGATGTTCGACTCGGCCCACGTGGCCGGGCTGGTCGCGGGCGGTTCGCACCCCGATCCCGTCCCCTACGCCGACGTGGTCGCCTTCACGACGCATAAGACCCTGCGCGGCCCGCGCGGCGGAGCCATTATCTGTCGAGAGGAGCACGCGAAGAAGATCGATACCGCGGTCTTCCCCGGCCAGCAAGGAGGGCCCCTCGAACACGTAATCGCCGCCAAGGCCGTGGCGTTTCGCGAAGCAGCGCAGCCGAGTTTCTCGCTCTACACCGAGCAGATCATCGCCAACTCCCGAGCCTTTGGCGCCGCGCTGGCGAGTGAGGGCTTTCGACTCGTGTCGGGCGGCACGGATAACCACATGTTGTTGCTCGACCTTCGCGAATTCGATCCGGAACTCACGGGCAAGCTGGCCCAGGAGACGCTCGATCGAGCCGGCATCACGACCAACCGCAATCAGATCCCCGACGATCCACGTAGCCCCTTCATCACGTCGGGCCTGCGAGTGGGAACGGCGGCCGAAACCACGGCCGGCATGCGCGAGGGCGAATTCGCCGAGATTGCCTCGCTGATGGCGCGTTCGCTTCGCGAGCGTGATGACGAGTCCGCGGTCGCTCGAGTGCGAGCCGAGGCGGCCACGTTGTGCGCGTCGTTCAACCCCTACGCCAATTTCGTGAGTTAGAGCGTGGGCCACCTCGCCCTCTACCTCGCGCTCGCCGCGGTGGCGGCGGCGGTGACGCTGGTGGTGAATGGCCCGGCTCGACGGATCTCTCTCCAGGTCGGCTACACCGCCCAGCCCGATGAACGAAAGGTCCATCAGCGAGTGACGCCCTACGGCGGCGGCGGCGCGATGTTCGTCGGACTGTGCGTCTCCTTGATCATCGCCGAGGCCGTGCCGACGACCCGTTCGGTCATCGATTCTTCGCACGAGACGCTCGGCGTGTTGCTCGCCGCGATGGTGATCTTCGTCGTGGGCGTCCTGGACGACTTTCGAGAGATGAGCGCTCCGGCCAAGGTCGCCGGACAGTTCCTCGCCGCCTCCATCCTCTACTTCAGCGGCGCGACGATGTATCAGTTGAAACTCCCCTTCGCTGGCTTCGTGGTCTTGGGACCATCGATCCTGCCGATCATCACCGCCGTGTGGGTCGTGGCCCTGTCCAACGCCGTCAACTTGATCGATGGCCTCGACGGGCTCGCCGCGGGCATCGTCGCGATCGCTTCGGGCACGCTGTGCGTGTACGGGCTTCGCCTCGAGGACCTGGGACTGCTGCCCATCAGCAACGTGGGGCCACTCGTCGCGGCACTGACCTGTGGGATCTGTCTGGGGTTCTTGAAGGACAATTTCCACCCCGCGAAGCTCTTCATGGGCGACGCGGGGGCGCTGATGCTCGGACTCTTGATGAGTGCTTCGACCATGGTGATCGGGGGACGAACGCCTCCGGCGAGCGGCGTGACGTTCTTCTTCTTCGCGCCGCTTTTGATCCCCGTCTTCATCCTGGGGGTGCCCCTCGCCGACGCGACGTGGGCCTTCGTGCGCCGCACCGCCTCGGGGCAGGGCTTTCACACGCCCGACAAGAACCACATCCACCATCGCCTGATGCGCCTCGGACATGGTCACCGCCGCACCGTGGTGCTGCTCTGGGCGTGGACGGCCCTGTTGTGCGGCTTCGTCTTGCTGCCGCTCTTTGACAACCGAGCCAACGTGTTCATCCCTCTCGGCGTGGCGGTGTTGCTGATCGCCCTCTTCACGTGGTTCAGTCCGCTGCTTAGCCGGCTGCGCCGACGCGAGTTCGAGGATGATTCGGCGAGTGACGACGTGGACGCTCACCGGTGAGCGATCCTTCGGACCAACGTGACCAGGACAAATCAAAGGTCTCGGAACTGCCGGGCCTCGCGGCGTTCGCGACCATGGGCTCGACGATCGCGGGCTGTGAGGCCGTGGGTGTCGTGCTCGGCCTGTGGTTGGACCGCCTCACGGGGCTCGCGCCGGGCTGTCTCGTAATCGGGATAGTGTTAGGGACGGTCGCGGCGGTTCTGAGCGTTTTTCGTCAGGTCCGGCGCTACCTCTAAAATTGATCGTCCGTGTTAGAAAACCTGCCCGCCAACACCCTCCCGCGCCTCCTCCGTCGAACCACCGTTTCGGCCATCATCGTTGGCTTCGTGGGATTCGTCGTCGCCTTGTTCGTCGCCCCGGCGTTCGCGGCGCTCGGCCTGGTCATCGGCGTCGGTCTCGCGATTTTGAACCTGCGTTTCTTGGACCGCCAGGCCGCCAAGGTGGAGCTGCGGGGTGAGCAAAGTTCAAAGGCCGTGCGTCGCCAGCTGGGCGGGCAGACCTCGGGACGCCTGGCGATCGTCACCGTCGTCATCCTTGGCGTCGTTTGGCTGAGCCCCCCTCTGGGAATCGGTATTGTGTCGGGGCTTGTGCTTTATCAAATCGTCTTTGTCGCGAACGTTCTTCGTGTCGTGGCGGGTCAAGGAGGACCAGAGTGAAGACGTTGTGGGCGGTGAAGGTGATCCATGTGGGCGAGCACCCCACGGCATCACTCTTGGGCCTTCGCGTGGACACCGACATCGTCACCTCGACCCTGCTGGCCGCGGCCATCCTCCTCTTCCTCGGCTTTCGCATGCGCGCCAAGGTCACCGACGGGGTGCCCGGAAAACTCCAACTCTTCTGGGAACTGCTCGTCGAACAGGTGGACGATCTGGCGACCTCGGCGATGGGCCCCAAGGGCCGGCGCTACGTGCCGATCGGCGTCACCCTCTTGCTCTTCATCTTGATCTGCAACTGGATTGGCTTCATCCCCTCGGCGATGCACCCGGGCGTGTCCGGCGAGATTCTGCCCGCGCCCACCAGTGACGTGAACCTGCCCCTCGCGATGGCGCTCATCGTCATCCCCTGGGTGCACATCGAGTCGATGCGCGCGCGTGGCATCAAGGGCTACTTCAAGCACTACACGCAGCCCTACGCCGCCTTGGCTCCCATCAACGTCATCGAAGAGATCACCAAGCCCATCACGTTGACCTTCCGTCTCTTTGGCAATCTCTTCTCGGGCGGGCTCATGATCGCGGTCATGACCACCTTGCTGCCCATCTTTGTCGTGCCCTTTGGCGAAATCGTTTGGAAGCCCTTTGACCTCGTCATCGGGGCCATCCAGGCGTACATCTTCATGTTGCTCACGATCCTCTACTTCGCGTTCGCGACCTCTCACGAGGGCGAAGAGGAGCACCACCATCACGAGCTTCACGAGACGTCTCACTAAATCCAACCCAGGAGGAAATGAATAATGGCAACTACAGACACAGTCGCGAGCGCAGTACGCATCGCGGGTGCCCTCGTCGGCGGCGGTCTCGCCCTCGGTGGCGGCGCGATCGGTGCGGCGATCGGTGACGGCTTGGCCGGTAGCCAAACGATCGCGGCGATTGCTCGTCAGCCCGAGATCGAGAACAAGGCCCGTCAGTACTTCTTCTTGACGGTGGGACTGGTGGAGGCGATGTACTTCATCAACCTGTTGTTCATGGTCGTCTTCGTCTACGTCTTCAAGGCGCAGTAGCTCAGAGCGTTGGCCCTTGGCCAGTCGGTCCCTCAGTAAGAAAGTAGGTCTCTCGAGATGATTGCGACGTCGGTCTTCCTCATACCCAACGGCACGTTCGTCGTGGAGCTGTTGGTCGTGTTGGTGATTTTGTATCTCATGACGAAATACATCCTGCCGCCCTTGAACCGGGCGCTCGAGGGCCGTCAAGAGAAGATTCGCCAATCGCTGGCGTCGGCTGAAGCGGCCCGCGCCGAAGCGGCCTCGGCCGGTGACGAACGCGCGCGTCTCTTGGGCGAGGCTCGTGATCAGGCTCGTTCGATCGTGGAGAACGCGCAGGCGACCTCGGACCAGGTCAAGGCCGAGGCCGGCGCACGGGGCCAAGCCGAGTACGACCGGATCCTGGCCAACGCCCAAAGTGAGGTGGCGGGCGCGCGTCAGCGCGCCGTCGACGAAGCCTCGGCCCGCGTGGGCGAGATCGTCTTTGAACTCGTCACGAAGATCGTCGGTCGCGAAGTCGACCAGAGCGCGCACCAGGACCTCGTTCGCGAGGCCGTGAGCGCCCTGCGCGGCGAAGCGCTGAAGGGAACGGACCGCTAGACATGCTGGCTCAGCTCGAAGGGTTCGCCTTCGCTCAACTCAGCGCGCTTGACGCGGCGTCACTCGACGTCGCGGTGAGCGAACTCGCGGCGTTGGAGCAGACGATTGGGGCGAGTCCCGAACTTCGGGCCCTCCTCGGCGACACTTCGATCAACGGCGTCACACGCGCCGCGATCTTGTCGGACCTCCTGGCCGACAAGGTGCGCGCGAGCACCTCGCGAATGGCCGCCTACGCGGCCGAGCACGTGCCGGCCCCCGAAGTCGTCTCGACCATCGGGCTCTTGGCGCACTTCGCGCGCCTGACGCGCGTCAACGCCACGGTGGACTTCGCGAGCTTGAGCCTCTTGGAGGCGCGACGTCGCGTGAACGGCTTCGCCGACGCCCTGCTCGCGAGCGTCGACGTGGCCAACTTCGCGTCGATCGAAAGCGAGCTCTTCGAATGGGCTCGCGTCATCGAGCACCACGACGACCTGCGACGGCTGCTCGTTGACCTTGACGCCCCACTCGAAGTGCGCCTCGGGACGAGCGAAGAGTTACTCGCGGGACGCGTGAACGCGACGACGCTGGCCCTGGCGCGATTCGTCATCATCGGCGGACGACCCCGCGACGTGGTGGGAACCCTCGACGCGCTCGTGATCTACGTGGCCGCCCTGCGCGACTGGCGTGTGGCGCGCGTGCATTCGGCGCGCGCCCTCGACGAGGAGAGTCGCCGCGAACTCGTGAGTTCCCTCACCGCCCTGACCGGCAAGTCGGTCGAGCTTCAAGTCGACGAGGACGAGCGCCTGCTCGGCGGCGTGCTCGTCGAGATCGGCGACCTGCGACTTGACGCGACGACCCTGGGTCGCCTCGGCGCGCTGCGCGAGAGCGTGACCTCATCGCATTTCTTTGAATCCGCATTAACTTCAAACGACTAACAGAAGGAACCTGATGACCGAGCTCATGATCAGCGCCAGCGAGATCACCGAGGCGCTTCGCAAGCACGTCTCTGAATTCAACCCGACCCTCGCCGCCGAGCAGGTCGGGCGCGTGGTCGAGGTCGGCGACGGCATCGCGCGCGTCTCGGGTCTGCCCTCGGCCAAGGTGAACGAGCTGCTCGAATTCGAAGACGGGACCGTGGGCCTCGCGATGAACCTCGACGAGGAGACCATCGGCGCGGTCGTGCTCGGATCGGTCGATCACATCGAAGAAGAGCAAGTCGTGCGCTCGACGGGACGCATCCTCTCGGTGCCCGTGGGCGACGCACTGCTCGGGCGCGTCGTGAGCGCCTTGGGCGAGCCCATCGATGGCAAGGGGCCCCTCGCCAACACCACGATGCGTCGTATGGAGATCCAGGCGCCGGGCATCACGGGCCGCCAGCCCGTGGGCGAGCCGCTCCAGACGGGCATCAAGGCCATCGACGCGATGGTGCCAATCGGTCGCGGCCAGCGCGAGCTCATCATTGGCGACCGCAAGACCGGCAAGACTACCGTCGCCATCGACACCATCTTGAATCAAAAGGGCAAAGGGGTGAAGTGCATCTACGTCGCCGTGGGCCAGAAGAACTCCTCGGTCGCCCAGACCGTGAAGACCCTCGAGGACTTCGGGGCCATGGAGTACACCGTCGTCGTCGTCGCCTCGGCCGGGGACCCCGCGCCCTTTAAGTTCCTCGCGCCCTACGCGGGCTGCGCCATTGGCCAGGAGTGGATGGAAAGCGGGCAACACGCGCTCGTCGTCTACGACGACCTCTCCAAGCAGGCCGAGGCGTACCGCCAGATCTCCTTGCTGCTTCGTCGTCCGCCGGGCCGCGAGGCCTACCCCGGGGACGTCTTCTACCTGCACAGTCGTTTGCTCGAGCGCGCGGCGAAGTTGAGCGACGAGTTGGGCGGCGGTTCGCTGACGGCCCTGCCGATCATCGAGACCAAGGCTGGCGACATCTCCGCCTACATCCCGACCAACGTGATCTCCATCACCGACGGCCAGGTCTTCTTGCAGGCCGACCTCTTCTACTCGGGCATGCGACCCGCGATCGACGTGGGCAACTCGGTGTCGCGCGTCGGTGGCGCCGCGCAGATCAAAGCGATGAAGTCGGTGTCGGGTAGCTTGAAGATCGACCTCGCCCAGTTCCGTGACCTCGAGTCCTTCGCGACCTTTGGCTCGGAGCTCGACAAGACCTCCCAGCAACAGCTCGACCGCGGCTATCGACTGACCGAGCTCTTGAAGCAGGGCCTCAACTCGCCGATGCCCGTCGAAGAGCAGTGCGTCGTCGTCTACGCCGGGACCCGGGGATGGCTCGACACCGTGCCCGTCGCCGACGTGCGTCGATTCGAGGCCGAACTCCTGACGAATTTCCGCGCGAAGCACACCGACCTCTTGGGTCAGATTCGTGACCAGGGAACGCTGCCGGACACCGAAAAGATGGACGCCGCGATGCGTTCCTTCCTCGACGGCTTCGCGCCGAGCAACTAAGTCAGTCGATCTAGGGGAAAGGAGGGACCATGGCGGGCGGACAAGAACGAGTACTTCGGCGTCGCATCAAGTCGGTACAGGCCACGCGCAAGATCACCAAGGCCATGGAGCTCATCGCGGCCTCGCAGATCCCTCGGTCCCAGGCGCGAATCGTGGCCAATCGCCCCTACCGCGACGGCATGCGCCGCATCATCGTCGAAGCGGCGCTCGGCGACCCCGCCGGCGCGGCGAAACTGCTCGCGACGCCCGAGAAGGTGGACACGTGCGTGGTGCTCGTGATCGTGGGCGATCGCGGACTCTCGGGCGCCTATAACTCGTCGACCCTGCGCGCGACCGAGCGCTTGGTGCGCTCGCTCAACGCGCAGGGCACCCAGGTGCGCTTGTTCACGGTGGGCAAGAAGGCGCCGGCGTACTTTCGCTTCCGCGGCCTCGCGGTCGAGGAGAGCTTCGTCGGCTTCGCCGATCGGCCCACCTTCGCCGACGCGCGCCTCGTGGCGTCCAAGGTCGCCGCGCCCTACGTCGACGGCGAGGTCCAACAGATCATGCTGGTCTCGACGCGGTTCTTCTCCTCGGCGCGCCAGTCCGTCGAGACCGAGCAGTTGCTGCCCCTGAGCGTGCCCGAGATGCCCGTCGTCGCCGCGACCAATACCCTGAAGGGCTACACCGAGTTCGAGCCCGAGGCCGAGCAACTGCTCTTCTTCTTGGCGCCGCGCGCGCTCGAGAGCGAGATCTTCTCGGCGCTCCTCGAAGGAGCGGCCTCGTTTCACGTCAGCCAGCAGCGCGCGATGGCGGCCGCGACCGACAACGCCGACGAGCTCGGCCAGACCTTGACGCGCGTGATGAACCGGGCCCGCCAGGACTCGATTACCACCGAGATTAT
>Ga0307373_10009057_pt1 | contig 14974 bp, 5 predicted proteins | sample OX2MG_FD_202534 | JGI IMG/M metagenome (GOLD analysis project Ga0307373, IMG submission 202534) | Soil microbial communities from Risofladan, Vaasa, Finland - OX-2 | ecosystem: Environmental > Terrestrial > Soil > Coastal area > Acid sulfate soil | place: Finland: Risofladan, Vaasa | collected... | reverse complement strand
ACCGCTCCCACGGCGCCGGCGACCGAAGCCTTGAGAAAATCCCTCCGGTCCGAAGCTCGCCGCGAATTGGAATTTGGATCATGCTGGGTCTTCATCGAATAACCTCCTCATGCGCCTACCGTTCGGGGCGGCTGGTGCCAGGCAAAGAGCCTTTGCTGCATTTCCTGGGCCTTCTCTTTATAGGCCGGCATCAAAGCCAGGTTCTTCATTTCGTCCGGGTCCGTGCGCAGGTTGTAAAGTTGCGGCATGTCATCCACGTAATAAATATACTTATAGTCGCCCTGGCGAATCATCGAGCCCGGATGGCGGGTATTCAGGCCATGTTCGGCAAAAATCGTGGTCTCCTCGGTCCGACCGGGCTCGCGCAGGCTGGACACAAAGCTGGTCCCGTCAATCCCGTTTGGTGTTGGTATCCCGCACAACTCGGTCAGCGTCGGCAGCACCTGCACGTGGCTTACGGGAGTTTTACACCGGCTGTTGGCGGCGGTCATCCCCGGCACACGGAACAGCAGCGGAACTCCCACGGAGGGCTCGTAGAAAAAAGATTTTTGCCACAACCCGTGCGAACCGAGCATATCGCCATGGTCGGCGGTATAAAGAACGATCGTATCTTCTTCCAGGCCCAGATCTTTCAAGGCTTGCAGGACCTGCCCCACGCAGTCATCCGTCTGCGCCAGGCTGGCGTAGTACATGGCCATCCTGCGCTTCGCTTGCTCAGGATCTCTAACTTCCGGAGCCGCCCCATTGTATTCGATATGTTCACGGACCAAACGGGGCACCGTCGAGAGATCCACCTTGCCCCACGTCGCCGGCAGCTTCATGTCCGGGACGCGAAACATCTTCGCAAACCGCTCGGCGGGCGTGAAAGGGTCATGAGGTTTCAGGAACGAAGTCACCAGCAGGAAGGGGCTCTTCTTGCCGAAGTTCTTCAGGAACCGGATGGACTCCCGGGCAACGAACTCTTCAAAGTGGTCCCTCTCCGCCAAACCTGAAACGCGGCCTCTTGTTATGTATCCTTCCCGATCATCCACCTCAATAAATCCCGTCCAGGGATCGCCGTAATCCCGCCATAAATCATCGATCTGGGGCAGGCCGGAACCCGAGTTGGGATAGATAATTTCTTCGGCGCGAATTTTTGTTTTGGGTCCCAGGTACTGGTACCAGTCGTTGAAGTCCAGCTTGTACTCAAACCCGTGGGTCTGCGCATCCACGAAATGCATTTTGCCGATCAGCCCCGTCATGTAGCCGGCTTGCCCAAAGGCGTGGGCGATCGTTTTATACTCGGAAGGCCACGGAGTGGAATTGTCGTAGGTCTTGTGATGGTGGTCGTAAAGGCTTGTCATCATGGAGGCCCGGGAAGGGACGCAGACCGGGTCTGCGCAAAAGGCATGATCAAAGCAGACCCCGCTTTGGGCGAACTGGTCGAGATTGGAGGTTTTCGCAACCGTGTCCCCCAGAAATCCAAAAGCATCGTGCCGATGCTGGTCTGACATCATTAACAGAACGTTTTTAGGCTTACCGTTTGACCGCGAGCCCCTCTGGGCCGCCATGCCCAGCGGCCCTTCGAGTGCTACGGCTTGCGCCAGTCCGGCGCCCGCCGTGAGTGCCCCCAGAAATCCTCTGCGGTCCAGATTCGACATAGCACCTTCCTTGCCACTTGTTTCAGTGGCTGACCTTACCTGAAGCACGGCGCGAAAACGATTTGGGTTCGCCCCGGATTTTCATCGAACAAGCTCTTCATGCGCCTGCCGTGCGGGACGGCCGGTGCCAGGCAAAGAGCCTTTGCTGCATTTCCTGGGCCTTCTCTTTATAGGCTGGCATCAAGGCCAGATTCTTCATTTCGTCCGGGTCTGTGCGAAGGTTGTACAGCTCCGGCATGTCGTTGACGTAATAGCAATATTTGTAATCGCCCTGTCGTATCATAAATCTGGGCTCCCGGGTATGGAGAGCGAATTCCGCGAAAACCGTGGTCTCGCGCGCCTGCTCGGGATGGCGAAGATCCTGGGTAAAGCTCACGCCGTCGAGCCCGGACGGAACTGGCAATCCACACAATTCCGCAAGCGTGGGCACGACCTGAATCAGGCTCACAGGCGTTTTGCACTGAACGTTTTCCGGCGTCAGCCCTGGAACGCGGCAGATGAGCGGCACGCCAACCGAAGGCTCATAAAAAACAAATTTATCCCAGAGACCGTGGCGGCCAAGCATCTCCCCATGGTCAGCGGTATAGAGAATGATGGTGTCATCTTCGAGACCTAATTCGCGCAGGGTGTGAAGAACTCTGCCGATGCAGTCGTCCGTCTGCGCCAGTTGGGCGTAATACATGGCAATGCGAATTTTGACATTCTCCGGATCGCGCAACTCGGGCGTGACGTGCGGCCATTCGATTTCTTCGCGGACGACTCGCGGCACCGTGGAAAGATCCACCTTGCCCCATGTGCTGGGCAGTTTGATATGGGCCGGATTGTACATCCGCGCGAACCGCGCTGCCGGCATGAAAGGATCATGAGGCTTGAGGAACGAACTGACCAACAAAAAGGGATTGTCCTTCCCGTACTTTTCGAGGAATCGGATTGTCTCCCGCGCGACATAGCTCTCAAAATGGTCCTCTTCGGCTAAGTGCGAGACGCGTCCTAAGGCGACGGCCCCCTCGCGATCATCGTCGATTCGGGAACCAGCCCAAGGATCGTGCTTACCGTTAATCTCGGGAATCTCAGGCTGTCCTGCGCCGTTATTAGGAAAACCCAGTTCATCCGCCCAAATCTTTGCCTTGGGGCCGAGATACTGGAACCATCCGTTAAAGTCCAACCGGTAATCAAAGCCGTGCGTTTGGCCATCGTCCATGTGCATCTTGCCTATTGCCGACGTGATGTAACCCGCATCTTTGAAGTAGTGAGCCATCGTCTTGTAACGATAAGGCCACGGAGTACCATTGCTGGTCGCCCCGGTATGGTGGCCGTACAGGCCGGTAAAGAGGGAGGCTCGCGAGGGCAGGCAAACCGGGTCGGTGCAATAGGCGCTGTCAAAAAGGACCGAACTGCGTGCCAGCGCATCCAGATTCGGAGTGTGCGCCACGGCATTTCCCCTCACACCAAACGCGAAGGGATCGTGCTGGTCGGACATGATCAGAAGGACATTCTTCCGTTTACCCTTCGACCGCGAAATTGCCTGGGCTGCCATGCCCAGCGGCCCTTCGAGTGCTGCGGCTTGCGCCAGTCCGGCGCCAGCCGTGAGCGCCCCCAGGAATTTTCTTCGGTCCAGATTCGACATACCACCCTCCTCGCTGCTTGTGGCAGTGGATGACTTTACCTGAAGCGCACCTCAAGAACGATTTCGGCTCGCCCCATCTTTTTATCGAACAACCTCCTCAGGCGCCTGTCGTCCGGGGCGGCTGGTGCCAGGCAAAAAGCCTTTGCTGCATTTCCTGGGCCTTCTCTTTATAAGCCGGCATCAAAGCCAGGTTCTTCATTTCGTCCGGGTCCGTGCGCAGATTGTACAACTCCGGCATGTCGCCGACATAATAACAGTATTTGTAGTCCCCGTGACGAATCATAGAGGCCGGATGGCGGGTGTTAAGATTATGTTCGGCAAAAATCGTGGTTTCCTCGGTTCGCGCCGGCTCCCGCAGGTTGGCCACAAAGCTGGTCCCGTCAATCCCGCCTGGTGTTGGTATCCCGCACAACTCAGTCAGTGTCGGTAGCACCTGCACATGGCTTACGGGAGTTTTACACCGGCTGTTGGCGGCGGTCATCCCCGGCACACGGAACAGCAGCGGAACCCCCACGGAGGGCTCGTAGAAAACGCCTTTCCCCCACAACCCGTGTGCGCCGAGCATGTCGCCATGGTCGGCGGTATAGAGAACAATGGTATCTTCTTCCAGGCCCAATTCTTTCAAGGCCTGCAGAACCTGCCCCACACAGTCATCCGTCTGCGCCAGGCTGGCGTAATATGAGGCCATCCTCCGTTTCGCCTTCTCCGGGTCTCGCAACTCCGGGGTTGCCCAGTTGTATTCGATGTGTTCCCGAACAGAGCGGGGCACCGTCGAGAGATCCACCTTGCCCCACGTATCGGGCAGCTTCATGTCCGGGGCGCGGAACATCTTAGCAAACCGCTCGGCGGGCGTGAAAGGGTCGTGCGGCTTCAGGAACGAAGTCACCAGCAGGAACGGGTCCTTCTTGCCGAAGTTCTTCAAAAACCGGATGGACTCCCGTGCAACGAACTCTTCAAAATGGTCCTTCTCCGCCAGGCCTGAAACTCGCCCCACCAGCGTGTACCCTTCGCGATCATCCACCTCGATGTTGCCTGTCCAGGGGTCGCCATAGTCCCTCCACAAGTCGTCAATCTGGGGCAGACCCACACCCGAGTTCGGGTACCTAACTTCTTCGGCCCTCAACCTGGTTTTGGGTCCCAGGTACTGGTACCAGTCGTTGAAGTCCAGCTTGTACTCAAACCCGTGGGTCTGCGCATCCACAAAATGCATTTTGCCGATCAGCCCCGTCATGTAGCCGGCTTGCCCAAAGGAGTGGGCGATCGTTTTATGCTCGGAAGGCCACGGAGTGGCATTGTTGTAGGTCTTGTGATGGTGGTCGTAAAGGCTTGTCATCATGGAGGCCCGGGAAGGGACGCAGACCGGGTCTGCGCAAAAGGCATGGTCAAAGCAGACCCCGCTTTGGGCCAGCTTATCCAGATTGGGGGTTTTCGCGACCGTGTCTCCCCGAACTCCCAAAGCTTCGTGCCGGTGCTGGTCGGACATCATTAACAGAACGTTTTTAGGCTTACCGTTTAACCGCGAGCCCCTCTGGGCCGCCATGCCCAGCGGCCCTTCGAGTGCTGCGGCTTGCGCCAGTCCGGCGCCCGCCGTGAGCGCCCCCAGAAATCCTCTCCGATCCAGATTTGACATACCATCCTCCTTGTCAACCGTGTTACCTGCTGATCCACGTATACATCTTCGCGTTTCCGGCATTGTCGAACCGGAAGGTGCTGCGTGCCGAAGCATCAAGAATGGGCGTGTGCACCACGAGGTCCCCGTTCACGCCGAGGGCGAAAGGGGCGTTTGGGCCGGATCTGAGCGGAAGAACGTTTTCTGACCTTTGGCTCGCTCCTTCTTAACTGCGCTACTTCTCGCAATGGCTCTTTGCCCAAGAGTTAACCAAGCCCCTTGGACTCGGAGCATGGCGCCGGGAGAGAAGAACCCTCTGCGGGTTATCCTACGGATTTCCCCTCCCGGACGACCATTATACCGCCTGGCTAAAAGCTCAACTTCAGAGCCATCTGGATAACCCGAGCCGAAGCAGCACCGCTGATAATGCCAGCATTCGCTGTCCCGATTGTCGCGTTGGGGTCTCCAAAATTGACATGATTGAATGCATTGAACATCTCGGCCCGATACACTAATCGAAACCGCTCCCCAATGGGGAAGATTCGGTGGATGCCCATATCCACGTTGAAGGTGCCAGGCCCCACCAGAATTCCGCTGCCGCTGTTCCCGAATGTGTACTGGGCTGGAGCAACGAAACACGCCGTGTCGAAAAAGTGAGTCCGGTCTCTGCTTCCCGAGCTCAGGTTGCCATCACAAACGCGATTGGGACGTTGCGCGCCGCCTCCTGCCGAATTCGAAACGCTTGAGCTCAGTGTTGGGCTGATGTGGTTGCCGCTCATGAATGTCCAGATTCCATCCAGATCCCAGTTTCCAAGCACGGCACCCGCGATTCCATGGTTCGAGTATTTGCGTCCAGTGCCGAAGGGAAGTTCGTAGGTGTGATTAAACACAAGAACCTGGTCTCTGGCATCCGGCGTGGGACCCCACATGCATGATATGCAGCGAGCGTTCTGTGGCGGAAAATTTCCTCCACCGTTAGCATTGCCGGCATCCGACAAGTATTGGGACCAGGTATACGAGACGTTGAAACTCAGGCCTTGTGAGAAGCGCTTCTGGAGCTGGACCTGTAACGCATTATAGCTGGCGTCGCCCGAGTTGCCGCGCACTGTGACGTTGGTGAGGTTCGGATTAATCGTGTAATACGGCCGGCGGGGTCCCTGGGCTCCCGCCCCTGGAAAGGACTGATTGATATTCAGGTTGGCGAGCAGGCCGAGGGTCCTTGTTCTCACATAGGACGTGCTCAGCATAAGGTTCGACGCGAGCTGGCGTTGGATACCGACGCTCATCTGCATCACCTTGGTCGCCTTCAAATTCGGGTCCCAAGCGTTCGGGCTTCCGGTTGAGAGCGCTGCCGTATCATTGGTCGGGATGATGGTGGGCGCCGGCAAGCCATCCATGATGGTAAGCGGCGGAACGCCGTTTTGATCGGTCGAGATCGCCTGATTGGTGAAGAAAGGCAGATTCTTGTAAAGCTGCCCGCCGCCCTGGCCGGGGATTACATAGGATTCGCCGAAACCAGCGCGCAGGACGGTCTTGCGGTCAGATGTCAACGAATAGGCCAGCCCAAACCGGGGTGCCAGATTGTTGGTATCGAAATTGACAAGCCGCCGACCTGCGCCATTGACCCCCGCAACTTCCAGCGTGCCCGTCTGCAAGTTGAGATTTGACCAATGGTTGTGAACGTCATACGGCGGCGAAAAGACGTCATAGCGGACGCCATATTTCACCGTCAGCCGGTTATTCACCCGCCAGCTATCCTGCGCGTAACCCCCTAGCTGCCAGAACCGCATTCCAAAGGTTCCGAACAAGTAGGCGCGCGATACAGCGTCAGGAACTCCCAGTGCGTAATCAGCCAACGCTGTCGCTGAACCGGAGGTCCCCACTTGGCGGGTAAACTGGCCGTTGAAATTATAGGTTCCACGGATGGGAAAGGCTGAATAACCGTTGAATTGATTCCGCAGATAGAGGCCGCCGACCTTCAGCGTATGGGAACCCCTGACCATGGTAAGGTTGTCATCATATTGGTAAGTGGTTGTGTAGCTGTCCTCTGGAAACGTGTTGCTGTCTCCGATGGTCTGGAAACCCGAGACGACGAACGCTGGCAAACCGCCCGACTTATCGCTGATGTTGATTCCGGGGATGCCCAAGGCTGCTGCTGAATTGAAGGGAGTGTCGGTCGGGGTGATGCCTAACGTCCATCTCAAGACGCCTACCTGCAGGTCATTCACGGTTGTGGGACTGATCATTTTCACATAGTCGATGGTCGCCGACTGATTTTGCATGGGAGCCGTGTAGCCGCTGTCACCAATAATACCGATGTAGGGCCCCACCGGGATGCTTGGGTTGGCCGGTGCGGGCAGTGGACCAGGCTTGGATTCGACGGACCGGATAAAACTGTATTTCGCGAAAATTCGGTCTCCAGTACCCAGGTTCTGATCGACGCGAACGTCGTATTGATTGATGTTTTGAACGTCAGCGCCATTAAAAGTGAAATTGTTTGTTTTTCCCGAGTTGGTCGGGGTAGGCAAAAGGGTCATCAACTTGACCGCCGCGGGATCCAGCATCCCGGAGGGGATTATGTTGCCCGCAAAGGGGTCGCGCAGGCCGTTCGTGACGCTATAGGGGTTGTAAATAGTGCTTCCCAGCCCGCTGAAGTCACCTGTTTCAATCATGGTGCGTTGCGCGAGAGTGGGAATAGTGGACGTGACCGTGCTCGGTTCGGCCTCGCGAGTTCCCTGGTAATCCCCGAAGAAGAACGTCTTGTTTTTCCGGATCGGACCGCCAAATGTTCCTCCAAACTGGTTGTAATGAAAGGCGGGCCGGGGCAGACCTTGAAGATTATTGAAGAAGTTGTTGGCGTTCAAGGATGTGTTTTGAAGATATTCGAAGACGTCTCCATGATACTGGTTTGTTCCCGACTTGGTTTCCACGATGGTCACGGCGCCTGCTGATGCTCCATACTCCGCATCAAAATTGCTGGTCAGGACGTTCATCTCCTGGATTGAATCCAGGACAGGGTTCATCACCAGAGTGTTGAGCCAAAGACCGCGATTAAACAGGCCGTCGAGAAGGTAGCTGTTGTTCTGGGCACTCGATCCATTCACGCTGTAGTTGACGCTGCCGAGAGCGGCGTACACACCGGTCCCCGTATTGCTGGATGATCCCGCATGTACTCCTGGAGACTGCAAAAGCAGCGAGGTGAATACCCGGCCGTTAAGCGGCAATTGCTGCACCTGCCGGTTGGTTACGGAATACGAAACGGTTCCGGTTTGTGCCTGCAGCAGGGGCGCGCTGGCGTGCACCTGTACGGTTTCCCGCACGTCGCCTACCTTCAATTGCAAATCTGCGGTAACCGTCTCGCCGTAGGGGAGTTGAACACCCGTCCGGACTAGTTTCTGGAATCCGGTGGCTTCCACAGTGACGGTGTAAGATCCGGTCGGAAGATTATCCGCCACATACTCGCCACTGGTGTTTGTGACGGCTGCGCGCTCGAAACCTGTACCCGTGTTGGTGAGCGCAATTTTTGCATTGGGCACCACGGCGCCCGTCTGGTCCGTAACCGTGCCGACAATGCTCCCACTGACCACCTGGGCCCGGCCATATGGAGTTGCAACTAAGACAACTCCTGCCAGAAAACAAATTAGACTGAACACTTTCCATTGGGGCCTCATAGAACTCTCCTTTTTAAGTCTATTGGCCCGACGCTTAAATCCCATTTGCAAAAGGGAAGATTCGGAATCCCAGCGGACTTCCAAATCAATCTCAGAACCTGCGTTTGGGTAAAAAAACTCAGTCGTAATGTCGTCCACGCTTAAGATTCTCCGCCTCTACATGCGGACGAGGGTCTACGCCCTCCACTGTATTACAAGATCTTAAAGTTCTTGTCTTTTAAGCAAGAATTCCCGTCCCGCCGTCTGATAGGCGAAGCATTGTGGACTTCAACGTGCCGACGATCTATCTGGATAATTGCGCTTTGGTTGCGCCTAGGCCACTATGTGCAACCGGCTGGTAACCGAAATCTCTGCCTCAAGTCAATTGCCCGTCCGAACTGTGATGGGTGCAGCGACTTAGCATCTGCCCTCTGCCAGGATTTTTAAAGGTGATGGATGGGAACATATAAACTATTGCGCTGATCACCTTTTCCTTGCTCATACCACAAGCCTTACCGCACGGTGAAGGACTATATATCCTCAGAAATATGGATGTCAAGGGAAAACCTATGACGGCCAAAGCTCCCCAGCATTGTTCCCTTCGTTGCCGCATTAGAGGCTATCCCATTTCCTTTCTTGGCTTTGGCGTCCGCCTTTACCCGCGGTCTCGACCGGAATAACCAAGGTTGTTTTTCACGCTCCTACGACTGGGCAGGCGTCGTTGGGATCATCCGTGGCGCCAGCGGCACCTGATTAAAGTCAATGAAATCCGCCCTATTGCCGGCGCGCCCGTCCACCCAGATTGTTCCATCGGAAGGTAAACGCTTTTCAGCTATTCCCTCGTCGTGATTCCGGTATCCATATCCATTGCGGCGCAACCAGATTGTCTGGCCGCGCGCCCGCTCCCGGGGGGCTCATTGGGCTGCCCGGATTAGCCTTCAATTCCGAATAGGCCTTTTGAACGTTTTCTGGAAAACTTGGGATCAAGGCTTCGATGTCCTGCTGGATTTCTTTAACCTTGTCGGGATAGTCGATCGCCGCATCGTAGCTTTCCGCAGGATCTGCTTCCAGGTTGTACAACTCCGGGTGCGGCAGCATGAAACGCTTCTTTGGCCCGCACGTTCCGCCGAGCCAGTCATTAATATAGATCTCCCCTGTCCCCTGCCCAATCCGAAGCTTCCAGCTACCCTTCCGCGCGCATTCCAACTGTTCTTGATGGCGGGAAACCGCGAAATAGAGGATGGTGCCTCGATTGACGCTCGTGGTCTCTCCGGTCAGGAGTTTGGAAATATCCAGTCCATCGAGTGGTTTCGGGGGAAGCTGCGCCCCACAAAAGGACGCAACCGTGGGCACCACATCAAGGTTAGAACCCCATTCGCTGATGACTCTTCCCGCCGGGATCGTCCCGCTCCATCGCGCGATGAAAGGGACACGGGTACCACCCTCGAAGGTGGTGGCCTTTCGTCCCCGACGGGCTCCGGGACACCCCTGGAACCAGGGTCCGTGATCGCTCGTGAAGAAAATCATCGTGTCACGATCCAGGCCGTTTCGCCTGACTGCCTCTAATATTTCTCCAACGCTCCAATCAATTTCTTCGATCGCATCACCCTGATGGCCGAGCTTGGAATGGCCACGAAAGCGGGGAGATGACCTGGGCGGATCGTGCGGATACGAATAGGCAAGGTAGAGGAAGAAGGGGCTCGCCGCCGAGGCATCAATGAACTTCACGGCTTCTTCGGTGTAATGGGGCGTCAGCAGTTCGCGGTCAGCGTTCTCCTCGGCCACAGTCGTGTCCCTTATCAGGGGCAATGGGTTCATATCAACGCTCCACGGAACTCCAAAGAACGAGTCAAAGCCCCTGTGGGTCGGCAGATACTGCGGCGGGTAACCCAGGTGCCACTTGCCGATGGCCAGCGACTTGTAGCCAGACGTCTTCAGAATATCCGCGAGCGTTTTCTCATCCAGGTCCGTGCCATCGGGCGAAGACGGGCCGTACGCCCCCTCGGTATGGGTTCGGCTGGAGTATCTTCCCGTCAGGAGAGCAGCCCGGGAAGCAGAACAGATCGGATGCGCGGTGTTGAAACGTGTAAAGCGAGCGCCTTCCTTCGCCATCCGATCCAAATTGGGAGTTTTTAAGGATGACCCATAGCAGTGGAGATCGCCGGATCCGAGGTCATCACAGATCATGAGAATGACATTGGGCGGGCGCGTCTTTGATCCCGAGCTGCCGGTATTCGCTGTCTGGGCCTGCGCAGACAGCGAGCCAACAGCCGGTGCAGCCAGCGTGCCCGCCACCGTCTTCACGAATGTTCTCCGGTCCATCTCTTCCCTCCCCTTGGACTTCGTCTCTCCCCCTTAACCGGTTTTGTGGAACGGCTTAATTCTACACACCTCTCCGGCCATTTTTCAGAAGATCAGTCTCAGAGCCAGCTGAATTTCCCGATTAGCAATGGACGTGCTGCCGATCTGGCCGGCCGCCGGATTGCCAATCGTGGATCCTGGCTGACCGAATTGGGGGTGATTGAAGGCGTTAAAGGCTTCGGCACGGAAGTCCAGGTGAGTTGCTTCACCCACCGGAATCCTGAATGACCGGTGGAGTCCAAAATCCAGGTCGTTGATCCCCGGACCCGTCAGGATGTTACGTCCGGAGTTCCCAAACACGTACTGAGCTGGCGCCTTAAAGCAACTGGTGTCGAACCAGGCGCTCAGCGTGGGGTTTGACAACGCGCCATTACAGACGCGGTTCGGCCAGGAACCGTTCCCGGCGTTGGCATTGTCGAAGCTTAGGGTGGGGAAGAAAAGATAGCCCGACTGCGCCGTGTAGATGGCATCCATTTGCCAGGAGCCTAAGAGGTTCGCTCCCCAACCGTGGGATACGAACCGGTGCCCAATTCCTACTGGCAGGTCCCAGGTTCCGGCAAAAGTAAAGCGGAGGCGAGCATCTTGATCGGAAGGACCCATCAGAGAGTTCAGATTGTAGCTGTTCTGAATCCCCTCCGCGCAGCCGTCGCACACATCAAGCGCCTGATTGAACAGGTCCATCGCCTTGCCGTACGTAAATGCGCTCATCAACTGCAAGCCGCTGCTGAACCGCCTCTTCACACTCACAGAAGCCCCTTCGTAGTGGCTTCTGTTCCAAGGTCCTAAGGCGTTTATGGGAGCGTCGGTATATTGTGCCAGAGGCCGGCGGCTGTTGGGAGATCCCGGCCCGTTCGTGAGGGGCTGATTGCCCTGGGTCCGTCCCCAGAGTTTAATGCCGATGTTGCCCACATAACTGGTTTCCAACAGCATGCCCCAAGGCAACTGCTTTTGAATGCTCAGATTCCACTCCTGCACATACGGAGTCGTGTAACGCAGCGGCCAGCTATAGAGCGTTGTGGTCGCCAGAGGGTTCAGAACAAACTGCGAGGGGGCAATGGGAGGCAGCCGGGGAGCTGTCGCGCTAGAACTCAGGACAAAGCCCGTATTAGGGAACAACTGATCGCTGGTAATGCTGGCGCCTCCGTAATTCCAGAACGGCGGGTTAGCCGTCATGCGTTGGGAAACACCCCATCCATTGTCTTGCCCATAAAAAATGCCGTACGCCGCCCGCACGACCAGGTCTTTTGACCACGGAACGCGATAGGCAAGCCCCACCCGCGGCGCGATGTTGTTCTTGTCCATGGTCTCAAGCGCTTGCGGGAAAGCCGAATTCCCGGCAAGGATCAACTGGCCAAAGTAGGAACTGCCGGGATCGAGAATGAAATTTGCCAATTTGTTATGGACTTCCGTATAAGGGAAGAACAGCTCATAGCGCACGCCCAGGTTGAACGTGAGGTTCGGGGTCGCGCTCCAATCGTCCTGGACGTACCCTCCGAAATACTTGCCTCTCTCTACCGTGTCACCGACCGTACCCGTGGTTAGGTTGTTGGCAACACCTAATAACAGGTCAGCCACCGGGCTGCCGGTCCCCGACCTCCCCTGAGGATTTTGAGTGAAAACGCCGTTGAAGGTCATGCCGCCGCGGCCATTGAGAGCTGCGAACGTCGTCGGGCGGATGAACATGAACTCGCCCCCGAATTTCAGCATATGTCGTCCCATCGACTTCGTGACATTGTCATCGATGCCCCACGTGCCGGAACTCTTGGTTAAAGGATCATTCGTCAAACCAGGAGTTTGGGCTCCAATCTGGGCGTAGCCCGACACACTGAATGTCGGGATGCTGCTCTTGATCGCTGGATCGAGCATTCCAGGAATGATCTGGTCAAAGGCAAGAGTGGCGTCCTGGTTGATTTCGATCCGGGACCAATTCAGCCGGAACTCATTGACCACAGAGGGACTGAAGGTGTAAGTGAATCCGTATCCGACTCCCCACGAATTGATTTGGCGGAGCACAGCGGTTTGTGCAGGGGCCGGCAGAGGCGGGTTTCCGGTAATGTGATAGCGCGTGAAGGCCAACCGGGCGAACATGCTCGCCTTGTTCGACACCTGTGTATCGCCCCGAAAAATCGCATTGTGGTTAAAGTAGTCTTGCGGCGCATTGTTGACATAGTTGTTCGCCGTGCCGGCCTGGTTCGGGAGCGGATATCGATTGAGAATCGCCTGGCCGATGGAGCTGATCAGGTTCTCTGGGATGGTGTTGTTGGAAAACTGATCGCGGGTGCACACTTTTCCCGTGCTATCGCACGCCGTGGTAAATGGGTTGTAAATTGCGGTTGAGCCAAAGTTGCCGTTCCTCTCTGCCGCCGTAGGAACTGTAGAAACATAGGTATTGGCTTCGGCAACCCCCGTCCCTTCATAGGCGCCAAATATCCAGGCATGGTCCTTTATAATCGGGCCTCCCATGGAGCCCCCAAACTGGTTTTGCACCAGTTGGGGCTTGGCGCCGGAACCGGCAAAAAAGTTTCTTGCGTCCAGGGACTTGTTTCGGAGAAAGTCGTAAGCAGAGCCGTGGATCTGGTTGGTCCCGCTCTTCGTCACAGCCATAACGACGGCCCCTGCCGAGGAGCCATATTCGGCCGAAAAGTTGCTGGTCTGCACGCTCATCTCTTGCAACGCGTCCAGGGGCGGGCGATAGGCGTCACGGGCTCCCACCACCGCGTTTCCCCCAGCGACGCCCGAATCAAGGCCCCGGATGTACGATTGGTTTCGGGCTCCGTCAAGCAAAAAAGCGTTTTGAATTCCCGAGTTGCCATACATCGAGAAGGTATTGTCCCGGCTTCCATGCGAGGGCACCGCTCCGGCAACCAGGTTACCGAGTTCCAGATAGTTCCGCCCAGTAATGGGCAACTGGCGGATCGCCGTTTGATTGAGCGTTTGCGACAGCACCGCCGACTTTTCCTGCAATAGCGGGGTCTGGCCCACCACGGTAACCGTCTGGGTCACCCCACCCGTTTCGAGCGCCAGCTTCAGATTCAGTGTCGAGCCTACGTTGAGGCTAATGCCCTTGTGAACCAGCCGCCTGAACCCGGGAGCCGTGGCGGTTATGTCGTAAGTGCCCGGAGGCAGGAGGGGAGCGGTCGCTGTCCCCACACTGCCGGTCTTGAGCTGTCGCACCACGTTCCCTGTCTCGGCGCCCGTAATGCTCAAGACCGCGTTGGGGATAACAGCCCCGCTAGGATCCACAACGGTGATGTCAATTTCGCCTGTCGAAGTCTGGGCCATCACAGGCTGGCCGATCACAAAAAACAGCAGGATCGTAGCCAGCACGGAGATGCAGGTTCTTAGGAGGTATTTTGTTGTCAAGTCTCTCATTCTTTCACCTTTCGCGGAGACCTGAAAGTGCGCTACTTTGAAATGAGCCACACTTCCAGCCTTGTTTTTGAACCCATACTTTTGACCAGAGGGGAGAGAACCTGACCCAGACGCGAAGGCCTGTCTGATCTATGGCCAGCCAGGCTGAAAGGATTTCTAATCCAGCAGCATGTTCTTGTTTAACATAGGCTGGAAACTACTGTCAATAAACTTTTCTTATAGCTGCCGTCACTTGATAAGGGTTTTCCTCTCTGGTAACCGGCAGAGAAATGGGTCCGGTGATGGCCCGGGGGGGCCGATTGGGACGAGCGGAGACTTGCAAAGGGGAGTCGAGAACGGTCGAAGTCCGGGCGGAGGTGGGCAATCGCCGGTTGCTCGGGAAAACAGCAGGGAGCTTTTTAGCCGCCTGCGAGATCTTTAGCGGAGCATCCTGCCCCTGGTGCGGCTTAAGCTTTCCTTTTCTTCCATCGCGGATATCCTATTCGTGTGCTTTGGCGGCTCACGTTAAGGAGTTTCCCCGATCGACTCCCGTATGGGTCAAACTTCTCCTGCCTCCCCGGCAGAGCCGGAGATCTCCCAAGGGACTAGTGTCGTGTCTCATACATGCGTTGAATAACTGAGGGCGCTCTGATATGCTCTTTCCATGCCGACTGGACGCCCCAAGAAGCCACTGACTTTGACCGACGATGAGCGCGAGAAATTGGAGCAGTGGGCT
>Ga0307373_10009056_pt1 | contig 14977 bp, 11 predicted proteins | sample OX2MG_FD_202534 | JGI IMG/M metagenome (GOLD analysis project Ga0307373, IMG submission 202534) | Soil microbial communities from Risofladan, Vaasa, Finland - OX-2 | ecosystem: Environmental > Terrestrial > Soil > Coastal area > Acid sulfate soil | place: Finland: Risofladan, Vaasa | collected... | reverse complement strand
GCAATCGTCGCGCACACTCATCGCCTCATGCAGCCTTCGGACGTGCAGTACGCTGATTGGATGGCGTCGGGCGATGTGCCGCAGACGTTGGTCGCGATCCTGACCGAGCTCGGCCGCCACTATCTGCCGTGGGTCAGCCGCGCGGCGCAGGACGGCAAAGCGGAGCTGGCATTCGCGAGCGGACAGCGCCAGGTAATCGCGATCACGCCGTTTCTCGCCGAAGCGCGCGCGGCTCTGCTCGGCCGCTACGTGAAGTATCGCTGCGACACACTCGACGCCGTTCTCGCTCGCGCGGGAATTCTTCCGTACTTCGCTGATTACATCGACGATGCCGGCAAGCTGGCGAACTACAAGAAACCTCCGCGTCCCGCTCTCAACCGGCCCTTCGGCCCGCCGTGGGAACGCGAGTAGTGGGCAGCCCGCGCCAGCATCGTCCGCAACCCACGGCCGGCAACTGACTAAAGCGAAAATGCATATCGACATATCCACACGAGAACAGACTGATGGCCGGCGCCAGCGCAGCGAAGCAAGCCGCGAGCGTATCGTACGCGCGATGTTGGACCTCGTCGGTGCCGGCGAGGTTACGCCCAGCGCTGAAGCCGTCGCCGCCCGCGCCGGCGTCGGGTTGCGCACGGTGTTCCGCCACTTCGACAACATGGAAAGCCTGTACCAGCAGATCAACGATGTAATGAATGCCGAGATTCGTCCGGTGGTCGAACGTCCCTTCTCCGCTGGTGAGTGGAAGGCGCAGCTAGGCGAAATGATCGACCGCCGCATCCGCATTTTCGAGCGGATCATGCCGTTCAAGATCGCGGCCGACGTTCACCGGCATCATTCGCCGTTTCTTGCCGGCCAATGGGCCAAGATGACCCGGGAGCAGCGCGCGATCCTCAGCCACCTGGTGCCGACGGACAAGCGCGATGATGCCTGGTTTTTCGAAAGCCTTGATCTCGTTTTGAGTTTTGAGAGCTGGCGGCGGCTGCGCAAAGACCAGCGGCTCTCCGTGCCCCGCGCGCGGCAGGTGCTCGAACGACTGGTCCGCGCGCTACTCAAAGCGCGATGTCCGCGCTAAAGATTCGCGGCAACCGCCTTCTGGTCAATCTCGTCGCTTTGCGCGCCGCAACAATCACCTGCCCGGTCGCGCTGCGCGCTCACGATACTCAACTCGACCGCTCGAAACGAAAGCTTGACGGTGCACGGGATGCTGATCAACTGACTATGTTGCGACTACTCAATTCCAACAGCCGACGGGACATTGAGTCGCCATCTCTCTTTCCAATGCTAGCGCCCGCGCGTCCTCTCACCATCACGGCTGCGGTAGCCGTGGGTGCCCCAGCCTGCGCTTTCCGGTCTTGATGAGCAACGGGGTTGTCGACTAAATCTGTTCCAAAGGGGAAATCAGCAGCACGCGATTATGAATATAACAGACCGATCAGGCGAGGCCTCAATATGGCAGGCGGGGATGACACCGGCGAAAATCCGCACGGTCGTTAAGAGCAATGGCAAGATGCAGACAATCTCGTCCCCGACCTGCCGGAACATCGTTGGCCGCCATTGGCATGGGTGGGCCGTCCAGCTCAGCCTGATATGGCTGTTTGCTCTGGCCGGGTGTGGGGGCAGCGGGAGTGCGGGCTCGTCCGCGAATAAGCCGCGACCTAACATCGTCTTAGTCATAATGGACGACATTGGGATCGACCAGTGGCAGCTATTCGGCTATGGCGGTTCAACTCCCGCGGCCACTCCGAACATCGACGCGATCGCACAGGCCGGGGTCAGATTTCACAACGTCTGGTCGATGCCGGCGTGCTCGAACGGGCGCGCGGCGCTTTTCACCGGCCGCTATCCGTTCCGCACTCAGGTCTTTACCGCGATAGGCAGCAACGACCTCGCGAACTACATGGTCAACCCCAACGAGATAACTCTCCCCAAATTGCTCGAGCGGCGCGGCTACAAGAGCGCACTATTCGGCAAGTTTCATTTGGGAATCCAGGGCAACAACCCCTACGGCTACGGCATGGTGCACGCGCTGGGATTTGACTATTTCGAGGGCTGGCTGGACGCAACCGGCGACCCCTCGTCGATCGATACCACGGCCGGCGGCGTATCCCCGCTGGGCACCTGGTCGTGCGGTTTCGTCCGCGACTCAAACAATGGCGGCGCAGATACGGGAGCCTGCTACGCCGGCAACGACACTTGCGCAGTGGTCGCAAAAACCGGAGCGGAGGCGCCGGGCCGTGTTTGCCGAGACGCGGGCGGCATCTTTGATCCGAACCAGCCGTGCATCAGTCCGTTACCCAGCTACATCAACTTTGCCACGCTCAGCGGACATTACGTGTCGCCGCTCGACATAAATAATGAGGATGGGTCGGTCGACCAGGTACCGCCGACCGACATTCGAGCGCGGACTTATCGCGGTACGGAGCCGGTCGATGCCGCGATCGACTGGGTCAAGGAGCAGCCGGCCAACCAGCCCTGGATGGTGGCCTTGAGTTTCGCGTCGGTACATACCCCGGTGATGCAACCACCGAGTCAGTTGCTACCTGCCGCGGAACCGGACTCCAGCAATCTCGACTGCGCTAACTCGAACGCACAAAGAATCTTGACGAATGAGATGGAAGAGGCGCTCGACATGGAGGTCGGACGCTTTCTAGTGGCAATCGGTCTTGCCAGCCGCGCCCCGAATGGCCAGCTAATCTACCGCCCTCAAGAAACCAACACCTACATCATATTTGTCACCGACAACGGCACCAATGGAACCGTGGTTAAGGCACCGTTCGACCCCACCCGCGCGAAATCCACGGCTTATCAAACCGGTGTGTGGGTTCCGGGAATCGTCTCGGGTCCGCGAGTAAACGCACCCGGCCGCGAAGTCGGCGCCATGGTCAACATAGTGGATTTCTATCAGATGATCGGCGAACTCGCCGGCATCGACGCGCATCAGAGCGTCCCCTGGACGATCGACTCGAAGCCCATGCGTCCGTACCTTGAAAATCCGCAACAGCCGAGCATCCGCGCAACGAGTTTCACCCAGATCGGCACCAACCAACACGCCAATGGCCAAATCAACGGGCCTTGCCAATACAACACGACCACCTGCACGCAGATCGCTCCGTCCAAGAGCGTGTGTGAGGACAACAACGGGATATGGTGGGGCCCGGGCGCAACCGATCCCAGCACCGCGGGCATTCCCTCGGAAGGGTTGAAGCTGTGCTGTGACGTGGCCGTCTGGCAGCACGACCATGGCCAGACAATTTCCGACAACATCTACCCATTGCAGGCCTATGCCATCCGTAACGATAGCTACAAGATCGTGGTCAACAAGTATGAATCTTATGACGCTGCCGCCAATGCCTGTGCCGCGACCTCGACAACGGAGTTCTTTGAAATCAACGAGAACGTGCCGTTACCCAAGCTGGATACTGCCAATGCCAACCTGTTAGCAAGCGGGACGAAGCTCGACCCGAAACAGCAGAAAAACTATGACGCGTTGAGTGCGGAGCTTCAGACGCTGCTCGCGTCGCAACCGGCCTGCCTTGGCGACATCAACCTCGATGGGGTCGTGAACCATTTGGACGTGGAGCAATGGGCTACATTCGCAGCCCTGTCCCCGAACTCCAGTTGGGCCGACCTTAACCAGGACGGCCTGACCAACGATGCCGATTTGAATATCATCGAGCAGCACCTGGGAGCGTGTCCCAAGTAGCGCAGGTTTCGGCTCGCGCTGGATCGAGCGTTGTCCGTTGACCGGCACAGGGGTTCGCCGCTGGCTGCGAGTCTGCCTCGCAAGTGGATTTACCCGGTAACTTGGATCCGGTAGGGAGCACTTGCTTGCTCGCGAAATGATGCGATTGGATACAGCGCGAGGTGGCCGGAGCGTCCGAACATCATATGATGGTGGGTGATAATTCGGGTGTGGAAATTAATTCGACATTTGGCACGGGGTTCGCTTAGAAAGAAGAAGGCGACGGCTGCCGTGATTAACGCCGGGCCTGCGCAGTTCTAAATCTCGAATCGCGTGGCGTTTTGGTCAGCCTGCAAGGAGCGAGGTGCCGGACACAATAAATCCTGGCGGACGGCGGGATATGGAGCTGCTCCCTGATTTTGTACGCGCGATGATGAGCCCAGCCTTCTATCCGGAAGGGTCCAATAAAGTTGAGCTCCGGCAGACGCATATTTCGTACGTCTTGCTCACCGACGATTACGTTTACAAGGTGAAGAAACCTGTCCGGTTCTCGTTTCTCGACTGCGTCGGGCTGGAAAGGCGCTACTTCTTCTGCGCCGAAGAGGTGCGTCTCAACTCGCGGCTTTCTCCAAGCGTGTACCTTGGCGTTTTCGCAATCTTCAAACGCAACGGCCGCTTCGTGCTGGGACCCAGGGTCGAGCAAAGCCATCCCGAGGCGGTTGAATATGCGGTCAAGATGCGGCGGCTCCCGGAAAATCAAATGCTCGATCGCATGGTCGCGCGGCATCTGGTGGACGGTCGCGTTATCCAGTCGATCGCTCAGCGTATCGCGAAATTCCATGCGAATGCCTCAGCGAGCGAGGCGGCGACCTATGGTTCGGCGGTCGCGTTGCGGCGCGGTCTGACCTCCGAGATAGCGCAGAACGAACGATTCGTTGGCCAAACTCTCGATCGAGACCAATTCGCCACTATCGATGGATTTTGCCGCGCGTTCATCAGTTCGCACTGGCTGCTGCTCGACGATCGGGTGCGTGGCGGGCGCGTGCGGGAGGGTCACGGCGATCTCCGCGCCGAACATATCTGCATTAATGACGGCGGCATCGACGTAATCGACTGCGTCGAGTTCAGTGAGGGCTTGCGTTACAGCGACGTAGCCTCGGAGATCGCGTTTCTAGCGATGGATCTTGAGCGGCTGGGTGCGACAACCTTGTCGGATGAGTTGGTCGAGGCCTATGCCGGGTTGACGGGCGACGCCGACCTGTCGCTATTGGTACCGTTCTACAAATGCTGCCGCGCATGCGTGCGCGCAAAGGTCGAAAGCTTGCGCAGCCTCGAACAAGAGGTCGGAGCCGAGGATCGAGAACGGGCCCATCAGCTCGCGCGCAACTACTTCGCTCTTGCGTGCAGCTATGCGCGCGCCGGCGCTCCGGCTTTGATTGTAATTTGCGGCCTTTCGGGAACGGGCAAATCGACTTTGGCCCGCTCGCTTCAGCATCGCACCGGCTTTCAAATTCTTAACTCCGATCGCGTGCGCAAGCAGCTAGCCGGCGTTCCGGTCCACGAGCATCCGCGTTCGGCGTACAGGGAAGGCATTTACTCCGATGCCTTTTCGAAACTCACATACGACGCGATGCTCGCGAGGGCCGAAGATTTGCTGAAAGGCGGCCGCGGGGCGATCATGGACGCCACTTTCAAGGCATCGAAGGACCGGCTGAAGACTTATGCTCTCGCGGCAAATCTGAAGTTGCCGATCATTTTCGTCGAATGCCTGGTCAGCACGGAAGAGGTAATTCGCCGGCTAAAGCAGCGCGCAGAGGGCGCGGCTGATGAGGTATCGGACGCGACCGTGGAAATTCACGAATTACAACGCGGCGAGTTCGAACCAATCGCCGAGGTTCCGGCGCTGAACCACTTGAGCATCGACACCGGCCGCGAGAGCATCGAGGCGATCCTTCCGCGGATCGAGACTGCGCTGCAGCGCCTTCGAGAGGGCGTGCGTACCGGGAAAGAGAATGACCGCGGTTAGCCTGAAAGATTAGACAGCGCAGCCGAGTCGGTGACGATGAGGTGAAAGTACGTGTACGAGGCGGAATACAAATCGAAACGGAAGACGCCGGGAGATGCGGTCAAGCTCATTCCGGCGCACGGTACCCTGTCGATGGGGATGGCGGTCAGTGAGCCACCTGCGCTGCTCGATGCCCTCGAGGCGCGCGTCAAGGCGGGAGGCATCGAACACCTGCGCGTGTACTACTCGCATTCTGTGGCGGCGGCGGCTCAGACCATTCTCAAATATGAGTATATGGATGTGATCAAGCCTCATCCATTTTTCCCGACCGTCTTCGAGCGAATGCTGATGGAGAGAGGCCGCGCAGACAAGAGACAGGTCGTGTTCTACATGCCCGGCAATTTCAGCGCGATGCCGAGCACGCTGGCCGAGATCGGGATTGACGCTTTCATCATGCAGGTCTCGCCGATGGACAAGGGCGGTTTCTTCAGTTGCGGCACCAACGCGGACTACACGATTCCCACGGCGCGGAGCGCGTCTCAGCTTATAGTCGAGGTAAATCCGCGGATGCCGCGGGCGTTCGGCGGCTGTGCGGTTCACATTTCGGACGTCGGGGCGATCGTCGAGCACGACAGCCCGCTGGCGGAATTGCCCACGCGTCCGCTGACCGAGCTGGATCGGAGCATCGGGAAATTTGTCGTGGAACTTGTGCCGGACCGTGCCACGCTGCAAGTCGGAATCGGGGGCGTTCCTAACGCAGTATGCTCGGAGCTGGTCAATCACAAGGATCTCGGAATCCACACCGAGTTGATGACCCCCGCCCTGGTACGCCTGATCAAATCTGGCGCCGTAACCAACAAGTACAAAAACGTGCGCCGCCACAAGAATGTTTACACCCTCGCCGCGGGCGACCGGGAGTTCTATGAATTTCTCGATGATAATTCGGCGATGGAGGCCTATCCGGTCGATTTCGTAAACGATCCGTTCGTCGTCGGGCGCAACGACGGTGTGGTCTCGATCAGCGGCTTCCTGGAGGTCGGCCTCGATGGCGAGGTTAATTCCGAAGCAATCGGAGGTACGCAGTACAGCGCACCGGGCGGCCAACTGGATTTCGTTCGCGGCGCCCAGTTATCGCGCGGCGGTAAGTCGATCCTGACTGCCTATTCAACCGCGAAAGACGGATCGATATCGCGCGTCGTGGCGAGGGCAAGGGGACCCGCCACCGACCCCAGAGCGGATACTCATTACATTATAACCGAGTACGGAGTCGCAAACCTGCGTGGCAAGTCAACCGCGCAACGGGCTGAGGCGCTGATTGCCATCGCGCATCCCGTATTCCGAAGCGAATTGGCCCACCAGGCCAGGGTACTCGGATATCTGTGAACCAGATCGGGACCGCGCGGGGGTGAAGCCGCGCGGTCCGCGATTGTGGAATTGCGCCCCGCGAGCCGGCGGGCGTGCGCATTCACCTTGACGTGGCTCGCGGCGATGACACTTAGGCGGCCACGGTCAGTTCACGCGCTGTCTGCGGCTCGCAGATGGATGCAAGGGTTTCCGATACTCCTTGCGATGTTACCTCCGCTCGCTTGCCTGACACGGCTTCACGCTGAGCCTCCCGCGCCACGTCATTGAGGGAAATTATTCCGATCAGATGATCGTTTTTATCGGTGACGGGAAGCCTTCTGACCCTGTTGTCACGCATCAACGCCTCGGCCTGGCTGATGCCGTCGTTGACCTGACAGGCGATCACCTTGCGAGCCATGACCATGCCGACCGGAATTGCCCAGAGCTGTTTGCCCTGCGTGTATGCGGCCATCGCGATGTCGCGGTCGGTGACGACGCCAACCAACCGGCCGTCGCCATCGGCGCTGATCACGGGAATGCAGCCGCAGTCGAACTCCCACATCAATTGGGCTGCGCGGTTGAGCGTGTCGCCCTCGGTGCAGACCTTCACCGCGCGCGTCATCAACTGTTCAACTTTCACGTTTGATCCTCCTTGGTTAAGAGGTCTGTTGCTTCCGCCGTGAACCAGCCAGCCGGAGAATGGCCTCAAGCGGTTTCAACCTTTTTTGCGGCGTTCACCTTCGGCGCCTCGACTTGAATCTTCACTTCCTTGGGTGCGGACTCCTTGGGCATCGATGCGACGAGCGTCAGCACGCCGTCGCGGTAGGTGGCTTTCAGATCTTCGGCTTTGATCCCTTCGGGCAGCGAGATTGCGCGTTCGAACGCGCCGTAGCGAATTTCGCGTTTGATGAAATCGGGCTTCTTGGTCTCGCGCTTCTCTTCTCTCGAACCCTTGATCGTGAGTAGATCGCCGACGACCTTGATGTCGACATCCTTGGGATCGATGCCAGGAAGGTCGGTGCGAACGATAAACTTGCCCTCCTCGACCGACGACTCGATTGCCGGGCGCGCCGCCGTCGGTTCCCGATTGCCGAAGAACTCGCGATCGAAGGGAAACCGGCCGAACCAGTCGCGGTCAAGCCCGAAACGTTCGATCAAGTCGCCAAACTCGTGGCGGAACCCGTCAATCTCCTTTGACGCTTTCCATTTTTCGAGAAATCCCATTGTCTTTACCTCCGGTGTGTCCTTACCAATCCGCTCAGGCGCGAGGATGCGTCTCAGCGGGCTTTTTGGTTTGCAGAATCGCTTTCACTTCGTCGTCGGAAACCTGGTGGAAATCCCGGTAGAACTGACCCACAGCGTAAAAATCTTCGGGCGTCTTAAGACACACGATTTCGTCTGCCTCGCCGCGCAACGCCTCGATGCTCTCGGCGGGCGCAACCGGGACGGCCAGCACCAACCGTTTGGGCTTCTGCCGCCGGACTCCGCGCAGCGCAGCTCTGACCGAGGAGCCCGTCGCAATTCCGTCATCGACCACGATAACGGTCTTGCCGGCCAGCGCAATCTTGGCGCGGCCACCGCGATACGCCGCTTCGCGCCGGTTCACTTCTTTCAACTGGCGCGCGATTTCAGTCTCGATATATCCGTCCGAGACCCCAAGCTGTTCGATGATCCCCTGGTTGAAGATCGCGCGCGGATGGTCGCCGTCCACCACCGCACCTATTCCCAATTCCGGCTGTCCCGGAGCGCCGAGCTTTCGCACCACGACGACATCGAGCGGTGCGCCCAGCGCGTCGGCAACCTCTTTGGCAACCGGCAGACCGCCGCGCGGGACGCCAACCACGACCACATCGGTGGCGGCGTGAGACATCAGGCGCTGCGCGAGCATCCTGCCCGCCTGCTCGCGGGTCGAATAGACGGTTACCTCGCGCGTCACCGCTTCGACGGCATTTTCAGTCTTCAGGTGACGGTTGAACCAATCGCTCGCAAGCTTGGCTACCTGTTCCAGCGCGCCTGGTTCTTCGAACAGATGCGTCGCACCCGGCACAATCTTGAGGGATTTTTCACAGCGGAGGACGCGGTAAGCCTTCTCGTTGAGCTCGATTACACCGTAGTCATTGCCGCCGACAATGAGCAGAGTGGGGGCGGTCACCTCGGCAAGATGACGAATCGCAAGATCCGGCCGCCCCCCGCGGGAGACGACGGCACGAATGGCCTGATTTTGCGCCGCTGCGACCAGCGCCGCGGCAGCTCCGGTGCTGGCACCGAAGTATCCCACGCAATGGTGCTTGATCTCGCGTCTGCCCATTAGCCAGCGCGTCGCGTCCGACAGGCGGTGCGCCAGAAAGTCGATGTCGAAGACATTGTCACGGTCGGCGGCTTCCTCTTCGGTGAGGAGATCGAACAACAAAGTACCAATTCGTGCGTCATGCATCGCGTCGGCAACAAATTGGTTGCGCGGGCTCAGGCGACTGCTACCGCTGCCATGAGCGAACAGGACCACTCCGACGGCGTTCGCTGGAATCGTCAATTCACCTTCCAACCGGACCGAATCGGAGGGTATCGAAACATGTTGCGTCATTTGCTTTTCCATCAGTTCGATGCTGCTGGTTAACGATGCATCGGGTGTGCCGTTTTTCATCGCGCTGTTAATCCACGCGAATATCCGAAGCTATCGGTTCCAGGTGTGGAAAGAAGGGACACTCGATCTGCTTCCAGCGGCACCATCGAGGTGTGTCTTTCTGGCGTCAGAATTTGTGAGTTTATTCGAGATCCGGGATTTCCTTCGACTCCGCTCAGGATAAGCTCTCGCGCGGCAGCCACGCGCGGGAATGACGTACGTGGCTTGACTGCTTGAGGAATTCGAGTGGCGGAGGGTTCCGCCGCCACGCTTTCAATAAGTTCACAGACTATCAGCGCAGAAGATGTCGAAGGAATTATAGCTCCGCCGATGGCACGTCTGATGCTGCTGGTGAGGCAGATACTGGCGAACTGCGATGTCGCTCGAGCACCCGGATGCTTCTGGCGCATCGGGTATTTCGTGTGCGTCGCGGTAAAAAGGAGCCTTCAATGCTGATTCGTCGATGGATGACTAAACACCCTGCCGTCATCGGATCTTCCGAAACGCTCGCCGAGGCGCGGCGAAAGATGGACAAGGGGAATTATCGCCGATTGCCGGTGATGGAGGGTGGCGAGATGGTCGGAATAATCACCGACCGCGACCTTCGCCAGCAAGCGGGCCAGCTCGAGCACACCCGCGTCGATGCGGTAATGGCGAAGCCGGTCATTACGGTGACTCCGGACATGCTCCTCGATCAGGCCGCGCATTTGTTCGTCAAGCACAAGGTGGGAGGTTTGCCGGTTGTGGAAGGTGGAAAACTTGTTGGGATTATTACGGCAATCGATATGCTGCGGGCTTTCGCGAAGGTGCTCGGTACGACTGAAGAAGGCGTTTCCCGAATCGATCTGGAGTTCAGCGGCGTCTCTTTTGACTTGGCAACGATCGCGAGTCTGGTCGGACAATCAAGCGGCGAGCTGCTTGGGATGGGAAGTTACGAAAGCGAGGCAGACCGCGAAGCCAGAACGATCTACGTTCGTGTCCGCGCGGAAGATGCTCGCCGGGTCGCGGATATGTTGACGGAAAACGACTTCACCGTCGTCGCGATCCATCAGTAGCGCGGATTGCAGTAGCGCGGATTGGACGCCGAGCCTGCGTTCCCGGAATCGGGACGCAGGCTCGCGATGCCCGGCACGGATGGGTTACGGATTTTCCCTTGGGCCCGCATGTCCGGCGGTTTTCATCGCAATTACGCTGCTGGCTTGCGGACCTCTCTCGCCCTCCTCTTCGGCAAAACGGACCTCGGCGCCTATCTCCAACTTGTCGAAGCCGGCGTCGAGGACGCTATTGCGATGAAAGTAAATTTCGCGGCTATCGGAGGTTTCGAGAAAGCCATAGTCGAGTTCGGGTTCGAGGCGGATGACGCGTCCGACGGCAACGGCTTCATGCTTCTTTACCGCGCCACGCAGCTCGCGGACGTAGTCTTCCAGTCTCCGGCGCGCGGCGTCGAATGCCTCGCGGATAGCCTGCGATAGCTCTTCTTGCGCCTGGTGATCCACTTCCAGTTCCTTGCCAGGAACAGTCAGGCGGATTCGTACGACGAACGGACCACCCTTGCGATGATGCTTGACGGCGGGAGCTTGTACTGTCACTTCGCAGCCGCTTATTCGCTCGTAGTAGTTTTCCAAGGCATTGGCTTTCTCTCGAATCTCGGCCTCGAATGCCGCGTTGAGTGGAAAGTCGCGCGAGGTTATTTTCAAGGGGCGTTGCATAACTTCCTCCAAACCTTTTACAGGAGCAGGCTGCGTGCCAATTGCCGAGCGCAGGCACGTATGGAATTCGTAACGGTAAACTCGCGAATTCCTGCGTTCGGAATGATCTCCGGTATCGGGCTCATCGCCGGGCTCGTAGGTCCTTCCGCGGGCGTGTGTTGAGAACGTCGTCCTTTTCGATCCATCCGCGCCGCGCCTGATTGATCCCGTATTCGAGCAACTGTAAATCGCGCGTCGAATGGGCGTCGCTCGAGATGACAACCTTGACGCCGGCCCGTTTGGCGGCCAGACACGCGGTGTCGTTGAGGTCGAGCCGTACGGGCTGAGAGTTGACTTCCAAGGTGCAGCCTTCCTCGCGCGCGACCCGGAGGATTTCGCTCAGATCGAAGTTGCTGGGCTCACGATGCCCGAGCAGGCGGCCGCTCGGATGGCCGATCACGTCGACCTTGCGATTACGGATTGCCTTGCACAGCCTGCGCGTCATCTGAGCGGAACTTTGCTCGAGTTTGTAATGGACAGACGCGACTACCCAGTCGAGGGCGCCCAGCGCATCGTCGGGCAAATCCAAGGTTCCATCTTCCAGAATATCGACCTCGATACCCTGAAGTACGGTTATACCCGTTAACTTTTTTTGGATTCGATCGATTTCCTTCCGTTGTTCGCGCAGCCGCTCGGGATCCAGTCCGTGGGCCATCGCCAGACGACGAGAATGATCGGTAATCGCAATATATTCGAGACCATTGTCCCGGGCTTGACGGACCATTGCCTCGATCGATGCGTGTCCGTCGGTATACAGCGAATGTGTATGCAAGTCGCCACGCAGGTTTCCGCGCTCAATGAGTCTGGGGAGCTTGCCGGCCGCCGATGCTTCGATTTCGCCCCGATCCTCGCGCAATTCGGGAGTTATCCAGGAAATACCCAGGGCGCGGTAGATTTCCTGTTCGGTCCGGCCGGCGACAGCAGAGCCTTCGCGAAAGAGCCCGTATTCGTTGAGCAGGAGTCCACGCGCCTGAGCGATGCGCCGCAGGTGCACGTTGTGGGACTTCGATCCTGTAAAATAAACCAGCGCCGCGCCAAAACTCTTCGGGGGCACAACGCGCAGGTCCACTTGCATCCCGCCCTTGAGTACAACGCTCGCCTTGGTCTCACCTGAGCCCGTCACTTGGGTGACGTCTGGAAAGCCAATGAAATGCTTCATGACCGCGGCGGAATCGTCAGCGGAGGCGAGGACATCAAGGTCGCCGACCGTCTCGCGTCTGCGCCGAAAGCTGCCGGCAATCTCAAGTTTTCGGATCGCGCCGCAATTTCGCATATGGGCGCTGAGTTGCGCCGCGATTCGCGCCGCGTCCGCATAGAGCATTCGACCGCCTTGGCCAGCGCCATGCCGCTGCAACGATTCCCCGATTCGTTGCTCGAGCTTCGGTCCAAAGCCGGAGAGTTTCCGGAGCCTCCCCGATTTGACAGCGTTTTCCAAATCGTCGCGGCTGCGAATGTTCAGGCGGTCAATCAAAAGCTTCAAGCGCTTGGGACCCAAACCGGAAACGTCTCTGAGTTCGAGCAGCCGGGGCGGAAATTTTGCAGCCAATTCGTGGTGCAACGGCAGATCGCCGGTCTCGACGACGGTCCTTACCTTTTTCGCCAGATCGGCCCCGATCCCGGGAATTTCGTCGATCTGCTCCGGGGTCAGGTCGGCGACCTGAACGGTTTGATCGCGAATCGACTGCGCGGCGTTACGGTAGGCCCGGACGCGAAAGAAATTCTCGCCCGCCAGCTCCAGCATGTCGGCGGTCTCGCCCAGGACCTTGGCGACATCGTCGTTATCCATCGTGATGCTCGCGCTTCGTAGAGGGTGACAATGGCAGGCGAGTTGCCTCGAGCTTTTCCCTGATTCCAATCCACAGCCACGCGGTCAAAGACCACAGGATTCCGCGGTTCGCGCGCCGCCGCTCGTCTGACGCTGCTTGCCCTCTGTGCTTCGATGCGCGCCGTCTCGGTGGCGCAGGCCGTCGCAAGCCGCAGCGGACTCGCGCGCTATCTATCACGATGCATTGGCCCATTTCTCGCCGTCCCCAATGATTACGACGACTTTGGCGAGACGATCCGGTTTACCGAAGTCGCTCCCATATCGGCTATTCCGAGCAAGATCCGAGCCGTGAGAGATCTCTGATTCCTTAGCGAGCTTGAATCGAGCTGCTCCAATCGGAGTCAGCTCTCCTGTCGCCGTCCGCATCAGCTCGCGCGTACTACCGATTATAAATTTGACACGCTGGGGAACGATCGCGCGAACCAGAGCTTGTGCTGAACGAATGAAAAGGAATTCGAACGGTAATCTGCGCAACGACGGCGCCAACACTTACGCTTGGGATGGACGCAATCATCTTGCGGCGAACTCGGGTGCGAGCGCGGCGAGGTTTCTCAATGATCCGTTCGGGCGGCGGACGAGCAAGACTATAGGCGGGACGGCGACGAGCTTCCTGCGAGCCTGTCCTGAGATCTGTGAATTTATTGAACACCTTCCGGCGGAGGAACAATCCGTGCGTCGAATTCCTCAAGCACTCAAGCCACTTATGCCAGTCCTGCGCGTGGCTTGGTGGCACCGACTTCAGCCGGTGTGGGGTCACAGGCTGAAGCCTGTGCCACGAAGAATCCCGGATCCCGAATAAACTCACAAACTCTGAGCGAGTGCGAAGGAATGGCCTCAACCCTGTGCAGGAGCTGCAGTCAGGATCGCCGAGCGCCAACATGCTGACGGGGCTCGGTATCGACGAGTACTTCCAGCGTACCGACGCCTCGGGCGCGAGCATCGCTACCGCGTATCCTCCGCGCGCGAAGTGCCGGGCGAGGGCCGCGCCAGTTCCAGGACCTACCCCACTGACGACCGCAACAGGTTTGGCATTACTCATTACATCAGCTCCCGCTCATGTTTTGCGCGATTTGGGATCGACCCCGCGCACCACGCGATCGTCTTCGAGGCGCGCTATCGCCTCGGCGCTATAACCCAGCTCGCCAAGGATCGCGGCGCTATCCGCGCCGAGCAGCGGCGCGAGTTCGCGAATGCTGGCGGGGGTGCGGTCGAAGCGCGCAGCCGGACGCGGTAGTCTGACTTTGCCGAATATCGCGCTTTCGTGCTCCTCGAGGATCTGGTTTTCGCGCAACTGAGGCTCGTCGAGCAGCTCGAAGCGGCTCAAGACTGGAGCCGATGGGACATCGTTGGCAAGAAGGCGCGGCAGAATGTCGCTCGCCCGCCATTTCTCGAACTCGGCGGTCGCAATCTCGCGGCGAGCGACCGCATTTTTGGATCGCAAATGCGCGGTCTTGAAACGGGGATCGTCGATGAGATCCTCGCGAGCCAGCGCCCGGCACATTCCGGCCCATTCGTCGTCGGAAAGAGCGCCCGCGGTGATGTATCGATCTTGCGTAGCGAACACCAGGTCGGGACCGACCTCACCGTCGGAAGGATCACTTTCATCGCCGACAAAGGTCAGACTGGGCATCGCCTCCGGCCACAGATAGGAAATCATCGCGTCCAGCATCGCCAACCTGACGTGCTGTCCCTGCCCCGATCGCTCTCTGGCGAACAACGCAGCGGTGATAGCCTGGGCGGCAGTCAATGCCGT
>Ga0307373_10009054_pt1 | contig 14980 bp, 13 predicted proteins | sample OX2MG_FD_202534 | JGI IMG/M metagenome (GOLD analysis project Ga0307373, IMG submission 202534) | Soil microbial communities from Risofladan, Vaasa, Finland - OX-2 | ecosystem: Environmental > Terrestrial > Soil > Coastal area > Acid sulfate soil | place: Finland: Risofladan, Vaasa | collected... | reverse complement strand
GCGCTCATCGCGCCCGTTCTTACCGCGCTCGTCATCCCGATGGTCGATCTCGGCATCGGCGCCTATGACAAGATGCGCATCCAGAACGCCGCCGAGGCCGGTGCGCAATACGCGCTCGCCAACGCGTCGAGCTACGACGCGTCCTCGATCCAGAGCGCCGCAACCAACGCGACCAGCCTGTCGGGGATCACGGCGACGGTCGGCGAGACCTGCAACTGCATCACCGGCAGCGCAATCGGCACCGCCGTGAGCTGCACCACCACCTGCGCCGACGGCAGCAAGCCCGGCACCTATGTGAGCGTATCCACGAATATGAGCTACAGCCTGCTGCTCTCGTATCCGGGGCTCACCAATCCGATGCCGCTCAACGGCCGCGCGATGGTCCGCATCCAATAGCGGCAAACGGTCCCCCCGGCGCGCGCCTTTCCTATCGGTCTTTTCTATCGGTATTGCGTATCTGGCAGCGCAGTCCGCCCGCTATTCGACCAGCGCGACCTGGCCGGCGTTGCCGGTCGAGCCGCTGCCGATGCTCTTCACCCCGGTGCCGTCGCAGCTGGCGTTGAGGACCGAATTGCCGACGAAACTCAGCTTGAGCCCGATGAGCTGCGTGCACGGCGCGGGCGCGTTGACGTTGCCGCCGCTATAGGTCACGGTCTGGTTGGGGAAATAGATTGCCCCGGTGACGCTCTGGGTGGCGCCGCCGGTGAAATTGTTGGATTTGGTGTTCGGCGCATTGCGGTCCTGGAAGAAGGCGAGCCCGGCGGTCGCCCCGGAGGTGGGCGCGGTCACGTTGATGTTGCTGCCGCCGGCCAGGCTGACCGTGCCATAGCTCGTGCCCGTGCTGCTGGTGAGGATGATGGTCACGCCCGAACCGGTGAGCGTCGATCCGCCGGCGATCGAGATGCTGCCACCGTTCAGGATATAGACGCCGGGCGCGAGATTGACGGTGCTTTGGCCCGAGGCCGTGATGCCGCCGCAGATGACATAGGTGCCGCCCGGGGTGCTCGGCTGGAGATTGACGGTCTGCGTGCTCACCGTCGTGACGCTCGTGGTCCTGTCGCAGCCCGAATAGGACGGGACGTTGACGCTCGCATAAGGATCGGGAGCCGGGTTGACCCCGGTATGGGTGCCGGCCGTGGTATTGAGCGCGGCGCCGCCCGCCGTGGTGTAGTTGCCGCTGATATAGGCCGATTTCGAGTTGATCACGGCGCCGCCACTCAAGGTCAGTGCGCTGCTGCTCGAGCCGTTGACGTAGATGCTGCAGTTGTTGAGCTGGAGCGACGTCGAGCCGCTGTCGGTCACGTCGGTCACGTTGCCCGAATCGAGCGCGAGCACGCAGCCGTCGCCGCCGCCCGATCCGGAAGTGGTCGGGGTCGCCACGGCCACCGCGCGCGCCGAGATGGTCGGCGCCGTGGACATGAACAGTCCCGAGAACAGCATCGTCTGCCGCTGCTGGACGATGACCTCGATGGCGGACGAATTGGTCGTGTAGCTGCCGGATTGCGGCGGGTTGTTGACCGTGACGACGACGTTGTCGGCGCCGTTGGTAAAGCCGTATTGCGCCGTGATCGCCTTGGCGGCCGCGGCGAAGGCGGTCGAATTCTGTCCGGCGTTCTCGGCCGTCGCGGCGGTGAAGGCGGCGGCATCGGTCGCGCCCTGCATGTTGCGCTTGGCCACGTACCACAGCGTCGCCTCGGTGCCGAGCCCGGCAAAGCCGAGCAGCGTCGTCAGCGACACCGCGGTCAGCACCGCCACGCCGCCCTCGTGGTCCTTCACGAGCCGCATCAAGCCTCGGGGCGGAGTCCTCGTCGCGCCTTGCATCGGCCGTCTCCCACGCGTCATCGCGATCCCGGGCGCCGGAATCGCACCGGGCGATGAGAACACCGGCACGGCTAACGGAACATGAAACCGACAATGGCTTCAGTTGCGAGTTTCGCCGAATTTTACCCTTCGGCGGCGTCAGCCCGGGCGCGAGGGCCGGGGGAAGCGCAGCACGTTCCAGGGACTCGGCATCGGGCCGACCGGCACCTCGATCAGCGCCGGCGCACCGGCGGCGAGCGCCTGTTTGAGGCGCGCCCGAAGCTCCGCCGGCGTGGTCGCACGCAGGCCGATGACGCCGAAGCTTTCGGCCAGTTTTACGAAATCCGGATTGACCAGATCGCTCGCGATCACGCGGTTGCCGAAGGCCTCGACCTGGGTGCGGCGGACATTGCCATAGGCATTGTCGGTGGTGAGGACGATGACCACGGGGATGCGGTGCTGCACCGCCGTCGCCAACTCCTGCACGTTGAACATGAAGCCGCCGTCGCCCGAGATCGCGACCAGCGGCGTGCCGGGCCGCGCGGCCTTGGCGCCGATCGCGGTGGCGACGCCCCAGCCGAGCGTGCCCTGATAGCCCGAGCTGATATAGCTGCGCGGGCGATAGACCGGGAGCGCGAGCCGTCCGACATAGCCGATCTGCGTCAGCTCATCGACGAAGATGCCGTCTTCGGGCAGCTCGGCGCGGATCGCTTCGAGCCAGCCCACCTGCGGCTTGAAGCGTTCGGCGAGCTCGGCATCGGCGGCCTCCTTGCGCCCGCGCATCTCCTCGGCGCGCGACGGACGGCGGCGATTATGCCGCGCCAGCGCGTCGAAGAGGCGGCGCAGCACCAGCGCGCTGTCGCCGAGAATGCCGATGGCGGGCCGCTCGATGCGGTCGATCTCCTCGGGATCGGCGTCGATGCGGACGATCTTGAGGGTCGGGTCGGTACCCCACAGCCGCTGCTGCAATGACAGCCGCGTGCCGACCGCGAGCACGACATCCGCCTCGCCCCACAGGCGCCAGCCGAGATAGGCCGAGACGCTGAGCGGATGGCGGCTGTCGAGCACGCCGCGGCCCATCTGATGCGCCACCACCGGCGCCTGCAAGGCCTCGGCGACCGCCGCCACCTCGGCGCTCGCGTCCTGCGCGCCGCCGCCCACGACGATGAGCGGCCGCTCGGCCGCGCCGAGAAGCTGCGCCGCCGCCGCGACCGCATCGAGATCGACCGGCACAACGTCCGCCGCCGCCGGCGAAGCCGGCAGCGCGACCAGGCCGGTGCGCGGCCAGATGTCGAGCGGGCATTCGAGCGCCACCGGCCGCGGCCGCCCGGAGCGAAGCTGGCGGAATGCCTCGTCCATCAACACCGGCGCCTCCTGCGGCGAGCGAATGCGCGCGGCCCATTTGGTCAGCGAGCGCAGGATGCCGAGCTGATCGGGAATCTCGTGCAGCAGGCCGAGGCCGCGGCCGATCGCGGTCGAGGGAATATGCCCGGTGAGCGCCAGCACCGGCGCATTGACGGCATAGGCCGTGCACAGCGCCGCGGTGGTGTTGAGCACGCCCGGCCCCGGCACCACCGCATAGGCCGACGGCCGGCCCGTCGCCATCGCCGCGCCCAACGCCATATAGGCCGCGCCCTGCTCGTGCCGCGTCTGGAGGACACGGATCGAGCCTTGCGCGCCGTGGAGCGCCTCGAAGAGATAGTCGTTCTGCACCCCCGGCAGACAGAAGATCTGGTCGATGCCGTTCAGCACCATGGTCCGGACGGCCGCCTCGGCGGTGGTCATCCTCGCTGTCCCGCGCTCGTCTGCCACGTGCATGTTCCTTTCCCGCCCGCGCCACGTTCCGGCATCGGCCAAGTTTCGTCAATGGGGCGGACAGGGCGATGAGCCTGTGGAATTTGTCGTATTCCGGTCCCATCGATCCCATACCGGCGAGGGCCGGTATCCATCGCAGAAATGGGTCAGGGATTTCGCCGGGAAGGAACGATCCGGTCGCGTCAATACTCCTTTGCGATTCCTCTGGGGGCGCACGCGCACGGTTGACGCGGGCGCGAGGGTGCGGCTCCTATGGCGCAGGACACGGGGAGGAAACGCCATGACGCTCGGCAACGGCAGGATCATCGACATCTCGCTCGCGCTCGACGCCGGCAACTATCGCATGCACACGCCGGCGGGCTTCGCCAGGGACATGCAGTTCGCGGTCGAGGTCCTGAAGGAGCACGACGCGCCGGGCGGCGCCGGCCAGATCGTGCGCGGCGTCCACATGCGGCTGCACGCCGGCAGCCATGTCGATGCGCCCGAGCACATGGTGAAAGGCGGCAGCCAGCTGCACGAGCTCGCGCTCGAGACCTTCGCCGGCGCCGGCGTCGTCGCCGATCTGCGCCACCGCGTGCCCGGCGGCGGCATCACCGCGGCGGATCTCAGGGCGGCGGTCGGCACGGTCATCGCGCGCGGCGACCGGCTGTTGCTGCGCACCGACTGCAACAAGGACTATTTCGCGCGCGACTGGGCCAGGCGCTCGCCCTATCTCACGCGCGATGCGGTGCAGTGGTGCATCGACCAGGGCGTGGTGCTGGTCGGGTTCGATTTCTATCACGGCAACGACGAGCCCGATTCGAACGTGGTCTTCTACACCTCGCGCACCTTGGGCGAGCACGGCATCGTCACCATGCCCTATCTCGACAATCTCGACGCGATCGCGGCGCCGCGCTTCACCCTCATCGCGCTGCCGCTCAAGATGATCGGGGTCGAGGCCTCGCCGGTGCGCGCCGTCGTCATCGAGCCGTGAGCGCAGGGCAATTGCAATTAGCTAGCGTTCGGCCGTGCGTCCTTCGACTCGCGGCTTTGCCGCGGCTCAGGATGAGGCGCTTTCCTCGATGCCATCAAAGATTTTTCCTCGCCCCGAGCATCGTCGAAGGGCGCAGGATGGCGGTGCCGCATTAAATGCGATGGCCCCGGGCGTGACCCGACCCGGCTTGGCGGCCGCCGGACCAGCCTCTATGCTCCCGCGCACATCACGCCACGCCCGCCGGGAGGACATTGTGGGAGCGCAGAAGACCATTGCCGTCGAGACCGTCGCCGAAGCCTATCTCACGCTCTTGGCCGAACGCGGCATCGAATATCTCTTCGCCAATGGCGGCACCGATTTCGCGCCGATGAACGAGGCGCTGGCGGCGATCGCCGCCAAGGGCACGACGCCGCGGCTCAAGGTGGTGACGGTCGCGCACGAGAACGTCGCCGCCTGCATGGCGCACGGCTATTACCTGATGACCGGCCGGCCGCAGATGGTGATGTTCCACGTCAATGTCGGCACGGCCAACGGCATCAACGCGCTCGCCGACGCCGCGCGCGACCATGTGCCGCTGATCTTCACCGCCGGACGCAATCCGATCACCGAGCAGGGCATGCGCGGCTCGCGCGACACCGGCATCCATTGGGGCCAGGAGATGTTCGACCAGGCCGGCATGGTACGCGAGCTGTGCAAATGGGACTACGAGCTGCGCAACGGCGAACAGCTCGAGGCGGTGGTGGACCGCGCCATCGAGATCGCCACCAGCGAGCCGTGCGGGCCGGTCTATCTCAGCCTGCCGCGCGAGGTGATGAGCGCGCCCATGAAGTCGTTCAGCTTCGCCGCGACGCCGCGGCGCGCCTACGGCACCATTCCGGGCGCGACGCCGGATCAGATCGCGCGCGCCGCCGATTTGCTCGCCGCATCGAAGCGGCCCCTGGTCTTCGCGCGCGAGAATGCGCGGGTCGCGGCCAATGCCGAGGCGCTCCTGTCGTTCGTCGATCGATTCGCCATGCCGCTCGTGGAATACCGCTCGATCGCCAATTCCATCCCGACCGACCACCCGATGCATCTCGGCTATGATCCGCTGCCGCATCTGCGCGAAGCCGACGTGATCCTCAACATCGAGACCGACGTGCCGTGGATCCCGACCGTTCACGGCGGGCCGGCGGAGGATTGCAAGATCATCCATCTCGGCGTCGATCCGCTGTTCTCGCGCCTGCCGATCCGCAGCTTTCCCTCGGATGTCGTCGTCACGGGCGCGCCGCGCGCCGTCCTGCCGCAACTCGCGGCGGCGATCGGCGACCGCATCGGGAAAAGCGAACTGACCCAGCGGCGCGCGCGCATCGCCGCGCTGCGCGCGCGCGCCGACGCGGAAGCCGCGGCAGCACTCGCCCGCGTTCGCGACGCGCGCCCGATCCATCCGGCCTGGGCCGCGCACTGCATCGACGCGGCGAAGGGCGACGATGCGATCGTCGTCAACGAATATTCGCTGATCCTGCGCCAGGCGAATTTCCGCAAGCCACGCACCTATCTCGGCACGCCGGGCGCGGGCGGGCTCGGCTGGGGCGTCGGCGCCGCGATCGGCGCCAAGCTCGCCGCCCCCGACCGGCTCGTCATCGCCACGCTCGGCGACGGGGCCTACATGTTCGGCAACCCGACCGCCGGGCACCAGGTCGCGCGCACGCTCGGCCTGCCGGTCCTGTTCATCGTCTTCAACAACGCGATGTGGGAAGAGGTCGAGGGATCGGCGCTGCGCGTCTTTCCCGACGGCCATGCCGCGCGCAGCAACCGCATGCCGGTCGCCGATCTCGGCCCGGCCGCGCGCTACGAGCACATGATGGACATCTATGGCGGCCATGGCGAATGCGTCGAGACGCCCGAGGCGTTGCCGGGCGCGCTCGAGCGCGCGATCCATGCGGTGATGGTGGAAAAGCGCCAGGCGCTCCTCAACCTCGTCGTCGGCCCGCGCGGCGCAGCGCCCTGACCCGGCCCCGGCGCGGCGCGGCGCTTACAGGCGATCCTCGGGCTCGACGCCGGCGATGCCGAGCTCGGCCAATCCCTCTTCGATATAGTCGCCCAGGGCGGGCATGCCGAGGAGATAATCGGCGGAGCGGTCGCGATGCCGCTCGGTGGCGAGCGACCGTGCCTCGTCCCATTCGGCGCGGCCGAAATCGCCGCGTCCGACCCAGGCGAGGGCGATCAGGTCGATGACCGCATCCTCGTCGAGATCCTCGATCGCTTCGCGCAGTTCGGCGAGCGTCGGGTCGTCGGCATAATCCGAGAGGATCTCGCGCTCGCCCTCGTCGGCCGCGTTGGAGCCGGGATCCGGCTCCACGGGATCGACCTTGGCGTCGAATTCGCGCGCCTTGACGATAATGTACTTGGCGGTATCGAGGCCGAGATTGAGTTCGATCGGCACCGGCTGAGCTGCTGCCATGATGGGTCCTCTATCCTTCGACCGCGGCGACATTGCGCGACTATGGCACGTCATGCAAGCGCGCCGCGTTGACCTGGATCAAGCCCGGCCGCTGCGGTTATGATCCCGGCCGGCGGAAGGAAGCCTTCCATGAACGGCACGGTTCAGATCACCGATGCGGACGTGCTCCTGGTGGTGGACGTCCAGAACGATTTCTGTCCGGGCGGCGCGCTGCACGTGCCGCGCGGCGACGAGGTCGTGCCGGTCATCAATCGCCTCGCCTCGCGCTTCGCCACGATCGTCCTGACGCAGGACTGGCATCCGCGCGGCCATCTGTCCTTCGCCTCGGCCCATCCCGGCAAGAAGCCCTATGACACCGTGACGCTGTCCTATGGCGAGCAGGTGCTGTGGCCGGACCATTGCGTGCAGGGCACCGCGGGCGCCGCCTTTCACCAGGGGCTTTCGGTCGATGGCGCCGCGCTCGTCATCCGCAAGGGCTTCCACCGCGCGATCGATTCCTATTCCACGTTCTTCGAGAACGACCGCGTCACGCCGACCGGCCTTGCCGGCTATCTGCGCGAGCGCGGCCTCAGCCGCGTCTTCCTCGCCGGGCTCGCCTATGATTTCTGCGTCTTCTATTCCGCCCAGGACGCGGTACGCCACGGATTTGCCGCCATCGTCATCGACGACGCCTGCCGCGGCATCGACATCGACGGCTCGGTCGCGGCCGCGCGGCAACAACTTGCGGCGCTCGGCGTGACCTCGATCGCCGCCGCCGCTTTGGGCTGAGGCGCGGCGCCGATCAGCGCTTGAGCGCCCATTCCGGCGGCGGCGGGAACCCGCCGACCCGGGCAGCGAACGGGCCGATCGCGAGCATGTCGATTTCGACGATCGCGAGGCCGCGCACCGCAAGCGCGGCGGCGAAGGCGGCGGGGAATTCGTCGATCCGGGCGACGCGCCGATGCGGGATGCCGAGGCTCTCGGCCAGCAGGCCGAAATCGCAGCCCTTGAGATCGGCATAGCAGCGCCGCCCGCCGTAATCGTTGTCCTGCATGTTGCGGATGACGCCGTAGCCGCCGTCGTTCATCAGGATGAGCGCGATGTCCGCGCCCGATTCCGCCGCCGTCTCCAGCTCGCCCTGGCTCAGCGCGAACCCGCCGTCGCCGACCAGCGCCACGGTCTTGCGCCCGCCGCCGGCGAGCGCCGCGCCGACCGCCATCGGCAGGCCCTGGCCGATGCCGCCGCCCATCGCATAGACCGAGGCGCGCGGGCTGCGCAGCACCGGCAGCCGGTTGCCCCAGGTGCTGTTCGACAGCGTGATGTCGCGCACCCAGAGGGCATCGCGCGGCATCAATTGCGCGACGGCATCGACGAGCGGCGCATAGGGCGCGATGGTGCGGCGCAGTCCCGCCTCCGCCGCGCGCCGCGCGGCGGCGATGTCGGCGGCAAATTGGGGGTCGAGCGCAAGCCGCCCCTCGAGGCGCTGCGCCACGCCCTCGAGCGCCAGCCGCGCATCGCCCGCAACGAACAGCGCGCTCGGATAGGAACGCCCTTCGGTCGCCGGATCGACATCGATCCGCGCGCGCACCGCCGGCAGCTTGAGATTATAGGTGCGCGTCTCGTTGCTGCGCAGATGCGAGCCGACGACGAGCATGAAATCGACCGTCTCGTAGAGCTTCTCGACCGGCGGCGCGCCGCCATTGACGCCGAGGCTCAACGGATGGTCGTCGGAAAGAATCCCGCGGCCGGCACCGCTGGCGACGACGCCCACGCCCATCGCGGCCAGCCGCGCCACCGCCGCGCCCGCCGCGCGCGCGCCGCCGCCGAGCCATAACAGCGGACGGCGCGCCTCCGCCATGCGCGCGGCGAGGCGGTCGAGCGCCGCCGGATCGGGCGCCGCCGCAGCGATGGGCAACGGCGACAGGTCGGCCGGCAGCGCCACGCTCGCGCGCTGCACGTCGATCGGGATCTCGACGCTCACCGGTCCCGCCGGCGCGGTGCGCGCGATCGCCGCCGCCTCGCGCAGGATCGCAAACGCGTCCTCCGGCCGGGCGATGCGGAACGCCGCCTTCGACACCGCCTTCAGCATCTGGAGCTGCGCCGGCGCCTCGTGGAGATAGCCGAAGCCGCGCCCGAGAAACGGCGTGTCGATCTCGGCGGTGAGGTGCAGCAGCGGCGTTCCCGCCGTGCCGGCCTCGACCAGCGCGCCCGCGGCATTGCCCGCGCCGGTGCCGGTGCTGGTGAAGACGGCGGCGAGCCGGCCGGAGACGCGCGCCGCCGCGTCCGCCATGTTGGCGGCCCCGGCCTCGCCGCGCGCCGGCACGAAGCGGATACGGCCGCTGCGGTGCAGCGCATCGAGCATCGGCATGTTGTGAACGCTGATCACGCCGAAGGCCAATTCGACGCCGTGGCTCTCGAGCACGGCGGCGACGACATCGCCGACAGTGGTGGCCGGTGTGTTGTGCATGGACCGCCTTGCCTTTCAGGTGCCGAAACGCTTGTCAGGTGCCGAAACGCTTGGCCGCCGCGCCCGGGGCGGCGGGCGCGCCCAGCATGGCGGAGATCGCGGCGGCGGCGGCGAGCACCCGATCCTTGAGGCCGCCGCGCAGGAACTGGTCGTCGAGCGCGATGTCGACCGCGACCGCGTTGATCGAGGCGACCGCCTTGCCGCTCTGGTCGCGCACCGGCGCCGCCACCGAGGTCACGCCGCGCTCGTAGAACGAGGTACTGACCGCATAGCCGCGCTGGCGATCCTCGGCGAGGAGCGTCATCAGCGCGGCGAGCGTGGTCGGCGTGTGCTCGGTGTAGCGTTCGAGCCGCGTACCGCGATAGAGCGCCGCCAGCTCGGCCTCGGCGAGGTCCGCCAGGACGACGCGGCCGATCACGGTCGCATGCGCCGGCAGCGTGCTGCCGATGTTGACGTTGCTGCTGACGCCGCCGCGGCTCGCGTAGCGGCTCAGATAGACCATCTCGGCGCCGTTGCGGACCGCGAGATGGGTGGAGCAGTTGGTCTCGTCACGCAACCGTGCCAGAACCGGATTGGAAAGCTGCACGATGTCGAGCGAGCCGAGATATTCGAAGCCGATGGTGAGCACCGCCGAACCCGGTGCATAGGCGCCGCCGCCGCCCTCGACCCGGCGCAGGAAGCCCATTGCCTCGAGCGTCGCGACGATGCGGTGCACGGTCGAGCGCGGAATGCCGAGCTCGCGCGCCATCTCCGGCGGGGCGATGGCGGCACGGTCGCGCCGGAACAGGCGCAGGATGTTGAGCCCGCGCTCGAGCCCCGGCACCGCTTTGGCGTCGCTCATGCCGCACCGATGAAGCGCAATACCGCCGCGTCGAACGGCCCCGGCGCCTCGATATAGCAGGCATGGCCGGCCCCCGGGATCGGCTCGTAGCGTGCGCCGGCGATCGCCTCGGCAACGCGCCGGCAGCCCGCCTCGGGCGTCACGCCGTCGCCGGTGCCCGAGACCACCAAGGTCGGCATGGCGATGCCGGGCGCATCGGCGAAGGTGTCGGCGCGCCCGAGCATGCCGACGGCCTGGGCATAGCCGTCGGGCCGCATCTCGCGCATCACCGCGCGCACCAGCATCAGCGCCCGCTGCGGCGCCTGGGGCGACAGCACCGTGCCGGCGCGCTTCTCGGCAAGCCCGGCCGGCCCGAGCGCCGCCATGTCGGCGAGCCGGCTCTCGAGGCGCTGGCGGCGCACATCCTCGGACGCCGTGCCATAGCCCGAAGACGGCGATGCCAGGATCAGCTTCTCGACATGCGCGCCCGCATCGCGGCGGCAGTAGGACGCGGCGATCAGCGCCCCCATCGAATGGCCGAGGAGGACGAAGCGCTTGAGCCCCAGCGCCGCGACGAAATCGCCCAACGCCGCCGCATAGTCGTCGGGGCGCGGCGCCGCATCGGGCAGCTTGTCCGAGCCGCCATAGCCCGGCGCGTCCCAGGCGATGACGCGCAGCCCGTGCTGCGGCAGCGACACGAATTGCGGCCCCCACGAGGCCGCGAGCGAGCCGACGCCATGCACGAGGACGAGAACCCGCTGGTTGTCGTAGCCCGATTCGCGAAAGGCGATGGCGCGGCCCTGCGCGGTGACGCGCTGCGGCGGCGGCGCGCCGGTCTCGTAGCCGAGCAGGTCCATCTCCATGCGCGATCTCACTTGCGCTTGAGCTTGGCGATCGGATGGTCGGGCGGATAGGTGGGAGTCACGGGCTTGGACGCGCCCAGCATCACGCACATGAGCGCGTCCTCGTCGCTGTCGTTGCGCAGGCCGCGATAGATCCCGGCCGGAACCGAGCACAGATCGCGCTCGCCCAACTCGGTCTCCCAGGTCTCGCCGTCCTTCTCGAAGAACAGGCGGATCTTGCCGCGCATCATGAAGAACACCTCCTCCACATCGGTGTGGATGTGGGGCGGCCCCTCGCAGCCCGCCGGCAGCAGCATGGTGGAAAAGGTGAAATGCTCGGCCGGGACGGCGCTGTCGTCGTTCGCCACGCCGGTCCCGCCGGTGCCGACATAGCGTAGCTGCGCGCGGCGGTATTTGCGGTCGTAATCGGCCTGGAACTTGAGGGCGTCCCAATCATAGGTGCGGGTGGCGAGCCGGGCGATGCGTCCCTCGAGGATCGCCTCGAGGCTGTTGGGATTGTTCTGCGTGGCGCTCATTGGCGTTCTCCATCTTCAATTGAGCACGAAGCCGCCGTTCACCGGCAGCAACTGGCCGGTGACGAAATCGGCGGCGTCGGACAACAGGAACAGGACCGTGCCGACCACGTCCTCCGGCATCTGCCGGCGCGGCATGGCACGGTTCTCGACATAGAGGCGGTGGCGGTCCGCCGGCACGTACGCGGTCGCCTCGACGATGGTGAGGCCGGGCGCGATCGCGTTGACCGCGACCCCGTCCGGGCCCAGCTCGCGCGCGAGCGACCGGGTCATGGCGATGACCGCGCCCTTGCTCGCGACGTAATGCAGGAGCCGCGGCGCGCCCCACAGCGCGGTGTCGGAGGCGACATTGACGATCTTGCCGCGGCCGGAACGCCGCAGATGGGGCGCCGCCGCGCGGGTGACGAGCCAGGTGCCGCGGATGTTGACGCTCATCACCCGGTCCCAGGTCGCGATGTCGATCTCCTCGAAGCCCTTGCCGCCGATGCCGGTGGCGATCGCTGCGTTGTTGACGAGGCCGTCGAGCCCGCCGAGGCGCGCGGCCGCGGCGGCGACGCCCTGCGCGACCGATTCCGGCTCGGCGAGGTCGATCGGCACGAAGTCCGCCTCGCGGCCGGAGCGCGCGAGTTCGGCGGCGCTGGCGCGGCCTTCGTCCTCGAGCACATCCGCGAGCACGAGCCGCGCGCCCGCCGCGGCGGCGGCGGCGGCAAAGGCGCGGCCGAGGCCGCGTGCCGCGCCGGTGACGAGGATGCGCTTGCCATCGAGTGTGATCATTGCGCCGCCACATTGCCCCGCGCCTCGGACACAGCCAGCGCCGCAAGCTGCGTCTCGGCGAGGTGGTGCAGGCGGCGGCGCATGCGCGACAGGCCGGTGTCGTGCTGATAGAGAAACTCGTGGTCGCGGGCGTCGTCCGCCATGCCCTCGAGAACGATCCGGTCCTGCTCCAGCACGTCCCAGTGCAGGCCCTCGAGCCGCGTCTTGTAGAGGAACCGCCACACGTCGCGCTGCCAGCCTTCGATCTTGCGGCAGCGCCAGAAGAAGACGCGGCAATTGTGCTCGTCCACCGGCGTCACCAGGCCGATGATGTAGAAGCTGCCGCCGGGGCCGGCATCCTTGCGGTAGGGAATGGCGAGGCGCAGCCACGCCGCGCCGGTCTCGCCCCATTCGACCCAGTCGAAATTGACGTCGCGCTGGCCCACTTTCTCGAAGGTGAAGCCGCTCGGCGTCGCGACCACGCGCATCGCCGCGGTCTTGTCGCCGCGCGCCATCGAGTGCGAGACGGCATGGAGATAGGCGCCGTGCATCGGGTCCATCACGTTCTCGACCGCATAGCGATAATTGCAGCGCCAATGCGCGGTGCAGAGAAAGCTGCTCCAGTCCGGCGATTCCAGCTGCTCGGGCAACGCGAGCGGCAGGGGCTCGGGATGAAGCGCATCGCCGAACCAGGCGAAGACGGCGCCGTGGCGCTCGACGGCGGGATAGGATTTGACGCAGCTTTGCCCCTCGAGCGGGCAGGATTGCTGCGCCGGGACCCGCGCCACCGTGCCATCGGCGCCGATTTCGATGCCGTGATACCAGCAGGCGACGCGGTCGCCGAGATTCCAGCCGAGCGACAGGCGCGCGCCGCGGTGCGGGCAGCGGTCCTCGAGCGCATGGACGCGCCCGTTTCCGTCGCGCCAGACCACGATCGGCTGCGACAGCCGCGTCAGCCCGACCGGCGCGCGATGCACCATCCAGCTCGGCGCGATCGGATACCACAGATTGCCGACGCCGCGATTGACCAGGCGTTCGACTGCCGCTTCATCGATCGGGGAAATCGCCATGACGCCTCCGCTCAGATGCCCTCGGCGCCGGCGGCGCGCGCGGGAATGTAATGCAGCACGCGCCCCTCGAGCCACGCGACGCCGAGATAAGCGACGATGCCGATCAAGGTGAGAAGGATGATCGCGACGAACACCATCGGCGTGTCGGCCGCGCCCTCGCCATAGGCGAGGAGATATCCCAAGCCGGTATTGCCGCCGACCAGCTCGCCCACCACCACGCCGATCACGGCGAGCGTCGAGCCGATGCGCAGCCCGGCGAAGAGCGGCGGCATCGCCGCGCGGAACTCGATCTTCCAGAACACCTGGAACCGCGATGCGGTGAACGAGCGCGCCAGGTTGACCAGATCGCGATCGATCGTGCGGATCGCCGTCAGCACGTTGACCATGATGGGAAAGAACACGATCAGAACGGCGACGAGAATCTTGGGATAGACGGTATAGCCGAACCACATGACGAAAAGCGGCGCGAACGCGACCTTGGGCGCGATCTGCAGCGCGAGGATGTAGGGCGATAGCACGATTTCGGCCGTCGCCGACATGCCGAGCACGAAGCCCGTCACCATGCCCAGGAGCGATCCGAGCCCGAACCCGACCGCCACCTCGAGCGCCGTCACCCCGACATGCAGCGCGAGCTGGTCGCGCGTTACCATGCGCAGGAACTCGAACCAGCATTCCGACGCCGTCGGCACGATATAGGACGGTATGCCGAGCGCGCCCGGACCCCACTGCCAGGCGGCAAGGAACAGCACGAAGACGCCGACCGTTCCCACCGTCTCGCGACGCGCGAGGCGGCGCACGAGCCGCCCCGCATCCACCGGCTCTGCCGCTTCGTCGGGCACGCGCGATGCCGTCGCGACCGTCATGGCTCGACGAACTGGTTGGTGTAAAGGTCCTTGACCGGCGTCGCGTGCTCGATGATGCCTTCCTTCAGGTAGAAGGCCTGGAGCGCGGCAAGACGCTTTTCATCGATCATGCCCACCACTTTCTGGCCCGGATAGACGTATTTGATGTAGAGCTTGAACACCTCGGCCATCTGGCGTTCCTGCCCGGCACGCTGCGGCACCGCCTTGACGTAGTCACGCGCGGCGCCCTCAGGGTCCTTCATGATGTCGGTGAAGCCGTGCAGGGTGGCGCGGACCAGCTTGCGAATGAGCTCGGGCTTCTCCTTGATCGTCTTGTCCGACGCGACGATGATTTGCGACATGCTCGGGAAATATGTGTCGGCGGAAATGATCTTCACCTTGGCGCCGGCCTCGGTCGCGTCGACGATCCAGTCCGGGACCGACGCCATGGCATCGGATTTGCCGGCGACGAAGAGCTTCCAAATATTGGTCGCGCCCACCGCTTCGGCGTTGATGTCGCCCTTGGTGAGCCCAACTTTCGCCAGCATGCCGAGGAGCGCGTAGTAGGTCGTGTCCTGATAGGACATGACCGTGACGGTCTTGCCCTTGAGATCCTGCGGGCCCTTGATCGGCGAGTTCGCGTGCA
>Ga0307373_10009048_pt1 | contig 14992 bp, 13 predicted proteins | sample OX2MG_FD_202534 | JGI IMG/M metagenome (GOLD analysis project Ga0307373, IMG submission 202534) | Soil microbial communities from Risofladan, Vaasa, Finland - OX-2 | ecosystem: Environmental > Terrestrial > Soil > Coastal area > Acid sulfate soil | place: Finland: Risofladan, Vaasa | collected... | reverse complement strand
CGGCCTCTGCCATGTTCACTCAATCTCTCTTATCGGCACTCCTGCTCACTTCTCCCCCAGCAGTTGCCGACCCCGGGCTGCGGGCATCTTGGCACCGGTCGCGGGGCCCTGAGCCGACTGAGGCGAGCGGACCGCAACCTCCGGAGCCGGCCGCCCACCGGACAGCGTCCCCAGTTTGGCGAGATGCCGTCCACGACGCTCCTCCAGTTCGATCCGCAGCAGCTCCAGCCGGTGCTGGCGTTCCTCGATCTGAGCAAGCTGGCGGTCGGCCACCGCCACCGCCTCCACCAGAACCGCCGCTTGGGTCTCAGGCGAGGTGCTGCTGCGGTAGACAGCCCGGAGCCCCTCCAGTCTGTCCTCAGCCTGCAGGGCGTCTCGAATCTCGCAAAGATCCGCCCCCAGAACCTCCTGCAGCTCCTTGATCCGGCGCACCCGGCGCGCCTCTGATGACGCGTAGCGCCGACTCTGAGTGGGCGCATGCCTGGCTTCCGAGCTGATCAGACCCAGCTCCTCGTAGTAGCGCAGGGTCCTGGTCGTCACCCCGGTGAGCTCCGCCAGCTCCCCGATCTTCAGGGCAGCGGAACCGGCTGCGGCGGCTTCAGGCGCTGGCACGGACACGGCCCACCGTTGCCTCCACGATCATCTCGACAGCTGCGTCCTCGGCTACCGTAGTGGTGTCGATGACCAGGTCATACAGCTCCGGATCCTTGAGGTCCACCCCATAGAAGTGGCGCATGTAAGCTTCCCGGGCCCGGTCGGTGTGAGCCTGGTCCAAGCGCGCGGTGGCCTCGTCGACCGCGCCGGACTCGACCAGGCGCCTGATCCGCCGCTCGGGGGGACCGTCGAGGCGGACGTGGAGCACGCCCGGCACACCTGCCAGCACCGCCGTCGCACCCCGGCCCAGGATCACGCCGCCGTGGGCGGCCATCCCGCGAACGGCCCTCTCGGTGCGGCGCCGGAAGAGCTCGCCACCATCCTCCCGGTTGACGCCGGGAGCAGCCGCTGGGGGAAGCGGCACCACATCCCTGGAGAGCGCAGCGAAGAGCTCCCCCACACCATCCCGCGACCAGTCCTCGCTGGCCATTGCCGATTCCAAAGGCGCCGCCAGTTCCGACGCCACCTTCACCGGGATGGCCCGCTCGAGGAAGGGAATCCCCAGCCGCTCCGCCACCGCTCTGCCGATGGCATCCCCACCAGCCGCATAGCTGGCGGAGATAGTGACCGCCCGCAGCCGACCTCCACCGTCCGAATCCATCGCGAGCTCCTGGGGCCCAGGGGTCACCCGCTCCAGCGCCCAGCCAGGCGGGGCCTCCTTCGCCGACGCCTCGCCGTGGACGTAGCGCTTGCCACGCAGCCAGGATGCCGCGGCCGCCACCAGCATCATCACCATGGCGAAGTAGAAGGTCACCCGCATGCCCGCCATGAAAGGCTTGGAGATCAGGTTGGGGAAGAACTCCCGGCCGGTGAGCACCGCCGTCCGAGCCGCCGGCAGATGGTGTAGCGTCGGCCCGAGCAGGGTTGCCACCGGGTTGTAGCCCAGGAAGGCGGCGAACAGGGTCCCCACCGGCGGTAGGTTGGAGATTTTCTGGGCGGCGGCGACGGGCACCCCCTGCTGGACCAGGCCGTGGTATAGAGAGGACGGCAGGGACGCCGCCAGGCCCAGCACCATGAGGGTGAAGAACAGCCCTATAGAGAGCGTCATCCCCGAGTTCTGGAAGGTGGAGCGCATGCCCGAGGCGACTCCTCTCTGGTCCGCGGGCACCGAGTTCATGATCCCGGCCGTGTTGGGCGCCGAGAACATGCCCATCGAGAAGCCGTTGAAGAAGAGCAGCACCGCGAAGCTTGGATAGCTGAAGTTAGCTGGCAGCAAGGCCAGCAACGCGAAGGTCGCCGCCGCCGCCAGCATCCCCCCGGTGGCGAATGGCCGGGCCCCGTAGCGGTCCGAGAGCACCCCTGAGAGCGGGCCGGCCGCCAGGAAGCCGCCGGTCAACGGGAGCATGTAGATCGCCGCCCACAGGGGAGTTTGCACGAAGTTGTAGCCATGCAGCGGCAGCCAGATCCCCTGCAGCCAGATGATCAGCATGAACATCAGACCACCCCGTCCGATCGAAGCCAACAGGGCGGCCATGTTGCCGGCGGTGAAAGCCCGGATCTGGAAGAGGGCGAGATTGAACATGGGGGCCGCCACCCGGCGCTCGACCAGGACAAACGCGCCCAGGAGGGCAATCCCGCCGAAGATCTCGACCAGCACGGTGGGGTTGGTCCAGCCCATGTCGCTGTTGCCGTAGGGCTGGATCCCGTAGGTGATGCCAACCAGGAGCGCGATCAAGCCCACGCCGAAAGTGATGTTGCCCAGCCAGTCGATCTTGGCCCTGGTGACGATCCCGATCTCGCGCAGCTTCAGGTAGGCCCAGACGGTCCCGAATATCCCGATGGGAACCGAGACCAGGAACACCAGGTGCCAGTCGACTCCAGAGAGCAGGCCGCCCAGGACCAGGCCCACGAACGAACCTGAGATGCCCGCCACCACGTTGATCCCCAGGGCCATACCCCGCTGGTTGCTGGGGAAGGCGTCAGTCAGGATGGCCGCCGAGTTGGCCATCAAGAGAGCGCCTCCCACCCCTTGGATGATGCGCAGCCCGATCAGGGTGAGCGCCGCCCCATCGCCGGTGAAGAACACCACCGAGAGGAAGACAGACGCGATGGTGAAGACGAGGAAGCCCAGGTTGTACATCCGGACCCGTCCGAACATGTCCCCCACCCGGCCCAGGCTCACCACCAGGACGGCGATCACCACCATGTAGCCCATCAGCATCCAGAGCAGCAGGCTGACGTTGCCGGGGGCCAGCGGATTCACCTTGACCCCTCTGAAGATGGCCGGAAGTGAGATGAGGACGATGGATGAGTTCACCATCGCCATCAGGATCCCGAGGGTGGTGTTCGACAGGGCTACCCACTTGTAGTGGTCGGGTCGCGGGGCACCGGTCAGGCCAGAGTTAACGCTCACGTCAACTAGAGTCTACTACGAATGGTCCTCGTTCTCGACCTTGGCCGCCACCGGACGGTTGATGTAGCGCCACACCCCGTAGGCGATGGCGAGCACCACCACCACCGCCACCAGGTACTCGATCGGCTTGAGCACCTTGCCGATTTCGTTGTAGTGGCGGCCCAGCTCCATGCCGGCCACCGTCAGGCTGGTGTCCCAGACCGCCGCACCGACCAGGGTGGCCAGGATGAACGGAAGGAGCGGCATGCGGGCGAACCCGGCGGGGAAGCTGGTGTAGCTCCGGATCACAGGCACCACTCGGCCCACCGCTACCGCTACCACCCCGCGGCGCTCGTAGAATCGCTCGGCCGCCTCGAAGTGGCTCTCCTTGAGTCGAAAGCGCTTCCCGAACCCGACCACGGCCGTCCGCCCCACCCAGGCCGCCACACCGTAGGCGATCAGGGCACCCACCAGCTCGGCCGCCAGGGCCACCAGGATCACGACCGGAAGGCTTAGGGTCCCCGTCACAGTGAGCACCCCGGCGAAGGGCAGCACCACCTCGCTGGAGACCGGGAAGCCGCAGCATTGGGCGACAGTCAGCAGAAACAGGGCGAGGTAGCCCGCGGTGGTGAGAAAGTGCTCTAGTCCCAGGATCATGGCGGTAAGTGGTGGGGCATCTGGGGACATTGTCGCGGATCGGGCCTCCTCCGGGCCGCGGACCCGCCACGCCCGCCCACAGGTAGTCTGGGCAGCGTGCAGGAGCAGCCCGGTCAGAGTTTAGATGGCGCGCCCGAGGCCGCCCTGGAGAGAACCCTGCGCGAGGCTGAGATCGTGGCCGTGGAGCAGGTGGCGGTCGGCAGCAACGCGGTGTTCTATGTTCGCCTGGCCGGTCCTCACGGCGAGCTGAGCGCCATCTATAAGCCCGCCCGAGGCGAGCGCCCCCTTTGGGACTTCCCCGCCGGCACCCTGCACCGTCGCGAGGTGGCCACGGCGGTCGTGGACCGAGCCCTGGGGTGGGGATTCACGCCCGCCACCGTGCTGCGGCACAAGGCGCCTTTCGGGGTTGGTTCCATCCAGGCCTATGTCCCCGAGCCCGACTCGCAGGTGGTCATGGACCGAGAGCGTATGGAGCACCGCCTCCGGGGCCTGGCCGCCTTAGACGTGGTGATCAACAATGCCGACCGCAAGCGTGCCCACCTCCTGATTGACCCCGTCGGCGAGCTCAAGGGCATCGATCACGGAGTCACGTTCAACACCGAGTTCAAGTTGCGCACGGTGCTGGCCGAGCTGGGCGGGTCGCCGGTGCCAGAGGAGTGGCTGGCGAGCCTGAGCGCTCTGGTCAATGACCAGGACCGGATGCGACGGCTGCGAGCCCGGCTAAGGACCCTGATCGCGCCAGCCGAAGTCCAGGCCTTTGAGCTCCGGGTGGGTCAGCTCCTGAAGGCGAGGGTCTTCCCCATTCTTCACCCCTGGTACGGGCGACCGTTCGAAATGTGAGCAACGTCCCGGCCGAGCTGGAAAGTGGCCCGGACGGTGTACCGATTCGGCTCACCAGCCACGGCGGTGGACTCCAGAAGGCATACCTCTGAGACCTCGAAGCGGCCCCCCGCCAGGTCCGCCTCCAAGATGCGGCGGATCGCTGCCAAGGCTGGTCTGGGGAGGTTCCCCGAGATCCTGGCCAGAGTGCAGTGGGCCCGGAATCGGCGGCCATCAAAGGGCAACTTTGCGGCCGCCAGACCAGCCCCCAGCGAGCCAGCCAGCTGCCGCAGCCTCGACTCCCCGGCCACCACCCCCAGCCAGATGACGGCTGGTCTTCGTTCTGAGGGAAAGCAACCCAGGCCGCCCAACCCGACAGCGAAGTGATCTTGGGCAGCGCTCACCTTGAGCGCCGACTCCCCCACCGCGGTCGCCAATCCGGGCTCGACCGGGCCCAGAAACTGGACCGTGAGGTGAAGGCCGTCCGGGCGCACGGTCCGGACCAACGGATCGACCGCCGCCAGCCGCCGCAGCAGGTGCTCCGACACCACCCCGGCCGGCGGACGCACCGCCAGGAACAGGTTGCCATGCCGCCTCACGGGACCATTGATGGCGTGGCCACGATCCGCTCCAGGATCTCCATTTGACGGCTGATGAACTCGGCACTCCAGCCATGGCCGGAGGCGGCCACCAAGCTGAGCTCGGTGTGGGGCCGGGCGCTGCAGTACTGCGCCAGCAGCTCCACCTCAAGGATCCGGTCATCGGCCGCCGCCAGCGCAAACACATCGCCATGCCAGCCATCGAGGAGCGGCAGGAAGGAGACCGACACCCCATCCCTGAGCCACTCCCGGGCGGCCCTGGGATTCGCCCTAACCTGATTCTCGAAGTTGAGGTCGGCGGAGCGCCGGTCGACGACGGCCGACCCCTCCACCACCACCCGGCGGTAGAGGTCGGCGGCCACCCGCCAGCGCCCCAAAGCGGAGATCAGGTCGAAGACCCCAGGGACGGTCAGGCCACCAACCTGCAGCCTGAAGGCGCGCCTCACCATGGCCGGCGCCATCAAGGGGGTGTGCAGGACCAAGCGCTCCACCCGGGCTGGCTCCTGGGCGAGCACCTCCATGGCGACGGCCGCTCCCAGGCAGAGACCGCCCAGCTCGAACGTGTCCAGGTGTAGGTGGTCGGTCAGAGCCCGAACCTCCCTGGCCAGGGCCCGAGTGCTGTGCTGGCCCGGTAACGCAGCCGAGCTCCCGAAGCCGGGCAGATCGGGGATCACCAGGGACCGCCGGGCGGCGAGACCAGGCACCCAGGTCTCGAAGTTCTCCGCCGAACCTATGAAACCGTGGCACAGCACCAGGGGCCTCCCTTGGCCAGCGACCACGTAGCGCAGCTGTCCCTGGGGCCGCTCCAGCCAGCGTTCCTCCCATCCGGCTGCCAAGGCCTCTGGCAGGGGCGGAAAGGAGGGGCTCACCCCGCTCCAGGCCGTCCCAGCTCGGCTGGAGCTGCGCCCTTTCGTGGAGATGCTTGCTCGTTGGGCCAGCCAGGAAGCGGACAGCGCACCTGCCGGTCTTCCCGGTAACCAAGGGCATACTCGGCCGCGAGCTGGGTCTGTACCTCGCGAGTCCCCTCGTAGATGAGCGTGGCCCGGCTGTTGCGGAGGTAGCGCGCGGCCGGGCACTCCTCGCTGAAGCCGGTCGCGCCGTGGACCTGAAGGGCGTCATCAGCACAGCGATTGGCGCGCTCGGAATTCACCCACTTGGCGAGGGCGGATTCCCGGGAGCTGCGCCGACCTTCATTCTTGAGCCATCCGGCGCGCAACCAGAGCAGGCGGGCAACGTCATAGTCCCGGGCCATACCCGCGATCATCTGCTGCACCAACTGAAAGCGCCCGATCTCCACCCCCTGCACCTGGCGCTGGCGGGCGTAGCCGACGCTGAGGTCGAGGCAGGCCCGGATGGTCCCGGCGGCCCCGCTGGCCACGCAGTACCGGCCGCTGTCAAGGCAGCTCATGGCCACCTTGAAGCCCTCGCCCTCCTCGCCGATGCGGTTGGCGGCGGGCACCAGCGCGTCATCCAGGTAGACGATGGCGGTGTCACTGGCGCGCAAGCCGTACTTGTCATGGATCGGCTCGGTGCGCAGCCCGGAGCCGGCCAGCTCCCGCTCCACCGCGAAGGCGGTGATCCCACCTAGGCCAAGGCTTGGGTCCACGGTGGCAAAGACGAGCAGAGTGTCGGCCAGGTCGCCCATGGAGATCCACACCTTCTGGCCCCGGAGCCGGTAGGCGTCGCCCTCCCGGATCGCGCGGGTGGAAATCGCCCTAACATCGCTCCCCGCGTCAGGCTCGGTGAGCGCGAAACAGCCTTGGCGGTGCCCCTCCGCCAAGGGCCGCAGCAGGCGCTGGCGCTGCTCCTCGGTACCCCACTGATAGACCCCTGTCAGACACAGGCCGGCGTGCACCGAGAGCGCGGTCCGGCAAGAGGCATCGACGTACTCCAGCTCCTCGCAGGCGATGCCCAGGGCGATCCAGTCCAGGCCCGCGCCACCATAGCGCTGGGGGATGCTGACTCCCGGGACTCCCAGGCTTGCCAGCTTGGCGAAGAGCTCAGGATCTGGCTGGGCAGCCCGATCTCTAGCGGCGATCTCAGGGGCCAATTCTCGTCGGGCAAACTCCCGGATGGTGGCCTCGAACTGGCGATGCTCCTCGGTCAGCTCCAGATCCACTTCGGCTAGCTCGCCTCCGTGTCAATCTGGGCCCGCTGCAGATGCCCTGAATAGTCGATGTAGACCGTCTTCCACTCGGTGAACTCGTCGAAGGCGGTGGTGCCAGCCTCGCGGTGGCCGTTGCCGGTCCACTTGGTGCCCCCGAACGGCAGCTGGATCTCGGCTCCAATGGTGGGCGCGTTCACGTATACGATTCCGGCCTCGAGCCGATCCACCGCCTGGAAGGCGCGCGCCAGATCTCTGGTGTAGATGGAGAGAGACAGCCCGTAGCGGGTGCCGTTGGCGATTCTGATGGCATCGTTGAAGTCGACCGCCGGGATCACCACCAGGGTGGGCCCAAAGATCTCCTCCTGGGCGATCCGCATCTCCGGCTTGACGTCCGCGAACAAAGTGGGCCGATAGAAGTTGCCCTCACCGAGCTGCCCCTCAGCAGCGATGCTGCCGCCGGTGAGGAGGCGCGCAGCCTCCTGCCGCCCGATCTCGGTGTAGGCATGGATTCGCTTCAGCTGGGTCTGGTTGATCACTGGTCCAACGTCGGTGGCGGGGTCAAGGCCGTCGCCCAGGCGCAGCTTGGAAACCCGCCCCAAGAGCTGCTCGGTGAAGGCCTCCAGAACCGGGGCCTCCACGATCAGCCTGGAAGTGGCGGTGCAGCGCTGGCCGGCGGTCCCGAAAGCGCCCCACAGGGCCCCGTCCACAGCCAACTCCAAGTCCGCATCAGCGGTGACCACGATCGCGTTCTTGCCGCCCAGCTCCAGCGAAACCCGCTTGCCCAGGCGCCCGCAGGTGCTGGCGATCTGCTGGCCCACCTCAACTGACCCGGTGAAGGAGATCGCCCGCACCGCCGGGTTCTCGACCAGCGGCGCGCCGCATTCCTCGCCGTAGCCGGTGACCAGATTGAGGACTCCGACCGGCAGCCCGGCTTCGACCAGGATCTCAGCCAGGCGGATCGCCACCAGGGGGGTGTCCTCCGCCGGCTTGAAGACGACCGCGTTGCCGGCCAGCAGCGCTGGCATCAGCTTCCAGCAGGGGATCGCCATTGGAAAGTTCCAGGGGGTGATGCAGCCGACCACCCCGATCGGGACCCGTTCGGTGAAGCAGCGTTTGTCCCGGAGCTCGCTCGGCACCACCTCCCCCACTGGGTTTCGCCCCTTACCCGCCATGTACTTGGCCATGTCGATGCCCTCTTGGACATCGCCTCTGGCCTCGGTCAGCACCTTGCCCATCTCCCTTGTCATGAGCCGGGCGAGCTCCTCCTTACGCTCCTCCAACAGCCGACCGGCCCGGGCGATCACCTCGGACCTCCCGGGCATTGGGGTTCGGGACCAAGCGGGCTGGGCGGCGACCGCTGCGGAGACAGCATCGTCCACGTCGCTCTGGGAGCTGCGGGCAAAGTGCCCCAGCACCTCGCTGCGGCGGGCGGGGTTGACCGAATCGAAAGTCTCCCCACTCCGGGCCGCTCGCCACTCGCCCCCGATCAGGTTGCCGTAGGTGCGCGCCGCCTCCGCGCCACTCATGAACGATTGCCTCCCTGCAGGACCGCCAACTCGAGGGTCTCGAGCGCCTGGTCCAGCTCAGGGTCGCTGATGGTCAGCGGCGGGATCAGCCGAATCACGTTGTCGTCGATGCCGCAACCGAGGATCAGCAGGCCGCGATCCAGGCAGGCGGCGCGAATCGCCTCCACCCGCTCGGCGTCGGGGAGCCCGGCGCTGTCCATGAACTCAAGACCTATCATCGCCCCGCGACCCCGCACATCCGCCGGCCCACCCACCTGCTGCTGCCAGCCCCGGGCCCGCCGGGTGATCCTCTCGCCGATCTCGCTGGCCCGCTGCAGAAGCCCATCGCGCTCGATCACATCGAGCGTCGCAATCACCGCAGCCAACGACACCGCGTTGCCCCCGAAGGTTGAGCCGTGCGAGCCGGCGGGCCATTCCCGCATCAGCTCGCCCCTGGCCACGATGGCCCCGACCGGCAACCCGTTGCCCAGAGCCTTGGCCAGGGTGACCACGTCCGGGACCACCCCGTCGTGATCGCTGGCGAGCCAGCGTCCGGTGCGGCCAACTCCGCTCTGGACCTCGTCGAAAATCAGCACGATGCCGTGCCGGTCGGCGATCCGGCGCAGAGTGGCCAGAAAGCCCGCCGGCGGCACGATGTAGCCACCCTCGCCCTGAATTGGCTCGACCAGAATTGCGGCCACCTCCTCGGCCGGCACCACGTGCTTGAAGAGTCGTTCCAGCTCGACCCCGGCCGCGATCGGACAGGGCTCGTCAGCGGGGTGCTGGCAATTGCGAAAGCAGTAGGGATAGGGAGTGGTGTACACCCCTGGCAAGAGCGGGCTATAGCCCTCCCGATAGTGGACCTTGCTGGTGGTAACGCTCACCGCCCCAAAGGTGCGGCCGTGGAAACCGCCGGTGAAGCAGATGATCCCCTGTCGGTGGGTAACCCTGCGGGCGAGCTTGAGCGCCCCCTCCACCACCTCAGCCCCGGAGTTGGCGAAGAAGACCGTGTCCAGCGGGTCCGGACAGATTGCCGCCACCCGCTCGGCGGCCTCGGTGAGACGGACGTGCTCGGTCACCACCGAGGTGTGCCAGTAGCTGTCCACCTGACGGTGCACTGCCCGCACCACGTCGGGATGACGATGCCCCAGCGAGGTGACGGCGATGCCGCACCCAAAGTCGAGGAACCGCCGCCCGTCGACGTCGATCAGGAACGATCCCTCCGCGTCCTGGACCACAAGGTCGGTGTATCGGGAGTAGGCCCCAGCCACCGCCTTGTGGTCGCGCTCACGCCAGGCGGCGGAGAGCTGCGCTTGTGAGCCGGTCTGGCCCGCGGAACTAGATGTCGTGGTTGCCACTTTGAAAACCTCCTCGGCCCAAGGCCGATAAACGCCAACGCTGCCGGGGTGGGAGCAATTTCAGCCCACCCCAAGGGCCGCTAGGGCCGAGCGTCTGGCCCGGGAGGCGGCAGGCCGTTGGCATCCCACCAGCGACCGAGTTTGGCTGTCTCCATGAGACTGAACGGTACATCTTTTCCATAGGGCCCGGCTGGCGTCGGCCCTCGGTTGCCCGCAAGCCGGGGGTAGGCCACCCGAGGGCGGCTCCGTGGGTGATATCCGACCGGCCGGCCCGCTGTCCATGGCGGCCATCTCAACTGGCCTTCACCAGGCCCGGTTGGGGCGACCTGATCCGACCATCCGGTGGATGCCACTCAGGCGGGAGCGGCGATCGCCAGCACCGCAGCCGCCAGCACCACGAAGACCGTGAAGGAGCGACCTCGGCCAGCGCCATGCCGAGCGGCGACCCCGGTCAAGCCGTACCAACCCATCAGCATGGCCACCGGCAACAGCGGCCCCGGGACCTGGAGGCGGGACACCAGGACGGCAGCTCCCGCCATCAACAGCGCGACCACGACCGCCCCCTCCCAGGCCTTCGCAAGGGAGTGCCCTTCCAGGCGGATCAGGCTCAACGAAGGAACCAGGGCTCCAACGCCGACCCCAAGGGCCATCAGCGGAGCCGGGGTGCCAGCGCCCATCGCGACCACGAAGAAGGCAACCGGCACGGTGATGACCAGCGCCGCGAGCACCGTCGGCCCCCAGGCCGGGATCCGCACGCGGGCGTCGTCGGCGTCGAGCCAAGGAAATAGGGCCAGCACCAGGGCCAACCAGAGCGGCGTGAGCACCGTCCACGGCAGGCCGGGATCGCTGGCAAGCGCCAGCGAGGCCGATGCGAGTGCGGCCAGCGGCAGGATAGCCGGCGCCATCCCGCTCAGCCAGCCCCGCCCCACCCGGACCGGCCCACTAGGCAGCACCGAGCGCAGCGCCAGCAGATAGCAGGCGATCGCTCCCAGGTCGAGGGCCGCAGCCGCCGGCACGGCCATGATCCCCACCCCAGCCAGCCCCACCACCGCGGCTGCCAGCAGGGCGAAGGGAACCAACCGAGATGGCCAGGGTTGAGCGCTGGCCTCGGCCAGCAAGGTGCTGTCGACCAGCCCGACCTCGGCCTGCTGGCGCATGGCGGCAGCTCCCGCCCGACGCTGGCTCAAGCAGCAAACACCCCGGAGTTGTCCACCGCCACCTGTGGATACTGGGGATTGCAGGTTGCATCCGCCCCGCTCATCCCGCTCCTAACGATCGCTGGTCCCCGCCCGCCCATAGCGGTCCTGCAACCGGACAACGTCGTCCAACTCTGGCGTGGATACCTCACACAGCTCCACCGGACCACTGGTGGCGGTCATGCGATGCTTCAGCCGGGGCAGGATCCGCTGACTCTCCCCTGGTTCAAGGCGCTGGACGGCGAGGCCGCCGTGGCCGTCGTCAAGCTCGAGCTCCAACTCCCCGGAGAGCACGAACACGGTCTCGTCCTTGCGCTCGTGGTACTGCAGGCTGAGCTGCTCGCCCGGGTCGATGTGGATGATCTTGCCCGCGTACCTGTCGTTGACGGCAAACCAGACCTCAAATCCCCACGGCTTCTCCACCCGCTCCACGGCAGCGCGGCCGGCCATGGCCTCAGCCATATGCCTTGGCGTCGCCGATCACGCCCAGCTCAGCCTCGAAGTCGTCGAGCAGCCGCTGGACCCGTCCGGGGTCGGTGGACTCGCAGTAGACCCGCATCAGGGGTTCGGTGCCGGACATCCGCACCAGCACCCACGAGTCCTCACCCAGCCAGTACTTGTAGCCGTCGTCGGATCGAGTCTTGGTGATGACCTCGGGACCCACCTGGGCCAAGGGCGAGGTCTTGATCCGATGGATCAGCCGCTCCCTGACCCGAGGGTATTCCTCGCGCTGAAAGCGGTGGTCGCGGCGAGCATAGGCATGAGGGCCCACCAGATCAGCCACCTCCCGGCGGATCTCCGCCAGCGGCTTGCCGGTCATGGCGATCATCTCAGCGAACATCAGCCCGCTGAGGATCCCGTCCCGCTCGGGGATGTGGCCTCGGAAGCCGAATCCACCCGACTCCTCCGCACCCATGATCGCGTCCAGTTCCCGCATCCTTGGCCCCAGGTATTTGAAGCCCACCGGGAGCTCCTCGACCGCGCAGCCGTAGCGCTGGCCGAGTAGGTCAAGCCGCCTGGTCATGGTTAGGGAGCGCACCACCGGGCCACGCCAGCCGCGGTTCTGACACAGGTGCCAGAGCAGCAGGGTCGCTACCTCCAGCTGATCCACAAAAGCGCCGGTCCCGTCGAAGATGCCGACCCGGTCAGCGTCGCCGTCGTTGGCCACTCCGAGATCGAAGCCACCGCCCCTGAGCTTCCCAACGGCTTCCGCCAAGTTGGCTTCGATCGGTTCCGGGTGCATGCCTCCGAACCCGGGGTTGCGGTCGGCGTGAAGCTGCTCCACCTGGGTGGCCCCGCCGGCCACCATGTCCTGGACGTAGCCCGCGCCAGAGCCGTACATGGCGTCGTGGAGAATCCGCAGGCCGGCTGCACGGATGGCGCCCAGGTCCACGAGGCGGCCGAGCTGGGCGCGGTAGGCCGGTCGTGGATCCACCAGCTCGACCAGGCCCTGGGCGAGCGCCTCCTCGAAGGGCATCTCCCGCACCAGGTCGTCGGCCAACACCCGCTGGATCTGGTCCTCCAACTCCGAGATGATGTCGGGGGAGGCGGACCCCCCGTACTCGGGCTTGTACTTGAGGCCGTTGAACTCTGGGGGGTTGTGGCTGGCGGTGACCACCACCCCTCCCAGCGAGCCGCTGTCCACCACCATCCAGGCGGCGGCCTGGGTCGGGCAGGGGCGATCCAGGAGTAGAACTGGGCGGGCGTTGGCGGCCAGCACACGGGCCACCTCCTCAGCGAACAGCTCGGCCGAGAACCTGGTGTCATGCCCGACCACTACCCGGCCCTCCTTGGGCCTGGCGCTCAGGTACTGAGCCACCGCCTGGCTCACCACCCGCACGTTGGCGTAGGTGAAGTCATCGGCCACGACCCCGCGCCACCCATCGGTACCGAAGCTGATCGCAGGTGCCGCCACAGCCCACCTCCTTCGCCGAGTTTTAACCTGGCAATTGTACGGTCGCTGTGCCTCGGTAGCCGCCCTCGGCCCGGCTCCTTCGGTACCTTAGAGAAGGTCGGTGCGGCCCGCCTCCCGGAGCTGCTCGACGACCCGGCCCACCTCCTGGACCCGACTAAGCGGACAAACCAGAAGCGCGTCTTCGGTGTCCACCACCGCCAGGCCAGATCCCCCCAAGACGACCACCAGGCGGCCGGCGGCGGAGTCGACGAAGCAGCCCTCACTTCCCAGCAGCATGGCCGGACCCTGAGCGACGTTGCCGAAGGCGTCCGCCCGGCCGGCGTCGATGGCGACCCGCTGCAGGTCGCCAAACGAGCCCAGATCCGACCAGGGCAGATCCGTGGGCAAAACCGCCAGGCGCCCGCTCCGCTCCAGGACCAATCGCTCCACCACGCCGGCGGCGACCTCCCGCCAGGCGGCGGCGAACTGGGGGAAGGTGCTCGGCCCGGTGGCCACCGCGGCCCGGACCGCGGCCAGGGTGGTCGGTGCCAGTCGTTCCATCTCCGCCAGCAACAGGGTGGCTGGCCAGGCAAAGAGGCCCGTGTTCCACAGGTAGCTGCCGGCGTCCAGCATGGCGGCCGCGCGCTCGTGATCGGGCTTCTCCACGAAACCGAGGGCTCGCCACATCGGAAGGATCCCCGCTGGCAGCCCCGTCGCAGGCGCCAGCTCACCACCCATCTCCACGTAGCCGAAGCCGGAGGCGGGCCAGCTCGGCCGCAGGCCGACCGTCACCAGCAGCTGCCCCTCCCTCGCCCACCAGGCAGCCGAGCGCAAGACCCGGGTGACCGCCTCCTGATCAGGTATGTAGTGGTCGGCATGGAGCGAGACCATGACCGCGTCTGGGTTCAGACGGAGCGCCTCGAGGGCCGCCCAGGCCAAAGCCGGCCCGGTTCCCCGAGGCTCGGGCTCGAGCAGCAGGTGGTCCGGGGCCAACTCGGGAAGCTCACGCACCACCGACTCGGCCTGGGTGGCTGCGGAAACCACCAGCACCTCGCCGCCGAGCAACCTGGCCCGCTCGAAGGCGTGCCGGAGCAGCGTCCTGCCGTCCTCGGCCAGTGGTAACAGGTGCTTGGGCACGTGGCGGCGCGAGCGCGGCCAGAGTCTGGTCCCGGCACCGCCTGCCAGGACCACGCAGACCAGCCCTGCCGGGGCTGGCAGCTCCCCGCCACTCTCAGGCTGTCTCAGCTCTTCCCCCCCTCGCTCGCCGCCTTCAGCAATGGTTCGACCCCGACCTGGGCGGCCAGCTCCGCCCGGTAGGGGGTGCGCTCCCAGGGTAGGTCCAGGTCACTGCGCCCGAAGTGGCCGTAGGCGGCCACCTGGCGGTATATGGGTCGGCGCAGGTCGAGCTCCTTGATGATCCCCGAGGGAGAGAGGTCGAAGTACTCGTCGATCAGGGACTCGATGTCGGCCCGGGGCACCACCTCGGTGCCGAAGGTGTCGACCCCGACCCAGACCGGCTTGGTGACGCCGATCGCATACGCGAGTTGGACCTCCAGGCGGCGAGCCAGCCCAGCCGCCACCAGATTCTTGGCGACAAAGCGGGCCCCGTAGGCAGCAGAGCGGTCAACCTTGGTCGGGTCCTTGCCGGAGAAGGCCCCGCCACCATGGCGGCCGGCGCCCCCATAGGTGTCGACGATGATCTTGCGGCCGGTCAGACCGGCGTCTCCCTGGGGGCCGCCGATCACGAAGCGGCCAGTTGGGTTGACCAGAATGCGAGTCTGGTCGTCGACCATTCCCGGGGGTAGGGCCGGGCCAATCACATGCTCGACCACCCCCGCCTCCACCTCCGCTGGAGAGGCGTCCTCCGAGTG
>Ga0307373_10009046_pt1 | contig 14992 bp, 15 predicted proteins | sample OX2MG_FD_202534 | JGI IMG/M metagenome (GOLD analysis project Ga0307373, IMG submission 202534) | Soil microbial communities from Risofladan, Vaasa, Finland - OX-2 | ecosystem: Environmental > Terrestrial > Soil > Coastal area > Acid sulfate soil | place: Finland: Risofladan, Vaasa | collected... | reverse complement strand
TCTCCCCCCTGAAGGGCCTCCCTTTGAGCGCGCCGGGTGCGGGCGCGTGACCGGCCAACCGCCCCGCGCCGAAGCCTCTGCAACTTCAGCACGACGGGTTCCAGACCGAGGCGCCGCCATCAGCTCGCCTTCACCCGAAAGGTGACACCATGACCTTAACGACGATGCCAAATTCGACAACGCGGAGTGTGTCAAAACCGGCAACAGCTCCAGCGATGAAGGCGCTGGTATATCAAGCCGTGGGCAAGAAGGCGCTGGAAGACCGGCGAAAGCCGGAGATCACCGCTCCGACCGATGCGATCGTCAAAATATCGAAGACGACGATTTGCGGCACCGATCTCCACATCCTAAAAGGCGATCTGCCATCTTGTCAGCCCGGCCGCATTCTGGGCCATGAAGGCGTCGGTATCGTCGACGAGGTGGGCCATGCTGTCACGGTGTTCAAACCGGGCGATCACGTCTTGATTTCCTGTGTCAGCGCGTGTGGCACGTGCGCCTATTGCCGCAAGCAGATGTACTCGCATTGTACGACGGGCGGCTGGATTCTCGGAAACACCATCGACGGCACACAGGCAGAGTTCGTTCGCATTCCTCACGCGGATATGAGCCTCTATCCCATTCCCGCCGGCGCCGATGAAGAAGCGCTGGTGATGCTCAGCGATATCTTGCCGACCAGTTTCGAGTGCGGCGTTCTCAACGGCAAGGTAGAGCCAGGAAGCACTGTGGCCATCGTCGGCGCGGGGCCAATCGGGCTCGCCGCATTGCTCACCGCCCAGTTTTACTCGCCGTCCGAAATCATCATGGTCGATCTCGACGACAATCGCTTGGCGGTGTCCAAACGCTTCGGCGCCACGTCAACCGTCAATAGCACAGACGGAAAGGCCGCCGAGACGATTATGAAGATGACGGGCAAGCGTGGCGTCGATACCGCTATCGAGGCGGTCGGCATCCCAGCCACGTTCGAGCTATGCGAAAAAATCGTCACGGCTGGCGGCCACATCGCCAATATCGGAGTACACGGCAAGAAGGTCGACCTCCATTTGGAAAGCCTCTGGGACCGCAACATCTCCATTACAACGCGGCTGGTCGATACGGCGACGATCCCGATGCTCTTCAAGACGGTCTCATCTCATAAGATCGACCCCAAGCTGTTGATCACGCATCGCTTCAAGCTCGACGACATTCTCGATGCCTACGAAACCTTCGGCAATGCCGCCGAGACAAAAGCGCTGAAGGTCATCATCGAGGCTTGAATCGTGATTTGAACCAAGGCCCGCACCGCAATCATCGGCCGTGTTCCCGGCCGGAGTTGCGACGGCACCGTGAGTTTCCACAATGCTATGTCAAAAGGACAAGCAGATGAATATGCAAACAGCCAAATCGGCCGAATACCAGAGCACCAATCCCGCGACCGGCAAAGTTCTGAAAAAGTTTGAGAGCCTGACCGATAAGGAACTTGAGGCGAAGATCGCGACGGCGGAAAAGTGCTTCGAAACCTGGCGGCACAAGACCTACGCCGAGCGTGCGGTCATCGTAGCCAAGGCAGCGGAATTGCTGCACGCCGAGGCCGCCGAATTTGCCCACACGATGACGCTCGAGATGGGTAAGCGCATCGGTGAGGCTCTCGGCGAGGTCGAGTTCAGCTCGAACATTCTCTCCTATTACGCCAAGAATGCCGAACGCTTCCTAGCGCCGGTGAAGCTCCATCCGTCGCTCGGCGAAGGCCATATGGAGAGCAGCCCGATTGGTGTGGTCTTCTGCGTGGAGCCCTGGAATTTTCCCTACTACCAGCTTGCCAGGATCGCCGGTCCGCATTTGATGGCGGGAAATGTCGTGCTGGTGAAGCACGCCGGTATCGTGCCGCAATGCGCCATCGCATTCGAGAAGCTGTGGATCGACGCGGGAGCGCCAGCCGGGCTCTATACCAATCTGCTGATCTCGCACGATCAGTCGGATCGTGTCGTCGATGATGTTCGTATCAAAGGTGTCGCGCTGACCGGCAGCGTTGCGGCCGGCAGAAGCATCGCGGCGCGGGCCGGCAAGAACCTGAAACCGTCTTCGATGGAGCTGGGCGGTAGCGACGCGTTCATCGTCCTCGAAGACGCCGATCTCGAGCACACCATCAAGTGGGCGGTCTGGGGCCGGATGTACAATACGGGGCAGACTTGCTGTGCGGCGAAGAGGTTCGTCGTCGTCGACAAGCTCGCCGATAAGTTCCTGGAGAAGTTCAAGGCGGCGCTTACGGCTCTGAAGCCAGGAGATCCGCTGGACGAAAAGACCACCTTGGGTCCTTTGTCCTCGGAATCAGCGTTGACCGATCTTTTGAAGCAGGTCGATGGTGCGGTCTCCCACGGAGCGAAGGTGCTCATCGGCGGCAAGCGCATCGATCGTCCGGGCTCCTACATGGAGCCGACGATCCTGACCGACATTAAGCCGGACAACCCCGCCTTTCGTGAGGAATTCTTCGGCCCGGTCGCGCTGTTCTTCCGGGTCAAGGACGAAAACGAGGCGATCGCTCTCGCCAACGACTCCGACTTCGGATTGGGCGGCTCCGTCTTCACCAAGGACCTGGCGCGAGGCAAGCGCGTGGCCAGCCGTGTCGAAACGGGGATGATGTTCATCAACAACATCTCCTGGTCCGATGCGGAACTGCCGTTCGGCGGCATCAAAGACTCCGGTTACGGGCGTGAGCTCGGCGACATGGGTATCCAGCAGTTTGTGAACAAAAAGCTGGTTCGTTACGTCGCGGCCGAAGCGCCGGTGTAAGCGGGGTCGACCGGCAGGGCGGCGCGGACGCCGGCCGCAGCGAACAGGTGGTGAGGAATTTCCTTCATGGGATTTCCTTATCCACCACGCGGCCTTCCGTGCAAGCCCGACCGCCCGACCAACGCTCGCCGAGACCCGCCAACGATTGGAGCGCCCTATGTATGTCAACGTCGCCGTTCTGAAGGAAACCCAGCCGCATGAACGGCGCGTGGCTCTGGTGCCCTCTGTTGTCCCCAAGCTCATCAAACTGGGTGCCAAGCTGCACATGCAGACGGGTGCCGGTCACGCCGTCCAGCTGGCTGACGCGGCATTCAAGGATGTCGCGTTCATCGTGGATCGCGAGGATCTGGTCGCCGATGCCGACGTGGTCCTGGCGGTCCAGCCTCCCGCGCTCGAGGTGATCGACGCCATGAAACAAGGCGCCATTCTCATCTCCTTCATCTACGCGGAGAAGGAACCGGGGCTGGTGCAGCGGCTCCTTGACAAGAAGATCACTTGCTTCGCCATGGAGCGGGTTCCGCGCATCTCGCGGGCGCAATCGATGGATGCGCTATCGAGCCAATCGGCGCTAGCCGGCTACTACGCGGTTGCGCTGGGAATGACCCACATGACAAGCGTGCTTCCCAAGATCACCTCGGCCGCCGGGGTCATCGGGCCAGCCAAGGTCCTGGTCATGGGGCTGGGCGTCGCCGGCCTCGAAGCCATCGCCACCGCACAGCGTCTGGGTGCCGTCGTGGAAGGCTATGACGTCCGTCCAGCCACGAAGGAGCAAGCGCTGTCGCTGGGAGCGACCTTCGTCGATACCGGCGTCGACGCCACTGGCAAGGGTGGCTATGCCCGCGCCCTCACCTCCGAGGAAAAGGCCAAGGTCGACGCGGCTCTGACCCGCCATATCCAGGCCTCGGACCTGATCATCACCACGGCAGCGATCCCCGGCAAGGCATCCCCCAAATTGATCAACAAGGCGCAGGTCGCCGGGATGAAGGCCGGCGCGGTGATCGTCGACCTCTCGGCCGATGGCGGTGGAAACTGCGACGATACCGAGCCCGGGCAAACAAGGCAGGTTGGCGCTGTGACGATCGTCGCGCCGCTGAATGTCCCCTCGCGGGTCGGCAAGGACGCCAGCGAACTCTACGCAAAGAACCAATACGCGCTGCTGGCCCTGATGATGAAAGACAACATCGTCACCATCGACTGGACCGATGAGGTCATCGCCAAAACGGCCCTGACACACGACGGCAAGCTCTGTGACGCCGACAAGGCGGGAAGCGATCCGCACGCACCCCCAAAACAGCCCGCGAAAGCGGCGTGAACGCGACGGGACACCAATCATGAGTGCCGACCTCGCACTGTCTGGCTTTATCGCCCTCTATATCTTCATGCTGGCCGGCTTTGCGGGCTGGGTGATTATCGGCAACGTGCCGGCGATCTTGCATACCCCGCTCATGTCTGGCTCCAATTTCGTCCACGGCATCGTGGTGGTAGGCGGCGTGTTCGCGCTGCTCAATGCTACAACGGTGCTGGAGCAGGCGATCGGTTTCTTCGCAGTACTGCTCGGCGCCGGCAATGCGGCCGGTGGCTACGCCGTGACCGACCGTATGCTGGCGATGTTCAAGACCAGCGGATCGGAAAGCAAACACCACGGTGCCGGCAAGGTCCACCACCTCAAGAAGAAGGGGTGAAGACATGCTTACCATGATTTCGCAGACCGCGATCGGAACAACCGATCTGGTCGCCGCTTTCCTGTTCCTGTTTGGTCTTAAGCGTATGTCGTCGCCCGCCACGGCCGCTTCCGGCATTCGCGTCGCGGGCATCGGGATGGTCGCGGCGGTTCTCGTAAGCTTCCTCTATATATTCACGCTCGATGCTGCTGCCGCGCCGCATCTGTTGGTGAATTTGGGGCTCGTTTTGGTAGCCCTTGCCATTGGCGGCGTCGGCGCATGGTTCGTTGGCCGCAAGGTCGCAATGACCGCCATGCCGCAGATGGTGGCGATCTATAACGGCATGGGCGGCGGCGCGGCCGGCGGCATCGCCGCGGTCGAACTGTTCGGGAGCAGGGCGCAAGGGACAGCGCAGCTTGTCGTGACGCTGCTCGGCGCGCTGATCGGCGCGGTGTCGATGTCGGGCTCGGTCATTGCCTGGGCCAAGCTGCAGGGTGTCCTTGGCAAGCCGCTTCGGTTCAGTGGCCAGCGGATTCTGAACGGCCTGGTCTTCCTTGCCGCGCTCGGGGTTGGTGGCTGGATCGTCTTCGTTACGCTGGATGGCGTGACGCCGGTGCTTTCGGTCGCAAACTGGATCACCATCTTCTTCGGCGTCGCGCTCCTTTTCGGCATCCTGATGACCCTGCCAATCGGCGGTGCGGATATGCCGGTGGTGATCTCGATCTATAACGCTTTGACTGGGCTGGCGGTTGGGTTCGAAGGCTATGTGCTCGGCAATCCGGCATTGATGATCGCCGGCATGGTGGTCGGGGCCGCGGGCCTCCTCCTGACGCTGCTCATGGCTAAGGCGATGAACCGCTCGGTCGCCAATGTGCTCTTCTCCAACTTCGGCGTCGCCCCCGCCAAGGGGAAGCATGGCGCGATAACCGGGACCGAACGCGAGACCCAGGCATCGGATGCCGCGATCAAGATGCGCTACGCCAGCAGCGTGATAATCGTGCCCGGCTACGGTCTTGCCGCCGCGCAGGGGCAGCAGAAGCTCTACGAGTTCGTCAAGCTACTGCTAGCGGCCAAGGTCCAGGTCCGCTTCGCGATCCATCCCGTCGCGGGGCGCATGCCAGGCCAGATGGACGTGCTGCTCGCCGAAGCGGGAGTTCCCTACGACCTCATCTTCCAGCTTGACACGATCAACGCTGATTTCGCGAGCACCGACATCGTTCTGGTGATCGGCGCCAATGATGTGGTCAACCCGGCCGCGCGCACCGACAAATCCTCGCCGATCTTCGGCATGCCGATCCTCGACGCCGACAAGGCCAAGCAGGTTTACGTGATCAAGCGCGGCCAGGGAAAAGGCTATTCCGGCATCGTCAACGCGCTGTTTTACGAACCCAACTGCAACATGGTCTTCGGCGATGCGCAGGCCGTGCTGGTCAAGATGATCGAGGCCGTGAGGGGACTTGGATCCGCCGCCGCCTAATCAAAGATGAGGCAATTTTGCCTGGAGCCAGCCCCCGGGAAAGGGTCCGATCATGTCCACCAAGAAGATGCAGGCCGCCGTTGTCACGGCGTTCAAGAAGCCGCTGGAGATCCAGGAATGGGACATCCCCACGCCCGGCCGGGGACAGATCCTGGTGAAGACAGAGGCTTGTGGCGTCTGCCATACCGACCTGCACGCCGCTAACGGCGACTGGCCGCTAAAGCCGACACCCCCCTTTATTCCTGGCCATGAGGCGATCGGCATCGTCGTCGGGATGGGTCCCGGCGTTACGATCGTCAAGGAAGGCGATCGGGTCGGCGTTCCTTGGCTCTATTCCGCTTGTGGTCATTGCGAATACTGCCTGTCGGCGTGGGAAACCGTGTGCGCAAAAGCGGAGTTCGGCGGTTACACGAAGAATGGCGGTTTCGCGGAGTACGTCCTGGCCGACCCCGACTATGTCGCACATATTCCCAAGGGTCTCGGTCCCAAGGAAGCAGCCCCTCTGATCTGCGCGGGAATTACCACCTACAAGGGGATAAAAGAGACGGAGGCAAGACCGGGCGAGTGGATCGCCATCTCAGGTTGCGGCGGCCTCGGCCATCTGGCGATCCAATATGCAAAAGCAATGGGTTTGTTGGTCTGCGGCGTCGATATTGAGGACGGCAAGCTCGAGCACGCCAAGCGGCTGGGCGCCGATCTCGTGATCAATGCCAAGACCGGTAATCCCGCCGAAATCCTGAAAAAGGAAACCGGCGGCGGAGCGCACGGCGTGTTGATCACCGCGCCCTCGCTTCCCGCCTTCAAGCAGGGCGTTGCGATGACGCGCAAGCATGGGATCTGTGTGCTGAACGGCCTGCCGCCGGGGGAATTCCCGTTGGATATTTTTGATTTGGTGGCTAACTGCGTCACTGTACGAGGCTCGTTCGTTGGTACCCGCAAGGACATGGCGGAATGCCTCGATTTCGCGGTGACAGGCAAGGTCAAGGCCGACATTGAGTTGCAGCCTCTATCGTCGATCAACGTGGTGTTCGACAGGCTGAAACATGGTGATGTGCCGTCGCGTGTCGTCCTCGATTTCATCGAGACCAAAGCGGACGACCACAAATCGAAAGCTCCTGCAGCGAAAAAACTGGAAGCAGCGCCGATCAGTTAAGGGCCTGTGCGGGTAGGCGCCTAAGCACCCGAACCACTGGCGTAGACAGGGCAGTTGCATCGGGAAATGCAGACAGCGCTATCGAGCCGGTCGTGTCACTCCGGATGGTTAGGAGGCCACTGACCGGCTCGCCGATGCGGCAGGCCGGATCTAGCCGACAAACAAGAGGGCTACGATCGTAAGAGCTAGCTAGCTAACGACGGAGGAAGATCACAAAATGGCCGAGCTGCTATGTGATATGGACTACGTCAAAGCCGAGTATGCACGCGCCGCTTTGCGGGGCTCATCATCCGCTCCTTGCTTTCGCATCTCGTTGCGCGCGGGCAGCAAGGAGCTGGGCACATTCGAGATCAACGTCAATGACAGCGCCCACTTCGTCGCCGAGTTGGATGTCTTGGTGGCGCTGATTCGCGCCAGAACGCTGAAGGCTCAACTGAGCGGGGAAGACTGACGTGCTACCCAGGGCCCTTATCTGCGGAGCGTTCCGATCCATCTATCGTACCCATTCAAGTAATAGGTGCCGCCTCGGCGGGATTCATTCCCTGACGCCGCGCCCAGCCTTGCTGCCGCCATCCTCGCGACGGAAGAGAGACTATTGGCCTGCTTCGGATGGTGCTGGCCGATTCCGGGTTCGCCGGCGGCCAGCGTCGATAACCTTCAAACCGCTTTAGTCAATACGAAAACACGACTCTGACAGGCTGCTAGGTAGAATCCGAGCCTAACGCGGCATGCCTGATCGGCTCATGCTGGTCCCACGTGTTCCGGAAGCACGATCAAATCTGGTGGTTGGGATGTCCCGCTCTGTTTGTGCCTCTCTGCTTGGCCCCGAGTTCGACGGCTTCCTCTACGCACCGCTCGGTGAGGAAAGAAATGGAATGCGGCTCAGCGTCCTTTCCGCACTGGCACGACTGGAGATAGATCCATGGCAGGAGGCTGCCAAATTAGCCGGGTTGCCAGGGGCAACCGCGACCGAGAGGTTGGCCTCGTTGATTGCTTTACTGCCGAACGAGCCGTTGATGCATCGAGATCCCGAGACGATAGCTGCTCGCTTGGTCGCCCTTCTGCCGCGCCGCGCCAGTTCCAATACCACTCCGCTCAAGACGTTGCTCGGCGCCAGGAAAATGACCCATTCCTGGGCCGTCATATACGTGATGATGATGGTCCTCGCGTTGGGTACGGAATGGATCGCGGCAAGCCATCAAGTTTCGGGGCAGGTCGACAAAGCTCATACAACGGCTTCCGGAACAATCTCTCCCCAGGCGCCCCCGAGCTCTGGCCCGTGACCATCAAATCAAACCGGTGTTAGAGACAGGAGATACGATGACCCAAGACGAATTCCAACCTAATACGAACCAATCACCAGTGCAGGCGGAGCCGTTGCGCCGGCCAATGCAGACAGAGCAATCGAGCCTGCAAATACGGCAAAGGCAAGCCAGCGCACCAAATTCGGCACCGCAGCCAGAGCAACGCGTGGCGCCCGGACGCCGGCCACTCTTCCGCACCTGACGAATTACCGCTGCGGGACCGATCATCACTCCGCATCCGCGGAACACTTGAAGCAAAGAGGAGCTGGCAATGTTGTGGCATGCGTCAGAAATCAATGGTTATGCCATTGAGGCCAGCGATGGTGACATTGGTACCGTCAGTGATTTCCTGTTCGATGACGCCAGTTGGCTGGTGCGTTGGGTGGTTGTCGATACCGGCAATTGGCTTTCCGGCCGCAAGGTCCTCTTGCCTCCATCCGTCTTGGGGCGGCTCTACGCGAACAACCGCGTACTTGCGGTCAAATTGACCAAGCAGCAGGTGAAGGACAGTCCGGAAATCGACACCGATCGTCCGGTGTCCCGGCAGATGGAAACCAGCGTCTATGATTATTACGGCTGGAGCCCGTACTGGGGTTCCGGCTTCTACATGGGCGGCTATGGCTATATGCCGGGTTCGGGGATGGCTTCGCCTTACCTGGGAGCGAGGCGCCGTGAACAGGAGATTGCCAACGCCCATGCAGACAGTGACGATGTGCACCTGCGCAGTGTCGAGGCGGTAACCGGATATCATATCCACGCCAGGGACGGCGAGATCGGCCATGTCGAGGACTTCATCGTCGACGATGCCGATTGGAGCATCCACTACCTCGTCGTCGACACGAAGAACTGGTGGCCGGGAAAAAGGATTTTGGTCTCGTCACGATCGGCCGGAGAGATCGATTGGACCGATAGGCTGGTGAACCTCGACGTCGACCGTCAGCGGATCAAAGGCAGCCCCGCATACGATCCCTCGATGACGATTGATCGGGCCTATGACGAGAAACTTCTGACATATTATGGCATCAAGTCTGCTGCCGCCTGAACCGATCGGACGGCCCGTTATGCGGCCTTTGATCGCCGGAAATTGGAAGATGCACGGCATGGCGCCTCAGCTTGCCGAGATCGAAGCGATCGCAGCCTCAGTGAAGGCTGCGCCGCCGTTGGCCGACATTCTGATCTGCCTGCCCGCGACGCTGATCGCGCGGGCAGCCGAGACCGCCGCGGGCTGGATCGCTATCGGTGGGGAGGATTGCAGCGCGGAAGTCTCCGGTGCGTTCACCGGAGACATCAGCGCCGAAATGCTGAAAGGTGCCGGTGCCACCGCAGTCATCGTCGGACATTCGGAACGCCGTCAGTATCATGCCGAGACCGACGCCATCGTTGCGGCGAAAGCGAAAGCCGCACGGCACGCGGGACTCTTGGCGATCATCTGCATCGGCGAGACGCAATCGCAGCGGCGGAACGGCAAGGCATTGTCTGTGTGCGGCGATCAAATCGCCGGCAGCGTCCCCGATGGCATCACCGCATCTGCTATCGCGATCGGCTACGAGCCGCTGTGGGCGATCGGAACCGGGCACATGCCGACTTCCGAAGAAATCACGGAAATGCACGCGCACATTCGTCAATGCCTCGTGGCGCGCTTCGGCGGCCAAGGAAACGAGGCGCGCATCCTTTACGGCGGGTCGGTCAATCCTTCGAACGCGCAGGACATCCTGGCGCTCCCAGAAGTTGGCGGCGCGCTGGTCGGCGGGGCAAGCCTGAAGGCGGTGGACTTCGAGGGAATTTTCCGGGCTGTCTCGGGGACGGTCTGAATGCGAGGCCCCAAAAAATCCCATGCTTACTACATCTCAGATACTCGTCGACAGTTTCGAAGAACTCGAAATGAGCAATCCCCAAGCGATCGCGCCGCATAACTTGTCCCGACGGGGCAAGGAGAAACCATGATGCGCATCGGAATAGCCGCCGACCATGGAGGGTTTTCCTTAAAGGGGGCGCTAGCCGAGTCCCTGAGCTGCGCAGGATATGACGTCGCAGACTTCGGCGCCGCTCGACTGGACCCCGACGATGACTATCCGGACTTCGTCGTCCCCTTGGCCCGGGCCGTCGCCGCGGGCGAAGTCGAGCGCGGGGTGGCGCTGTGTGGCAGCGGCGTTGGCGCCTCGATCGCCGCGAACAAGATTCCCGGGGTGCGTGCCGGGCTCATCCATGATGTCTTTTCTGCCCATCAGGGCGTCGAAGACGACGACATGAACGTCTTTTGTCTGGGCGCAAAGGTGATCGGGTCTGCGCTCGCCTTGGAGCTGATCGAGACTTTTCTGACCGCTCACTTCAGCGGGGCCCCGCGGCATCGACGCCGCCTGGCCAAGGTGAAAGCGCTGGAGCACCCGACGATCGTGCCATAGGGGTGCGTTCGGGTCGACCAGTAGGTGACACGATTTTTAGGAGGATAGTCACATGGAATTGGGCATGATCGGCCTCGGCCGTATGGGGACAAACATGGTGCGACGCCTTCGGCGGGCTGGTCACCAGTGCGTCGTTTTCGACCTCGACGCCAAAGCTGTGGATGTGCTCGCAAAAGAGGGTGCGGTCGGGGCAAGGTCGCTCCAGGACTTTGCCGAGAAGCTGAACAAGCCGCGCGCCGTCTGGATGATGGTGCCGGCGGCAGTCGTTGATTCGACGTTGAAGACCCTTATCCCCCTTCTTGACCGCGACGACGTGATCGTCGACGGCGGTAACTCCTACTATCACGATGACCTCCGTCGCGCCGCCGAGCTGAAGCCGACCGGCATCCACTATGTCGACGTCGGGACCAGCGGCGGGGTCTGGGGATCGGAGCGCGGCTACTGCCTGATGATTGGTGGCGAGGACGCCATCGTTCACAGGCTCGACCCTGCCTTTGTTGCCTTGGCACCCAGTATCGAGGAGGCGCCGCGCACACCCGGTCGTAAGGAGGCCGGCGGCGGGACTGCCGAACACGGCTACCTCCACTGCGGTCCCAACGGCGCCGGCCATTTCGTCAAGATGGTCCATAACGGCATCGAGTACGGCATCATGGGCGCTTATGCCGAGGGGCTGAACATTCTACGCCACGCCAATGCCGGAAAGCAGCCGCGCACGACCGACGCGGAAACCGCTCCGCTGCGCCACCCCGAGAATTACCCGTACGACCTGAACCTGGCCGATATCGCCGAGGTGTGGCGTCGCGGCAGCGTCATCGCATCGTGGCTGCTGGACCTGGCCGCCACTGCGCTCCTCAAAAGTCCCGACCTGAAGAATTTTGCCGGCCGTGTCTCGGATTCCGGCGAGGGGCGCTGGACGATCGCGGCGGCGATCGACGAGTCGGTTCCCGCTCCCGTTCTCAGTGCCGCGCTATACCAACGCTACAGTTCCCGCGGCGGCGATGACTTCGCCGACAAGGTGCTCTCTGCACTTCGATTCGGGTTTGGCGGCCATGAGGAAAAAGGCGGCGCCAAGACCGGAAACGCCTCATGAATGCGGCCGGTTCGGATGCGCTGGTGCTCTTCGGCGTGACCGGCGATCTCGCTCACAAGATGATATTCCCGGCACTCTACGCGATGGCGAAGCGAGGGGCCCTGACCGTCCCGGTCATCGGTGTCGCCCTCCCCAAATGGAGTGTGGAGCGCCTGCACGAGCGGGTGCAAGACAGCCTTAAGCAGTCGGGAGGAATCGATGACCGGCCTGCCTTCGACCATCTTCTGTCCCGGCTCCGTTACGTGAGCGGCGACTACAAAGACGAGGGCACGTTCGCGTCGATAAAGAAGGCGCTGGGCGACGCCAAATGCCCGGCGCATTACCTCGCCATCCCGCCCTCGCTCTTTGAGACGGTGATCAAGGGGCTCGGCGCCTCAAAGCTAGCCGAGCGGGCGCGCGTCATTGTCGAGAAGCCGTTCGGTCGCGACCTCGCTTCCGCCCGTAACCTCAATCGCGCGGCGCGGGCGGTATTCCCGGAGGATGCGATCTTCCGAATCGACCACTTCCTCGGGAAGGAGGCGATCATGAATATCCTCTATTTCCGTTTCGCCAACACGTTTCTGGAGCCGATCTGGAACCGTAACTACGTGGCCAGCGTCCAGATAACCCTGTCCGAAGATTTCGGCGTCGAAGACCGCGGTGCGTTTTACGAAACCGCCGGCTGTCTTCGCGATGTCGTTCAGAACCACCTTTTCCAGATCGTCGCGCTGCTTGCCATGGAGGCGCCCGCCGGCAGGGACTTTGGCGCCGTCCACAACGAGAAGGCCAAAGTGTTCCAAGCCATGCGTCCGTTGACGCCGGAGGACCTGGTCCGCGGTCAGTACGCTGGCTACCGGAAGGAGCCGGATGTGGCGGAGAACTCGGACGTCGAGACGTTTTGTGCCTTGCGGCTTTTCATCGATTCCTGGCGTTGGGAGGGCGTGCCGTGGTACCTGCGCTCCGGCAAATACCTGGCCGAAACGGCGACCGAGATACTGGTCGAATTGAAGCCGCCACCGCAGAAACTCTTTGCCGACTCTGCGCCGACGACCGGCCGGGCTAATTATCTGCGCTTCCGGGTCTCGCCGGATTCCGCCATCGCTCTCGCCGCCCGCGTCAAGCGCGTCGGCAACGAGTTCGTCGGCGACCAGCGGGAACTCTGTCTGGTCGAAGAGCAGCCGGACGGGGAGACGCCCTACGAGCTACTGTTGGGCGATGCCATGGCCGGCGACGGAGCGCTCTTCACCCGTGAGGACGCAGTTGAAGCTGCCTGGGCAGCGGTCGATCCCGTTCTCAAGACCCACCATGAAGTTCGCCTCTACGATCATGGCAGTTGGGGTCCGAAAGAGGCTGACGCGATCATTGCCGCAGACGGCGGTTGGCATAATCCCAGACGATCTAAAGAGGCATCGGCGTGATGCTCGTTGAGCCTGCGATGATGCGAGGGACGGGTAAAAGCCGATGACGCAAGCGCCGATCATCACCTGCCTGTTTCTGGATATCGGTGGCGTCCTTCTCACCGACGGCTGGGATCATCATGCCCGCCAGCGGGCGGTGACCCACTTCCACCTAGACTGGATCGAAATGGAGGAGCGACATAGCCTGCTGTTCGCGACCTATGAGGAAGGCAATCTAACACTGGAAGACTATTTGGCTCGGGTGATCTTCTACCAGGAACGCGCGTTTACCAGGACTCAGTTTAGGAACTTCATGTTCGCGCAGTCAAAACCGTCCCCCGAAATGATGGATATGATCACTCGGCTCAAGGTCCGGCACGGGCTGAAGATCGTCGCTGTCAGCAACGAAGCGCGCGAACTGAATGCGCATCGGATCGAAACATTCAAGTTGGGCGCGTTAGTGGATTTCTTCATTTCCTCATGCTTCGTCCATATCCGCAAGCCCGATGCTGACATCTTCCGCCTGGCGCTGGACATCGCCCAGGTGCCCGCCCGGCAAGTAGTCTATATCGAAAACACTCCGATGTTTGTCGAGATCGCCGAAGGTTTGGGGATTCGCGGCATTCTTCACGTGGACTACAGGTCGACGTGCGCGCAACTGGCTGCGCTCGGATTGCGGGACGATGGTGGAGCCAGCCATGAAACCGGCTGAGTCGCGCGTCCTGACGATCAATGGCGGCTCGTCGAGCATCAAGTTCGCGCTGTTCGAGGCCAGCGGTGCGCTCCGACGTATCCTCCAGGGCGAGCTTGAGCGGATCGGAACGCCGCAGGCCAGCTTGCGCGTAAAAGGCACGAAGCCGAGCGACAACTTTTCGCGGCCGGTGACGGCGGCCAATCACACGGTGGCGGTGGATACCCTGATGGGGTGGATTGAGGAACACACCGGGCGAGACGCATTGGCCGCGGTGGGCCATCGCGTGGTCCATGGCGGCCCGAACTACAGCGAGCCACGGCAAGTCACCGCGGACATGGTCGAGGAACTCCATCGACTCAGCCCCTTTGATCCGGAGCATCTGCCGCTCGAGATCGAGTTGATAGAGGCGTTCCGCCAGCATCACCCCAAATTGCCTCAGGTGGCGTGTTTCGACACCGCGTTTCACCGCAGCATGCCGCGGGTCGCCACCCTCTTGCCAATCCCGCGTCGCTACGAGGCGCAGGGCGTCCGCCGTTACGGCTTTCACGGCTTGTCTTATGAATTCCTCATGGCTGAACTCGCGCGCCTCGGCGACCCGGCAGCGACCAAGGGTCGAGCGATTCTCGCTCATCTTGGCAACGGCGCGAGCATGGCCGCGGTACGCGATGGCAAAAGCATCGATACGAGCATGAGCTTCACGCCGACGGCGGGACTGGTGATGAGCACACGCTCGGGCGATTTGGATCCCGGTCTGGTCTCCTACTTCGCGCGAACGGAACAAATGAACGCGGCGCATTTTCAGAAAATGGTGAACCATGAATCGGGGCTGCTCGGCGTGTCGGAAACCAGTTCCGATATGCGCGACCTGCTCGGACGCGAAACCAAAGACGTGCGGGCGGACGAAGCGGTCGCGCTGTTCTGCTACCAGGCCAAGAAATGGATCGGCTCATTCGCGGCGGCGCTAGGCGGAGTGGACACGCTGGTGTTCGCCGGCGGCATCGGCGAGAACGCGCCACCCGTCCGGGAGCGGATTTGCGACGGTCTCGGATTTCTCGGCATCGAACTCGAC
>Ga0307373_10009043_pt1 | contig 14994 bp, 6 predicted proteins | sample OX2MG_FD_202534 | JGI IMG/M metagenome (GOLD analysis project Ga0307373, IMG submission 202534) | Soil microbial communities from Risofladan, Vaasa, Finland - OX-2 | ecosystem: Environmental > Terrestrial > Soil > Coastal area > Acid sulfate soil | place: Finland: Risofladan, Vaasa | collected... | reverse complement strand
TTGATAACTTGCCTGCCGCGGCCCGATCGACGAGCCATACCACGCTGGTCAAATCAGGGCGAATGCACTGGGCCGGCAATTCTTCCGGTCGCTGCGGACCGCGAATCACCTCGGCGACAATCTCGGCCTTGTCGGCGCCGCTAACGAGAAACGCCACGCGCGCCGCATGGTTGAGCACGGCCGGCGTGAGCGTGATCCGGTCGGCGTGCAGTTTTTCGACCCAGGTTGCGGCGGCGAGACGAGAAGAGTCGCGCGGGACCGTGTTTCCTGGAAAGAGCGAAGCCGTGTGCCCCTCGGGCCCCAAGCCGAGCAGCACCAGATCGAACCGCGGCAATTCGCCGGGCGCCAAATGAAAGTAGTCTCGCAGCGTTTGTTCGTAAGCCGCCGCGGCTTCGGCCGCGCTCTGTTCGGCCAGCATGCGATGCACGTTTTCACCCCGGACGGGCAGCTTCGAAAGCATCGCCTCGTGGGCCATGCGGTAATTGCTCTGCGGATCGTCGGGCGGCACGTGCCGTTCGTCGCCCCAGAAGAAATGCACTTGGCCCCAGGCGATGCGGCGGCGAAACGGGTGCGCTTCGCTCGCCAGCCGGGCGTAGAGTTCTTTCGGCGTCGAGCCGCCCGACAGCGCGACGGCGAAGGCGCCGCGAGCCTGGATCGCCGCTTCGGCCCGCGCGGCGAACTCCTCGGCGGCCAGTTGCGTCAGCGCTTCGCGATCGGCGGCGATGCGAATCTCGGGCTCGGCTACCATTTTTCATGCTCCAAGGCTTGCACCTTCGCCAGCCGGCGGCAGTGCCGCTCTTCGCCGGTGAAATTCGCTTTGAGAAAGTCGCGGACCAGTTCCTTGGCCAGTTCCACGCCGATGATTCGCGCGCCGAGCACCAGCACGTTCATATTGTCGTGCTCGACGCCCTGATGGGCCGAGTACGAATCGTGGCACAGCCCGCCGCGGATGCCGGGGATTTTGTTGACCGCCACCGAGGCGCCGACTCCGCTGCCGCACAACAACACGCCCCGATCGGCGCGGCCTTCGCGCACGGCCAAGCCAACGGCTTTGGCGAAGTCGGGATAGTCGACCGATTCGGTGCTGTGCGTTCCCAGGTCGATCGTTTCGTGGCCGGCTTCGCGGATCGCGGCCAGCAGCGTCTGTTTGAGTTCGAACCCGGCATGGTCGGAGGCGACGGCAACTCGCATGGCTGGCCTCGGCAAGAAAATGGCAGTGATCGATGATCCTGTTCCGCTCGCCGCGTCTTGCTCCTGTTCGCAAAGCGGCGATACGCAACTATATCTTTTGCCTTCCAAACGGCCAATCGCCCGATCATGTAGACGCGGCATCCTTGCCGCGTTTCGTCGTTTCCCTGCAAACGCGGCAGGGATGTCGCGTCTACGCGAAAACGCGGCAGAGATGCCGCGTCTACTTGGGTTTTGAACGATTTTCGAAACCTTTTCGCTTGCCGCAGACGACGGCTTGCGTATTTTCGCCCGTTCAAAGACAATTTCCGGCGCTGATGCACTGCGCCCCCGTCATTCAGTTTTTCAACGCGAAGTCTCTATGCCCAGCGAACGAACCAAGCTCAACGCCGCATCCGCTTATCCTCCGCCGCAAGCCTGCGCGATGGTCATTTTCGGGGCCAGCGGCGATCTGACCAAGCGCAAACTGCTGCCGGCGCTGTACAACATCGCCACGAGCAAGCTGCTGCCGGAAAAGTTCGCCGTGATCGGCTTCGCCATCGACAAGCTCGACACCGAAAAGTTCCGCCAGCAGCTTACCGAAGACATCAAGCAGTTCGGCGCCGGCGAAGTCGATCCGCTGCTTTGGGAACAGCAGTTCGCCAAGCGGCTGTTCTACGTGCAAGGCGGCTTCGAAGACCCAGAGGCTTTCGCCCGGCTCAAGGAAATGCTGGCCCAGGTCGACCGCGATTGCGGAACCGGCGGCAATTACCTGTTCTATCTGGCCACGCCGCCGCCGTTTTTCGGCAAGATCGCGGCCCAGTTGTCGGCCGCTGGGTTGACGCAGGAAAAGGCTGCGGCCGACTCCGGCGAAGCCTCGCAGGCCGAGGGCGGCGGCCATTGGCGCCGCGTGATCATCGAAAAACCGTTCGGCCACGATCTCGAATCGGCCAAGGCGCTCAACCGCGAACTCGGCAAGCTGCTGCGCGAAGATCAGATTTACCGCATCGATCATTATCTGGGCAAGGAAACGGTGCAGAACATCCTGGTGCTCCGCTTCGCCAACGGGCTGTTCGAGCCCATCTGGAACCGCCAGTACATCGATCACGTGCAGATGACCGTGGCCGAGACGGTCGGCGTCGAGCATCGCGGCGGCTATTACGACAAGGCCGGCGCCGTGCGCGACATGACGCCCAACCACATCTGCCAGTTGCTGGCGCTGATCGGCATGGAATCGCCCACCTCGTTCGACGCCGAGGTCGTGCGCGACGAAAAGACCAAGCTCCTCAACGCCATCCATCCGCTGTTGGAAGAACAGGTGCTGACCGACGCGGTGCGCGGCCAGTACGGCCCCGGCGTGGTGGACGGCAAGGACGTCGAGGGCTATCGCGAATCGCTGAACGTGAACCCCAACTCGAACACCGAGACGTTCGTCGCGCTCAAGCTGTCGATCGACAACTGGCGCTGGGCGGGCGTGCCGTTTTACGTTCGCACCGGCAAGTGCCTGCCCCGCCGCGTGACCGAAGTCGTGATCCAATTCAAGCAAGTGCCGTTCATGCTGTTCCGCGAGACGCCCGTCGAACGCCTGAGCCCGAACAAGTTGGTGCTGCAGATTCAGCCCGAGGAGGGCATCTCGCTCAAGTTCGAGGCCAAGGTGCCGGGCGTCGGCATCCAGACTCGCAGCGTGAGCATGGACTTTCATTACGAAGACCATTTCGGCGGCACGCCGCTGACCGGCTACGAGACCTTGCTCTACGGCTGCATGCAGGGCGACCCGACGTTGTTCTTGCGGGCCGACTTCGTCGAAGCCGGCTGGAGCATCGTGCAGCCGATTCTCGACGTCTGGAGCACGTTGCCCGCCCGCAAGTTTCCCAACTACGCCGCCGGAACCTGGGGCCCCAAAGGCGCCGACGACTTGCTCAGGCAGGATGGGCGCGAGTGGCACGTGGAATGAGGCGGGGCGGAGAGGCTCCTTCTTTAGTTCGTTCACTCCGCCAGCAACAAGTCCTCCGCCGCATAAGTGTACACGCGTATAAAATCTGCGTTGACCGCGGCGCCTATTTCACCATAGACTACAACCATGTCAGGGCAGCAGCCAGATCCTGTGATGGCGGCGGTGCGTATCGCGCACGACCGGAGTGGTCTCTCGTTTGAGCAACTCGGCCTAAAAATGGGGTACACGAGGGAGACCGCGCGCAAGTCGGCATGGCAATTCGTTCACCGCACTAATGACCCGCGACTGTCGATGCTGCGGCGGTTTGCGGAAGCAGTCGGCGTTCCGCTCGCCGGCTTGTTGGAGCATGAAGTTCCGCAAGATGAGGGACTCGCGAGGTATGCCGGTGACCTTCAAAAGTGAATCACAGCGCAGAGCGTTCAGTGCGATCGTACAAAAATTGCGCGCGATTGGATATTCAGGGGACTTGCTAGTCGAAGGCTACCGATTTGGAGATTGGTTCGCTCCCTCCGTCCCCGAGCGGCTGATACCCGCTGCGGCATTTGGTCAGACCCCCACTTCCTACGACTCCGCTCTTTTCGGGGTAGTGCTTTCAAACGGTTTGTCCGGCAAGCAGTTGGTCTCCCAGTACCGTGCGCTAGGCGCACCAATTATCTTCGAAGTTTCTGACCTATCGGTTCGAGAGTGGGCTATTGGACGCGACGAGCGGGCAATCAGCCAGATTTCGGAGTTGTCCGTCGAAGCAATTGAAAGCCGTTTCGCAGCACAAGCGGCGGACTGGGCGCCAGCCTATTTCATGCGCGCAAAAAATGTCGGCCAGTTCACGTGGAGTCGCCAACTCGACCTCTTCCCTGATCTGCTTCCCGAATTAGAAGCTCAAATAGAAGCGAAGCTTTCACCGATGTTGCGTGACGCCATGTCTGCGGCAACCGCTGAATATATGAGTTCCTCGGGCCACGAACCGGATCCGGAAAAGCTATTTAAGCTCGTCTTCTGGCTCCTTACGGGCAAGGTATTTCGCGACCGCGATATTACCGGATTCCGTACGATTAACGAAACCGATGGCGCCGACGTTGTCTTAACAGCAGTTGCCAAGCATTATAGACAAAGCCCGCCCCAATTACTGAATCGCCAAACTCGAGATTTGACATTTTCTCGCCTTTGGTCTCCAATCAATTTCCGGAATCTATCGGTTGATGTATTGGCCCAGATCTGGTCAAAATCACTCGTCACTGAGGAAGTTCGAAAGCGGCTGGGCATTCACAAGACTCCGCGAGCGGTGGCCAAGTATCTTGTTGATCAAATCGAGTTTGAAAACATCGACGACGATCACAAGACAATCTTGGAGCCCTGCTGCGGCAGTGCGGTATTCTTAATTGCGGCGATGCACCGGTTGCGGTCGCTTCAGTGGGGCTTGTCTTCCCGCGAGCGCCATCAATACTTTACCCGCCATCTAGTAGGTTATGAGATAGATCCTTTTGGTGCAGAGATAAGCAGGCTCGCGTTAACGTTGGCCGATTTCCCGAATCCCAATGGATGGCAAATCAACGGGGCCGACGTGTTCGCTGATCGCGAGATGTTCGCCAAGTCTCTCCAGTCCGCTGGCGTCGTGCTTTGCAATCCGCCGTTTGAGGCGTTCACTGCCGAGGAACGTGCGTCTTACAACCCGTCCGCCAAAAGAAAACCCGTTCAACTTTTGCAGCAAGTTTTGGACAATTTGCACCCGCATGGCGTGCTTGGTTTCGTCCTCCCACAGAACATTCTCGATGGCCGCGAATACAAACACATTAGGCAGCTCCTCGCCCAGAGGTTCGCTTCAATAGAAATCACATCATTGCCAGACCAAGCATTTGAGGCAGACCACGAAGTATCCCTGCTAGTTGCCCAGCGCCCCATACCACACCTGTCCGTTGCCGTGCGGCATCGAAAGGTCGCAGACACCCGTGCGGCTTGGCACACTTTCGAAACACGGCATGAAGTTACGTCAGCAGAAGAGGCTGCAAAAAGCGTAAATGAATGCGCCAAATCGATTGCTGTTCCTGAACTGTCGGAGGTGTGGCAATATCTCGGAAATCTTCCAAAGCTCATGGACTCGGCCGAGCTGCATCGTGGAATCGAGTGGAGTTTACCACTCACAATAGGGCGAGAGGAAACTGGGAATCGACGACTGCTTACAAGTTCGACGCCCAAATCGGGATTTATGTTGGGAGTCCCGCCGGAAAGCAACGTTTTCTGTTTTTGTGTTCCTGAACTTAAGTATTTGGACGTGCAGCCCAATCACCAACGGGGCAACGCCTGGAAATACCCGTGGCATCTGCCAAAAGTAATGCTTAATGCGATTACCAAATCAAGGCGCGGATGGAGAATTGCGGCATTCGCGGATCAAAAGGGACTTGTTTGCTATCAAAATCTTACCGCGGCATGGCCGGTTAGCTATGACATCTTCGCATTGGCTGCAACTTTGAATAGTCCAATTGCAAATGCTTTTGTCGCCACGAGGGAAGGAAAGCGGCACATAACGATAGAAACGTTATATGGCATTCCATTGCCTGCTTTCTCTAGCGACCAGACTCGCGAGTTGCGGGCGCTAATAGAAGAGTATCAAAGAGAACTCGACTCGTGCGAGTCTGAACTCTTGAAACAAATCCCGACTCAAAAGCTCGATACATTACTGAAGAGAATAGACGCGGTCGTCTTAGAGGCGTATGATCTTCCACCGCGCATGGAACGAAGTGTGCTCGACTATTTCAATGACCAACCAAGAGCGGTCCCGTTTGAGTTCACGAACTATTTCCCGGCGAATTTCGACTCGTGCTTCTCACTTAAGCAGTTTCTTTCTGATGAGTTCCGAAAGAGTACCGTTGAACACTTCCGAAGAACATCAGAACGCCTGCCCGATCATATTTTAAGGGCTCTTTCGATGGCCGCTCGCGACGAGGATAACGAGTGAATGGCTATTTGCTGGACACTAATGCGGTGTGCAAGTGGTTCCAGAATCATGCCAATGTTGTTGCACACGTGAACGCATTGCCTGGGAATCTGCCGCTGGTCATTTCTGCAGTTACGCTGGGAGAGATAGAATGCGGACATTACAGAAGTGCTGGAACGAATCCATCACGACGCAAGAGCTTTGAAGTGTGGGTTAGCCAGACGTTTCCGTTTCCGCTTCCGATTACACGCCATACTTCTTCAATTTACGGGCAGCTCAAGGCGTCCATTTTTAACCGCCATCCGCCGCCACGAAAGTCGCGGCAAGTTGAGAATTGCTATGACAAGGTCAGTGGCCGTGAGCTGGGAATTGATGAGAATGACTTGTGGATTGCGGCCCAAGCTATCGAACATAAACTCGTGCTCGTCACTAATGATCGAATGCGTCATATCCTCGATGGCGCGGGAAATACGCTGCTCCGCGAAGACTGGGAGCTTCCGATCTGATCTTTCATTGCATGCCCGTTGTACTGCGGGATGTGCGGGCGGCGGGCTAAGTAGCTGTCGAGATCGTCGCCCCATTGCGTCCAGCCCGGCACGCGCTCGCGCGCGAAGAGTTCGAGGTATTGCGGCGGGCTGCACTGCTCGACGATGCGATACAGCTCGTGCGGCTTTTTCGAGTGCTCTTGCTTGCGGGTCGAGAGCAGATTGACTTGCGTGCGGCCTGGTTGCAGGGTTCGCAGGCGCCCGCGAACGCCGAACAGCACCAACTCCGTCACGTTGCGGAAATAGAAGCCGACGCCGCGCCCGTCCGGCCCGCCGTCTTTGCGGACCTTGTACCACACGACGTTCGTCTTGTAGGCAAAGCCCCAAGCCTCCATCACGCGCAGGCCCCACGGCAACAGGGCGTTCGGAACCCAGAGATAGAGATGGCTCTGCTCCGCCGCGTGCTCGGCCACCGGCATCGCGCAAATCTCGTCGAGGTCCATCGTCCGGTATCGACGCAGGCGCTTGTGCTCCGGCGCCATCTTGCCGGTGCGGTTCTGGAATCGCCAGGGCGGATCGGCCAAGATCGTAGAGAATTGCCCACGGAGTCCGGGGAGTGCGCTCACAAGTCGATTCCTTTCGCGTTTGGCCGTTCGACAGCCATGATAGGGCCGACGGGCGGGGCCGGCAATTGCCGCGTGCTGCGCGGTTGGCGTCCTAACAGCGTGTTGCTGGTGCGCATGGAGACGCTAACCCGAAGCGCCCGCGAGGCAAATTCGGACCATTTCCTCGCTGGCGCTTCGGGTTAGTATGGGCGAGCAACACGCCGATAAAACCCGCGGCCAGGCTGCAAGCCGTCTGCGGCCGGGTTACAATGGCAAGCCTGAACTTGCCCCTGCCGTCCGCTCGTTCGCACCCGCCTTGAGGAGCCCGCCCGCCGATGCGTTTCGCCAATTGTGTGTGCTTAGGGCTGCTCGCGATTGGCTCTTCGGCCCGGGCCGAAGAGAAACCGGCCTCCGAGAAGCAGCCGCAAAAGGTCGTAGCAGTCGATCGCTCGCCGGCTGCGGGGCTGGCTTCGATGAAAGCGCGGCCGGGCTTTCAAGTCGAACTCGCGGCGGCCGAGCCGTTGGTGATGGATCCGGTGGCCTTCGCCTGGGGCGCCGACGGCACGCTGTGGGTCGTCGAGATGGCCGATTATCCGCGCGGCGTCGACGGCCAGGGCAAATTCGGCGGCCGCGTGCGGTTTCTGGAAGATGCCGACGGCGACGGCCGCTACGACCGCTCGACCGTGTTTCTCGACGGGCTCGGTTTTCCCAACGGCGTCATGCCCTGGCGCCGCGGCGTGCTGGTGACCTGCTCCCCGGAGATTTTCTACGCCGAAGATACTGACGGCGACGGCCGGGCCGACGTGCGGCGCACGCTTTACAAGGGCTTCGTCGAAGGCAACCAGCAGCACCGCGTGAACGGGCTGCGGTGGGGACTCGACAATTGGATCTACTGCGCCAACGGCGACAGCGGCGGCGAGATCGAGTCGGTCAAAACGGGCGAGCGCGTGGCGATCGGCGGCCGCGACTTTCGCATCCGCCCCGACTCGGGCGCGATCGAGGCCCAGACCGGCCAAACGCAATTTCTTCGCGAGCGCGACGACTGGGGCAACTGGTTCGGCTCGAACAACTCGAACCCGCTTTACCAGTTCACGCTCGACGAGCACTATCTACGCCGCAACCCGCACGTCTCGCCGCCGGCGACGCGCGTGCAGGTCTCGCGGGCGCCGGGCGCCGCGCCGGTGTTTCCCGCCAGCCGCACCGAGCTGCGATTCAACGACTTTAGCGCCGCCAATCGCTTCACCTCGGCGTGCAGCGCGATCCTCTATCGCGACGATCTGTTCGGGCCGGAGTTCTACGGCAATTCGTTCGTCTGCGAGCCGGTCCACAATCTGGTGCACCGCGAAGTGCTCGACGCCGACCGGACCGTGTTTCACAGTCAGCGAGCGGCGGACGAGCGGCAGTCGGAGTTTTTGGCCTCGACCGATAACTGGTCGCGGCCGGTGATGGTTCGCTGCGGGCCCGACGGCGCGCTGTGGATCGCCGACATGTACCGCCAGGTGATCGAACATCCCGAGTGGATTCCCAAAGAGTGGCAGCAAAAGCTCGACCTGCGCGCCGGCCACGACCGCGGGCGGATTTATCGCGTGTTTCCGGCCGGCAAACGGCCCCGCCCGCTGCCGCGGCTCGATCAGTTCGACACGGCCGGGCTGGTCGCCGCGCTCGACAGCCCAAGCGGCTGGCAGCGCGACATGGCCCAGCAACTCTTGATCGAGCGCGGCGAGCGAGCCGCCGCGCCGCTGTTGAAAAAGTTGCTCGCCAATCGCGAGGCCAGGCCGCTGGCCCGGCTGCACTCGCTGTGTACGCTGGACGGTCTCGGCGCGCTCGATGCCGAAACGCTGCCGGCCGCTTTGAGCGATCCGCATCCGGGGGTCGTGCGGCATGCGGTGCGGCTGTGCGAGCCATTGCTCGATCGCGAGCCGGCTTTGACCGCAAAGCTCGTCAAGGTGGTCTCGACCGAAGACGCTCAACTGAGTTTGCAATTGGCCTACAGCCTCGGCGAATGGCGCTCCGCCGAGGCCGGCCAGGCGCTCGGCCGCTTGGCGCTGGCGGCCGGCGACGACATCTATATTACGGCCGCCGTGCTGAGTTCGGCGAACAAAGAGAACCTGGCCGAGTTGCTCGCCGCGGTTCTGCCGGCCGAGCCCTCGCCGCCTTCCGCTCCGGGAAAGGACGAGCCATTGTCGCCTTTCGCTCCGCGAAAGGGCATTTTTTCGCGGAGCGAAAAACGACATTTGCCGGCGGCCTTGATCGGCATGGCCGTGGCGACCGATAACTTCGCGGCGCTCAAGGTCGGCGCCCAAGCGATCACGCGGCGGAAAGACGAGCGCTACGCCGCCTGGCAGTTGACGGCGCTCGACGGCCTGCTGGAGGCCCTCGACCGCCGCAAGCTCTCGATGAAAAACTTCAATTTGCGTGTGCCGCGCGATATGCGGTCGCTGTTGGCGCGGTTCGACGATCTGTTCGTCCACGCCTGGGCCTTGGCGCTCGACGAGCAGGAGAGCGAGGCCGATCGCATCGCGGCGGTCAAGCTGCTCGCCCGCCGGCCGAATCAGTATCTCGATTCGGACATCGACGCGCTGGCCGAGTTGCTCTCGCCGCAAACGCCCGGCGGCTTGCAGTCGGCGGCGATCGAGGCGCTGGGGCGGCTCGACGAGCCGCGCGTGGCGGCCCTGTTGCTCGGCGGCTGGAAAGGCTACGGCCCCGAACGCCGCGGGCAGATCATCGATACGCTGTTGGCTCGCCGCGCCGGCGTGCAGGCCTTGCTCGACCAGATCGCCGGCGGCGCCATCTCGCCCGCGGAGATCGACGCCTCGCGGCGGCAGCGGCTCTTGGCGCATGCCGACGCCAACATCCGCGCCCGAGCTCAAGAGCTACTGGCCGGCGCCGTCAACGCCGACCGCCAGAAAATCGTCGAGCAGTATCGCCCAGCGCTGTCGCTCGCGGGCGACGAGGCGGCGGGCGCGGCGATGTTCAAGAAGACCTGTTCGCAGTGCCACCGGCTGGGCGAGGTCGGCCATGCGGTCGGTCCCGATCTGACGGCGCTCACTGACCGTTCGCCCGAGTCGCTGTTGGTCGCCATGTTCGACCCCAACCGCGCGGTCGAAGCCAAGTTCATGGGCTACACGGCGATCACGTCCGACGGCCTTACGCACACCGGCATGCTGAGCGCCGAAACGTCGACCAGCGTTACGCTGCTGGCTTCCGAAGGGAAAGAAATCTCGCTGCTGCGAAAGGATCTCGAAGCCCTGGAGAGCTCGTCGAAATCGCTGATGCCCGAGGGGCTGGAAAAAGACCTCACGCCGCAGAACGTGGCCGATCTGGTGCGCTATCTCGGCGCCTTCAAGCCGCCGCGCAAAGCGTTCGCTGGCAACGAGCCCGCCGTCGTGCGGCCCGAGGCGCTGCGCGGCGAGTTGTGGTTGTTGGCCGCGAACGCCGAAATTTACGGCCGTACGCTGGTCTTCGAACCGACCTACCGCAACCTCGGCTACTGGACGAGCCCGGACGACCATGCCGTGTGGAGGATTGAAATCGAGCGGCCGGGCAAGTATACGGTTTCGCTCGATTACGCCTGCGAAGACAGCGCGGCCGGACAGACGCTGGCCGTCGAAGCCGCGGGCAACAAGCTCACGATGACCGTCGCCGGCGCCGGCAACTGGGACACGTACCGCCAGAAATCGATCGGCCAGTTCGAGTTGCCCGCCGGCCAGCACGCCTTGGTCGTGCGGCCCGACGGCCCGCTGCGCGGACCGCTTGTCGATTTGAAAGCCGTGCGGCTGACGCCAGTGAAGAAGTGAATGGTAAAGAAGGGTGGGCGCAGACCTCACCCTAACCCGGATAATTCACCGGCCCACGCTATGAGTTGACACAGCGCGTTCACACTAACCCGAAGCGCAAGCGAGGTAAAAGCGTTCCTATTCCTCGCTTGCGCTTCGGGTTGGTGTAGGCCGGTGAATAATCCGGGCTAACCCTCTCCCTCTGGGAGAGGGGACATGCAGAACGCGGCTTCAAACCAGCAAGCGAAGACGACCGAAACAATGCCTTTTGTCCGCCTACCACCGTTTTGGCTTTCCGTCCTGCAAACGTTGCTCCTCTCGCTCGCTTGCTTGCTGGCGGCCGCCGCTTTCGCCGAAGAGGATGACGACGAAGACGAACTGCCCGATCTTCGCCCCGGGCTGGTGGCGAGGTACATCGGCGCCGACGGCGTGGCCCGCGTGCGGCGCGACGAGGCGCTGCAATTCGCCTGGGGCGAGCAGCCGCCCGATGCACGGCTAGCGCCGGGCCCATTCGCCGCCACATGGAGCGGCCGGTTGTTCACCATCGCACCGGGCGAGTATCGCCTGCACGTTTACGCCGCCGGCAAGGTGAAACTCAAGTTGGCCGGCAAAACGCTGCTCGATGCCGCGGCCGACGAGCCGCGTTGGCTGGCCGCCGAGCCGATCGCGCTGGAATACGGCTACCACGCGCTGGAAGTCGAATACCGCAAGACCGGCGCGGCGGCGCGGATCGGGCTCTACTGGTCGGGGCCGCAGTTTCAATTGGAGCCCGTGCCCAAGCGGCATCTGTTCCACGAGCCGCAAGCGGCGCCCGACGAGCGCTTCGCCGAGGGGCAACTGCTGGCCCGGGCTTTGCGCTGCGGCGCCTGCCACGAGGTCCCCGGCGAGCGGCCGCCGTTGTCGGCGCCCGCGCTTAAGCGACTGGCCGGCAACATTTCTCGCGACTGGCTGATCGAGCGGCTTCAGCATCCGCTTCACTCCTCTCGGCGAGCGGGGGGCGCCACCCCCCCGGTAGACCCCGCGGCGCCGAATAGCGCCCTCGCTCGCCGTATGCCTCGCTTCAAGGTTTCCGCCGATGAAGCCGCATCGATCGCCGACTATTTACTCGATCACTCTGAGAAGTCCCAACCAGACACACGCCTGCCGGCGCCCGCGAGCAAACCAACCAAAGACGCCAAAACCAAGCAACCCAAACTTCCCGATGCTCAGGCCGGCGAAATGTTGTTCGACACGCTCGGCTGCCTGGCCTGCCACACGCAAGGCTCGCTTGGCGCCGCGGGCTTGTTCGGCGGCGGCGACTTGTCGGCGATCGCCGGCAAGCGGCCGGCCGATTTTTTCGCCCGCTGGCTCGCCGATCCGGCGCGGATCAACCCGGCCCATCGCATGCCGGTGTTCAAGCTGGCCGACGAAGAACGGGCCGACTTGACAGCCTATTTGTCGACGCTCGGCGCGCCGGCCGGCGGCGCGAACGAACTGCACGGCCGTGGCGACGGCGGAGCGAAACGAAAAACCGGCCGGCGGTTGGTCGAAGCTTTTCGCTGCGGCCATTGCCACGCGTTGCCGGAAGCTTTGGACAAAGGGGCAAAACGTCTGCCGCCGATCGGCGCGCAGGCGAATTGGCGAAAGAGCTGTCTCGTTCGGTCCGACGGCGCCAAACATCGACCGACGTACACGCTGAGCCAGGCCCAGCGCGACGCCGTCGAACAATATTTTCGCGAACTGCCCGCCGCTCGCCGACCCGCGCCGCTCGAGGGCCGTTTCGTCCTGACCGAGCGCAACTGCCTGGCCTGCCACGCTCGGGGCCTTACGCCGGGCATCGCGGGGCATGCCGAGCGTGTCGCGGAAGCGCAGCCCGAGCTGGCGCCGATTCTGGCGTCGTTGGCGCCGCCGGCGCTCTCGGGCGTGGGCGACAAGCTGCACGAAGAGGCGCTGGCCGCGGCGATTTCGCTCAAGCAGCCGCCGCTGCGTCCCTGGCTGAGCGTGCGGATGCCGCGGTTCGATCTGGCCGACGATGAGTTGCGAGCGCTCACCGAACATCTCGTCGCCAGCGATCGCATCCCCGAATTGCCCGAATCGCTGACAACGAACGAACCCGAAAGCGCGGCGATGTCGGTCGTGGGCGCCCGTCTGGTCACTTCCGAAGGCTTTGGCTGCACAAGCTGCCACCAGATCGGCAAGTCGATCCCGGTCAAAGTCGCGCCGGCGGCGCACGGCACGGACCTGTCGCTCGTCGGCCGCCGCATTCGCCGCAGTTGGTACGATCGCTGGGTGCGCAACCCCGCGCGGATCGTGCCGCGGATGGAGATGCCGTCGATCCAGCTTCCGGTCCGCGGCGTGCTCGGCGAGCGGCTCGACGATCAACTGGCGGCCGTTTGGCAGGCGCTCAACACGCCGGGCTTCGATCCGCCGCAGCCCAACCCGGTGCGCGTGGTCCGCGCCCGCAACCTGCCGGGTCAGAGCGAACCGGCCGTCGCGCTGAGCGACGTGCTGGAGATCGAGGGTCGGCCGTTCGCCCGGCCGCTGGTCGCCGCCCTGCCCAACCGGCACAACGTGCTGGTCGATCTCGATTCGCATCGCCTGGCCGCGTGGTGGATCGGCGACGCCGCCCGCCAGCGGACTCGCGGCAAAAGCTGGTATTGGGAGTCGGGCGGCGCGGCGATCGTGCCGGCCAGCGCGACGCCAAGCGACAACGAACTTGTCGTGCTGCGCGGCGGCAAGCAGCTTGAGTCGAGCCGCCTCGGACAGTTCACCGCCGAACTCGACGCCTTCGAGCTCGTGCCCGGCGGAGTGAGGATCGAGTATCGGTTGCAGTATCTCCCTCTCCCTTTGGGAGAGGGCCGGGGTGAGGGCGGTGCAGCGAGGGACGCTTTTTCTAGATCCAAGGTAAAGTCGCAATCATTACCAGCGCACCCTCACCCTCTCCCAAAGGGAGAGGGGACCAAGACGCTGGCCGTGCGGCAGACGATTACCGAATTGCGAACCACGGACGATCGGCGCAGCGGCTTTCGACGCCGCCTGGAAATCGGCGGGGCGGCGCCGGGCGATGAGCTGCGGCTGAACGTCGCGCCGGGCAGCGCGACGATCGCCAAAGTCCGCGGCAAAACGGCGATTCTGGCCGGCGCCCAAGGCGACGCACGGATTACGCTCATCGCCCCAGCCTCCGGCAAGTTCGTTCAAGATCCAGCAGGGCTGTGGCTGGCGCTCTCGCCGAGCGGCGACAAGCCGCTGGTCTGCGAACTGGAATACTCGACCGATCTGCCAGTCGATCGCTACCCTCTGCCGGCGCCCAACGACGAACCGTTGGCCTCGGCGCCGCTCGACGTCGTGCCGGGCTACGAGGCCATCCGCCTGCCGCTGCCGATGAGCGAAATGCCGACCGGCCTGGCCTGGCGCGACGACGGCACGCTCGCCTTTTGCTCGCTCAAAGGGAGCGTCTGGCTGGCTCGCGATACCAACGGCGACGGCCTGGAAGACGAGCAAACCTTGTTCGCCGACGGCCTGCCGGCGCCCTATGGCATCGCCGCGGCGAGCCGTGCGATCGACGTTTCGGCGAAGTACGCCCTCGTGCGGCTGACGGATCGCGACGGCGACGGCCGGGCCGACCGCAGCGAAATCGCCGCGGCCGATTGGGGCTACACGAGCGACTATCACGATTGGGCCGTCGGCCTGCCGCGCGACCGCGAAGGCAACTATTATCTCGGCCTGCCTTGCCAGCAAGACGATCGCAGCTCGCGGGCGGCTTATCTGCGCGGCAATCTCGTGCAGTTGCGGCCTCGGCAGCCGACCGCCGACAACCCGCGGCGGTTCTCCATTCGGCCGATCGCGGCCGGGCTGCGGTTTCCGATGGGGCTGGCGCTCGATCGCTTCGGGGAACTGTTCTGCACCGACAACCAGGGCAACTACACGCCGTTCAACGAGCTGAACCACGTCGTCGCCGGCGCGCGCTACGGGTTCATCAACAAGCTGGAGCGAACGCCCGGCTTTCAGCCGCCGTTTCAGCCGGCGGCGATCGAAATTCCGCACCCGTGGACGCGGAGCATCAACGGCATCTGCTTTCTCGACACGCCAACCGCGGTGC
>Ga0307373_10009040_pt1 | contig 14996 bp, 11 predicted proteins | sample OX2MG_FD_202534 | JGI IMG/M metagenome (GOLD analysis project Ga0307373, IMG submission 202534) | Soil microbial communities from Risofladan, Vaasa, Finland - OX-2 | ecosystem: Environmental > Terrestrial > Soil > Coastal area > Acid sulfate soil | place: Finland: Risofladan, Vaasa | collected... | reverse complement strand
CCTCCTATTTGGCCTTGCTCCACGCGGGGTTTTCCGTGCCTCCGATGTCGCCATCGGAGCGGTGGGCTCTTACCCCACCGTTTCACCCTTACCTGTGCGGCGCCCAAACAGGCCAGCGAGAGGTATTCCCTCCTGCCGGCCGCCGAGGCGCAATCCTCACCGGCGGTCTAGTTTCTGTGGCACTTTCCGTAGCCGAACCTTTTCAAGTTCAGCCCCCTGACGTTATCAGGCGCGTTGCCCTAACCGTTCCTAAACGGCGGAGTCCGGACTTTCCTCCAGCCCGTTCACCTTGCAGTGAACGGACCAGCGATCACCCGTCTCGCCCGCTGGGTTCATTATAGATGGCATTAGCCAGCGGATAAAGCTGAAACGAGCACCCGTGCCCGCGCGTCCTTACAGGACAAGCGGGGTCGCACTGGTTGTTTGGGGTGTTGCGGCTGCCACGCTTGCGTTGCGCTTCGGCACGTTTTGGCGCGCCTCGGCGCAATTGACGCGCTGCGAAACCCGGCATCGCATCGCAAATCTCGCCGCGAATTTCTTCTGAGGAGGTAGTTCTGATGCGTCATCAATCGAAATTTTCAAAGACCTATCTTGCGGCGGCTGTTTGCGTCGCCGCGATTTTCTGCGTCAGCGTGGCGCTGGCCGCTGGACAGTCGTCACCACCATCGCGGCGCCCGAACATGAAGCGCTACGCTCTCGTCGCCGGCGCAGCAGCGGCTGGGCCTTCGGGATACCATTTAATTAAAACGATTCCCATCGGCGGCGATACATTCTGGGATTATTTGAAATTCCAGCCTTCCACGCGCCGCCTGTTCATCACCCACGGCACGCACGTCGTCGTGCTCAACGTCGACACGGGAAAAGTTGTCGGCGACATTGGCAGCATGGAAGCCATACACGGCGTGGTGCTCGCGCCGCAATTCAACCGCGGCTTTGTCACCGACGGACGCGCCGCCAAGCTCTGGATTTTCAATTTGAAAACGCTGAAGGTCATCGGCAGCGCGCCAACGGACAAAGACGCCGACGGCGACGTCTACGATCCCACGTCCAAGCGCGTCTTCACGATGAACGGCGATTCGCACTCTTCCACCGTCGTTGATGCGAAAACGGGCAAAGTTGTGGGGCATATCGACCTCGGCGGCGGCCCGGAATTTCCCGCCGCGGACGGACGCGGCCACGTATACGTCAATCTCGAAACCACTAGCGAGGAACTCGAAATCAATTCGCATACGCTGAAAATCATGCATCGCTGGCCGCTCGCGCCCGGCGAGCATCCCAGCGGCCTGGCCATTGATCCCCAGCACCACATCCTTTTCTCCGGCTGCCACAACAACATGATGGTGATTATGAACGCGGACACGGGCAAAGTGATCACCACGCTTCCCATTGGCGCCGGCGTGGACGCCACGCGATTCGATCCCGGCACGCAAGATGCGTTCGCGTCGACTGGCTCCGGCACGCTTACCGTGATTCACGAGGATTCGCCGACGAAATTCCACGTCGTCGAAGACGTGAAAACGGAACTGGGCGCGCGCACCATGGCTCTCGATCCCACCACGCACGAGATTTTCCTCGTCACGGCGAAGCTCGAGCGCATACCCAATCCGCCGCCTCACACGCGGCCATTCAAGATGGTCCCCGGCACGTTTCACGTGCTAGTATACGCAAAGTAGCGTTACGCAAATTGCTGGGGGCGGGGCTTCAAAGGCAGTTGCGCTTGAAGCTCCCCTCTTCTACAATACCGCCCAGGAATCCCATGCGCCAGCCCACCCTACGGGCGATACTTGCTCTCGCGTTTGGCCTTTTCTCGTACGCGCAACGCCAGCCGACGCTGACTGCGTCCCAAGAGAAGGCCCAAGCATCCCAAGTCCAAGTATCGTCGCCATATCATCCTGTGCGAACAGTTCCCCTTCCGTTTCTCAAACATCTTCGCGGCGAATTCCTATTCGAACCCGTGAGCCGCAGGCTCTTTGTCCCAGACGGCAAAAATCTCATCGAGATCAATCCCGGCACGGGTGAAATGGTCGGCGTTGTAAAAAAAATTGGCCGTGTCTCTGCCATCGCTTTCGCACCGGACCTCCATGAGGGATTTGCTGTCAATTCTGACCGCGGCGGCATAGAAGTCTTCGATCTGGAAACGCTTACAATCTTGCAGAAAATTCATTCAGGAGGAGGGGCGTCTCTAGCAGTTTATAATCCGGCCACAAAGGAAGTCATTACCGCAAGCGGCTACGCAAAAGATTGCCGGGTCTTCGATCCGCTGGCTCGCAAATTTATTAAAACAGTGAAACTCGGCGGTTACCCACTTGGCGGCGTTGCTGATGCCGAGGGCCGCCTCTACTTCGAGTTCAGCCGCGATGCGCTCCCCTATCCGCTCCACCGGAGACTCGAAATCCCAGTCTTCGACGCACTACTGCCCAGCGCCACTGAAATTGCGAAGCTCGACGGACGCAACTTGGTGATGACGAATCTCTGGAAAGAACCGTGCAAGCCTATGCACTTATTGGGCGTGGACGAGACACGCCAGCGATTAATCGCCCAATGTGGCGGCTCAGTTGTTGCGATCAATGCGGAAACAGGGAACTTTCTCACGTCGACTCGCGTTGCTGGCGGCCCGCTGCTTTATTTGCATCTTGACGAGGTGACTAGCGAACTGTTTGCTCTCTCCCCGCGCCATAACGCCCTTATCGTTCTACACGAGAATTCCGCCGCTGAGTTTGGCAAACCGGCTCTCGTCGCACGTGGGCTCAATTTGAAGGTTGCATTCGACGATAAGCGAGGACAGATTTTCATTCTCACGGGCGACCAAAGGTTGGGCCGCACTATTTTCGGCGACCAGGTCATAAGCCTGCCTGAGCCTGTTCCTGGAACCTTTCGCATCGAAATCTACGGCAAGAACTAGCGTCCAGAATCACAAACTGCTTTGATCATTTTCTTCCGACGAGTTTCTCGAACGCGGCTTCATCGAGGATGGGCACGCCCAGCGATTCCGCCTTTGCGAGTTTTGACCCCGGATCCGCGCCGGCCACAACGTAATCCGTCTTCTTGCTCACCGACGAAATCACTTTGCCGCCGTGCGAGACGACCAGCGCGCCAGCCTCTTCGCGCGAATGCCGTTCGAGCGTGCCGGTGAAGACGAACGACTTCCCCGCCAGCCGCGTGTCCTTGGGAGCCACGCGCTTTTCCTCCATGCGCAGACCTTCTTCGCGCAGCCGCTCGATCAATTTGCGATTCGGCTTCTCGGAAAAGAAATCGACGATGCTGCCGGCGACTTTCGGCCCGATCTCGTGGACTTCGGTTAATTCTTCCACGCTGGCATTCGCAATTTTCTCGATCGAGCCAAAATGTTCCGCGAGCAATTGCGCGGTGCGTTCGCCAACAAAGCCGATGCCCAGCGCGTAAACCAGCCGCGACAGTTCGTTTTTCTTGCTCGCGGCAATTTCGTCGAGCAGATTCTGCGCCGATTTTTCCGCCATGCGCTCCAAAGCGGCAATCTCGTCCAGCTTCAATTCATACAGACCTGCGAAATCCTTGACGATTCCCTTTTCCACAACCTGGTCCACGATTTTTTCGCCCAGGCCGTCGATATTCATCGCGTGGCGGCTGGCGAAGTGCAGCAGCGACTCCTTGCGCTTCGCGGGGCACGCAGCGTTCACGCAGCGATAGGCGACTTCGCCTTCGGCGCGATGAACGCGGCTGCCGCATTCGGGGCATTTCTCCGGCACGCGCACGGGCTTCTCTTCTTTTCCGTGCTTGACCACTTTCAAAACGTGCGGAATCACGTCGCCTGCGCGCTCGACAAGCACCGTGTCGCCTTCATGAATGTTCAGCCGCTCGATTTCGTCCATGTTATGCAGCGTCGAGCGGCTCACCGTGACGCCGCCGATGGGTACCGGCTCGAACAATGCGACAGGCGTCAGCGTGCCCGTACGTCCCACGTTGAATTCAATTTTAGTGACGACCGTTGTCGCCTGCCGCGCCGGCCACTTATACGCAATCGCCCACCGAGGCGCTTTCGACGTGTTGCCCAGCTCCGACTGCATGCTGACTTCGTTCACCTTCACCACCACGCCATCCACTTCGTACGGCAATTTCTCGCGCTTCGCTTCCCACCTCGTGCAGTATTTCTCGACGTCCTCGATGGTTTCGCAAATTTCGAAATCGGCACTCGCCTTGAAGTGCAGTTTCGCCAATGCTTCGAGCGCTTGCGAATGAAGCTTCAGCGGGACGCGGCCGTTCGCGAGCAGGTAGTACGCGCAAAATTCGAGTTTGCGCGACGCGGTAATCGCCGGATCCAGCACGCGCACCGCGCCCGCCGCGGCATTGCGCGGATTTGCAAAACGCTTCCCGCCCTGCGCTTCCTGCTGCTGATTGAGCGATTCGAACGCCGCGCGCGTCATGATGGCTTCGCCGCGCACTTCGATGTCCGCCGGAAGCGCCAGTTTTTTCAAAACGTCGCGATCCAAACGCAGTGGAATCGAGCGGATGGTCTTCACATTGGGCGTCACGTCCTCGCCCGTCTGGCCGTCGCCGCGCGTCACGCCGCGAACGAGCGCGCCATCTTCATAGATGAGCGCCAGGCTGAGGCCGTCGAATTTGTGCTCGGCAACGTATTCAACGGTTTCGCGCCCCGCAAGCTCCCGCACGCGCCGGTCGAAGTCGCGCAATTCCTCGAACGCGTACGCGTTGTCGAGGCTCATCATCGGCCGCGTGTGCCGATACGTTTGAAAACCTTCGCGAGGCGTGCCGCCAACGCGCTGCGTAGGAGATTCCGGCGTGACGATGCCGGGATGCTCCGCTTCCAGCGCCCTGAGCCTGTTCATCAACCGGTCGAACTTCGCGTCATCGATCTCAGGCGCGTCGAGAACGTAATAGAGGTGCTCGTGCCTGCGAATCTGTTCGCGCAGCTTTTCGGCTTCCTGAGCCAGCGCCTTGCTTGTCGCCATTCGAGCCTCGACCGAAAAATCGGTTACCGGCGCCGAGTATTATACAATGCGCGCTGATTTGGAACGGAACCTGCCAGCAAAAATTAACGGCGCGATGCTCGACAAAATTCACAATGCGGTGATTATCTACAATCCGACGAGCGGTCGGCGCCCGAGCCAGCGTTTGCGCTCCCTGGAAGAATCGGCGCGAATTCTTGAGGAAGCGGAAATTCACAGCGAACTGATTCGAACCACCGGCGCGGGCTCTGCAACGGAGTTGGCGCGAAATGCCGTGCGCGACGGCCGCCAACTCGTGATCGTTTGCGGCGGCGATGGCACCATCAACGAAGTTGTGAACGGGCTCGCGGGAAGCCGCGTCCCGCTGGCGGTGCTGCCGGCCGGAACCGCCAACATTCTCGCCAAGGAACTCGATATTCCGTGGAACATTCCCAAGGCGGCGCGGATGATTGCGCGCGGCCGCCTCGCGCGCGTGGCCCTCGGCGAAATAATCTGGCAGGAGACACCGCGCGACGGCGCAAATAACGCTCCCCTGACGCCGCAGCAGCGCTACTTTCTCTGCGTTGCCGGCGCGGGACCGGATGGTGCGATTGTTCACGGGCTTCACACGGCGGAAAAGCTCCGTATGGGCATCCTCGCTTACTGGCGCGAAGCATTTCGGCAATTTTTCAGTTACCGGTTCCCGGAATTTCGCGTGGCGTCGCGCGAACACGAGATGACGGCATCGGTGCTCGTCGTCGGACGAACGAAACATTATGGTGGGCCGTTTCGCATCACCACCGGCGCGAGCCTTTTCGAGGACTCGTTCGAGATTGTGGGATACAGCGGCCGCAACCGGTACCGCTTCCTGATGTGCCTGCCCGCGATTTGGCTGGGGTGCTTGCATCGCGTGCCGGGAATTCACGTTTGGAAAACTGCGGAGTTGACGTGCGCCCCGCTGAACGCGGAAGAAATCTTCTCGCAGCTAGATGGCGAGGCGGCGAACCCGCTGCCTTTGCAATTCCGCATTGTGCCAGATGCTCTAACGCTGGTATTACCCTCTCATGCAACCGATTAAGGATAGAATCTCACGCGGCGGATAAGAATTGGATCCAATCACTCATGCGCTGATTTCCGCGGCACTGGATCGCGCGGGATTGCGCCGCGTCAGCCGGAACGCCCTGGCGATCCTCGTCGTCGCGGGTGTAGCTCCAGACTTGGATTTGCTGAGCTATTTTGGCGGCGCACGCGCCTATTTTCATGATCACTACGCGCTGCTGCATTCAATTGCGGGCGCGGCGATCCTCGCGTTCGTCATCGCCCTGATTTTCTGGCTCGTGGGACGCCGCAACGCTCGCGCGCCGCTGCGCTTCTGGCATGTGCTCTTGCTATGCGCCATCAGTGTGACCGTCCACATCCTTCTCGACGTTGCGGGTACCGACGGCGTGCAATTATTTTGGCCGTTTCGCATGCATTGGTTTTCCTGGGACATTTTACCGGGCGTCGATTTGTGGCTTCTGACCATCCTTCTCGCTGGCCTGCTGGTACCCGGCCTGTTCCATTTGGTCAGCGAGGAAATCGGCGCAAGAAAAAAGCGCCAAGGGCCGTCGAGGGGCGCCATCGCCGCGCTGGTGCTCGTCGCGCTCTATATTGGCGCGCGCGCCGAGCTCCATTCCACGGCCGTGCAACTGCTCCTCACGCACGACTATCACGGCGCAACGCCGATGGTCGCCGGCGCGTTTCCGGACTCGGCGTCTCCGCTTTTTTGGCGCGGCGTGGTCGATACGCCAAACACAATCGAAAACGTCAGTGTCCCTTTGATCGGAGGCGCATTCGACGCCAACTCGAGCCTGACGCATTTCAAGCCCGCGAGCTCGCCCGCGCTCGACGCCGCGCGAAACGCGCCTCTCGCGAAGCAGTTCCTACGCTATGCGCGATTTCCGCTGGCGAATCTCGACAAACTCCCCGACGGCTACCGCGTCACGCTCCGCGACCTTCGCTTTCCAGATGACGCGGACACGCCGGCGGACCTTGTCGCCGTGATCAATCTGGATAGCCATCTTGCCGTGCGGCGGCAATTCATTGAATTTGCCGCCGGCGCATCGAAAAAAACGCCATGACGGAAGCGCGATGAAGAAAACCGTCTCGAGCGGCGCGGCTTGCGGGTTGCGCGATGAAGGTCGTGCGCCGCCGCCCAACAATTTGCGAGCCCGAAATAAAGTATCAGTACGCCCAGAAAGGTAAATTAGGTCTGCCATGAGCGATTCTCGACCGCCGCTTCCCCAAAAGCGCCCGAACGCTATTCCGCTGATCCTGCGCATCGGCTTGATTGCCGGCACGCTGGACATCACCGACAACCTGATCTTCAATTACTTCCGCGGCATAACTCCGAAGATGGTGTTTCAATACATCGCCAGCGGCTTGATCGGCATGAAGGCTTTCGACGCGGGCTCAGCGTCCGTGGCTCTCGGCGTGGCGCTGCATTACGCTATCGCACTCACTTGGACGGCCGTTTTTTACGCCGCCAGCCGGAAACTCACAATTCTCCACCGTCGGCCCGTGATTTCCGGCTTGCTCTATGGCGCCGCCGTGTATCTCTTCATGAATTTCGCCGTGGTGCCTCTCTCGCGCGTTCCGCACGTTCACAACCTAATCACGCTCGCAAATCGCATCAACGGCATCCTGGCGCTTCTGCTCTGCATCGGATTGACGATCTCGCTTCTGGTCCGCCATAGCGCGCCCCCGGCGTAGGATCGCCAGGCGCGCGCGCTACGATTCCCCCTCCGGCGCTCCCGGCCGCAAAAGCCACCGGCTCACAAAATAGATCAGCGAAATCAAAACAATCGGCACGGCAAGGCTCGCGACTTTGTGCTGCAACATGATCTGCGCGACCTTTTCTCCGTACTCGATTGCAAAAAATCCCTCCAGCGCGTAGCGCAGGCCGCGTCCCGACAAAATTCCCAGCACGAACGTTCGCAGCGGCACCTCGACGACTCCTTCCGCGATAACGAAGAGCTTGAATTGCATCGGCGGCGGCAAAATCGCGGGAACGAATACGCTCAGGAAGGCGTGCTGGTGAACCCAGTGGCGTATGCGCCCGCCCGACTTGAGGCCGCGCTTTTTCCGATAAGCCTCTCCGCCTTTTTTCGCCAGCAAATACAGCCAGATGCAGCCCGCCAGCGACCCGGCCGTAGCCATGCTCGCGTAATAAACCACTCGGCCGGGCCTGTGGATCACGAAATCCATGAACAGCAGATCAGTGACAAATGGAAACGACAGTATCGACGAGTCCAGAAATGCGATGACGAACAGGCCTCCGCCGCCGAGAATCGCTACGATCCTCGTCAGCCACGCCGGCATTTTTGGAATTGCCACCATACCAGCCGCCTCTTACGTCAGCCGCGCCCACGCAAGTACGGGCGCGCACACGAACCGCGCATTGTAACAGAGATACCCGCGCCGCCATCGATCGCTGCATCGGAGGACGCATGGCGTTGTCATTCCGACGAGCAAATGCGACGAGCCTGCCTGCTGCTTGCCCGCCGTGGCGGGCACGCAGCGAATCTGCACTTTCCCTGGGTTTTCACGACCTGCGGCTTTTTCACGCCGGCAACAATGGGAGCCACGCGCACTTTGTCAACAAGCCGCCAAAACATGCGGTATACTCCAGCCTTGATTTCTTCCGAGGAGGCGAAAATGAAGCGATGCGTGGCGATATTCGCAGTGTTGATCCTGGGCCTGACGGTTCTCGCGCTCCCTGGACGGGCACAGCAGGATAAAAGCAAGCGCCTCAGCCCGCCCGCGAACGCGCAATGCAAATTCGCCGACGGCAACACGATTAAAGTCGCTTATTCCAGCCCGCGCATGAGGGGCCGCAAAATTTATGGCGGCCTTGTCCCGTGGGGAGAAGTGTGGCGCGTCGGCGCAAACGAAGCGACCACGTTCGTCACCACCAAAGACGTAACCCTCGGCGGCAAGGACGTGCCTGCGGGAAGCTACACTCTCGACGCGATTCCCAACCCCACTAAGTGGACCCTGATCATCAGCAAAAAGACGGGCATCTGGGGCATTCCCTACCCCGGCGCGCAGTTTGACCTTCTGCGCACTGACGATGTACAGCTATCGCCGCTCAAGACGCCGCTCGAGGACTTCACGATTTCCTTCCAGCCAGCCGGAAAAGTTTGCACCATGAATCTCGACTGGGCCACCACCCGCGCCTCGATCAAAATCGCGGAGAAATAGCCCGCCGCCACACGCATCCCCGTCCTTTGCGCATCTCCGCAAAGGATGGGCTTTTCCTGTGCGTCCGCCCGAACACCCCCGTCCCTGCTATCCAAATAACCCTTGCAATCCTTGTTAACCTATGTTATATGTATTGCTTAGCTATGACACACAAACAACCGATCTTCGCCGGACAGGGACATCTGGGGGCGGGTTCACGCCGCCTGCTTTTGCCCGGGAAAAGTCGATGGAGTCCCTGCTCCGCGTAGCCTCCGCCCCACGTCGCTTCCCGGCTCTTCACCCGCAAATCGGCGCAATTTCTAATCGGTACAACAAATTATTAGAATTCCCCGTAAATTGCACAAAACAAACAATCGCACTCCGTTCTAATCGGTACAAAAACACGTTTGTGCCAGCCTCCCGTTTTTTCGCACCTCTCCGTTCTGCTTCCGTGATCCCGTCCGTCAATTTCTTGACGAATGCGCCGAATCCTGTTACAAACACTTGTTTCAAAACCTGTCTGCATATGACCCATAGGCGCCCGAAAGGGAGCCTGAACTCATCCGGAGGAAGAATGTTACTCGAAGCACGGGCGGAATCATTCACAGGTGTGAGCGGACGCTCACGGGAGGAATCGTAATGCGCAACTGGCTCGCAGGCGTTTTGTCGCTACGAGGCCGAATCACGAACAGAATCACGGGCACCATGACGCGGACAATCACAAAGTTCGGCGCGGCTGGCACGGCTCTCACGTTTCTGACAGCGGCCGCGGCTCATGCGCAATCGGCGCCGGAAGCCGCCGGCGGCGAAGCGAACCTCAAAGTTCCGGATTTGACGCAGGTCAATTTTCTTGGCGTGAATGGCCACAACCTGCTGCTCTGGGGAATCTTGTTCTGCATTTTTGGACTGGCGTTTGGCATGACCATGTATATCCGGCTGAAAAATTTGCCCGTGCATCGCTCGATGCGCGAAATGTCCGAGCTGATTTACGAAACCTGCAAAACCTATCTGATCACGCAGGGAAAATTCCTGCTGCTGCTCGAATCCTTCATCGCCGTGATCATCGTTTTATATTTTGGCGTCCTGCTGCATGACCCGCCAACAACGGTAATCATCATTCTCGCCTTCAGCGTGCTGGGCATTTCCGGCAGCTACGGCGTGGCGTGGTTCGGCATCCGCGTGAACACGTTCGCGAATTCCCGCACCGCGTTCGCCGCGCTTCCCGGCAAGCCCTTTCCGATCTCCCGGATTCCGCTGCGCGCGGGCATGAGCATCGGGATGATGCTGGTCAGCGTCGAGCTGCTGATGATGCTGATCATTTTGCTCTTTGTGCCCGGAAGTTATTCGGGACCTTGCTTCATCGGATTCGCCATTGGCGAATCGCTGGGCGCGGCGGCGCTGCGCATCGCGGGCGGAATTTTCACAAAGATTGCGGACATCGGCGCGGACCTGATGAAAATCGTCTTCAAGATAAAAGAAGACGACGCGCGCAACCCCGGCGTGATTGCCGATTGCACCGGCGACAACGCGGGCGATTCGGTGGGCCCGAGCGCGGACGGTTTTGAAACTTACGGCGTCACGGGCGTGGCGCTGATCGCGTTCATTTTGCTCGGTGTCAGGAATCCCGTTGTGCAGGTCGAGTTGCTTGTATGGATTTTCGTGATTCGCGTGGCCATGCTGGTGGCCAGCGGCGTGGCGTACTTCGTCAACGACGCCATCTCGGCGGCGCGCTTCAGCCATGCCACGGAAATGAACTTCGAGTCCCCGCTCACTTCCCTGGTATGGATCACGTCGCTTTCCTCGATTGCCCTCACGTTTCTGATCTCCTATTTCATTATCCCGGACATCGGCGGCGACGCATCGCAGTGGTGGAAATTGTCGGTCATCATTTCGTGCGGCACTCTCGCCGGCGCAATCATTCCGGAACTGGTGAAAGTGTTTACGTCAACCGAGTCGCGCCACGTGCGCGAGGTGGTGCGCTCCGCGCAGGAAGGTGGCGCATCGCTCGGGATATTGTCCGGATTCGTGGCCGGCAATTTTTCGGCCTATTACCTCGGCCTGACGATGGTCCTGCTGATGTCCATTGCGTACCTGATCAGCACGCTGGGGCTGCATCATTTGATGATTGCGGAGCCGGTGTTCGCGTTCGGCCTGGTCGCGTTCGGATTTTTGGGCATGGGGCCCGTAACCATCGCCGTGGATTCGTATGGCCCGGTGACGGACAACGCGCAATCCATCTACGAGCTTTCCATGATCGAGCAGACCCCCAATATCAAGCAGGAGCTCAAAGCCGATTACAACATGGATGTGAATTTCGAGCACGCCAAGGAGATGCTCGAAGCCAACGACGGCGCAGGCAACACCTTCAAGGCCACGGCGAAACCAGTCCTGATCGGCACGGCGGTCGTGGGCGCCACGACGATGATTTTCTCCATCATCATGGCGCTGACGGACGGCATCACCGTGAACGTCAGCAAGCTTTCCTTGCTGCACGCGCCATTTTTGCTCGGGATCGTCAGCGGTGGAGCGATGATTTATTGGTTCACCGGCGCATCCACGCAAGCCGTGACCACCGGCGCCTATCGCGCCGTCGAATTCATCAAGGCCAATATCAAGCTCGAGAGCAGCGAGAAGGCGTCCATCTCCGACAGCAAGAAAGTGGTCGAGATTTGTACGCAATACGCGCAAAGAGGCATGTTGAACATTTTCATCGCGGTATTTTTCGCCGCGCTGTCGTTCGCGTTCCTCGAACCGTTTTTCTTCATCGGCTACTTAATCTCAATCGCCATGTTCGGCCTCTATCAGGCGATTTTTATGGCCAACGCGGGCGGCGCGTGGGACAACGCGAAGAAAATCGTGGAAGTCGAGCTGAAGCAAAAAGGCACTCCGCTGCACGATGCCACGGTTGTCGGCGATACGGTGGGCGATCCGTTCAAGGACACTTCTTCCGTTGCGCTCAATCCGGTGATTAAATTCACCACGCTCTTCGGCTTGCTGGCCGTCGAACTGGCCGTGCAATTGACCGCCGAGATGCACGGCAGCGGATTGACGCACGTCCTTTCGGCCGTCTTTTTCCTTATTTCGTTCTTCTTCGTCTATCGTTCGTTCTACGGCATGCGCATCAAGAGCGGGACGGCGGAGAGCTAGGAATAAATCGCGCCGGCGGCGTTCGGAGTTACAGAACGCCGCAAGCCGCGAGAATTGTGTTGACGTGGATGCGAACCGTGTCGGAGACGCGGCGAGCGTAGCCGCCCGCGAGCGTTACGGCCACGGGAACGCCGTGGCGTCGCGCGTGATCGAAAACCACATCGTCGCGACGCCGCAGCCCTTCCATTGTTAACGCCAATCCGCCAAGCTGGTCCTCGCGGTAGGGATCGGCGCCGGCAAGATAAAAAATCAAATCGGGATGAAATTCCGCGAAGGCGCGAACCAGATGCGCTTCGAGAATCGCCAGATAGTCGGCGTCGCCGATTCCGTCGGGAAGATTGGCATCGAGATTCGACGGCGGTTTCGGATAGGGGTAATTGTTCTCCTGATGGATTGAAAACGTAAAAACAGAGGCGTCGCCGGAGAAAACCGCGGCGGTGCCATTGCCTTGATGCACATCCGCGTCGATGGTCATCGCGGTTTGGATCGCGCCGTTGAATTGCAGCCGGCGAATGGCGATGGCGACATCGTGAATCACGCAGAAGCCCTCGCCGTGATCGGGATAGGCGTGATGAAAACCGCCGCCGATGTTTACGGCGCAGCCTTCGGCGAGCGCGTGCTTCCCCGCTTCGATTGAGCCGCCGGCCCCCAGCCAGCAAGCCTGAATCAATTCCTTCGAATACGCGACCTCCATGCGCAGAATTTCGAGATAAGTCAGCGTGCCCGTTTTGAGCTTGTGGACGTACTCGCTCGAATGAACGCGAAGAACATCTTCATCGGTTACGGGCGCAGGCGAAATGAAATCGCGATCCTCCGCCAAGCCTTCGCGCAGCAGAGTTTCGCGGACGTGCCGATATTTCTGCGACGGGAAAATGTGCGCGCCGAGATGCAGATCGTAGCCATCGTCATAGATAAGTTTGCAGGGCAGCATGGCAAAACGAGCGTAGCCCGGCTAATTCCAAATGGCAATCCGAAGCATCTCAGTGTGCGTACTCAAAGCGGCGGAGTTGCGCCGTTGTGCTTGTGTTAGCATGGTTGTGTACACCGGAATGATGCGCCGCATACAAGCCGTGAGCGTTATCGTTGCGTTGCTGGCCGTGCCGCTGGCGCTGGTGGCGCGCGGTTATGCCTGCGCCTCGCAAAACTGCACAATGATGTGCTGCCTTTCGAGCGGCAGACATTCAGCGCACGCGATGAACATGGATTGCCAGCATTCATCCTCCGGCGCTTCGGCGTGCATGATGCGATGCAGTTCCCGCGGCAAAGCAGTCGATTACGGGCTGGCTTCGCCGATCGCGCCGACGCAGCTATCGGCAGTATCCGCGCTGCCCGCGCCAGATTTGGCTCGCGCAAACGCTACCGCGATATTTCCCGCGATGCTGAACGGCTTTCCGCGCCTTCCATTTGACCCTCCACGGCTGTAATTCCCAAGCCCATTCATCTTGAAAATAAAAAGGCCCAGGAGGCCGTGCTATGCGTGTATTCCGAGGTTTTGTGTTGTCTGTTTCTTTATTTTTGTGCGCGGGAGCTAGTTTTGCAACGATATTCGGAACCGTGCAAGGCATCGTTCACGACCCGGACCACAGGCCGATTGCCGGAGCGACGGTGATTGTGAAGTCGGCCACGTCGGATTGGTCGCGCACGACGAAGACGAACCAGAATGGCGAATTCAGGATTGAAGCCGTGCCAGTGGGTGATTATATCGTGACGGCGAGCAAGGCGGGTTTCGACGCGCTCGAAGAAAAAATCACGGTGCTTTCGGATTCCTCACCCATACTTCATTTTCCGCTGGAAATTTCCGGCGTCAATCAGAAGGTGACGGTCTCCGCGCAGGCGCAAACCGCCGATGTGGACTCGGTGACGCCGACAACGCTAGTGAGCCGCAACGATATCGCGCAAACACCCGGCGCGGACCGCACGAACAGCCTGCAGATGATTACCGATTATGTTCCGGGGGCGTACGTCACGCACGACCAACTGCATGTTCGGGGCGGGCATCAAGTGAGCTGGCTGATCAACGGAGTTCCCATCCCGAATACCAATATCGCCAGCAACCTTGGCCCGCAGATCGATCCGCAGGACATCGATTACCTGGAAGTGATGCGCGGAAGCTATGACGCCGAATATGGCGACCGAACGTATGGAGTTTTCAACGTCGTCCCTCGGAATGGGTTCAATCGCAATAAGGACGCGGAACTTGTCACGAGCTTCGGAAATTTCAATCAAACGAACGACGAACTCAACTTTGGTAGCCACACGGACAGATTCGCGTATTTTGCGGCCCTGAACGGCAATCGAAGCGATCTCGGGCTCCAGACGCCGGTCAGCCAGGCGCTTCACGACGCCGAGAACGGATACGGCGGATTTGGATCGCTCATGTTCAACGCGGACCCCAAAGACCAACTGCGGTTCGTGACGTCGCTGCGGCGCGACTACTATCAGATCCCCTACGATCCGAACCCGAACGATTCCGAGAACCAGCAATTCAATAGCAGCGGGCTGCGCGACGGCCAGCATGAGGCCGACGCGGTGGTGGATTTTTCGTGGGTGCGGACAATTCGCTCGAACATGCTGCTGACTGTTTCTCCCTTCTATCACTACAACAGCGCCAATTATGCCGGCGCGCCAAACGATTTTCCGATCAGCACCACGGACGACCGGGCGTCCACCTATGCCGGAGCACAGGCGACGTTCAGCGTGAGCGTA